>Ga0326728_10022869_pt1 | contig 11541 bp, 9 predicted proteins | sample MB3enrmetagenome_FD_207602 | JGI IMG/M metagenome (GOLD analysis project Ga0326728, IMG submission 207602) | Lab enriched peat soil microbial communities from McLean, Ithaca, NY, United States - MB31MN | ecosystem: Environmental > Terrestrial > Soil > Wetlands > Peat | place: USA: New York... | reverse complement strand
CCGGCAGTTGGGGTTGCAGGAGCGGTTCGCCGCCCGTGAGGCGCACTTTTTCGATGCCCAACTGGACGGCGATGCGGACGGCGCGCTCAATTTCATCGAAGGTCAGGGGCGGCAGCTTGCCGAGCCAGCGCGGCGCCAGCGGGGGGCCGGGCGGGGCGAAGGCGGGGAGGAAGCGGGCCTGCTGAAAGCCGGCGGCGGCGTTGGATTCCGGCAGGCAATAGAGGCAGCGGAAATTGCAGCGGTCGGTGACGCTGACCCGGAGATCGCGCAGGACGCGCCCGTGAGAGTCCATTAAACTATCCGGCGAAGAGTGCAAGGCGGCCTATCTATCAACTATAAATTCTAAAGCCCGTAATCCGGCGCCTGGCGGGCGGAGGGCGCGCGGGCCGGGGGCGCGCTGGCGGAGGGGGCGCGGGCGGAGGGCGCGTTGGTGGAGGCGGGAGGGTTGAGCTTGATCTCGCCGCCCTGGTGGAGTTCCACGTCGAGCGATTTGTTGGTGGCGGCCGGACCGGCCACGGGCGGATTGATCATGTGGTCGCCCGCCTTTTGTTCGCCGGCGTCGTAAAGGCCGCGCCGGATATAATCCAACCGGCGGTCAATGGCAATGTTGTCGCGCAAGGTCCTGACGCGCTCTTTGAGAACGGCCAGATCGCTGAATTTCTTTTCCAGCTCCTCCTTTTGCGCCTGGGCCTTGGTCCACTCTGCCATCAGCAGTTGCTGGTCGCCCTCGGCGGCGTCGAGTTTCTTCCTGGCGGCCTGGATTTGAGCTTGGATGTTGGTGAGCGAAATGCGCAGGTCGCTGGCTTCCTTGTCCAATTCGGTGTTCTGGCTTTCCAGGGCGCTTATTCTCTTGTCCTTCTCGGCGATGGCCGCGTTGGCGGCGGCGATGGCGGCGGCGGCGGCCTTGGCCTCGGCCTGCGATTTTTCCAGGCTGGCGGTGGTGGTGGAAAGGTCGGCTCTGACGGTGGCCAGCTCATTGGCGGCCTTGCGCTCGGTGAAGGCCAGGTTGGTTTCCAGTTGTGCCCGGGCCAACAGTTGCTCGGTGAGCTGGCTGGTCAGAGTGGTGACATGATTGGAAAAGGCAGTGGCGTCTTCCTGCGATTTTTCGAGGCGGGCGGAGGTGGTGGAAAGCATGGCTCGGACTTCGGCCAGATCATTGGAAGCCTTGCTCTGGGTGGCGGCCAGGTTGATTTCGAGGTTGGTTCTGGCGAAGCCTTGCACGGTGAGCTGGCCCTTGAGGGAGGTGAGATTATTGGAATAGGAAGTAATGGTCTGGTCCAGAGATTGCGTCTGGTCGGCGTGCTTTTGGTTTTGTTCCCACAAAACTGCGCCCAGGCCCAGGCAGGCCAGGACCAGGAGGATGGCGGCCAAGTTTGATTTCATACGGGAACAATGCGCAGAAGAGCGGGCGTTTGGCAAGCTCGTTTCCATTTTTTGCAAGGTGACAGGCGCATCCCCGTTTGTGAACCGCCCCGGCCCGGCGGGAGACCCCAACCGCAAAATGTGGTTCATGGCGCCACGGAGCACGCTGGATGCCCTGAGGTTCATTGGAAGCGCCGTCAGGCGCGGAATCTCTGTAGTTGGAGGATGGAATGAATTCCAGCTCCGTCAGGAATCGGCCTATTTCGCCCCTGCGGGGCTTTGGCTTATTCTGGATGGTTGACTGCAAATAGGCCGCTCCTGACGGAGCTTCAAACTTTACATTCCAAATTCCAAAATCCGCGGCTTACCGGGCTGGGGGCGCGTTGGTGGACGGCAGGCGGGCGGCCGGCGCGCTGGAAGACGGCGCGCCGGCGGCGGGCGCGTTGGTGGTGGCGGGAGAGATGATTCTGACGCCGCCGCTCTGGTGAATTTCCACGTCCAGGGATTTGTTGGTGTTGGTGACGGCGGGAGGACCGGGCGGCAGCGGGTTCATCATGCGCCCGCTCCCTTTTTGGTTGACGAAGTCGAAAATGCCTTGCCGGATATAATCCAGGCGGCGCGCGATGGAGAGGTTCTCCTTCAACAACCGGACCTGCTCTTTGAGGCTGGCCAGATCGCTGAGCTTGCGCTCCAACTCCTCCTTTTGCGCCCGGAGCCGTTCCAACTGTTCCGACAGAAGTTTGTTCGTGCCGTCGGAGGCGTCGAGTTTCTTTTGGGTGTCCCGGATTTGCGCTTCGAGGTTGGTGATAGCACTGTGCAGGTCGCTGGATTGCTTGTCCAATTCGGTATTCTGGCCTTCCAACTCGGCGATCTTTTTGTTCTTCTCATCAATGGCTTGGGCGGCGGCGGCGACCGCGGCGGCGGCGGCCTTGGCCTCGGCCTGCGCTTTATCCAGGCTTTCGGCAGTGGAGGCAATTTTGGTTTGGGCGACGGCCAGGTCGTTGGAGGCCTTGAGCTGGATGGCGACGAGGTTGCTTTCCAGGATGGATCGGACGGACTTATCCTGGTCGAGCGTCTCCTCAAGGGTGGCGACGCGATTGGAATAGTTATTGATGGTGGTGTCCAGATGGTGGGTCTGGCTGGCGTGCGTTTGGTATTGCAGCCACGAAACGATGGCGAGGCCCGCACAGGCCAGGACCAGGAGGATGGCGGCCAAGTTTGATTTCATACGGGAACAATGCGCAGAAGAGCGGGCGTTTGGCAAGCTCGTTTCATTCTTTTGTCGCGTTTCATTCTTTTAAGCGGCCCTTGGGCGCACGCCATCTTTTTTGGGTCGCGGTTTCCGTTTGTTAATCTTAATCATAATCATAATCTTAATCCCAATTCCTATGCTGGCGGGTTGAAACAAAGCCCATTCGGATTAACGGCTGCACGAAGGAGATTAAGATTAAGATTATGATTAAGGAAGATGCCCAAAAAGTGAAATGCGGCCGGCATCCTCCCAGGTCCGCCTTGATTCTTGGACAATTCCGCCCTAAACTGTGTTCATGGAAATTCCGAATGAGGCGCCAGTGATGACGTTGCCCGGAGCCACGCTGTTTCCGGAAACGCTGCTGCCGCTGCACATTTTTGAACCGCGTTACCGGCGGATGCTGGTGGCGGTGCTCAATTCCCACCGCATGTTTGTTGTGGCCATGCAAAAGCCGGGTTGCGGGGGCGAAACCCCGGCGGCGGTGGCCGGGCTGGGCTTCGTGCGCGTCTGCGTCGCGCATCGCGACGGCACTTCCCACCTGGTGCTGCAGGGCCATTCGCGGGTGGAGTTGACCGAAATGGTGCGCCGGGAGCCCTTTCCGGTCTGCCGCATCCGCCGCTTGCGCGCGCCGGCGCACGACAGCGTGACCATTGACGCCTTGATGGCCAAAGTGCGCGACCTGGTGACGGAACGGATACAGCTCGGTTTTTCCTCCTCCTCCGGCGGCGCGAGAAAGTTGGCCGCCAAGATCAAACAGGCCCAGGCCCTGCTGACCGTGCCGGAGATCATCGGCTGCCTGGAAAAGCTCAACAATCCCGACCAGGTGGCCGATCTGGTTTCCTCCGCCCTGCTCACCCGCGCGGCCCAAAAGCAGATCATTCTGGAGACCGTCGAGGTGGAACCGCGGCTCAAACACCTGATCCATTTCTTGATGGGCGAAATCAGCCAGCGCCAGAAAAAGGCCAATAGTGAATAGTGATTTTTGAATGGTGAAAAAATGAATAATCCAGACCATCCAGAGACGGCGGCGGCGGGAGAGAAAGAATTGATGTCGGCGATGTTTGCCGGCCTGGTCATGCAACAAACCAACATGGCTTCCATTTTCCTGGGCCTGGCGCCCCATCCGCAGACGGGCCAGATTGCCCAGGACCTCGAACACGCCAAATACTTCATTGATCAACTGGAGATGTTGGAGGCCAAAACCCGGGGCAATCTTGACAAGCGCGAAGACGCCCTGCTCAAACAAAGCCTGACCAGTTTGCGCCTGGCTTTCGTGGAAGCGGCCGCCAAGCCGGCCGCGCCGGCCCCTGACGCGAAGAAAGAGGCCGCGCCGGCTGAGGGCGCGGGGAAGAACGCCGCGCCGGCCGCCGCCGCCCAACCCGCCGGCGCCTCCCCTGCACCGGAAACCGGCAGCGCCGTTCCACCGGCTGCCGACGACTCGCGGAAGAAGTTCACCAAGAAGTATTAGGCCGTTTCTCCTTGCCTTTTCAGCTTTGAACCAGCGAAGCCCCGTTTCCAATTCCTTGTTCGCCCGGCTCCTGCGCATCCTGGCCAGGGCCGTCTGCCGTCATCCCAAGTGGTTTGTCTATCCGCAATTGGTCCTCTTCGCCCTGTGCGTATATTACACCGCTTTTTCGGCGGGGCATTTGCAAATGGACATGGACCGGGACGATCTGGTGGGTTCGGACAAGAGCTACCACCAGGTGTTCCTGAAGTACCGGAAGGAATTTCCGGGCGAGGACGAGCTGGCGGTGGTGGTGGAAAGCAGCGACCATGAGCGCAACCGCCAGTTCGTGGAGCGGCTGGCGGCCAAACTCGCGCTGGAAACCAACCTTTTCACCGACGTGTTCTACAAGGGCGACCTCAAGTCTCTGGGTCCGAAGGCCTTGCTCTTCGTGCCGGACCAGGAGTTGGGCGATCTGCGCGAGCAGCTCGCTCTCTACCGCCCCTTCATCCAAAAATTCACGGTGGCCACGAACCTGGATTCCCTCTTCAATCTGATCAACCAGCAGTTTCGCACCTCCAAACGGGAGGAAAATGCCGAGAACAACTCGCTGGTCAAAGCCATCCCGGCCTTGGAACGCATCGTGGTCCAGGCCAACGTCGCCCTCTCCACGCCGGGGATTCCGGTTTCGCCCGGGGTCACGGCGCTGTTTGGGGCGGGGGAGGAGGTGGAGCAGGCGGCTTACATCACTTTCGCCGAGGGCCGGATTTATCTGGTGACGGCGCGGGCCAAAAGCGCAGATCTGAGCGCGCAGGCGGTCCAACGCATGCGCCAATTGATGGAGGAGACGATCTTCGAAGTGCCCGGCTTGAACGTCGGGCTGACGGGGGAGCCGGTCCTGGACTACGACGAGATGGAGCAATCCAAGCACGACGCCATCCTGGCCTCGATTGTTTCGCTGGTGGTTTCCTCGCTGATCTTCAGTTACGCCTACCGGGAAGCCGGCCGTCCGCTCAAGACCGTCCTTTGCCTCATTATCGGGCTGGGCTACACCATGGCCTTCACCACCCTGGTTATCGGGCATCTGAATATTCTCACCGTTACTTTCGCCCCGATCCTGATCGGGCTGGCCATTGATTTTGGCATTCATTTCATCACCCGCTACGAGGAAGAAACCCGCCACGGACGCAGCGAAGTGGAGGCGCTGGACAAGGCCATGGTTTTCACCGGGCAGGGCATCATTACCGGGGCGCTGACCACGGCCGGCGCGTTTCTGGCCATGGGTCTGACCGATTTCAAGGGCATCCAGGAGATGGGGATTATTTCCGGCGGCGGCCTGGTCTTGTGCCTGGTGCCGATGATGACCCTGCTGCCGGTGTTGCTCATGCGCGGCCGCCGCCCGCCCGCCCAGCTTCCCCAACCCGTCGCCGCCGCCGAGGCCCAGCGCGCCCGCATCGAAGAAAAATGGCTGCGCCATCCCGTCTGGGTCATGGGGGCGACGGCGGTTCTGTGCGCGGCGGCGGTCAGCCAATTTGGCAAGGTCTATTTCGATTACAATCTGCTCAACATGCAGAGCAAAGGGCTGGCCTCGGTCGTCTATGAAAAGAAGTTGCTCTATTCCGGCGAATCCATCCTCTACGCCGCCGTGGTGGCCGATGACATGCTCCAGGCGCGCCAATTCGAACTGGTCGCCAAGAAACTCTCCTCCGTGGCCAGTGTGGATGGCGATGACAAGGGCCAATCCGTCTTTGATATTTTGACCAGCGACGCTTCCGCGAAACTGGCGACCGTGGGCAAGATCAAAAGGGATGTTGCCGATTTTCACTTTGCCCCGGTGGATCCCCGCCCGGTCGAGTTGAACGGCCTGGGAGCGACACTGTGGGCAACGATGGGTTATATGGTCTGGGCCGCCGATGAAACCAAACAGGATCAACCGGAACTCACCCCGCAATTCCAGTCCCTTTACCAAGCCATCAGCGCGTTGCGCGTGGCCATGTTCCGCAGTGATCCCGCCATTCCCCGGCGCCTGGCCAGGTTCCAGCAAGCCCTCTTCGATGACATCCGCGACACCTTCACCGCCCTGCAAAACCAGGACACCTCCGGCGGCTTGAAGCCGCAGGATTTGCCGCCCGCCCTGCACAACCGCTTCATCGGAGTCACCGGGAGATTCCGGGTGCTGGTGTTCCCGAAGAAAGACATCTGGCAGCGCCCGAACCAGGAGGAGTTCATCCAGCAGTTGCGCTCCAAAATCCAGCCCAACCGGGTGACCGGCACGCCGGTGCAGCTTCTGGAATATGAAACCCTGTTGAAGGACAGCTACCAGCAGGCGGCCTTGTACGCGCTGGGGGCGATCGCTCTCATGGTTTGGTTTCACTTCCGGTCCTTGTTCTGCGTCCTGCTTGCGCTCTTGCCGGTGGCCATCGGCACCACCTGGATGGTGGGCCTGATGGGCAAAACCGGCATTCCCTTCAATCCCGCCGACATTATGACCCTGCCGCTGGTCATTGGCATCGGCGTCACCAACGGCATTCACATCCTGAACCGCTTCGCCGAGGAGCAGCATCCGGGCATCCTGGCCAGGAGCACCGGCAAAGCGGTTTTGGTTTCGGGCCTGACCGCGATGACCGGTTTCGGCAGCTTGATCCTCGGCGGCCACCAGGGCATTCAAAGTCTGGGCAAGGTCATGTCCATCGGCATCGCCACCTGCATGGTGGCGGGGTTGACGTTTCTGCCCGCCCTGCTCAGCCTCCTGGTGCGCCGCGGATGGTCTCTGGCAAAAGAAAGACCCGGCAGCGACAATGCAAGGCCGCTGCCGGATCCGGAGGAACCGAGGTAAAAACCTGGTCAAAAGGTTAGCACCTCAATTGATGAGCCAAGCGTAGGCGTTTTCCGGCAAAAGTCAATCCATATCTTGAACCCAAATTGAACCCCATCGCGGGAATGACAACCGGAGAAAGACATGCTTTAATGGCCCGCGTGAAACGCGAAGTCAGAGTCGAAGGGCAGCCCCCGGTATTCCTCCCGCGGGTTTCGGCATGGGTTTGCAGTTGGCTTCTGTTCCTGGCTTCCGCCGCCGGCCAGGCCCTGGCTGGGGGCGGGGAGGCCGCCCCTTTGGCCACGCCGCCCTTGTCTCCCACCAATCCCCCCGCGGAGGGCGAAATCATCGCCGGCCCGGCCTGGTCTGATTACCGTCTGACCTTGGAATCGGGGCGCCGCCAGGAGGCGGTTGGGCCGCTCTTTTCCGCGCAGCAAACCGGCTCGCAATGGCAGTGGAACCTGGCATCCCTGTTCTGCTACACGCGCACCCTGGATGTGGATTGGACAGAAGCCGAACTTCTATATCCCTTGTTTACCTGGCGCCGCTTCGGCACGGAGTACCGGGTCCAACTGGTGCAGCTCTTGAGCTTTTCCGGCGGAAAAACCCAGGCCGGCCCCGGCACCCGCCTGTTCACCCTGTTCCCCGTTTATTTTCAGCGGCGCTCGGAGGACACCAATCTCAATTACACCGCCGTGGTTCCCTTTTACGGACATTTGCAGGACCGCCTGTTCCATGACGACATCCGGTTTGTCCTCTTCCCCCTTTATGCCCGGACGCGCAAGAAGGAGGTCGTGACCGATAATTATCTGTATCCCTTCTTCCATCTGCGCTCGGGCGGGAATGTGACCGGCTGGCAGTTCTGGCCCGTGCTGGGGGCCGAACAGAAGAAGCCCGCCCTGGTCACCAACAGCCTCAATGAGGTGGAGACGGCCGCGGGATACAACCGGGTTTTTGCGGTCTGGCCGTTTTTCTTGAAGGACCAGTCCGGCCTGGGCACGACCAACCGGGAGGACCGCCTGGTGGTGGCGCCGTTTTACAGCCGCCTGCGTTCGCCCCTGCGCGACGAGGTTTCTTATGGCTGGCCCTTTGGCTTCTGGCGCACCGAGGACCGGGGCAAGCAATATCGCGAGACGGATTACCTCTGGCCTCTCATGGAGGTGGCGCGCGGGGAAAAAACCGTGACGCGCTTCTTTCCTTTTTACGGCCGCGCGGCCGCCGGCGGGCTGGAAAGCGATTTTTATCTCTGGCCGCTTTACAAGTTCCAGCGCGCCCAAACTCCCGGCTTGGAGCGGGAACGCACCCGCCTGGCTTTTTTCCTGTATTCTGACATCCGCGAGAAAAACCGCCGCAATGGCGAGAGCCTGCGCCGGTTGGATTTCTGGCCTTTCTTTACCTATACCCGGGACCTGGAGCAGAAGCAGCGCCTGCAGGCCCTGTCGTTGCTCGAACCGTTTTTCCCCGACAACAGCAGCATCGCCCGGGACTATTCCCAACTCTGGTCGCTCTGGCGGACGGAAAAAGACGTCCGGACCGGCCAGGCCAGCCAGTCCCTCCTGTGGAATCTTTACCGGCACGAGAGCGGCCCGCGCTCCAAAAAAGTCTCGCTCTTGTTCGGTCTTTTTCAGTATCAATCCGGCGACAAAGGCGCAAACTGGCGCGTGTGCTACATTCCATTTGGAAAAAAGGCGGACCACTGAAGCACGCGGCCCGGCCCTGATATGTTTCAGAATATTGGCGAGATCATTCTTTTGTTCTGGCGGACGCTGCGGGTGCTGCCCCTGGCCTGGCATCAGCGCCGCAGGGTCTTTGATCAGCTTTTTGAAATCGGCAACGGCAGCCTGCTCATGGTTTGCATCCTCTCCCTCTTTATCGGAGGGGTCCTGGCCTTGCAGACCGGCCCGGAGTTGGTCAAACGGGGCTTGAGCTTTGTTTTGGGCGGCATGGTGGGCGAATCCTTCTGCAAAGAGCTGGCCCCGGTCCTGCTCGCCATCCTCATCGCCGGCCGCAGCGGTTCGGCCATGTCCGCCGAAATCGGCTCGATGCGCGTGTATGAGGAAATTGACGCGCTGCGCACCCTCAACATTGATCCGGTCTCCTATCTCGTCATGCCCCGCCTGCTCGCCATCGCCCTGGCCCTGCCGACCCTGGTTCTGTTTGGCATCCCCGTCGGCTGGCTCGGCGCCGCAGTCGTTTCCGCCATGAACCACCAAATCGCGGTCAGCTTTAACGCTTTTTTCCAGGACTTGCGCCAGGTGGTGGACGCGGGCGATGTCCTCAATGGCGTCTTCAAGTCGTTTGTCTTCGCCCTGGCCATCGGCATTATTTCCTGCCACCAGGGCCTCATTACCCGGGGCGGACCGCGCGGCATCGGGCGGAGCGTGACCAAGGCGGTCGTCAACTCGATTGTGTGCATCTTGATTCTGGATTACTTCCTCACCCGCGTTCTGCTTTACGTCCAGTAAATGAATGCCCCCGCCCATCCCACGGCCAATGTCTCGGTGGAAGTGCGCGACCTCCGCAAAAGCTTCTACGGCCAGGCGGTGCTCAAAGGCATCAACCTGAGCATCGCCCCTGGGGAAATCTTCGTCATCATGGGGCCTAGCGGGAGCGGCAAAAGTGTGCTCCTCAAGCACATCATCGGTCTGCTCGAGCCGGACAGCGGCGAAGTCCTCATCCAGGGCCAATCCGTTGCTTCCCCCGACATCCGGGACCAATTCCGCATGGCCATGGTCTTTCAGTCCGCCGCCCTGTTCACCTCCCTGAGTGTCGGCGAAAATGTCGGCATCTACCTCAGCGAACACCGCTTGTATCCGCCGGAGGAAATCGCCCGCATTGTCGCCGCCAAACTGGAAGTGGTCGGCCTCAAAGGCGTGGAGGATCGCATGCCCAACGAGCTTTCCGGCGGCATGCAAAAACGCGTCGCCATCGCCCGCGCGCTGGTCGTTGAGCCGCAGTTGATTCTGTTCGATGAGCCGACTTCCGAACTGGACCCGTTGATGGCGGTGGTGGTGGGCGAGGAAATCCTCAAACTCAAAAGCCTGACCCAGGCCACCTCCATTGTTGTCACCCACGACCGCCAACTGGCCTCCGGCATCGCCGACCGCGTGGCCATGATGACCGGGGGCGAAATCCTGTTCGTGGGCGCGCCGGAGGAATTGAAGCGCAATTCCGATCCGCGCATTCACAATTTTATTTACGCCCAACTCCCCGTCCCTAAACACCCCGATCCCAATCCGCCAAACCTATGAAAGACTCCATCGAAACCCGCCTGGGCATGTTTTTCGCCCTGGCCATCATTGCCGCCCTGGTCATTTTGGAATCCCTCGGAACTTTTGCTTTCTTAGGGGGCTACCACCTGCACGCCCTCTTCAAAAACGTCCAGGACCTCAAGGTGGGCGACACCGTGAAAATGGGCGGCGTCCCCGTCGGCAAAGTCGAGAGCATCACCCTGACCAACCAGAGGGCACGGGTGACCATGAACCTGGACCAGAAACTCAAGGACCAGGTCAAACTCGACAGCGCCGCCACCATCCGCTTCACCGGCTTGATGGGGAACAACTACGTGGACATTTCCTTCGGCACGCCCGCCGGGGTCAAAGCCGCCGACGACACCACCCTGCCTGCGGTCGAGCAGCCCGACCTGAGCGCGCTCATGGGCAAGCTGGACAATGTGGCCAGCGGCGTGGAAAACCTGACCAAGAGCTTCAGCGGCGAGCAAATTGACAAGCTGCTCGGCCCGCTCACCGACCTGGTCAACAACAACCAATCCAATTTCACCGCCACCCTCGGCAACGCCAAACTCATTTCCGACCGCATCGCCCAGGGGCAGGGCACGGTCGGCCTCCTCATCAACACCAACGAGCTTTATGTCACCGCCCTCAACACCGTGAGCAAATTGCAGGGCACCGCCGGGGACATTAAAAAGGCCCTGGATGACGCGCGCGCCATGCTGGCCGGCGCCAGCAACGTCATCGCCCAGGTCAGGTCCGGCCAGGGCACGCTGGGCAAGATCATCTATGACGACGCCATCCACCAGCAGGCCGCGGGGGCCATGACCAACCTGAACCAGATCCTCGAGAAAATTAACAACGGCAGCGGCACCGTCTCGCAATTAATCAACACCAACAGCATGGTCAAGGACATCAAGCTCACCATGGACAAAGTGGGGAAAGCCACCGACAGCCTGGAAGACACCGGCCCCCTCAGCATCCTGGGGACCTTGATGAGCAGCCTGTTCTGAGCGCGGGCAGCGCCCGGTCCTGGACGGCAGGGCGGGTCCCGATACATCGGGACCCGCCGCGGCGCGCGCAGAGTGCGCGCCCCGCCCACCAAGACTGACGCATGACAAAGCGTCTTCAGGATTATTCCCCTTACCATCATTCCCCTGCCATCTCTCCGGCCTTTTCCACCGGAGAAGCAATACATGTGAAAGGCGCCCCCCCGGGCGATATCAAAATGAGTCTATCGGCATTGAAATCCCGCAATGCCGATAGACTCATTTTAGAAACGCAGCCGGATCTGTCGAGAAAAAAGTTTAGGGAAAGCAGATCAAGGGTGTGTGACCAGAAAGTAACCTGAGCGCTCAGGCGACTGCTCTGATTTTAAGGCGGTCGGAGTCATGCAGGCGATTCCAGCATTCGTCCCAGCGATTGCCCAGGAGGGCGC
>Ga0326728_10022867_pt1 | contig 11541 bp, 9 predicted proteins | sample MB3enrmetagenome_FD_207602 | JGI IMG/M metagenome (GOLD analysis project Ga0326728, IMG submission 207602) | Lab enriched peat soil microbial communities from McLean, Ithaca, NY, United States - MB31MN | ecosystem: Environmental > Terrestrial > Soil > Wetlands > Peat | place: USA: New York... | reverse complement strand
TATTAACGGGAAACGAACTGAACGCATACGTTGCAGCCGGCCCGGAAGCAGACCACGAGAACTTCAACGCGATTTCAGCAATCGAGAAATTACGCACAGGCATGTACGTGAAACTTCGTGGCCCACACATACTCGACGTCAAGGCAATGGTCTCAGCACTCAACGGGATCCCAAAACCCTGGAACATTATTTTCGTGACCGACGACGTGATACCCGACAACCTCCTAAACTTCGGTCATCTCGATTTCGTCTGCCGCAGCTTCATCGAAACAGGAATGGACCCAGTTGAAGTGGTCAGAGCTGCAACATTAAGGCCGGCCCAACACATGCGCTTCTTCGGACTAGGAGCAATTGCCCCGGGCAGAATCGCGGATATCCTCTTAATCGATAAGCCTGAAAAATTCAACGTAGATACGGTAATTGCGAACGGAGTTTTGGTCGCGAAGCGCGGAAAGCTGCTGGCCCGGTTTCCGAGGCCGATTTTCGACCCGGGAGCGCGGAATACGGTCAAAGTGAGAAATTTGACCGTTGAGGATGTTCAGTTGAATCCGCCGATTACCAATGGCCGTCTCAGAGTTAACGTAATCGACTTCACTCAGCCACAACAAGAAATGTCAGACATGGGTTTGGCCTTCCTTCAATTACTCCTAACGAAGCTCGAAGAAACCGAAGTTGAAGTTCACGACGGAAAATACTTGTTGGGCGAATTAGCTGTGGCCCTGGTGTTCGAGAGACATGGAAGAACAGGGGCACGAGGATCAGGATTCGTTCGAGGTCTAATTCGTAAAGGCGCCGTTGCGACTACAGTGGCACACGATGCACACAATCTAGTTGTCGCCGGAACCAATCCACACGACATGTTGGCTGCAGCCCACCAAGTAATTCAGTATGGTGGCGGAGTCGCCGCAATCAGGGACGGAACGCTGCTTGCATCAATCGAATTACCTCTAGCAGGCCTCATGTCTGAGGAGAGCTATGAGGCAGTGGGGGCCAAAATGATGAAGATGAGGGAGGCTTTCAAAGAATTGGGTGTACCAGATCATCCATACATGCCGCTGATATCATTGTTCACACTCTCGGTTATTCCTCATGTGAGGATAACCGACCAAGGTCTGTTTGACGTCGACCATCAAAAGTTCGTTGACTCTTTGGTCGCCAACTCATAGAAGTAATGAAACTTCCAACCCTCTTCATCTACTCCTCTAGTTCGCTTCTCGATGTCATACTCACCTTCGATTATGGTTAGCTTCAAGGCTTATCCTAATTCGCTTGAGGGCAAGGATTGAAATTCGGTATCGGCACCAAATAGGGGAAGAAGGTTTGAACTCGTTGGAGTCTTCTCAAGACGACTTTGAAATTGAGCAAAAAGACATCGTGGACATTGTCAAAGGAAAGGAGAGAAGGACTGAGAGTCTTGCAGAAGAGCCCGGGTGGAGTAGATTTGACGGCGACTTAGCATGCCGAGTAGTGAAGCAATTCTTGAAGAAACACTTGTCAGACGACCTTAAGGTCGTCGGTCCTAACGCGTACATTGATGGCTATCCAGTCGAATTTGACCTACTGCTAGTAACACACAGCGCTATACCGGCCGCCTTTACGAACGCCTACCGCGACAACGAGGTGCATTTCGTAATTGAAGTCGAAAGCCGCGGGGACATGGACAGAACATTCCTAAACGAACTTTTCCAAGAGTTCGAAACCTTACGCAACTCCTACAAACATGTCAAATGCACGTATTTGACGATCAACCAGGCTCTGAGTAATCAAAGAACTTCATCTATGAGTCACGTTGAGGAATTCAAGAAAGTCCTTGAACCAGAATACCGAGTCTTCTGCCTAGCCCAATCCGGAACGCACAAAATCATCTCTGGGCAATGGCGAGAGTTCGTAAATCACTTAGTACCCGACCGAAAGCTCTGACACCTGATCCCCTCACTGCGTCAATATTTTTCAGAATCCGACGACCGTCCCGGACCGTTGATTAATTCACTCAACTCTCCGACTTTCCTGACTCACGTTCTGTGCTTAAGTTCCAAACAACACGCCCGATCTTGATAGTGGTCGATGAAGTTGCATTGCCCTGAGTGTAAGATTGGAACAATAATTGAGACTCCTGGACCAGGCTTCTACGAACCTAACAAGGAAACGGTTTGCAATCTCTGTGGGTTGATATTCAACTCGTAGGCGTTGAAATTGAATTGCCCAAACTGCTCTTGCATGCTTGAACTTTATTCCCTAGAATGTCGCTGGCACGGTGATTCCATGATAGCCAAATCCAGTTACTCCTGTAGCTACTGTCATCAAGTCTGGGTCAGAGACGGCAGGGACCTGCTCAAGACCGTTCCCTTAATGGAGTTAGGAAGAGCTTGAGAGACAATCGTCAGACACCAGATGGGATTACGTGCCGTTACAAAGCGAGTTATACGGGGAGGATGGGATTTTGACTGAACCTAACTCGTCGAGTAGATCGGCCGTCGATTGTGAGTACTGTCACAATTGCGGCGGCCAATGGGTTCAAACAACTATCTTACGCAAACGCGCATTCATCTTCAAACCATGCCCCCACTGCCAGAAACCAACGGAGAAAAAACTTGGGCTACAAACTCTACAAAACTGGCAGGAATAGAAAGACGATAGGTCTAGAGCCAGAAACGCCTAGAACTCAGCAAAGCGGGCCAGAGCGAGTTGGGCTGCATGTTGCCGTAGCAATCAAGCGCGTATGATGCTGAAAGCATCGGTTGTCGTCTTAGTTGGTAGAGAACCTGGATAGGCATAGGGTCCGTTGCATGCGGGTGAAGTTGAGTCGCATCTTCAATGCGAAAGAGCTCAATGAAAGGTGCCTGTTGTTTGGCAAAGGTCTCAGCTTCTCGTCTTGTCGGGAAACGGGCTATGTTGAAAGGCTGCGTTAAGTCGATCATTCTGCTTCTAGGGGTATGTCGGTGGTACTGACCTAAAAACCGTTGTCACTCGTTTTGATGCATAATGCAACTTCAAGCGTAATTCACAGCACCTATGCACTCATCGCAGCCATCGAAATCTACGTTCTCAGTATTCAAGCAGGTTTCCTAGGCTGAGAGGGACGCCATTGAAGTAAGCTCTTTGAGGCTTACAGCTAGGCTTTGGCGGATTGATGCGTCTAACGGCGCATAAGGGGCCCTCGGTGGCCCTGCCTTGAAACCCCCAAGCTCCGCGCACGCCTTAAACCAAGCAACCTCATTTTCGGAGGTAATGTGACGGTATAGTTCTGTGAATTTGAGATGGAACGGGATCGCGGTCTTCAGATCCTGTCGCATGCACGCCTTGAAGAACGCTAATGACGCTTTAGGTGCTCCCGGGCCGACTACAGACACCATCCCATTCGCTCCTAGAAGCGAGTCACCGAGTAGCCAGTTTTCGCCGCCGGGAAAAACGTTTATCCTCTTTGAGATGCGTCCCACTACTCTAGTTCGGTGCACGACGTCACCGTTCGATTCCTTGACCGCCACAATTCTATCCGATTTCATTAGCTCGTCCCAGAATTCCGGCGTCATGTTGAAACGAAATGATGACGGATTGTTGTACGCCATGATCTGTATCTCTTCAACGGCTTCGCTAACCTTGCGGTAATGTTCGAGCGCAGCATCAAATGTCACTGGAACAAGATAGGGCGGACCAATCATTACTCCGTCGGCACCTGCGTCCTCAGCATATTTTGTTCGCTTTATGCACTCGTCTGTGTTTTGAAAGGTTGTTCCGAACACACATGCCATCTTCATAGTAGCGTCCACGGCAACGTCGACAAACTTCTTCCACTCATCAAGGCTAGGGGCGTAGAATTCGCCCATGCACCCAAAAGCCACGTACCCATCAAAACCCGCCTCCTCATAACCAACAATGTTAGTCTTGAGACCCTCCAAATCCAGTTGCTGGTTCTCGTTGACCACAAAGGGCATCAAAGGAAAGAGGCCCTTCAGCAATTTGCGCGCCACATGCAGAACCTCAAGATTTGAGGAGGTTAACCCTAGTTATATGATAAACGAACAATACGCGTTCCGAACATCCTCTGCTTTGGGCAAGTTTGGAGGATTATGGGTTTCATGCATTCGATACTATGCTCATCGCACGTGCGATGAGGAGCTTAGCTGATGGAGGGAGGAAGAGGATAGTTGACGGTCGTGAGCTTACGAATATGCTCGCTTCAAATCTGAAGAAGTTGAGGTGCAAAGATAACTAGGGCAAGCAAACCTACAGCGAGTCCAGTGAAGAATCCGCCCACGTGGCGAAACGGTTGTCGTGTCACGAAACCAATAATTGTGGTAGGTAAGTTCGTGGACACAAAGTAATCAGCTAAAGGCACGAGTAAACTCAACAGCACTATCCACAGCATGTATTGATGGATCTTTGGCGCATAATTCGCCAATTCAGGACTGATATCATTGGCTCGACCGTACCCGATTATACCGATGACAAAACCGGCGAGTAGACCAATCACAGTTGCAGTAGAGACCTTCATTACCACAATTCTTTCCTCTCGGTCAAATCCAACTTTTTCTTATCTTAAGGGTTGTTCTACCATTGCGACTTGTGCGGCCAGTTCGCTAGTGCTGTTGGTACCGCTCGTATCAATACTCGAAAGTTGATACGCGGTTTTGGTTATTTTGTTTGGACGATTACCCGTATTCGACTCGGAAGAGGAATCAACGGAGGAACGATTTGCAAGAGAGCATACTTCAGCGGCAGCTCAGGAATTAGCCTCGTGAAGTACAGGACATTCCAACCTAAGCAAGGAATCGGGCGGAACAATTAAGAACTGCCCCATTCTCGCGCACAAAGATTCGAGAGTAGTTAGCGCCGAGGTAGTCAAAGGTTGGGGAGTCGCCATGAGAATCTTGCGGAAAGCGCAAATGGAGCTCAGAAACATCATGCAGCCGAATGCGAGAAGAGACGGCTGGGATAGCGACTCACAATGAATGCAGCCGTGAAGACTTTTGGAATTACGAAGAGATTCGGCAATTTCACGGCAGTAGATCATTTGGACCTTGAAATCAAAAATGAAGTGTTCGGGCTTTTAGGGCCTAATGGCGCAGGCAAGACAACTTTGCAACGAATGTTAGTCACCGTCCTGAGTCCAACCGAGGGTACTGCGACTGTCGCGGGGGCGGATATTGTGCATGAAGCAGACAAGGTGCGAGAGCGGATAGGAGTTGTCACGCAAGCGTCGACATTGGACATTGAATTGACGGCAATGGAGAACATGAATCTTTACGGGATGTATTACGGGATACCTCGCAAAGAACGAAAAGAGAAGATAAAGGGCCTTCTCGAGGTGGTAGGGTTAGCCGACCGAGCCAAGATCCCAGTGGCAGGTTATTCAGGCGGCATGAAACGACGTCTGGAAATCGTGAGGGCCCTAGTGAGTGACCCACAGATCCTATTCCTCGATGAGCCTACTACGGGTCTTGACCCGCAAGCTCGTGCCGCGGTACTGGAGTACGTTAAGAGAATTCATGAAGAGCACGGTATCACGCTCGTGATCACAACACACTACCTAGATGAAGCGGAAAATCTCTGCGACAGGCTCGCAATCGTAGATCACGGTAGGATTGTAGCAGCAGGAACTCCAACAGATCTCAAACGGAAACTTACGGGCGGCGATATAGTTGAGGCCGAGTTCTCAATCCTCCCCGGTACCGCTTTCAATGCGTTGCAGAAGGCCGATTTCGTTCTGGGAATCAAGAAGCGAGATGGCGGCTTGACGATTGTAGTAAAGAACGGTGCAGAAGCGGTTCCGAAAATAGTTGCACTCATCGATTCGAACGGAGGAAAACTGCGCACCATTACTCTGCGAGAAATTACACTAGATGACGTATTCCTAGATGTAACGGGTCGGAGTTTGAGAGAATGAAAGGCGCACTAGCAGTTTGCTTGCGAGATGTCATGAAATTCGTGAGGCAGCCAGTGCTCATGGTTTCGACGATTGTCGGGCCTTTACTAACATTAATCCTGCTCGGCAGTGCGTTCGGAGGCGCCATAACGCAAGCGCCAATAGCGATCGTGCGGGAGAGTTATGGTCCCTATTCGTCAAATTTCATTGGCATTCTAAAGAATGAACAAACCTGCCAATTCGGTAAAATAAATTGCCAGAATTCGTTTCAATTGATAGATGCTCCCGATCTAGATACAGCACTGCAAATGCTCCACGAAGGATTAGTGAAAGCCATAGTGCATATTCCCTTGGGGTTTGATGATTCATTAAGTGTGAACTCAAAAGTCATTGTGACAGTTACTCTGGATAATACAGACCCGTTAAGTGCTGCTGCTGTTGGACCAGAAGTTGCGCAAGCAGGTCAACAACTCTCTTCTCTAATACAGACGTCATCAGCGAATGGAGTGAATATGACATTCGATTTGGAGGATGCATACAGAAACGTTCTGTACATTGAATTCATGGCGCCTGGAACGTTTGTTCAGGCGATCATGTTCGTTTCGATCATAGCTGGAGGAGTCCAGCTCGTCGTCGATAAAGAGAGGGGAATAATCGAAGGGTACTTAGTTACGCCTTTGAAGAAGTATGAAATCGTCGTCGGTGTTCTGCTCTCAGGGGTTTTCAAAGCACTCTTCGCGTCGGTGGCGTTGTTCATATTAGCCGTTGTATTGGGTGGCATTCGCCCCATGACGTTGTTTCCAACCCCAGACCTAGTGGGGATAGCCCTCACAATGTTCACACTATTTCTGACCTCGCTGGGCCTTATTGCGATGATGACTGCATACGCTGTTAGATCTACTGCTGCTGATCTTTACAGGGTTACATGCTTTCCGATCAACTTGACCCTCTACTATACGAGTGGCGCGATTTATCCCCTGGATGGGATGCCGACTTGGATGAAGGAAATCTCGATAATCAACCCGGAGACCTATGCCGTGCACGCCCTACGACTATTGATGTACAAGGGGGCGGGACTTCAGGCAGTTGCAGGGGATTTCGTGTTCCTAGCGGTCTTCACAGGGTTGATGTTGGTATTGGCCATCGTTGCGTTTCGGCGTGGAATATGATCAAGACTCCGACGAGATGAAGGCTGTTACCGGGATTTCCTGCGGTAATTACAGTACTATAGAAAAATTCAACCCTCTGAACCACTCAAACATAGTACGTTAGCCGAGGCTATGGATGATGGTCAACGGTGGCTGGTTGGTTAAGGCATGAGTAGTCGGAGCTCCTGTTCCAAGGACTTCCCTATTGATTGCAAAGACTGCCCGGAATACGTTGAAGAGCATCATCTTGAAGCGGATGTGGCGCTGACTGGTTGGTTTGGATTCTATTCTGGTCCAACTTGCATCGTTAAGAGATGTAACCGTTTTCACTGGAAATGCTACGAAAGAAGATAGACCACGAGTCACAATAAGCAACCAATCCCCAAAGAGCGACTCTAACGCCTCTAACGTTAGCCTCCTGCGCCGAAACCTCATTGCGTACCCACCTCCAATTTCATCTATCCGTCTTTCGGAGATGAGAACAACCAAGCATGAAAGCTGACGTAAAGATACATGAAGACCACATAGGCTGAGTCGCCTGAGGATAAGGAAATTGAAGTCGGTCAAAATCGTTCAATATGGTATTGGCCCAATTGGCGGAGAACTCGTCAAATACGCTTTGAAGAAGCCTGGCCTGCAATTAGTTGGTGCCGTTGACATTGACCCGAATAAAGTGGGTAAAGACTTGGGGGAGGTCGTGGGCGGGCAAAGGATCGGGGTACCGATAACGGATGATTCGAAGAAACTGCTAACCAAGACTAGACCAGACATTGTTTTGCATGCGACCGGTTCCTATTTGAGAGACATCAAGCCTCAGCTGCTAGAACTCATGAAGTCGGGTGCTGATGTTATCTCCACTTGTGAAGAACTATCATACCCATTCCTGAAGAACCCCAAGATAGCGAAAGAGCTTGACGCGGCTGCTCGCAGGAACAAGGTTACCCTTCTTGGGACTGGAGTCAATCCGGGTTTCGTAATGGACACGCTCGTGCTCACTAGTACCGGTGTGTGCCAGGACGTGAAGAGCATCAAATCAAGTAGAATTCAGGACGCATCCACTCGTCGACTTCCATTCCAAAAGAAAATAGGAGCAGGTCTGACGCTTGAAGAGTTCAAATCGAAAGTTGCTGGTGGCATCATAAAGCACGTTGGGTTCCAAGAGTCAATCGCCATGATCGCCGCCGGTTTAGGTTGGAAGCTGGATAGAATTGAGGAAACAATAGAGCCGAAATTGGCCGATAGACCTGTTGCCAGCGAATTTTTGAAAGTTGAGGTTGGACAGGTGGCGGGAGTGAATCAAACCGCTACGGGAATAGTTGGCGGCGAACCCCTGATCGTTCTCAACCTCCAAGCATACTTAGGCTGTCCAGACCCGAAGGAATGGATTGTAATCGACGGAGTACCACCGATCGACCTCACAATCAAAGGCGGCGTTCATGGCGATATCGCAACAGCCGCCGTAGTAGTGAATTGCATACCTCGCGTGCTAAACGCCGAACCAGGCCTAATGACAATGAAGGACCTTCCAGTTCCGGCTGGATGGTTTGCTACGGTAAGTGATTTCGTCAAGAAGAAAGCCCATCGATGAAGTCCTGAAAACGCAACCACCAGATCTCAGCATCGGGTCAACGACCTAGCTATTCATGTACGGTTCGCAGAACGTCTTGAAAACATGGTTTGGAACAAATGCCAAACCGTCCGAGGCTCTCACGAATTGTCATGCTCTCGGTGTGTAGGAAGCCCAACGAAGGCGTCGATTGAAATTCGAACTCTATCCGGAGCTATTGCAAAGAACTCCAGGATAACTCCGCTCAAGATCGACACGAAGATTGCGCCAAGAGTAAAGGTGGAATTGATCAGCCTCGCAAAGACAGACAATAAGCCGCACGTCACCATTACGACCCCAACACTACCGGCTATCGAACGCCACAGCCTTTGGAATTTAACCTCAGAAATCTCCTGCTGACGCATTCTCACTCAATCGAACGGTTGGTACGCATTGAAGTGAGATAACGTTCGCAGACAAGTGAAAGCCTACGGTGACTGGAAACTAAAAGTAGGGAGCAAAGTTATGGCTAGATTTGTTTTACGAGTCTCTCACATTGCGAATTACTTTGTACCTAGTGACGGTGTGCTAAGATTGTGTGCTGCTGGTGTATATCTTGTAGAGAAACTGCATAATTCTCCCCCGTGAAAAACGACTCTATTTCAAGTTAACTTAGCCCAAACGAGAACGAAGGAGTCGGAACCCTTCGCCTGATGCCTACAGAATGTCTATTCGGTTCCGACCAATCGTTAAAGGATTGAGAGGGCTTGTGTCATGTCGGCGATTAGGTCGTCAATATCTTCTATCCCTACTGAGTAGCGGATTAGACCTTCAGGTATTCCGGCAGCCCGTCGTTCTTCCTCTGTGCACTCAACATGGCTGGTCAGTGAAGGTGGGCCGACTACTGTATCGACCTGTCCTAGGTTTGCGGCCATGTAAGCATACTTCAGGCGTGGCAGGACGCGGAAGACGGCATCTAAACCGCCAACAATCTCGAAGCTAAGCACTCCGCCATAACCGCCCGGCATTTGTCTCTTTGCAACTTCGTGCATAGGGTGACTCTCTAGGCCCGGATAGTTTACGCTCACTACCTTCGGGTGTTTTTCCAGGAAACGTGCCATAGTCAAGGCATTTGCATTTTGGCGTTCGATTCGCAAAGCTAGCGTCTTCAAGCTTCGGAGCAGTAAGCTTGCTCTATGTGGGTCGAGGGATGGGCCGACTAGTTCCCGGTAGTGGTAAATTTTCTTCACGAGTTCACTTTTTCCACAAACTACTCCAGCTAGAAGGTCGTTGTGGCCGGCGATGAATTTCGTGGCACTGTGGATGACAAGGTCCGCGCCAAGATCGACCGGGTGTTGGTTAATGGGGGTCGCGAACGTATTATCGACTACTGTGATGGCGCCGACTTTGTGAGCCGCAGCGAACAATTTCTCCAAATCAACCACACGCAATAACGGGTTGGTGGGAGTCTCTAGGTAGAGCAGATCACAACCTTTGGAGACCGCCGCGAGTAACGCCTTCTCGTCATTAGTCTCGCATAATTCACAGTGAATTCCAAAACGGGGCAGAATCTCAGTAAAGTGCAAGTACGTCGCGCCGTAGGCATCTTTGACGGTCACCGCCCGTTTGCCTGGGCTAAGAAGTGCGAAGAGTGTTGTGCTGATGGCGGCCATGCCGGTTGAGAAATCTGTTGCTGCATCAGCCCCTTCTAGCAGGGCCATCTTCTCGTTAAACGCACGTATCGTAGGATTGGAATTGCGTCCGTATATGTCCCCCGGTTTCTTCCCTAACGCCACCTCTCGCCATACATTTGGATCTTCATACGCGAATGCCGCATTCTCCATGATCGGCACGTTCATTGTGTGCGTACGCGGATCAATTGACTTACCCAAATGAACGCAACGGGTTGAAGGCCCTTCCTTAAACGTCATGTCGATAACTCCACTTGGAATCGCGACTACACGGCTAGTACGGCAAAAAGGATTTGGAAACTACAAGTAATGGCAGCATTTACAATCACTAGTTTCGCCCGTAACCATCCACCGGGCATGCTGCGCTGGTACTTAGCTAAGCAGACGGCAATGATTCTTCAAGGAACCTTAGCCAATTGCCGGCCATGATATTACCGACCTCTTTGTCTGTGAAATGAGCTTTAGCGAGTGCATCACCTATCTTTGGAAGATCGGCGGCGTTGTCCATTTCGAGTGGAATGCTTTCCATACCGAAACCGCCATCAAGATCCGACCCTAGGCCCACGTGCGTCGTATCTCCGGCGATGTCGCATATGTGTCGAATTTGTTTGACGGCGGCGGCTAGCGTAACATCCGATTTTACTTTGTGGTTTTTCTTCCAGTCCACCAGCAAGAAGTCGTTGTACAACACCACTCCAATAACACCTCCTCGTTTCACGAGAGCCTGAATCATCTCATCGCTGAGCTGTCGGTCCGTAGGAACGTAAGCGCGGCAGTTGGAGTGGCTGGCGAGTACCGGGCCATGAAACTGGTCTAACGCTTGAAAGAAACTCTCTTCAGCCATATGTGAGACGTCAAGAATCAACGATACACGAGCCATCTCTGATAGCAGTTCACGACCTACTGGAGTGAGCGGCCCTGGTTGGCCTGTACCCCCAGCGTACTGCGTTCTGCGATGAGACGGACCGATAACGCGCACTCCACTAGCCCACAGCTCCTGAACATGCTGCGGCGTGGGAATCGAATCGCCTCCTTCAATAGACAATAGTAATCCTAAGCATTCGTCACTTGAATTGACAACCCTCCTAACATCTTCACGTGTTGTTACGAGTTGGATGCGGGGATCCTTTGAGAGCGTATGGTAGTATGCCAATTGCTCCTTCCCTTGGACATACGCCTCCTGGTTTGTGGTGTAACATGGAGTGACTTTCAGGTTCGGATAATTGCATGGGGCAGGCCAGATGGATGCAAACACAATTCTGACATTTGCTTGCAACAGCTCGGGCAGACCTA
>Ga0326728_10022863_pt1 | contig 11542 bp, 8 predicted proteins | sample MB3enrmetagenome_FD_207602 | JGI IMG/M metagenome (GOLD analysis project Ga0326728, IMG submission 207602) | Lab enriched peat soil microbial communities from McLean, Ithaca, NY, United States - MB31MN | ecosystem: Environmental > Terrestrial > Soil > Wetlands > Peat | place: USA: New York... | reverse complement strand
GCGTCCTTTTGCAGGCGATCCTAGTCTATTCAAATGTCCGGGGCGTAGGTTCCCCAGCGCACGGTGAGCGATCATGCACTTCCCCAGCAGGCTCTCGATTCCCCTCGTAGCGGTGTTGCTCCTCGGCCCGCCGGCGATGCGCGCGGGCGCCCCGCCGGCTCCTGCCAAACCGGCGCAGAAACTCACGCCGTATATTTTCCCCGATGGCTCCGGCTCCATAGGCTTGCCGCCGGGATGGACGGTGATCCGTGCGCAACTCGGCGACGTGACCGCACGGGGCCCCAACGGCGAGAAGCTGCGCTTCGGTCTCGTGATTCCGGTGATCGATCCCACCAGCCCGCAAGCCAGCGTGCTGATGACGCGCGGCGGCGCACCCGGGAGTTTTATCGCCGTTCCCTATAGCGCAGATGCCGCGACGTTATTCACCCAGGGCAGCGAACAAATTGCGCAGAAGCTGCACATGCAGGCTCCGACCATCACCATCCAGAGCACGCGGAACCTACCGCTCGGGAGCGGCAGGAACTTCATGGTCTACGGCGAAGTGGATGCGCACGACGGCCGCGGTGCGCAAGCCATGGTGACGCAAATGATCGTGAAGCCGCCGCAGGCGCTAGGCGCTTATCAGGTGACGGTCTTTGAGATCACGGCGCCGCCGCAGGTGATGGCGAACGATACCGCCACCATTACCGAGATCTATACAAATTACAACCGCAACACGCAGTTCGTGATGGCGGCGGTGAACGCCCAGATTCAGCAGAGCCAGATGCAGCGGCAGGAAATCCTCGACGACATGGCGCAGCGCGTGGATTCGTCAGACAAATTGGCGGCGGGCTTCTCGAACATCCTTCGCGATCAGACGGTCATCCGCAACACGCAGACTGGCGAGCACTTCACCGTATCCAATCAGCGTGCCGATTGGCTCACGCGACACAACCCGTATCTCTTTGAAGAGGTTCCCGAGAGCGAGTACATCAGGGGCATCGATTACTGACATGTGAGCAGTGATGCGCGGGTATTGACGCGCGGGCGTCTTCACGCAAGGCCCGCATTGCAACGCGCATCGATTTCCCACTAGACTTATGAGAGTGAGTCAACCACCTCCGTGCGGAAGTGGTGAAATGGCAAACACACTAGCCTTAGGAGCTAGCGCCCAAAAGGCTTGCGGGTTCAAGTCCCGCCTTCCGCACCAATTCTTGCCGCACATCGCTTCGCAATGCGTCCACCGCACAACGACCAGCCAGGCGCCGCGCCGCCCTGCCCCCGCCGCGATTATTGATCGGATCTACTCGCCGCTCGATCGCCCGTGATCCTTGAAGTTGATAGCGAAATACGGATAGGAATATTTGTGGCCTGTGGTGAGTGGCGAAAGAAACGGCCCCGCATTGAACCGGCCATAGCCGCCGCCGATATTCAGGTGGCGATTGAGTTCGTACCAGCTGTAGACATCGCCCTCCACTCCCAGGCGCGTGCTGGACTGTGCCGGCGATGTGCTGAGAGCAATCGAGCTGCCGGAGGTGTTATACACGGCATCGCTGGCCGATGCCACGCGGAAGTCCAGATATTGTGCCGTAACGGTCCAGCGGCGATGAGGCACGATGGTCGCGCCGGTTCGCCACGATCGGATATTCTGCCATCCAAACTGATCGACGATTCCGAAGCGGTCGTGAGCTGTTGGGTAGATAGTATCGAAGGTACGGTGGACGCCGTCGCCCGGATTGCTGTTCCCGGACGCGAAATCATATTGCGCGAATGCGCGCGGCCGCGCCGGCACGGAGTGAAACTCATAGGCCGCGCCGCCCGTCATGGCCCATGCGCGAATCGATTGCGGGCCGACGCTTCCCGTTTCTCCCACAGCCTCAACGGAATAATCGAGAGAAGTTCGCACCGCGCCTTTCAGCCGCGTTCCATACACCTTCATGTCCTGCTTGCCGGTCTTGCTTGAAACCGTCGCTTCAATCACTGCTTTTGGCTGGACCCTCCACAGGAAAAATGGCTCCAGGGTGGATTTCGGAATTACGTTGTCGATCCTGCCGTAGAGTCCGTAGATATTGTTTCCTTCCTGATGGGGACTGACGCCCGAGGCCTGCGGAACAACGGCCGAGGCCGCGAAGATTCCCAGATGATACCGGTCGTGCCGCAGGTTCGCGACGGCAGCGTCATACGATCGCGCCTGATTGCGCCACTCCGAGTTGGCGATCAGGGTGTTGTTGTAGTTGATGATTTGGCGTCCGATACGCAGACTGATCCACTGCTTGTCGGGACTGCCGATCTCGGCATAAGCCAGCTTCAGGTCCCAGCGGTTCTCGTTGGGCGGACCGATCGGCGGGTTCTGAAGGAACGGCCGCGCGTCCTGCACCTGCGCGATCACCTTGAACCACGCGGTCAACCGCAGGTCTGTCTGGAAGCGGAACCGGTTGAGGAAGTAGGAATCGTCGTTGTTCTGCTTGAAGCTTCCGTCTTCGTAACCCTCAGAGCGGAATCGCTCCTCTGCCTCGAAGTTCAACCAGCGCGGCAGGCGGAGGTCCAAATCTCGCGCGGGACGAAGATCGGGAAAATCGTAGGGCAGGTCCGATCCGTACGTGCGATTCGCAGGACCGTTCAGGAAACTCAACGGATTCGATGCGGGCCCCGTAATCCACCCGCCGTCGAGCGCGCTCGATCCATTTTGCGTTGTGATGTCGTCCTGTGCCTCGAGCGGCGCTACACGCAGAGAAATGAAAATCAGAATGGCTGCGGCTGCGAGCCAGACTCTTGCGAGTATGTGCCGAACATGAATATGAACCATCAATGTACTCTCACCCGGCCTTCTAGCGTGCGGCGGCCCACGCCGCGTAGCTGTTGAAGAGGAATTGTCCGCCCAGAATCAGCAGCCAGACCCAGAGAGCGAAGCGCAGCGGCCGCCGTGGAATGTGCGTGCTCAGCAGCGTTCCGCCAATGGCTCCAACCACGCCGCCCAGGGTGAGTTGCAGCAGCAGCCCGGGGTTGGTGGCGTGCGTGAACCAGTGCGCGCCGCTGCCGATGAGCGAAACCAGGAAGCCGAAGACGATGTCTGTGCCCACCACCTGTGCCGGTTCCAGCGGAGTCAGGCTCAGCAGTGCGGCGCTGCCCAGTGCGCCCGCTCCCGCCGACGAAAAACCCACCTCCGCGCCCACGGGAAACATGAGCCACGCGAGCAGTGGGCTGCGATCTCGCGTCGCGGAGCTCTGCCGCATAGGGCGGAAAGAATAAAAGAGCTGCCAGCTTGCTGTGGTCACAAGAATCGCGCCCAGAATCGCATTCAGCAGGTTGGCCGAACCGGTGCTGACCAGATGCTTGAGTAAGAGCGAGCCCACCAGAACCCCCGGCGCTCCGCCCAGCAGCATGTAGCCCAGCGTGTGCCAGGCCACATTGCGGCGGGCAATCTGCGCCGGCGCCAGAATCAACTTCACCGCGGCCGAAAACGTGAGCCCGATGCCCACGGCCACCGGCGCAGGCACGCCAAGAAACAGCACCAGCACGGGCACGGTGATGGTGCCCGCCCCGACTCCGGTGAGCGCGATGAACAGCGCAATCAAAAATCCAATGATGTACGGCATCCGTGGTCCTCAGTTCTCAGTTCATAGTTCTTAGTTCTCAGCTCTCAATTCACAGTTCACATTGGCTTCGGCGGCAGACCGAAACTGTGAACTATGAACTGTGAACTACGAACTCGCGGCTTGTATGTGAATTCCGCACTCCACCTTGCGCCCCGCCCAGCGGCCCGAACGCGGATCGTTGGGATCGAGCGGCAACGTGGTGCACGGCTCGCAACCGATCGAGGTGAAGCCGCGCTCGTAAAGTGGCAGCAGTGGAATGCCAAGCTGTTCGCACGCGTACCACACCTCGCGCGTGGACCAATCGGCCAGCGGCGCCAGCTTCAGCACCTGTTTGCCGCCGGGCAGCGTAAAGAGCGCCCGCTCTTCGAGCGCCGCGCGGCTCCGGGCCTGCTCGCGGCGCAGCCCCGTAAGCCACACCCGGTACCCGGCTACCGCTTTGAACAGCGGCTCGACCTTGCGCAGCCCGCAACAGCGGTCGGGCGCTGACTGATACAGCAATCCGTGCTCCGCCTCCTGCTCGGCCACCGTCTTTTCCGGCAGCAGATTGATCAGGTTCAGCTCCCACTCGCGCGCCACGCGGTCGCGATAGGCGTAGGTCTCGGCAAAGTGGAAGCCGGTATCGAGAAACAGAACCGGAATCCGCGGATCGAGCGCAATGGCGAGCTTGGTCAGCAGCGCATCTTCGGCCTGAAAGCTGCACGTCAGGCACACGTCACCTTTCCCGGTCACTTCGCGCGCGAGCGTGGCCCGCACCGCGTCCAGCTTTATGTTCACTTCGGCAGAAATCTCTTGAACACTCATCACAAATCCGCTCCCTCTGAAGAAATGAAGATACCCGCCCGCCGCAGCAGTTGATGCACTTCGGTTACCGCGTGCATGCGGTTGTCTGCGTCGAGAGTGATTTCGAATCCGCCGGCGTTCGCTGTCAGCGCCGCTTCCTGATTGGCGCGTATCACCAGCGCGATGAACCCCAACTGCGCTTGCACGTCCGTCACAGCGTCGAGCAACTGCGCATGCTCGCGAAACGCCGGCTCGTCCACATCGATGCGGCACGCAACGGCGCCCACGGCAAACAACGAGCGCTCCACAGCGTCGATGAGCTCAGCGGGTCCAGTGAGTTCCAGCACCCCGCCGCGATGCCCCCACCGCGCCTCGCGTTCGCCCGCGGTCACGCGGCCCCAAGCCGCCGTTTCATCGTCCTTGCCGGCAACCGCCTCGCCCTGCGCGGCCGTCACCATGCCTGCAGCCACCGTGGCGTTGGTTTCGGGATCGATGAGAATCAGCGCGCCGGTGGAGCGATTGTCGCGATAGAGATCGACGGCGATGGGCCGCAGCAGATGCAGCGACACCGCTCCGATGTCGTTCATGCGCAGCGCCGGCGCAGGCTCGTGGCGGAGCTCGCTCAGGTCCACGCGATGATCGACTGAGGAAACCACCGCAGGCACGGTGTGGCTGTTGTGCTTCAGCAGATAGCGGCGATTGGCGTCGAGCGGCCGCTGATCCATCCACACCAGTGACGCTTTTACGCTGCGCGCCACCACAGGCGCTTCTCCCGCCCCGGCAATCAAGTCCCCGCGGCTGATGTCGAGCTCGCGATCGAGCACCAGCGTGACCGAAAGCGGCGCGACGGCCTCGTTGAGGTCGCCATCGAAGGTCACGATGCGCTCGATCTTCGCTTCGCGCCCGGAAGGGAAGACCGTAATCCTGTCACCCACGCGCACCACGCCCGAAGCGATCTGCCCCGCGAAGCCGCGGAAAGTGTGATCGGGCCGCAGCACGCGCTGTACAGGGAAGCGGAAGGCCGCATTCCGTGCACCCTCCGTAGCGGGCAACGCCTCCAGAAGTTCCAGCAGCGACGGCCCCTCGTACCACGGCATCGCACTCGACGGACCTACGGTCCGGTGCACCACGTTGTCGCCCTTCAGCGCACTGACCGGCACAAAGTGCGTCTCGACTTGCGTTCCTGTGTCTTCCGCGATTTGCTCGAGAACTGCGCGAAACTCCGACTCGATCGAGCGAAACACCGCTCGGTCGTAGCCGATCAGGTCCATTTTGTTGACAGCAACGAGCACGTGGCGCACGCGCAGCAGCGACGCGATGTAGGCGTGACGGCGCGACTGAATCTGCACGCCCTTGCTGGCGTCGATCAGCACAATGGCTGCATCGGCCGTGGACGCGCCCGTGGCCATGTTGCGCGTGTACTGCTCGTGGCCGGGTGTATCCGCGATGATGAACTTGCGCTTCGCCGTCGAAAAGTAGCGGTAGGCCACATCGATGGTGATGCCCTGCTCGCGCTCGGCGCGCAACCCGTCGGTGAGCAGCGCAAAATCGATCTGTCCCGGCGCCGTGGTGCCCTTGCCTTCGATCGACCGCACCTGATCTTCGTACACCGATTGCGTGTCGTAGAGCAGCCGCCCGATCAGCGTCGACTTGCCGTCATCGACGCTGCCAGCGGTCGAAAAGTGCAGCAAATCCTTCTCGCGCTCCTGCGCCAGAAACTCGCCAATGGAAAATGCGGAGGGTGCGAGACTGGCCATCTAGAAATATCCCTCCCGCTTCTTGATCTCCATCGAGCCTTCCTGGTCGTGATCGATCACCCGATTCGCGCGCTCCGACGAGCGGAACGAGATCAGCTCCGCGATAATCGCCGGAATCGTATCCGCGTCGGAGCGGATGGCGCCGGTGCACGGGCTGCAACCCAGCGAACGCAGCCGGCTCTTCACCATCTGGGGCTCCTCGTCCGGCCGCGCGACGAAATCCTGCTCGATGGGCAGAAGCGCTTCGCCACGCATGTACATGGGCCGTTCTTTGGCGAAGTACAAATCCACTACGGGAATGTTCTCCTCGTGGATGTACTGCCACACATCCATCTCCGTCCAGTTCGAAAGCGGAAACACGCGAATGCTCTCGCCGGGATGAATGCGCGCGTTGTACAGGTTCCACAACTCCGGCCGCTGATTCTTCGGGTCCCACTGTCCCGCCGTATCGCGGAAGGAATAGATTCGCTCCTTGGCGCGTGACTTCTCCTCGTCGCGCCGCGCACCGCCAAACGCCGCATCGAAGTTGTAGTGGCGCAGCGCATCCAGCAGCGCTTGCGTCTTGAGCAGCCCGCAGCAGCGTCTGGTGTCGAGCGCAATGGGATTCGTGCCCGCTGCGATTGCTGGTTCGTTGCGCCACACCAGCAACTCCGCACCCACCTGGCGCGCCATCGCGTCACGAAATGTGATCATCTCGCGGAACTTGAAGCCGGTGTCGATGTGCAGCAGCGGAAAAGGAATAGGTCCCGGATAAAAAGCCTTCTGTGCCAGCCGCAGCATCACGGACGAGTCCTTGCCGATGGAGTAGAGCATCACCGGCCGCTCGAACTCCGAGGCGACCTCGCGCAGGATGTGAATGCTTTCGGCCTCAAGCAGGCGCAGATGGTTCAGGCGCAGGAGATTCGACCGCTGCGGCGAGAGGGCGCTCGCGGGCGGGTGGGTGTTGGTGATTTCGCGTTCGGCGACAGGCATCGTGACCTCGGGGATTCAGCGTTGGCGCTGAAAGCCCGAGCGACACAAAGACAGCCCCGGCGTTCAGCTACGGGTGCGTCTTCTTTGTCGATTGTGCTGAGGAAAAGAGACTAGCGTGTACACCCGTCGGCAATGTGCGACAGGCGACAACAACCAGCGATTTGCAGGGTGCAAACCATGAGTAGAGTCATGGTAACAAAAGACGCGCAGCAGCGCAATGGAGCGTTTTGGTCCAAAAAGGCCAGCGATCTTTATTTGAGCCGCGAGCCCAGCGGAACCTCTTCCAGAAATCCGGCCAGCACCGGCGCGCCGTCCTCGAGCGAGGCCGCCAGCAGCATGCCGTTCGATTCCAGGCCGCGCATTTTGCGCGGCGCAAGATTCGCCACAATCACAATCTTGCGGCCGATAAGTTTTTCCGGTTCGTAATATTGCGCGATGCCGGCCAGGATCTGCCGCTTTTCGTAGCCGAGGTCGACCTCGAGGCGCAGCAGCTTGTCGGCCTTGGGCACGCGCTCGGCCACCAGGATCTGCGCCACGCGCAAATCCACTTTGGCAAAATCGTCGATGTTGATATGCTGCGGCTCCTGCGGCACCTGCGGTGCGGCAGCCGCTTGGACAGGAGCCGTGGAATCAACCACCGGCACGCTGGCTGGCACCTGAGCAGCCGGAGGCTCCGTCTCAGTCTTCGCGGCCACCGGAGCGGCGGGCTTCGGTGCGGGCGCCTGGGGCGTAGTAGCCTTTGCTTGCGCGGCAGTGGGCTCGGGTACAGGCGGCGCCGTCTTGGCCGCGTTCACCTGGCCGTTGCTCGCGGCTTCCACAACCGTGCGATTGTTCTCGTCCTCAAGGTTCTGCATACGCTCGATTGCGTCCTTCTCTGCGCGAGGAAAGAGCGGCGCTGGCTCGCCAAACTTCGTGCCCGCCTTCAACCCTCCCCACGCGAGATGTTTCAAAAATCCATTCTTTGCCGCGTCGGTCAACTCGCCCTGTCCCAGCTGCCGCCACACCTTGGCTGCGGCGTCGGGCACAATGGGATACGCGAGCGCAGTGATCACGCGGATGGCCTCGGCCGCCGTTGTGAGCACGCGCGCCTGTAGCGCCGCATGATCAGCGGCAGTGCGCTCCGCAGGCTTCTTCCACGGGGCGTTCGCCGTCAGATAGCCATCTGTCTCCGCAACCAGTGCCCATAACGCCTTCAGAGCTTCAGAGAAATTCAGCTCATCGAAGGCCAACCCGAATGCGGCCATCGCATTCTGGGCGCTCTCGCGCACGCCGGCCTCCGCGGGAGTCTCCGCGCCCGCTTCCGGCGCCACGCCGCCGAAATACTTGTGCACCATATTCACCACGCGGCTCACCAGGTTGCCGTAGCCGTTGGCCAGGTCGCCGTTGTAACGCTGCACGAGAGCATCGAACGAAAAATTCCCGTCCTGCCCGAAGGGAATTTCGCGGAGCAGGAAGTAGCGCAACGCATCCGCGCCCAACACTTCGTGAACGGTCTCGGCGCGCACAATGTTGCCGCGCGACTTCGACATCTTGCCCTGGTCGAAGAGCAGCCAGCCGTTGGCGCGCACCGAGCGCGGCACGGGAATGCCCGCCGCCATCAGGAACGCCGGCCAATACACGCAATGGAAGCGGCTGATCTCTTTGCCGATCAGGTGAATGTCCGCCGGCCAGAACTTTTTGAACTTTTGGTCGTCGTCCGAGCCGTAACCGAGGGCAGTAATATAATTTGCCAGCGCGTCCAGCCACACGTACACCACGTGTTTCTCGTCGCCGGGCACGGGAATGCCCCAGGAAAAACTGGTGCGGCTCACGGAAAGATCTTTCAGGCCGCTGCGCACAAAGCTGATCACCTCGCGCCGCGTCGACTCCGGTCCCATGAATCCCGGATTCGCCTCGTAAAACTCCAGCAATTTGCGCTCGAAGGCCGAGAGTTTGAAGAAGTAGTTTTCCTCGCTCACGGTTTCGGTCGGCCGGCCGCAATCGGGACACAGCGTGCCCGGCGGCCCGTCCACATAGGCCTCGTCGAAGACGCAATACTGTCCCGTGTACGAGCCCTTGTAGATGTAACCGCGATCGCGCAGCGTGGCAAACAGATGTTGCACACCGCGGACGTGACGAGGTTCCGTGGTGCGGATGAAATCGTCGTAGGTGAGTCCCAGCAGATCCCACAAGCCACGAAACTCGCCGGCAATTTTGGTAGCAAACTCCTGCGGCGAGCATCCGGCCAGCTTGGCCGAGCGCTCGATCTTCTGCCCGTGCTCGTCGGTCCCCGTCAAGAACCACGTCTCGATGCCCATCGCCCGCTTGCGCCGCGCAATGGCGTCGCACACGATGGTCGAATAGGCGTGGCCCAGGTGCGGCCGCGCGTTCACGTAGTAGATCGGCGTGGTCAGGTAAAAACGGCTTGAATGTGAGCCTGAATCGGTCATGAGTAGCGCATTCCGCTCGCGCTCACATTTTTGACGGGAGCGTCACGGCGATCTCTCTCCATCTTACGGCATGGCATCTCAGCCGCGGAGCATCGTCAACCACGCGTCTGTTGCCGCACCAGCCGAGGCCCCGGCTAAATTACAGGAGCCGAAGAATGGCATACTTGATCGCCAGGATGACTGCCGCCAACAGCGCCAGCCTCCACACAATAGGCCATGCCAACTTCCACACCCGCCTCATGACCCAATGAAACGAAGTCCGCACTGAGGGAACTTCGATGCGATGGCGCTTGGCCGCGGCGCGCATGCCGGCAAGGTTGACGCCTTTCGATTTCAACGCTTCGGATGCTTCGTTCCTGAAGCGCAGCAACCCGCGAAGCAGATGGTCCGTGTCGATGTGTTCGCTCCACTCCCGGTTTGCTTCCTTCTCCGCGTGGACCAGCGCCATCTTTGTCTCGGGGTGCAGAGGAATGTCGCTACTGAAGCCGGCCTGGTTCGTAGTGGGAAAGCGATCCGGGACCACCGGACCCTTCCAGAGATCGCTCAGCCGGTCCTTTAACGATGCAATCTGGGCGGCACGCGAGCTTTCTTCCTGACTCAGGCCCAGCAGCAGGTGCGACGGCGTAATATGTTCGGCTCCCCGGAGTGCCGCTTCGGTCCGTGCGTTGTCAATGGCCCGTCTTGCTTGTTCCGTATATCGCTCAAACATGGCTGTGCTCCTCTTCGACCTCCGCAGAGGAGCTGCAAAGGCCGTTTTGCTGCAAGAAGAGAGCGAAATGATGGCCCTGTTAAAATTAACACTGAAACCAGCGGAAATTCGAGGCATTTTGACGTGGTCCTGGAACTGGAAAAACGGCTCGCCCATCGCCTTCGCGCCGTCCTGAAGGAAAAATACGCGCTCGACATCGCGAACGTTCCGCTGGAGACGCCGCCCGATCTGCGCATGGGCGAAATCGCCACGCCCATCGCCCTGCAACTCGCGCGCACCCTGCGCAAGGCGCCCAAGATCATAGCGCAAGAGATTGTGGCTTCTCTCGGTTCCGTCGAAGGCTTTGCGCGTTTTGAGGTTGCCGGCGCGGGCTACATCAATGCGTTTCTCGACCGCAGCGCGGCCGCGCAAATGGTGACAGCCTCCCAGGCACAGACCTCGTCCAAAGGGCTGCTCCATGCAATGGTGCCCCACGCAGTGGCAATTGTGGAGCACACCAGCATCAATCCCAACAAGGCCGCGCACATCGGCCATCTGCGCAACGCGATTCTCGGCGACACCTTTGTGCGCCTGCTGCGCGCCTCTGGATCCAAGGTCGATGTGCAGAACTACATCGACAACACCGGCGTGCAGGTGGCCGACATCGTCGTTGCACTCAAGCACCTGGAACTCGACGGAATTCCCGGGATTGATGCGTCCGATCAGCACTCTTTGCCATCGATCAAGAAAAGAATCGAGTACTACGAGCAAGAATCAGGAAGATTCCCCGAGAACAGGGAATTGCTAATTGACTACGTTTGCTGGCGACTCTATGCCCAGGTGAACGTCTGGTACATGGCTCTTGAGACGACAGAACAGAATGAGGAAAAAGTCGCAGAAAGAAGAAAGATTCGGTTAGACACGCTGCACGAAATTGAGCAAGGGAACAACGACACCGCCGAGATCGCCTACCTGATCTCCACCGCGGTCCTGCGCCGGCATCTCGAAACCATGCTGCGTCTCGACATCGAGTACGACTTCCTGCCCCGCGAGAGCGAGATTCTGCACCTCAAGTTCTGGGAAGCCGCCTTCGATAAGCTCAAGCAGTCCGGCGTGCTCTATTTCGAAAGCGAGGGCAAGAACAAAGGCTGCTGGGTAATGACGCGTGCCGGCGCGGCCACGGACCCAGTCCAAAACGAGGACGGTACGAAGTACACCGACGACGACGCGAAGGTCATCGTCCGCTCCAATGGCACTGTCACCTACGTCGGCAAGGACATTGCCTACCATCTCTGGAAGTTCGGACTGCTCGGCCGCGACTTCGGCTACAAGAAGTTCTTC
>Ga0326728_10022862_pt1 | contig 11543 bp, 9 predicted proteins | sample MB3enrmetagenome_FD_207602 | JGI IMG/M metagenome (GOLD analysis project Ga0326728, IMG submission 207602) | Lab enriched peat soil microbial communities from McLean, Ithaca, NY, United States - MB31MN | ecosystem: Environmental > Terrestrial > Soil > Wetlands > Peat | place: USA: New York... | reverse complement strand
CGGCTTCCTGCTTCGGCGCTTCCTGCTGCGCTGCCGGTGCGGCCTCGGCCGCCTTAATCTGTGTTGATTGTTCGTCAGCCATGCGACTCATCTCTTAGGCTTCTCCTTCTTGCCCGACCTTACGAGCCAGAGATTGACGCCGTTTACCTCCACGACCTTGTACTTGAGTCCCGGTATTGCGCCGAGCTGCCCTCTCTGCGAGCCTCCAAGGCCCTCTATGGTGACCTCGTCGTGCTCGTCTATGAAGTTTATGGAACCGTCGAAAGGCACGAAAGCGCCCACGACCTTGTTGTTCTTTATGAGCTGGACCTTGACGCACTTTATCTTGCCGGAGTTCGGCTGCTTCTGGTCGAGTATGAACTTCTGGAGCACAAGGGCCTTGGCCCTTGGGTTCATCCCCAAGGCGTCGTACTTCTGCTTGAGCTTGAACACCTTTCGCTTGTACCATTTCTTCAGCAGGCGCTGGTGCCTGCGCTGCCTAAGAAGCTTCCTTGCCGCGAATTCTCCGTTTGCCATGAAATCAATAACTCTCGTTAAGTATGTTGGAGTTCCCCGGTGAAATCACCGAGAGCGCCGCGACCGAGTAGGGCTTCCCACACACGGCGCCGAGCTCCGCGGACGTGCCCTTGAAGTGCAGCAGCTTCGTCCCCGACAGCTTGCAGAGGTGCACCAGGTCCTGCAGGAACTCCTGCTTGTTCGGCACCGCCACGACGATGACCTTGGCTGTGTTGGACCTTATCGACTCCTTCACGCTGTTCATGCCAAGCTCAGTCTCCCCACTGTCTACAGCTAAGCGTATATCGTTAGATAAATCTGCCATGCAATCAGCACTGAAAAAGCATTAGGTATTGTCTTAGCAAAATATATAAGTGTTCGTTATCATATGCTCTCGTATCTCATGTCCGCCTCTAGGAGCACAGGGCACACGCTTGGCAGTGCCGAGAGCAAACGCTGGAAAGCGCAGTCATCGATGGAAAACCTGGCGCCCTACGGATGGGTGTTGCTGATCCTGATTCTTTTGCTTGCGGCGCTGTGGCAGGCAGGGGTGTTCAACACCTCGCACCAGGCACCGAGGGAGCAGCCGGGCTCATGCAAGGTTTCAAAGCAGATGGTGTTCGGCAGCGGGGTCCAAGTCTCAATGGTGGGCTCATGCGGCAACATGCTTCCGAAGTTCGTGGCGCAGTTCAGCGGGACGAACAGCTACATCGGCATACCGTACTACGGCACACTCTATCCGGCGCAATCCATAACGGTCTCGCTCTGGTTCAAGACGACGGAGCCAATCATCACGACGTCGCAGCTCCTGAACACCGCGAGCATCGGAACCGACTGCGTCGACGGAGCGTACTGCATGAGGATGGCCAATTCCAGCATCTATTTCGGCGTGCGCACGCCGTCAGGCGGCTGGCAGAGCACGTACGCGGCAAGCACGCAGCTGCAGTCGGCGCAGCAGATAAACGGCGGGAACTGGAACAACGTCGTCGGGGTGTACGACGGCTCCAAGGTGTACATATACTGGGACGGCACGCTTGAGAACTCTGTGGCGGCAACAGGAGCCATGCTCTTGGACACGAATGACATAACGGTCGCGGACACGTTCGGCGAAAATTACCAGGGCTCGATATCGAACGTGCAGATATACAACATATCGCTCTCGGCAAGCGAGGTGCAGAAGCTGTACGACGAGGGCATAGGAGGCGTCCCGCTGCCGCTGCCGAACATAGAGGGTTGGTGGCCGCTGAACGGGGACGTCGTGGACTATAGCGGCAGCGGCTTGAATGGCGGGCTAACGGGAGTTGTGATGAACTCGTCATGGAGCAGCGGATACATGACGCCTTGATGATTCATATGCGCCGCGTACGAAAGAACGTGAAGGGCACGGGACGAAGGGCGCAGTCGGCGCTGGAATACCTCACCACATACGGATGGGCCATACTGATACTCTCAACTGTGCTGGTAGCGATCTGGCAGCTCAAGCTGCTCACCCCCAGCAGTTTCGCGACCAACGTGTGCGTCTTCCCCGCATCGTTCGGATGCCTCAGCGCGACAGTGTCCGCTTCGACCGGATACCTGACGATAGACATCGAGCAGGCGATGCAGACCCCGATAAACGTCACCGCGATAGGATGCAATGACGCCGGGACGGTAATACTCGCGCAGATGACCCAGTACACGCCGACCAGCAACCAGATATACATGGGGATCGGGAGTAACTACACGTTCGGTGCGACTACGAACGTCCAGTGCTACCAGAAGGGCTCTGCCTTCTCAGGCGCGGCAGTGGGGACCATGTACAACGGCTATGTGATCGTCAACTACGTGAACCTGCAGACCGGCCTCACGCACACAGCAATAGGAAAGATATCCGAGAAGGCGACGTGAAGGCCGTAAAACAGAAACTGCGTTTCTATCGGCAGCAGAATAGATTGCTGAAAATGAGGCACTGAGAGTCACGGAACGCATGAAGGAGGACCTACCCACGTAAGAGTGACGCTGCTACCTGCGCCGCCAAATCCATAAAGGGTGCTGCCGCTTTCCAATCCTCCGGCACCGGTTAATCCTCCAGCACCGCCTGCACCGGAAGCAGTACTGCCTGCTGCACCGTTAGAGCCCCCATTGCCACCGGATGCCGGCATGCGAGTCAGATGGCTAGGATAGGCAAAGACCATATACATTTGCCGCCTGACCTTTATCGCCGATGCGATGATGTGTTTCGCAAATTTCTTAGTATGTCGCATCTGCTTCGGCAAGATATCTGACTAAACCTTGAGCAGGCGATGCAGGAGCAGATAAACGCCATAATCGGCGCATAGGCGTGTTATGGAAATCCTTGCACTGTGCCCTGCGCCATAATCGTAATCGGTTAGATAGACGTCGCCGCTGACGCCGAGGACTAGTCGGGCAACGCCCTTTTTCCTACACAACTAACCCGGTAGATGTTGCTGTCTGACGTGACGCGGCTATGTAACGGTTCTTTAACATCTTGTGAAAGTGATCTGCTATGCAGATATAGCTCGCCGCCTTAGGATACGAGCTGTGCGGACTGGCACATTCCGGAATCAGGATACGAACCGCCCATGCAGTAGATGTAGCTGCCGTCGGTGACGCAGCCCATCCCTACGTACGTCCCGGTGTTGCCGTAGAGCGGACTGGTGGTCAGCCACGTCGAGACCAACCCGCCGCCCAGGATCTGCGCGGATTGGACGGGGGAGGGGGTGCCGCCAGAATCATAACCGTTATAACCGCCCATGCAGTAGATGTAGCCGACGGCGGTGACGCAGCTATGATCATATGTTCCAATGGCGAGCCCTGTTGTGTATTGCCAGGTTGAGACGGACCCGCCGCCCAGGATCTGCGCGTATTGGACCGCACCCAGGTGCTCGGAGCCGCCCATGCAGTAGATGTAGCCGCCTGAGATGACGCAGCTAAGGGAGTCTTCATCATCGGTGAGTGAAGTGGTGGTATGCCACGTCGAGACGGACCCGCCGCCCAGGATCTGCGCGTATTGGACGGTGGTGTCAGAAGGAAAACCACCCATGCAGTAGATGTAGCTGCCGTCGGTGACGCAGCTCATTTCTTCTTCTGCTGTGTTGAGTGAAGCGGTGGTCTGCCACGTCGAGACGGACCCGCCGCCCAGGATCTGCGCGGATTGGACTACGGAGCCGGAAGGAGAGCCGCCCATGCAGTAGATGTAGCTGCCGGAGGTGACGCAGCTCTCAAAGAGTTCTTCATCTTTGAGTGGATTGGTGGTCTGGAATGCCGAGACGGACCCGCCGCCCAGGATCTGCGCGGACTGGACTGTGCCATCTGCGGAATCGCCGCCCATGCAGTAGATGTAGCCACCAGAGATGACGCAGCTAAGGGAGTCTTCAGCAACCTTGAGCTGTGAAGGCATCCCCCATGCGTAAGTACCGCCAGGATACGAGAAACTGGCAGTCTCAGTAGCGGCAGATGCAGGCATTGTGAAAGGCCACGGACTCATGCTGTTTGAAGAATAACCTGACCAGCCGCTGAAAGAATATCCCACACTGTTAGTGGCTGTGAGGGTGATTGAAGCGCCGGATACAAATTCATAGGCGGGGCAGCCGACGGAGTTTGTTGGTGAAGGTGTTGCGGCTGCGCCCCCTGAACCGACGATGAGCGTGAGCAGATAGCAGGATGTCAAGGTTATCGAGCCGGAAGTCGCACTCCAGGTTCCGTTAGCTGCGATGCTGGTAGCAGCTCCGTTGTTGTTGCTTCCGCTATAGTCCACGACATCCCCGTTGAGCGGCCACCAGCCAGCAAGGCGGCTCAGCAATACGGGTGCGCCGCCGATGCCTGCCTGGTACAACGCCTGTATCTGCGCCGCAGATAGCGACGTGTTGTAGAGCTGTATGTTGGAGATCGCGCCGCTGAAGCTGTACGTGCTGCCGCAGCTTGTTGCAGCGCACCCTAACTCGAGATTGCCTCCTGACGTTGGCTGGGTTGCGGAGGACCCAGAAGTAATATACTGACCGTTGACATACAGCCGCACGGTGCCGCCGCTGTATGTGCCTACGAGAAAGTACCAGGCATTCGGAGAGAGCGTAAAGCTTGATGCCGCAGCAACGCTGCCAACGGAGAATTGTGGGTCGCCGGCCGTGCCACCGCCGTTAAGGGACAATGTGTACTTCCCGGACTTGTCGACTACATAGTTCTGTGTACCCTTGCCTGTCCAGTAGATCCATGCGGCCACAGAGAATCCGCCGGACGACATGTCCAGGCCGCTCGTGTCTGTGACGGAGACGCCGCTGCTCTGGCCGTTAAACTGCGCCGTGAATTCAGGGTTCTCGCCGTTGCACATGCCCACCAGGCTGGTCAGCGACGGAGCCACTTTTGACCTGGATACATAGCACGCCCCTGGCTGGGCCTTCGGAGCAAAAGCCGATGATGAACTGAAAACGCCAGATGCATAAAGTGCGACCACAACCACGGACAATATCACTATCGCCCAGCCGTAGGTCATTATGTACTCCATCGCGGATTGGGCAGACCTCCTCTTTTTATCTGAAGCGCCGGAGGCGCGCATCCTCTTTCCTGATGCCGGCATATGAGTCAGATGGCTATGATAGGCAAAGACTATATACATTTGCCGCAAGGCATTTTATCGTAAATGCAGCGGCACATTCAATGAATTCTTAGTGTGGTGGAGGTCACGGAACGCATGAAGAAGGACCGTTCCACGTCAGAGTGACGCTGCCGCTGCCGCCTCCGCCGCCTCCGCTGCCGGTAGAAACGCTGCCGCCTGCGCCGCCTAAGCCGGTTGCGCCAGTTAATGCGCCGAGACCGCCGGCACCTGAACCGACACCGCCTGATGTGCCGCTAGAACCTCCCCAACCAGAGTATGTTTGTATGCTCGACGCTGTAGTGCCGCCACCGCCGCCACCGCCGCCGTAGCCGCCGCCACCGCCGGCAATTCCTGTGTGGGTGCTGCCGCCAGAGGAGCCGCTTCCTCCATACGAAGCGTAATTTGGGTAACCGTCTTCTCCGCGACCGCCAGAGAAGCTGCCGCCATTGCTAGCGCAGCAACCGCTGTCACCAATGCCGCCTGCACCGCCGGCAGTCGCCGTACCGCCGGCGCCTCCGTATGACTTGTACGGATCCCCGGTGTTGCTTGCGCCGGCACCGCCAGCAGCACTTGCGACTACCACACCAGAGAGCAGTATGACAGAGCTTCCGCCGCCTCCGCCAGAACTTCCGTCGCCGTCGCCGCCGCCGCCTCCGCCGTAGTAGCCGCTGCCGCCACCGGCACCAGGACAGCAATCACCCATGCAACCATCCTCGCCTGCACCGCCGCCGCCACCGCCGCCGGGATAGATAGTAATTACATTGCCGACAGACACTCCAAAGCTGCCACTACTTGATAAACCGTTGCTGCCAGTAGAACCAGAGTCACCATATGTTGATCCTGAACCACTTCCGCCTCCGCCGCCGCCATACATGGTGTAGCTTATCGTCGCAGAGATAGGAGATGTAAAGGACGCATAGTCTGTGATGACACGAGTGCATGGACCGTACGACGAGTAAGTGGATGCCGCCATGGTCCACGTGCCGTTCATTGCCACGTTTGCAGATGTGCCAGAGTTGCCTGCACCGGAGTAGTCGTTCGTGTCGCCGTTGAGCGGCCACCATCCAGCAAGGCGGCTCAGCAACACAGGTGCACCGCCGATGCTTTCGGAGTACAAGGCCTGCACCTCATTTGCAGAAAGTGATGTGTTGTATATCTGTATGTTGGAGATCTGGCCGCTGAAGCTGTACGTGCTGCTGCAGCTGGAAGAACAGCCGAACTCAAGATTGCCTCCTGGCGTAGGCTGGGTTGCTGAGGTGCTAGAAGCAACGTACTTGCTGTTGATGTACAGTTGCACAGTGCCGCCGCTGTATGTGCCTACGAGAAAATACCAGGCATTTGGAGGGAGCACCGGTCCAGGTGATGCCACAAACACGCTGCCGACGGAGAATTGCGGATTGCCAGCGTTAAGAGATAATGTGTATTTTCCGGACTTGTCAACTATATAGTCCTGTGTGCCACTGCCTGTCCAGTAGATCCATGCGGCCACAGAGAATCCGCCGGACGACATGTCCAGGCCGCTCGTGTCTGTGACGGAGACGCCGCTGCTCTGGCCGTTAAACTGCGCCGTGAATTCGGGGTTCTCGCCGTTGCACACTCCCGCCAGGCTGGTCAGCGAAGAAGCGCCAGGTTCGTTCGGCCTGTAGACATGGCACGATCCTGGCTGGGCCTTCGGAGCAAAAGCCGATGATGAACTGAAAACGCCAGATACATAAAGTGCGACCACAACCACGGACAATATCACTATCGCCCAGCCGTAGGTCATTATGTATTCCATTGCGGATTGGGCGGCCCTCCTCTTTTTACCTGAAGCGCCGGAGGAGCGCAGCCTCTTTCCTGATGACGGCATGCGAGTCAGAGGACTATGATAGGCAAAAACTATATACATTTGCAGCGTTTCGCGAATCTCTCATCATGCCGTGTTAGCGATAGGGCGTTATGGGCCGGTGTACATGCCTGCCCAGGTGTTGTTCATTGACACGCCTGTAGGCTGGCCGGTGTTGGCGTTGCCACTGTAGTCGTTAGCGTCGCCGTTGAGCGGCCACCAGCCGACGAGGCTCTGAACGATCATTGGGATTCCCCCTATGCCCTCACTGTAAAGCGCCAGCACCTGATTTGCCGAGAGTGCTGTGTTGTACATCTGGTAATTGGACATGTCCCCGGTGAAATGGAGTCCGGAGCCGCAGTTCGTCGCTTCAGACGCACCAAGAATGAAGGTCGGTGCGGTTGACGGGGCAGTCATGGTGCCGCTGCCGCTGCTCCTGAACGCGCCATTCACGTACCCGGAATAGGTGAGTGCGCTGCCGGAGACGGAACCGGTCATGACGATATGCGACCACTTGTTGGTGGGGAGAGAGCCCATGCCGACACACGGAAGAGACCATACGCGCATGTATAGAGTGCCACCTACCAACTCTATCCACGAATCGTGCACCCCACCGGCATACTCATCGACTATGACCCCGCTTGATGAGGAGGGATAGACCCAGATGGAGAAGGAGAACGGTTGCGTGCTGCTCTCCAACGCGGCGAAACCATTTTGTTGCGTGAGGGAGCCTGTGCCTTGGAACTGCGCCACGAACTTCGGCATCTCACCGTTGCAGAGCCCTTCGAGACCGATGAAATAGGTTGTGTTCGGGCCGTTTGGCCGGTTTACCTGGCAGCCGCCCGGCTGCGCATACGGAACCTGACCGGTCGAGCCAAGAACCCCCAGCTTGAAGAGCGTTACCAGAACAATGGAGATCAGCAGTATCGCCCAGCCGTACGTTATCAGGTACTCCATCGCGGACTGGGATTTTCTTGCAGTGCCTGCCGGTGCCGCGGTTTTTTGCACAACGCAATGCAAGCGCCCTGCCCTCATTTGATCCATAGGAATGTACAGGAAAGGTTTTATAGACCTGTAGCAAGTGAGCGCAGCGGACACAACACATTATAAGGCTGTTGTTGGATTAGATACCGGTGCAGAGATGAGAAAGGCAGATATCGCGACCGTTGTCAGGATCGCTCTCGTTCCCTTGATAGTTTACGCCGTGACACTGAAGCTGAACCCGATAATACCGGTGACTGTCTTCATCGTCGCGCTCGTGCTTGACGGAGTCGACGGCTTCCTTGCGCTGAACGAGACCAGCAAGAGAAGGATAGGCATCAGCACGTACATCAGGTACGCCCTTGGCGACGATTCCGCAGGCGCGCTGATAAAGGAATACAAACCGAAAGTGGCAGAAGAGGCTAGCTGGGGTCCGCGGATGGACGTTGCCGGCGACAGGATAGTGGAATACTCGCTCTGGGCGCTTTTCGTATACGTTAAGGTCATCCCGTTCTTCGTGCTGCTCCTCATCATAGCGATGCATTCGCTCGCTGACGCGCTCATGGGGAGCAAGGGAACCTCCACGAAAGCGAAGACCCGCTTCGCCGAGATGGTGTACACCTCCAAATGGAGCAGGCTTGTCGCTAACGTGCTGAAGGCGCTGGCTTTCTCGTACCTGATGCTCGTCTACATAGCAGGGTGGAACCTGTATGTCGACTACGCCCTTGCAGGCGCGCTCGTAGTGTTCATAATGATACGCGGCGCAGCGGAAATCTGCGAGTCTGTCGCCTGAAAAATCTGCAAGGGATGATGGCTTTTTATTGGTTCCGTTTCAATAATCCAGCAGGGTGCAAGAATGCAATTTTATTACTACAGCCTGATTGCAGGAATAGCGGCTCTGCTCTTCTCTGTCTACGCGGCGTTCGTCACACTGCGCAAGCCGGAGGGGACGGAGAAGATGAAAGAGATATCGAAGGCGATAAGGGAGGGGTCTTCCGCATATCTCAACAGGCAGCTGCTTGTGATACTGGTATTCGGCATAGTTCTCGGCGTGGTATTCTACTTCCTCAATGACGGGACGCAGATAGACATCGCGTTCGCGGTCGGCGCGGTCGCATCGTATGCGACAGCGTATCTCGGCATGAACGTTGCGGTGCGCTCCAATGCAAGAACCGCAAAGAGCGCCGAACAGGGAGTCAAGACTGCGTTCTTCACCGCGATACTCGCAGGATCCGTGACAGGATTCGCTGCGGTCGGCTTCGCGCTCATAAGCATAAGCCTGCTTCTCGCATACCTGACGATATCCCGCATTGCGATACTCATCGGCTTCGGATTCGGAGCGTCCCTTGTCTCGCTGTTCGCGAGGGTCGGCGGAGGCATATACACCAAGGCGGCAGACGTCAGCGCAGACCTAGTCGGCAAGACAGAGCTGGGACTTCCTGAGGACGACCCGAGGAACCCAGCAACCATAGCGGACAATGTCGGCGACAACGTTGGCGACTGCGCAGGAATGAGCGCGGACGTTTTTGAGAGCTATGCTGTGACGCTGGTGGCGTCGCTTCTCATTGCGGCAGGGATCGCAAGGTCTGGAGTTCTGTTCTCGTACCCACTTTACATAGCGTGCGCAGGCTTCGTGGCCAGCCTTGTAAGCATGCCCGTGCTCCAGAAGTACGGAAAGAAGGCGACGAAAGCGCTGTACGCAGGCATAGGCACCTCTGTGGTGGTCGCTGCTGCGCTTGACCTGCTGGTCTCTTACAAGGTCGGAATGCAGGGTGTCGGATTCGTCCCGGTCCTATCGGGACTTGTCCTTGCAATACTCCTCTTCTGGGTTGCGGACAACTACACGGGAAGGAACAGCAAGAGCACGATAAAGATAGCGCGTGCCGCGCAGGGCGGCGGAGGCACTGACGTGATAATGGGCCTTTCTGTGGGGCTCAGGAGCACGGGGCTTCCGGTGCTGTTCGTCATACTGGCGATACTGGTAAGCTATGCCAGCGCAGGCGTTTACGGGATAGGCATCGCAGCAGTAGGCATGCTTTCGCTGACTGCGACAATACTGACGGTAGACTCGTTCGGTCCGATAACCGACAACGCAGGAGGCATCGCCGAAATGGCGGGGCTCCCGCACAGGATAAGGAACACGACCGACGAGCTCGACGCGGTCGGCAACACAACAAAGGCAACGACAAAGGCGTTCGCAATAGGCGGCGCCGCGCTTTCGGCAACGGCACTCTTCGTGGCGTTCGCGCACGCGGTGAACATACAGTCGATAAACGCGCTGAACCCTGTTGTGATGGTCGGGGTGTTCATCGGAGCGATGCTGCCGTTCCTGTTCTCATCGTTCCTGATGGAAGCGGTGGGCAAGGCAGCGAACCTGATAGTCGACGAGGTCCGCAGGCAGGTAAAGACGATAAAGGGATTGATGACGGGCAAGGAGAAGCCAGACTACGCAAAGGTCGTGGACATCGCCACTGTCAACGCGATAAAATCGCTTGCAGTGCCTGAGCTGGTCGCCATACTGGTGCCCATAATCGTGGGGCTGGTGCTCGGGACGCAGGCTCTCGGAGGGCTCCTTGTAGGGATGATACCCACGAGCTTCATGCTCGCGCTCTTCATGGCCAATTCCGGGGCCGCGATGGACAACGCGAAGAAGTACGTAGCCACAGGGAAGTTCGGCGGAAAGGGCAGCGAAACGTACAAAGCGGCGGTTATCGGGGACACTGTCGGAGACCCGCTCAAGGACACGGCAGGGCCGGCGCTCAACTCGATGATAAAGGTCGTGAGCACGATACTGATACTGCTCGCTCCGGTCTTCGTGGCGTACGCACTCCTGTGACTGATCCGTCAGGGTCAGCACACAGGCACGCGGCGTGTAGCTCCGCGTGCAGGCCATCGTCTAGGCAGAATGCGATTGCGTAGCAGGAGCAGCCTACTTTGAGGCCTTCTCGACTTCGAAGACCTCGTCAAGGTCTATGTCCTCCATGCTCTTGATGTTCCTCGCGAGGGCCTGCTCCGTGTACTCGGGGAATTCCACGCCGCTCACGACAAGCATTATTCTCAGCGTGTCCTTCTTGATATCGGGATCGATGCGCGCGCCCCACTTCAGAAGCGCGTCGCTGTTGACCCTTGCAGCTATATCCTGGAATACGGCCTCGGCTTCCCTCAGCGTCAGGCTCTCGCCGCCGATTATGTTCACAAGCGCCTTCTTCGCGTTGGTGAGATCCGCATCGAGCATCGGGCTCTTGATCGCGTTCTCCAGCGCGACGACGGCCCTGCTCGTGCCGTCGGCGCCGGCCATGCCCTCTCCGGTGCCGATGACGGCGTAACCGCCGTCCTTGAGGACCATCCTCAGGTCCGCGAAATCTATGTTGACCATCCCTGACTTCGTGACCATCTCGACTATGCCCTTCGTCGCGTTCGCAAGGACCTCGTCGGACACCCTGAACGCCATGTTGAGCGGCAGGTCAGGCGCGACCGCGAGCAGCTTGTCGTTGTGTATTATTATCGCTGTGTCGACGACCTTCTTCAGCTTCGCGAGCCCCTCAAGGGCGTTGTGCATCCTGATCTTGCCCTCGCTCGAGAACGGCAGTGTGACAATCGCTATGGTAAGCGCCCCTGCCTCCTTCGCCTCGTGTGCTATGACCGATACCG
>Ga0326728_10022861_pt1 | contig 11543 bp, 8 predicted proteins | sample MB3enrmetagenome_FD_207602 | JGI IMG/M metagenome (GOLD analysis project Ga0326728, IMG submission 207602) | Lab enriched peat soil microbial communities from McLean, Ithaca, NY, United States - MB31MN | ecosystem: Environmental > Terrestrial > Soil > Wetlands > Peat | place: USA: New York... | reverse complement strand
GCCCTCGACGGCTGCCCGTGCATCCTGCATGAGCCGCAACTCGCTGTGATTCTTCTGGGCGATTTCACGCGCGGCGGCCACAATTTCGGCCTTGGGCGAATAGGCGCGAGGAGTGGCCACAGTGACGTTGGCGCCCAACTGAGCGCCCGTCAGCATGAGTGAATGGCAAACATTATTGCCGTCGCCGACGTAGGTGAAATTGAGACCAACGGCCGTGCCGAAGTGCTCTTCGAGAGTCATGAAATCTGCAAGCGCCTGGCAAGGGTGCTCGAAGTCAGAAAGCGCGTTGACGACCGGTACGCGCGAGTTGGCGGCCATCTCGGTGATAGTGTCGTGCGCATAGGTACGCAAAACGATCACGTCGACCCAGCGCTCGAGATTCTTGGCCACGTCGGCGATGGTCTCGCGCTCACCGAGCGGCGAATTGGTTTGGTCGACGAAGATGGCATTGCCGCCCATGGTGTTAATGCCGGCCTCAAAGGCCAGGCGAGTGCGCAGGCTCGCTTTTTCAAACATGAGCACCATCTGCTTTGAATCGAGCGCGCGGCGATACTCGCGGGGGTTCTGCTTGACGTCGTGCCCCAGCTTCATAAGGGCGCGCACTTCAGCGCTGGAAAGATCGGCGATGGAACAGAGATCTTCGCCGGCCATACGCGCGGCTGCGGCAAGGACGTCGGGATCCTTCTCGACGCGAACCGCGAGTTCTTTGCGGTCGAGATCTTTACTTTCAAGGGTGGTTCTGCTAGCCATGATGGTGACCTCCCGCAGGCGCGTTGTGCGCCGCAGCGTTGACTGTGAGAATTTCGTCGAGCGCGGCGATGGCCGTGTCGACGTGAGCGCGTTCAAGAATGTACGGCGGCAGGAAGCGCAGCACAGTGTCGCTGGTGCAGTTGATAAGAATGTGGCGCTTCATCATTTCGGCTACCGTGAGCTTGGCAAGTTCCGCTGAATCGAGTTCGGCTGCGATCATCAGGCCTTTGCCACGCACATTGACAATGGCTTCGTGCCGAACGGCGAGCGAGCGCAGGGACTTCTGAAAGTAGTCGCCGACCTCGGTTGCGTGGGCCAGCAGCCCTTCTTTCTCGATGGTGTCGATGACAGCGATACCGACGGCGCAGGCCAGCGGTCCGCCGCCGAAAGTTGTGCCGTGCATACCGGCGTGCATTACGCGAGCGACTTCTTCAGTACACATGACGGCGCCGAGCGGAAGCCCGCCGGCAAGCGGCTTGGCGAATGTGGTCACGTCGGGATGAATCCCGTAATGCTGATACGCGCACCACTTTCCCGTGCGTCCCATACCGGATTGAATCTCATCGACGATGAGCAACGCGCCGGTTGAGCTCGCCAAAGCGCGAGCCTCAGCCAAGAATTCCGGCGTCAGCGGACGAATGCCGCCCTCACCTTGAATGGCTTCGACAAGGATGGCGCAGACCTCGCTCGAAAACTTGGCACGGAGGTCGAAAACATCGTTGAAGCGCACAAATTCAACGCCCGGAACCACGGGTCCGAATGGCTCACGGTACTTTGCCTTATACGTGGTGGACATGGCGCCGAAGGTGCGGCCATGGAAGCTCTGCTCGAGGGCGAGAAACTTTGTGCCAATTTGTGCGCCCTCGCTGCGCCTGAGGCCCGCGTAGGCGCGCGCTAACTTGAGCGCGCCCTCCCATGCTTCAGTGCCCGTATTGGCAAAGAAGGCGCGGTCGAGGCCGGTGCGCTCGGTGAGTCGCATGGCGAGTTCCGCCTGACCCTCGTGGTAGTAGAGGTTCGATGTGTGGATGAGAGCCCGGCTCTGGCGCGCAATCGTATCGACAATTGCCGGGTGGTTATATCCGAGCGCGTTAACACCAATGCCGCTGAGCAGATCGAGGTACTTCGTACCGTTCTCGTCTTGGATGAACACCCCTTCACCGTCTACGAACAGGACCGGGCTCCGATCATAGGTGGAGAGGAGCAACCGTTGCTCAGCGGCGCGAATCTCTTCGAGTTTCATTTCCTAAAAAACCTCCTCAGGCCACCATCACTTCAGTGCCGTGAACAATGCGCGAGCTGCACAAATCAGGCAGGGAACTAGCAGCTTCGGCGGGAAGAATACGTACGCGCTTCACGCCATTCAAGAGCGCCTCCCGACATGCGCTCAGCTTGGGCAACATGCCCCCTGAAATCACCGCGCTCTTGGCCATTTCCGCAATTTGATCGATGGAAAGCCAGCGGAGCACTTCGCCATTCGCACCTTTCACGCCGGGAACATCGGTGAGGAAAACCAACGCGTCGGCTCGGCAGGCTACCGCGCACGCCGCGGCCATCTCGTCCGCATTGATGTTGTAGTACTCGCCATCAAATCCAAGGGCCATCGAGCAAAGAACCGGTACCCCATTCAACTGCCAGATGGCGTCAAGCCAGCGAGGATCGCTCGCGGCGATCTCGCCTACAAATCCAAGATCAGGCGAGATGCGCTTTTTGCGCGCGCGGAAGAGCAACCCGTCGCCGCCCGAGAGGCCGACGGCCGGTTGGCCGAGTGCGCCCAGGGCTGCAACCAGACTCTTGTTCACGCGGCCAGCAAAGACCATCAGTGCCACGTCGCGTGTTTCCGCATCCGTCACGCGCAGACCATCGATGAATTCGCTCTGCTTGCCCAGCGCTTTGAGCGTGCGGGTCAGTTGCACGCCGCCTCCATGCACGACGGCAACCTGATTGCCGTCACGCACAAGGTCGGTGATCGCTCGCATGCAGCTATCGAGGAGGGAAGGAGATTCCAGGCCGGCCCCTCCCAATTTGACGACGTACTTCATTCAAGGTCCTCCGCGTCACGTTTCATACGAGACCCTCCGATTCGGGCCAGCCCTGCATCACGTTCAGATTTTGGACCGCCTGACCGGCAGCACCTTTCAGGAGGTTGTCGAGACAACTTACAATTACCGCGCGCTTGCCGTTGGCATCGAGCTGAAATCCGATGTCCGCGTAATTGGTCCGCACCGAATATTGAATCTGCGGCAGCGTCTTATCGTAAAGCCTGACCATCGGGCTGGCCGCGAAAAACTTACGATATACGTGCGCGACGTGCTCGTGTGTTTCCGGCTCCGCAAAGTGGACGTAAATCGTCGAAAGAATTCCACGCGGAATCGGCAAAAGGTGCGGGCTAAAAACAATCTGGCAAGCGGAAATGCCGACTTCTTCGAGAATCTCGCCAATATGTCGATGGGTAAACACACCGTAAGCCGAAAGATTGTCGGCCGCATACATGAAGTGGGTTCTGGCGGTTGGAACCTTACCCGCTCCGCTGACGCCGCTCTTGGCGTCGGCCACAATTCCGCGATCGAGATCAATGAGTCCCGCCGCGACGAGAGGCTTGAGCGCGAGAATGACAGAAGTTGCATAGCAGCCAGGATTGGCGACCAACTGCGCGGACGCGATCTGCTTGCGATGAAGCTCGGGCATGCCATAGACGGCCTGCGCCTGTATGGCTGCGGCAAGGTCGGAGCCTTCGTCGTCGAAGGCGTACACAGCGCGATTGGCCGGCTCGGTCAACCGCCATGCGCCGCTCAGATCAATGACGCGCAGCCCGCGGTTGAGCGCTTCCGGGACCCACTCGCGCGACTGCTCATGCGGCGTAGCGAGGAACAGCACGTCGACTCCGAGCGTAGAGAGCAGCTCCCAGGAGAAAGGTTCGAGTTTCAGATTGGCGGCGCCGGCGTTGTCTCCCAGTTGCGGATGGATCTCCGTCAGCGGGACGCCGCCATGCGCAAGATCTCTTTGATCGACGCGCCCGGCAAAGACGGGCGGATGATTCTTCAAACGGGGATGATGCAACAGCAGGCGCGCCAACTCAGCACCGGCATACCCAGTGACGCCCACAACCGCGGTTTGTATGGTCTTGGTCATACTGCCAGCATCGTCCTGAGCCGGGTTTCTACTTCACTTGCGTGGCGCACATCCGTGCAAATAATCAAAACCGTGTCATCCCCGGCGATGGTGCCGAGAACTTCAGGCCATTCTTCACGATCGAGGGCCGCCGCAACCGGCTGCGCTCCGCCCATCGCCGTGCTCAGAACCACTTGGTTCATTGCCCGGCGCACGCGCAAGCCAAAGCTGTCAATCATTTCATTGACAGAGGGAGGCTGATCTTCGTCGGCCGCTGCCGCGATGGTTGCCGTCCCGTGCCCATTGGGGAGCGAATATCCGCCGGGGCCCTTTGAGAGCCGCAGTTGATGAATATCTCGCGAGAGCGTGGCCTGGGTTACGTGAATGCCGCGACGGCGCAATTTGCGGCGCAGCTCGTCCTGGCTTGCAACCGGGGAAATCGCCAGCACTTCGCGGATTACGTTGAGGCGTTGGGCGTTCATTTTCGAGCACCGATGGCTTTCGCGTGCAAAGCAAAGGCGCGGTTCCCGGCAGGAAACCACGCTTGAATAAATATACGCCCAAAGTGCATAAGTATGCAAGGAAAATTGTGAGGAAATATGAGGCCCAACGAAAGGACAGTTGCAGTGGGCGATGGCTCGATTCAGACGCAATCCCAGCGGCTTGCGGCATGCTTCCCTGGCTACGATACAGTCCAATAGACAGCAAACCGTTGCCAACTTTGGTTCAGTGGTTTCAGGTCGATTTCGCGATCCTGCGCGACTGCCCGAAATGTGAGAGCTTCGCCCGGAACGGGCCTGACCCAGGAGCCGGGGTCGGCGCCGCTGGCTTGGAGAGCAGGGACCTCAATGAGTGGAGCTTCATGAACCGCCGGCCCCTGATTGTGCTCGAGGCTGTCCTCGAGGCCATTTTTTGGAAACTGCCCAGCCAATACCAGCGGTCCGTAGAGCAATGCCTGCTGCGAGCAATCATCAGCCAACGGCTCCGCGGTGAGGTGCATCGGAAGCGTGAGTTGAACGTGGTCGCCGGCCTTCCAAATGCGGGTGATGGTGAGATAGCTGCCTGGCGTGCCGGAAACATCAAGCCGCCGGCCGTTGAGGACGATGGAATTTGCCATCGTCGTCCATGGTGGGATTCGCAACCGGAGCGACCAGGGTGTGTCCCGCGTTTTCTCGATTGTGAATTCGGTGATGTCGCTCTCAGGTAAGCTTGTGCGCTGCCTGAGGCGGATGCCGCGATCTTTCCAGTCAACCGTCGAGGCGAAGTACAGATTGACGTAGAGCGAGTCGTCGTCGTGGAAATAGATGGAGTTATTGAGCTTGGAAAACTCTTCAACGCCGGTGCCTGTGCAGCACCAGAAGGTGGCGTCCTCGGTGCAGGTTGTCTTCCACGCTCCGGGAGCCAAGGAGAGGAAATAAGTGGTGTGGCCAGTCTCCGGCTCGATGGCGCCGAGGCAGTGATTGAGAAGATTGCGCTCGTAGTAATCGATGAAACGTGGATCGCCGCTCCAGGCGTAGAGATGCCGCGCCAGCTTCATCATGTTGTAAGAGCAGCAGCACTCCTGGTGATTCGCGCTGACCTTTTTTTCAGCCGCCAGATGATCGGGATCGACGAGCCAGTGCTCGTTGTTGCTCGAACCGCCCGTGGCATAGGTTCGAGATTCGGAAACGGTCTCGAAGAAGAAGCGGCTCACATCGCGGAAGCGATAATCGGAGCTGATTTCGTATCGCCGCGCCGCGCCGATCACCTGCGGAACGTGCGTGTTCATGTGCTGGCCTTTGAGCGCATCGCGGCGCAGAACCAGCGGCGTGAAGAAGATTTTCTTGGTGAAGCGGTCGCCGGCGCGGGCCCAACGATCGTCGCCGGTCACGACAGCAAGATTGTAGAGAACGTCATTCATGCCGCCATATTCGGTGTTGAGGATCTCCTGCATGTGTTCTTCGGTTTTCGTTGCGGTCCAGGCGTCGACCCAGCCGGCCATTTTTACAACCACGTCGAGAGCCTGATCGTTGCCGGCCTGTGTCTTCATGTCGTAGAGCCCGGCCATAATTTTGTGGATGGTGTAGAAGGGCGCCCAGACATTCTTGCGCTGGTCGAGCCGGTCAAAGAACTCGGCAGGGAAGGCGCTGATGTAGCCGTTGTCGTTGAGCTTGGCCTGGCACTCGGCGAGGCCGGCGACGATTTCATCGGCCTTCGATTTGACGGCATTGTCGCTGGTGGCCGCGTAGAGCATGGCGCACGCGGAAAGATAATGACCGACAAAGTGGCCGCGAAGTTCGCATGTTGGAGTTTCCCAACCGCCGAGGGGCGCGGCGGTGGACGGAATTCCCGCGTTGACGCGAAAGTTATGAAGGAGGCGGTCATTTGGAAGCCGCATCAGGTAGCCGCGGTTCCATTCGCGCGCTTGCTGGAGCGGACCGGATTCGAGCGTCACGTCGCCGAGAGCAAATTCACGCACCTTGGGCTGCATCGGGTCGCGAGCGAACTCAAAGGGCGCGGCGAAGGGCTCGGACTCGTCGACAGAGAAGATCCGGTCGGCGGCCGCGTCAGGGTTCGGTGCGTGTTTCGCGGGTGCGGAAGCGGCCTGACTCGGAGGCTGTGCTTCGGCAATCCCAAGAAGCGACGATGCGGCCGCCAATCCAACGGGAGCGATGGCGACCTGTTTCGCGAACTCTCTGCGGCTTAGTTTTTTCATGGTGATTTCTCCGATTCAGGCAAACGTTTACCAGTGTAATTGGGGAGGGGACGCGAGTGCGGGCGAGGACGCCCGCACGACAGCCGGCCAGAGACCGGCGGTACAAAAGGCAGATGGTGCGGCGGACGGTGGTACAAACGTCGGGCGGCGGTGAAAAGGACGGGTGGTCCGGGAGGCCGGGGGTTGAAATACGGCCGGGAACTTATTTCAAGTCGCGCCAATTAGGCCCAAACGAAATGTCCGCGACCAGCGGTACCTTCAATTTAACGACGCCTTCCATTTCGGCGCGCACAAGGGTCGCGGCTTCATGTTTTTCGTCGGCTGGAACTTCAAAGAGCAATTCGTCATGGACCTGCAGGACCATGCGCGTTTTCAGCTTTCGCTCCGCCAGTTTGCGATCGAGCGAAATCATGGCCAATTTGATGAGGTCGGCTCCGGTCCCCTGAAGCGGAGTATTGATCGCGGTGCGCTCGGCAAAGCCGCGCTGATTGGGATTGCGGCTTTCAATGTCGGGGATGGGCCGCAGGCGTCCGAACATGGTGCGCACGAATCCATCTCGGCGTGTCTGTTCGAGCGTTTTCTCGATGAATGAGCGCACGCCCTGATAGCGCGCAAAGTACCGCTCGATGTAGGCCTTGGCTTCGGCCTGCGGAATGCCCAACTGCGCGGCCAGACCGAATGCGGAGATGCCGTAGACGATGCCGAAGTTGACGGCCTTTGCGCGGTTACGGGTTTCCTTGTCCATAGCGTCGACAGCGACACCGAAGACTTCACTGGCCGTGAGGGCGTGAATGTCGATTTCTTCCGCGTAAGCACGGATCAGCAGCGGATCGAGGGTGAAGTGCGCGAGAAGTCGTAGCTCGATCTGAGAGTAGTCCGCCGAGAGCAGCTCGGTCCCAGGTGCAGCTGTGAACGCTGCGCGAATTTCGCGCCCCAGTTCCGTGCGCACGGGAATGTTTTGCAGATTCGGGCTGATGGAGGAGAGGCGCCCGGTGGCCGTGGCGGCTGACTGAAAAGTCGTGTGCACGCGCGAATCAGCATCGGCGAGCAGCGGCAAGGCATCAACATAATTCGATTTGAGCTTGGAAAGATGGCGATACTCGAGGACGAGCTTGGGGACCTCGTGCTTTTCGGAAAGGAACTCCAGCACGTCCACTGCGGTGGAGACGGACTTGGATTTGCCGCGAGCCGGCGGGGCGGGCAAGCCCAGCTTGGTGAAGAGAACGATGCCGAGCTGCTTGGGCGAATTGATATTGAAACGCTCGCCGGCCAGATCGAAGATGCGTTCGCCGACGTGTGTCAACTCGCTGCTAAATCTCTCCGAGAGCCTGCCCAGCGCAGCTGTGTCAATGCGGACTCCGGCCTTCTCCATGCGGTAGAGCACTGGCGCGAGCGGGAGGTCGATTTCGGTGTAGACGCGGGAGACATCGGCTTTGTCGGCTTCTTCGCGCAGAGCGGGAACGAGCGCATGAATGGAGGCGGCGGCGGCGGGGAGCGAAGAAGGCGTCGGTTGGTTGTTGCGCGCGGCGACGTCGGCCAAAGACTGCGTCGAGTGGGTGGGATTGAGGGCATAAGAGAGCAATTGCGTGTCGTCGATTGGGCCGCGGAGAGTGACACCTGTATCGCCGAGAACATGGAGAGCGAGTTTCCAATCGTGGATTCGCTTGGACACTGTGGCGTCTTCGAGGAGCGCGCGGAGCTCGGGCGTAAGCGGAAGGCGAAGCGCACGGTCGGGATCGGCGCAGACTCCCACATAGCAGTGGGACTTCTTCTCGGCAGCTTCAGCCAGGTCAAGCAGGGACTGGGTCGCGGGCTCACCGTCGTCGGATTCGACTTCGATGGGCTCCGCGGCATCGAGTGCAAGTGCAAATCCATGTTCACGTGCGGCACCATAGAAGGCAGCGATCTGTTCCGCGCTTGGTTCGTCAATGAGCTCAACCGAAGCGCCACCCTCCGCAGGTGCAAGGTCGCGCAGCATGGAAGTGAACTCGAGCTCGGTAAACAGTGTGCGACAGGCCTCAAGATCAGGCGGCTGAGTTTCCATTGCTGCCAGGTCGAGCGGCAGCGGCACGTGGGTGTCGATGGTGACGAGTTCCTTGGAGAGCAGCACGGTTTCGCGATTCTGTCGGAGAGATTCTCGGTAGGCTTTGCGCTTAACTTCCTCGGAGCGGTCGAGCACAGCCTCGACAGAGCCAAATTCCTTGATCAGCTCGACGCTGCCCTTGTCGCCAATGCCGGGAGCGCCGGGAATGTTGTCGACGGAATCGCCGCGGAGGGCCATTACGTCGACGACTTTGTCCGGAGGGACGCCGAGCACTTCGGTGACTTTTTCTGGATCGAGAATCAGGTTGTCCTTTTGCGGATTGAGGATCCGAACCTGCGGGGTGACGAGCTGCATCATGTCCTTGTCGCCGGAAACAATGAAGACCTCGTGCTGCTGCTCGGCGGCTTCTCGAGCGAGTGTACCGATGACATCGTCGGCCTCAAAGCCTTCAGCCTGGAGGATGGGAATGCGCAGCGCCTCAAGCGAGCGGCGAATGTAGGGGATCTGGCGGCGGAGATCCTCGGGCATGGCTTCGCGCTTGGCTTTGTAGCCCTCGTAGCTCACGTCTTCGAAGCTCTGCGACTTCGCGTTCCAGCGGCGCAGAGTTGCGATGGAGCGGGCGCGCTCGTCGCGGAAGACCTCGCCACTGACGTCGAAGACTGCGGCGAAGTATTTAGGTGAGAAGTCCTGGCGGAGCTTTTTGATCATGTTGACGAAGACGTAGGTGGCCGCAGTGGGCAGGCCGGAACGCGTGGACATGGGCCTCGAGCGCTGCATGGCGTGGTAGGCGCGGAAGATGAAGGACATCGCGTCAAGGAGAAAGACGGGCGGCCTGGATTGGTCGGTCACGGTAGAGAGAATAGCAGGGTGCGGTGAACCGTGAATGGTGGACAGTGGACCGTGAACGTCGTGGTCACGCGATGAACATGCAGTCGCCGTAGCTGAAGAAGCGGTAGCGGGATTGGACAGCGTGACGGTATGCGGCGAGGATACGGTCGAGACCGGTGCGCTGGGGGCCGGCGAAGGCCGAGACCAGCATGAGCAGGCTGGACTGGGGCAGATGGAAGTTGGTGAGGAGCGCGCCTGCGATGCGGAAGTCGAAGCCTGGCGCGATGAAGATATCGGTCGAGCCGGAGTGTGGCTGGATTTCGGCGTTTTGCGCGGCCTGTGCGGCGGCTTCGAGGGTGCGAACGACGGTGGTGCCGACCGCAACGATGCGTCGGGCACTGCGTGCGGCGGCGTTGATGGCAGATGCGGCTTCGGGAGTGATCGTATAGCGCTCGCAGTGGAGTTGGACTTCGCTCACGCGCTCGACGCGCAACGGGGCGAACGTGCCGAGGCCGATGTGGAGCGTAATGCGTGCGATCTCGATTCCTTTGGATGAGAGCTGTTCGAGAACAGACGGCGTGAAATGCAAGCCTGCGGTGGGCGCGGCAGCGGAACCGCGCTCGCGGGCGAAGACGGTCTGGTAGCGGTCACGATCGGAGTCGGCGTCGTCGCGATGGATGTATGGCGGCAACGGAGTGTGGCCGATGGAATCGAGGACGCCGAAGAGGTCATCGACTGGTGCGAACTCAAGCAAACGCTCACCGAACTGGCCGCGCTCGAGGACTTCGGCCTCGAGGGCGATGGCACCGGAGGGCGCGGGAAAGACAAGACGCTCGCCGATGGCGACTTTGCGGCCAGGACGAACGAGGGCGCGCCAGCAGTTTCCGCCTGCGGGTTCGGTCAGCATGACTTCGATGCGGCCAGTCGGTTTTTCTCGATCTCGAACTACAGTGCGGTGGGCGTAGAGACGCGCGGGAATGACGCGGCTTTCGTTGAGGACGAGAAGATCGCCTGGCCGCAGGTGCGTGCCGAGATTGGCAAAGAGGTCGTCACGGAATGCGCCCGTTGCGCGGTCCATGACGAGCATACGGCTGGCGCCGCGCTCGGCCGGAGGCTCTTGAGCAATGAGATTTTCAGGCAGGTCGTAGTGGAATTCTTCCACACGGTCCGGGCTTTGATCCTTTAGGCGCTTCGCCCTCTCAGGTTTTAGAGGAGTGGGTTCAGGCATCGGACTTCCCGAATTGAGCGGGCTTTTCGAAGTGGTTGAGGGCGTGGAGGCGGGCGCGTTCGATGGTAGCAGTGAGTTGTTCCCGCTGTTCTTCAATCCTGTCTTCGGCCAGGCCGGAGGGAACTTGCGTCCAGCGAGACCAACTGACAGCAATGCGGGTGAAGGGCACGGGAACGAAGAAGCGGTCCCACGAATGCAGCGACCAGGCGTGAAGAGGCTCTAAATGAAAGGCGCCGATGCGCGCGCCGGTGAGAGCGGCGAGCCGAACGGGGCCACGCTTGGTTCGATAAATCGGGCCGCGGGGGCCGTCGGCCGTGAAGATAGCGGGGCGACCGGATTCAATGACCTCCTTGAGTCCGAAAAGGGCCTCGCTCGCGCCGCGCGAGCTGGAGCCGCGGACGGTTTTGTATCCGAAGAGCCCTAGGGTGCGCGCGATCAACTCACCGTCGAAGCTCTGGCTGACGATGATCGTGGCACCGGTGCGGCGGAAATAGAAAGTGCATGGCAGCACGCACTGGTGCCAAAAGCAAAAGATCTCGCCGCCTGCGCCTTCGCCGAAGGGAAGCGGGGTGGCGCCCAGCTCGGCGATGGTCTCGAAGCGCCAAGTGCGGCCGATCACCGAGAGCAGCGCCCAGACAAGGCGCGGAACTACGGCCAGGGCGAGGCGCTGGCCGAGCGATAACCTTTCGCTGGGTTCGGTGGCCACTCCGTCGATTTTAGAGCGGAACCCAGCACGAGAGGGTCAGGGAGTTTGCGCTATTTGGCTGAATCGCCCGACTTGGAGGCGTCAGGCCAAGTGGGGCTGACCAGTTGGATGGTCATCACGGGACCGTCGGGATAGATGGGGCCTTGTTCTCTCACGAAGGTCGGAGCCTGCTGGCTAGTCACGG
>Ga0326728_10022860_pt1 | contig 11543 bp, 9 predicted proteins | sample MB3enrmetagenome_FD_207602 | JGI IMG/M metagenome (GOLD analysis project Ga0326728, IMG submission 207602) | Lab enriched peat soil microbial communities from McLean, Ithaca, NY, United States - MB31MN | ecosystem: Environmental > Terrestrial > Soil > Wetlands > Peat | place: USA: New York... | reverse complement strand
CGCTCATCAACGGCATCGCATCGCTCTACGTCGAGGTGATCAGGGGCATTCCTTTGCTGGCCCAACTCTTTTACATATACTTCGCACTGGGCAGATTTATCCAGTTGCCCCCCATGCCGAGCGCTGTTCTGGCCATGTCGATCTGCTATGGCGCATACATGGGAGAGATATTCCGTGCAGGCATCCAGTCCATATCCAAAGGGCAGACCGAGGCGGCACGCTCGCTCGGCATGTCGAGCACACAATCCATGTTTCATGTCATCCTGCCGCAGGCCGTAAAAACAATCCTGCCACCCATAGGTAATGAATTCGTGGCACTGCTGAAAGACTCGTCACTGGTGTCGATCCTGGCCGTTGCAGACCTGCTGAGGAGGGGACGCGAGTATGCATCCCAGACCTTTGCCTATTTTGAGACCTATACCATGGTGGCGCTTGTGTATCTCATGATCACCCTGTTCTTCTCAAAGCTCATCAGCATCATGGAGGAGAAGATCCGTGCAGAATGAAGGCCGACGCAAGATGGTCGAGATGAAGGGGGTTTTCAAGTACTTCGGCTCCCTGAAGGCCCTGGATAATGTATCGCTGAATGTCTTTGACGGCGAAAAGGTGGTCATCATCGGCCCCTCCGGCTCAGGGAAAAGCACGCTCTTGCGTTCCATAAACCGCCTGGAAGAAGTGAATGCAGGCACCATCATTGTGGATGGTTTTGACATCTATGATACGAATGTGAACATCAACAAGGTGCGCGAAGAGGTCGGCATGGTGTTTCAGTCGTTCAACGTGTTCCCCCACAAGACCGTGCTCCAGAACCTTATGCTGGCCCAGCTCGTGGTACGGAAGCGGGGGAAGGAAGAAGCGGAGAAGATCGCTTACGGCCTGCTTGACAAGGTCGGCATCCGCGAAAAGGCAAACGTGTACCCCACCAAGCTTTCAGGCGGCCAGCAGCAGCGTGTGGCCATTGCCCGGGCGCTTGCCATGCAGCCCAAGCTCATGCTCTTTGATGAGCCCACATCCGCCCTTGACCCTGAGATGATCGGCGAGGTGCTCGACGTCATGGTGAACCTGGCCAAAGAGGGCATGACCATGATCGTGGTCACCCACGAGATGGGCTTTGCCCGGGAGGTGGCGGACCGTGTCATCTTTATGGACTACGGAGTGATCCTTGAAGAAGGTTCACCCGAGCACTTCTTCAAGAACCCCACGCATGAGCGCGCACAGCAGTTCATGAGGCAGATCCTGTAGGGGCACCTTCATGCGCGACCGGACCGGAATCGCGGCTGATGCCGCTCCTGCAATATTACTTTTACAGCTCCTAATCCATTGACAAGTCCCCAATGTCTATGCCAAAAACATCACCTGTGCCAGCGTAGCTCAGTGGTAGAGCAGCTGATTCGTAATCAGCAGGTCCGGGGTTCGACCCCCCGCGCTGGCTCCAGTAAGCAAGCCAATCTACAGCAATCAGATCATTACCAATGAGTTGAGATTATTGAAACTGCTCCCACAGAGACCGCACTTTTTTAGAGATTAATGCTCAATAGAAATAATAGTCTATCTCCCTGCAGGGTCATATGTGCGGTTAATGAGGCAATCGCTCATTGTCATCTTGTGCGATCGTAATGTTTTTGGATATAACATGCCCAGGAAATTCCCACAGGCTTAAATCAATGCTTGACCCAAAGTGGCTCCTATCTCTCATTTGGTGTCAAGGGGAGGGAAGAAATCAAAGCCTGGAATCGTTTTATCAGCAAGGACTGCAAAGCTTTCTAGCAACCTATTAGGACCCTTATTCAGAATGAAACCCATAATTCTTATGAGCTGGTTTATTGGATTATAATTAAAGGATTATTATACTTGACTTTATAAATATATAATGCTATTAGATATTTATCTAAGATTTGCATCAAGAATACCAAAACAAGCGTGCCATACTACGAATCGCCCCCGTTGCTCTAGATGAGTTAAGAATTAAATAATTATGTTGTCATTAGAGGAGGCACAATATGGCAGATCAAGTATCTCAAGGAATTTGGGGAGCTGCTATTGCCTTTATCATAATCATGTTAGTTCAAATTATTTTAGTTAAAACCGCTCGTGGACGAGCCAAGAACGAAGATGGTTCTTATAAACGAGAGGTAAGGTTCATGGACCTTATCGTAACTTGCGAAGACGAGTCATATAGTCTGTCTAGGCTGCAAATGTATCTTTGGACCATTATCATCATCATGGGTTTCTCAGCAGTCTTTATGGCCAACAGCACCGCCATCCCCGATATACATCAGAACTTATATCTTCTTATGGGGGTTAGTCTTGCTTCTTCTGTAGCTGCAACAGCTATCAATACTATTCAAAATAAGCCTAAAGATAAATTAAAAAAACCGGACTTTATCAAGGATATATTTTTTGAGTCCGATGATAGTTTAGATTTGCCAAGGACTCAAATGTTCATCTGGACCATCATTTCTATGTTAGCTTTTGTTGTGATGGTAGTAAGTAGTTTCAACACAAAACCGGTACTTCCTGATATTCCTACAGGACTTGTAGCCCTTATGGGATTAAGCCAGGGTGCATATCTTGGGGGCAAAGCGGCTACCAAAAATTAATAGTTTATGAACAAGAATAAGTTATTCTATTTTTATCATAAGAATGAACCTTTAGAAGATTGCTATGAGATGCATAGAAGAAGGTATTAAGGTATAGGAAACACAAGATAATAATATTCGATTAACATTTGGGGGTGTTTATGGGCATGGAATTTGTCGTGGTTTCCTATCCTACGAGCAGAAATGTTCGCATAGATGGCGAGATCTTGGGTAAAACAAATGATACACATAGCGTGGAACAGGGACACCATATCTTCGACCTGGGTGATCCGCATGATTATAAGCCGGATTCTGTTGAGATGGACATCGAGAATACAACCTCGATCAAACCTCTTATTATCAATGACTTCAAACCGAAATGAGATGTTGTGTATGAAAATTCGATTCCAAAAAGTTTTAATCGTAATATTCATCTTCGCAATAACAGGATGCGCAACATACCCAGTCAACCCCAGGCTTTCACAATATAACCCACAGTCAGGATATCGCTTTGAAAATATCATGGGTTCAGAAAATTCCGATGGTCTCTTCGTTATCCTGACATTCTCAGGGGGAGGAACACGTGCTGCAGCACTGTCTTACGGAGTGCTTGAAAAATTGCGTGACACGAAAATTCAGTGGGAAGGTAAAGAAAAACGGTTGCTCGATCAAGTTGCCGTTATTTCCAGCATATCAGGAGGAAGCTTCACTGCAGCTTACTATGGTATGTTCGGTGACGAACTGTTTAACCCTGATTCATTTCAGAAAACCTTCCTCTATCGGAACATAGAGAGAGATCTGATCATCTCAATGTTTAATCCTATAAACTGGTTCAGACTCGCCTCACCGTATTTTGGGCGGATCGACCTTGCTGAGGAGATCTACGATCGAGAAATTTTCAAACAAAAAACCTTTGGCGATATGAGTAAACAAGCCCATCGACCTTTCATCATGATTAATGCCACAGACATGACCATTGGTTCACAGTTCACCTTTATCCAGGATCAGTTTGACCTTATGTGCTCAGATTTAAATGGTGTGCATGTAGCCCGTGCTGTTGCGGCATCATCTGATTTTCCCGTTGCCTTCTCCCCCATGACAATGAACAATTATGCTGGCACGTGCGGTTATCAAGAACGCCCCTGGATGAAGGAGGCGTCTAAGGACCTACTTGACAACCCGCCGCGCTTCAACCGTGCGCGCATTGCGCGTACCTATCTGAGTTCTGAGCGGCCGTATATCCATTTGCTTGACGGCGGCGTGGCCGACAACATCGGATTGCTTACCCCACTGGTGGCCTTAACTTCAAACGATCTGCCATGGAGCCTTCTCAACAAGATAAATCAGGGAAAAATCAAAAAACTTGTTGTCATTGTTGTCGATGCACGTACCGATCCTAAAACAAAGACAGACAAGTCACCCTGCAGCCCTGGGCTAACAACAGTAGTGAATGATATAGCCACCATTCCCATGAGTAACTACTCATTTGAGACCGTGCAGAAGCTCCATGATACCTTTAATGAATGGCTCAAAGACGTGCAGTACTACAATGATTGTGAAGGCATACTCAAAGAAAGATGCCCTACGGCGAATATGCCACATAAACCACCAGTGCCTGTAGATACGTACATGATATATGTCGGCTTTGATCAGATCAAGGACCTCAAAGATCGCGATTACTTCCTGAATCTGCCGACAACTTTCTGCTTGCAAAAGGAAGCCGTGGACAAATTACGTGCCGTAGGCCCAAAGATCTTAGATGATTCGGAAGAGTTTACGAGACTTTTAAGGGGGCTATAAAGAAAATCAACCGGAGTATCATATCTTGATTCGTTATTTGGCCGAACAAGTGGCAGATAATAAATAAGATGAAAACCTGATGTTAGTATTGCCGGACATTGGTTCAGAGCCCACATTCATCGGCTAGCAACAATTGATGGGCTCAATCAAGTGTGAAAGGAGAGACTATGGACATACGCATTCCTCTAACCGTACGTTTGTGCCTTCTTATTATCCTCGCCGTCCTGCTCATCACATTCACAGGATGTGCCCTTACAGCCAAGCAGAAAGTTGCGGTAAGCCAATTCAGCGGCTCTGCCGCCACGCTCGGGGATGTCACGTCCTCCCAGTTGATCGCGATGCGGGACAATACAATGAAGATGACGACCGAACGACTACTTTTAGGTGGCAAGAGCAAGGATCCGAATTTAGGGGATCAGACATCACTCGACCACGGATTTGATGTAGAACGTGTGGAGACCATATCAGGTGCTACACAAGCCTTGGCCGCATATGGCAAGAGCCTTGCTGCCCTCGTTGATGACACGCAGTCCGCCGAGCTTAAAACAGCAAGCAATGAATTTGTCGCGAGCCTCGGTAGCGTGCCCACGGCGAAAGCGCACCTCAGCGACGAGCAACTTCAAGCCATAGGCACGGTCGTCCAGGAGGTCGGCGGGTTCTGGATTGAGTGGAAGCGCAAGCAGGCCGTTACGACGATCGTCAAGAACTCCAAGGATGTAGTCGACCATCTCTGTGACCTACTTGTTCGAGATTTTGACCCCAAAAATGGTTGGGTCGGCTTACAACTTCAGGTTATCGAGGACCCACTCATGGCGGAAGCTACAAACGTACTGTATGACGGCAAAACTTACAACGACCGCAAGATTGCACTGGAGGCGTTCCAGGTTGCCTATGACAACAAGATGAGCCGTACTCAAATTCTTAAGCGAGTAACCGATGCTGCTACTGCTATGAAGAAGGCTAACAATGCTCTTGCGAACGCCGTCGCAAAATCGGACTGGTCCGTTCAAGATATTCAGGACTTCGCCCAGAAGGCGCAGTCGCTGCAAATGGCCATTAAAATTATCGTAACCAAATGAAAGGGGTGATGCCATGGCTAACAGTCTTGGAAATGAACTAAGTGCTGCGCTCACAAACATCACGTCGCTAATCATCAAGACGGGATCCGAGGATGAGCGTACGAAACTAACCCAGCAGCAGGCCCAAATTGCAGGCCAACTTCAGGTGTTTGTTGACAAGGTGGTCGATCAGACGCTACCAGAATACAATGTGGCCACAGTAGCACTGAACGCAGCGAACGCCGCTGCTGAGGCGGCCAAAAAAAATCTGGACAATGTCGCGGACGCGATCAAGAAAATTGCCGATGCGATTGACAAGCTTGGAGGGCTTTTAGCAAAACTGGCTTGAGTCAATCTAAATAACGCGCTTGACCGCGGCGAATGAGCGCGAGGCGTTTAGTGAGGACAAATGAAGAAATCAACATTGACAATCTTTGTCGGCGTCATGGTCGTTGACATGGGTTACAAGATCTTTGCGAAGACGACGCAGCCCTACTAGGCACTCCTGAACTTATCCTACAATCGCTCATAATATTCTTAGGCGCTGGTGACCGAATCGTTGAGTTAGCGGTGGGTAAATAAGAGGGTTATATGCAATTATTGTTGGGAAGGAGAGTGACAGGAAGGAGGGTTACATGATGCCAAATAGCGACCCGTTTATTAAAGACATTGAGGCGCAGATGGCTAGAATCCATGAGACCAATGCCAAAATCAAAGATGACATTACAAGAATTATTGATATAAAAGGATCGGGACTGAAGGCTGCCTCAATGAAGCTCGAACTCAAGACCCTGCTAACGAGGATCGATATGCTCAAGAACGACATTGAGACCATCATATATCTACAGCGCAGCCAGGGCAAGGAACCCGATGTTACGAATCTTCAGCAGCAGCTGGACACAATGTTAGCGGATTACGAATCGCTCAAGGCAAAGTATCAACTGGAATTCCCGAAACCCAAGCCGTGGTGGAAGTTTTGGAAGTGACTTGCGTTATCCGTCCAAGTACGAGAACAAGCCGCGGATGGTGCAAATATCTAAGTTTATAGTGATGCATGGAATTTAACTACCATGCTAAGCAGCCTCGTTCAGCGAAGGCTGTAATGCAATAAAAACTTAGCCATGTCATACTCATAGTAGACCCGATAATTAGTCTTCAGCACATTTTCCAAGCTAGTGCGCATCTGTGCTGTATTCCCTTTAAACTCGGCCAGTAGTGCATCGTAGAAGTAAGCTTCACACAGCATACCAAGGCGTGGAAGAGGCACAAACCGCAGATCAGATTGAGCAAACCGCTTTTCGTCTTCCAAGGTAGAAAAAATATCATCCCGCCGGACCTTCTCTGAACCAAGGTAATACCCCAAAAGCATTTCGCGCCATACCGTTTCGTCACCTTCACGCAGTCGAGCCTGCCATGTATCAGGCCTTGCCTGCATCCAATAACTCTCTATGACCTTTCGCGCATCTTCTCTGTCCTTTCCTATCAAACGGGAGGAGAGCATCATGGCAATATAGGGGACATACTTGTTTTTCGTTCTAAGAAATTCACGCGCCGTCTGCTCCCACGGTCCGGTTTCAGTTATCAACAAACCCAATGTGGCTACATAACTGAAGTCCTGACTCTCTTCCTCTATATTTCCTTTTTCGTCCTTTTTCACTTTTTTGAGGGCGTCCAGTGCTATTTGGGAAACACCATTTCTATCCCCCAAAACAAGGTTCAACATGAGCAAGCCAGAATAGAGGTTCTGATCATCAGGCCATTGTTTTTTTACTGATGACAGAATGTCCTGTGCCTCTTTGATGCGGTTTTCCCGCAGCCTTAATGCTGCCAATTCATTATATGCTGAACTGGCGAATTTTGGAGAGGCCTGAAGTTTCACAAGGATGGTTTCCGCTTCCTTGGGAGGCTCACCAATACCAGACATGGCCAGAGACAAGAGGCAGAAAGCGCGCGTAAAATTGGCTAGATCGAAGAAATACGTCTTACGCTCCTTTGGCAGCAGAGCGTTTCGTAGGTTGCTCTTCGCATGCTGTGCCAATTCCAAGGCACGTTCAATATTGGTATAGGCCTCGGAATGTGCAAGTGCTTCAGCCGCCATTGCCTCCAACGTCCCGTCTTGCCGTGTGTTTGCCAGCTTAGGTAATAAGTTCCAACACCAACGATTGGGACCGGGCTTTTCACATATATTTATGATATCTTCGAGACTTCCAGACGCCTCTTGTGCATCCAATTGACTGAGGCCACGTTGAAGAAATGCCAATCCCTTATCCATGACCATTTTGTTATCTGTAAGTGGATTAAAACATGTGAGTAACTCCTTGCCAAACCATGCTGCTTCGTCTGCTGGCCAGTCTTTTGGATTACTGTAGCGCCGTATAATATCTTGAGCCAGTGTGTTCCGCGTTTGATGGTAATATTCTGGATAGCTTGCAAGCAGGCACAGGCGCAATTGCCGAGCAGTTGCGACACTGGTGTTCTGGTCAAAGTTCTGTTCAGCCAGGGCGTCTTCCAAATCAACATGCAACAAAGGTTGTCCATAGTCCTTGCAGGATGCAGTCAATTTCTGAATTTGGCGGTTTCGGAACTCACGAGCATACAATACGGGAAAAGAAGAAACTGCGGAGGCTTTGTCGTATTTTATTGCACGAGTGAATAATTCATCCGCTTTCACGACATGCCCCGCAGACAGAGAGCGGATACCCTCTTCCAAAGTCCTTGCGACTTCGGGGTTTTTGAGGGCCTCGGGTTTGCTTTGCTTTAAGCGCCCAGATTGGGTGATCAGCAGGTCTGCAGTCATGATTTGAAGTGATTTTACATCATGCACTTTTGACCAGAAGACAAGCGATGCAAGTAACCACGATGGATAGCGGATACTATTCTCAGGAGGAATTTTGAACGTTTTTCTTGTGTCTCCCGCATTAAGTGCTTTATGGCGATCCTTAAGTTCTTCAACCGATGGATTTATTACTGATCGAAGCAGCAGCTTAAGATCAGTAAGTGAATATTGCTTTAAGATCCAATCCCGTAGGCCTTTATCCAGATTTTTATTCAAAAGGTCATCTACACGTTCAGCACTTAGAAAATTTGTTCGATACAATTCATATCGGCACCGTAAAGATGTGTTGAGCCGGTCAAGGGCATCCTTTTCACTGACCATCACCAGTCCGGCTTCAGGGTTGTCTTCATTCTGGTCTAGAATCTCTATCCGAAATGCATTGCTGGGAATAGTAGGTTCCCACTCCATCCCTCGAACCTCCGGCTGTGGCATCGTAATGCCAAAACGATGTTGAATGTTGTCGCAGGTCCTCCCTACCAACTCTCGATATTCGGGCTTTAACTTATAATCTTCCGCGATGCATGCCTGGTCCAGATATTTTCCGAGATATAGCCGTATTTCAGGTTCAATATTAGGTAGCCAGTTCTCGGTTTCCTTATAAGCCTCTTGGATTGCTTTCGGCGAGTCACTTGCCCCTTTCCTGCCAGCATTAGAAACAGCATTGACTGTCTTATGTGGCCCGCTAAAGCGAGAAGGCAGAGAAGCCTGTGCGGAGTCTATATCAGAGGCAACATTTTCTTCAATCTCTGTCGAGGATCCTTCCGGGTAGCTCGCCAAGACATCCAGCATAGTCGGCAAACCGGTGAGTGCGTAGCCATGTTTCACGATTTCCTGCAAGTCGTGCACAAGTCGATCACCTCGGACAGTACGGGCCTCGGATACTGTTGCCGGATAAACCTTTTCTATCCGATTAAGTAAAATCTCAACGCTATCCTGGGTCAGCAATCGGTCATTCTTTTCTTGGAGTTCTACCATGAGGAGTAAAGCAGGCAATCCGCTGCCGTCAATGGCATGAATACCTGAGGCCTTCCATGCCGGAAGAGACCAACGAGGTACGATCCACCATGGTCCGCCACGTTTCACCTGAGGAATCGGCTTGCACGCATCTTTTATTCTCTCGAGAAATAAACGTCCCGGAACAGAAATATCTTTCATACTGATGAATGCATCCTGCTCATAGGCCGGGATTTTGTCGAGTACCAAGGGCTCTATTCCATGCCCTTCCAATCTGATTACCTCTTTGGGATATGTATCATCACGGACCAAACGAATTTTCAGGGGAACCGGTATTCCCCAAACTTCAGTCAAGTATTTGGCTCCTTCTTGCCATGTCAACGTGAACATATATTCATTTAATTCCCGTGCCGATGAATACCTCAGGGTGAGCGGCCAATTATCGTCTTTCGGGTCCGGCAGAGTTATGAACTCTGACCCGGATCTTTCTACCCCATAATCTTGTGGCAAGTTGGTTTTTTTCCCCTTGAGGATCTTTTCTAAAAGATCAAAACGATTCGTGCCGCCTCTTGACCAGAGAAGATAAGAGGCGACATGATCAAATTTTTGTGTAACAGTCATTTCCGTTTCCGGTCTGTCCCAAATATTTTTCGTGTTCATCCGCAGTTCATATTGGTTATACTGCCATAATGCAATGCCTGCACTGAGACAGATCAGCACAAAAATTGTTGCTGCCACTAAAAAAGAATTTCTGCGGTATGTCTTGCTTCTTTCTTCCGCATAAAGGCTCAAGATATTATCACGCCACGGTATAAGGATCTTGGCATAGGCATCATGCAGTAATTCAAACCGTTCCCCGGTACTATATGGCCATCTTCGTAACACGCCTCTTTTATCTTCTTCCTCGGTTTTCTCTGGCACAGCCATGCGTTGCAGCGCTGTCCTGATATCATCCACACTTTCATTCGTCACAGAGGCCAGATCCTCTGCGGAATATGACATCTTCATTCCGCTCGGCGGCGCCAGATGTTTTAGTAACTTGGCGGTCAGGAGTTGATCACTCCATTGCGTGGGCATCAATGTTTCCACGTACGTCTTGATGATTTTTTCCGCTTTCCCCAAGTTTTCATAAAGCGCATATGTTATCGGGTTTTCCTTCTCCCATGCCTGTTCCCAGAGTGTAACAAGCACAATTTGTAACATGAACAAATCCACCCCAGTGAACCGCGCGCCAGGAGCATCAAGACTGGTTTTGCTTCTGAGGAAATTCTCATCGATTAAGGCTTTAACTAGTTCTTCCTCATACGTATACTTATTGAAAAGATATGCGGGCTCCTGAATCACCTTTTTGATTGCCTCATCATCCAGGTTTTGGAGTAAGTAGGTTGACTGAAACAAATTCAGGATTTCTTGATGAAAGGGCTCCAAAGAAGCAAGGAATTCTTGCCGTAATGAAATGAGGATGCGTATATCGATATTTCCTGCCCGCACAAGATCGCCGATCTCTTTTTTAATAAGATCGAGATGTTGGGGATGCGTGTTGAGGAACTCTTCGAATTGGTCAAAAATCAGCACAATTGTTTTACCTGTGGCGATGGAAATGAGACCGATTAATTCCGCCAAGGTCGGTGAGCCTTCTTCCGGATTGTGCACACCCACGCTGCGTGCAAGGTTCATAAGGTCTGATCTGAGGTACGCAGAGGGGTCTTCACTTGTCCATTTCTTAAAATAAAAGACCCGTGCTTCTTCTTTCGCAAGGAAAGGGATCACACGGCATCGTAAGAGTGATGTCTTACCAACCCCTGAAGGGGCATATAGGATTGTAAGACGCGATGAAAATATCTTGTCACAAAGCATGCGCGCATCTTTTTCACGACCAACGAAGTACATGCTATCTTCAGAGTTATAGGGCCGACCACCGACATAAGGACAAGTTCTTGGTTTGTCATTGCCGGTATTATCGGCCATAGGTCATATTCTCCTTTTGTCTTGCAAGATCATCCAGGACTTTTTCTGCGAACTCATTCGGTTCCATCTGAATGATGTCAATTCCAAGTCTCCGCCAAGCAAGCGCTTCCATGTTTGAACCAGGCTGGCGAATAGCGAAACTTGTTGATTTAGCTTGCTTCATCCCAACCGATTGAAACACTTGCATAACAAGCCGATATTGCCAGACATCAAGCGTATACCCTAGTACCATGTAACATTATATCTTTCGTAAATAAAATATGATAAAAGCATGGTAAATCCTTGGGGAGGGATTTGCCATGAAGCCACGGTATCGAGTGACACTGACGCCGGAAGAACGTGATGAGC
>Ga0326728_10022859_pt1 | contig 11544 bp, 6 predicted proteins | sample MB3enrmetagenome_FD_207602 | JGI IMG/M metagenome (GOLD analysis project Ga0326728, IMG submission 207602) | Lab enriched peat soil microbial communities from McLean, Ithaca, NY, United States - MB31MN | ecosystem: Environmental > Terrestrial > Soil > Wetlands > Peat | place: USA: New York... | reverse complement strand
TTGGAGGGCCAACCGCGTGCGAAAGCGGCAGGGGGCTGCCGCACTCCAGGACGCTGACGCGCCGTTGGAGGTTCATGGTCCCAATGCCGCAAGCGCAACTCGTAGAGGCTCCCTATGACTGATCACTACCAACAGAAGCTTTCCTTCTTTGAAAAGGCCGCTTACAGCGGAGGCGACGCCGCCGCCAACTTCGTCTTCATGACGATGATCCTTTTCCAACTGAACTTCTACACGGACGTGTTCGGGCTGAGCGCGACTGCGGCGGCGGCGATTCTGCTGGGGCCGCGGCTGTGGGACGCTTTCTTCGACCCGATCATGGGGATCCTTGCCGACCGCACCCGGACGCGGTGGGGCCGGTTCCGGCCCTGGGTGCTCTGGACTTCCGTTCCCTGGGCGGTCGTGATGATCCTGGCCTACACGACACCCCGGGGATTGAGCCTCGGGGTGATGGTCGCATACGCCGCGGTCACCAACGCCTTGCTCATGACGCTTTATTCCATGAACAACATGCCCTACTCCGCGCTGGGCGGCGTGATGACCGGCGACCTGGACGAGCGCACCAAGCTCAACTCCTACCGCTTCGTCGCGGTGAACATTGCGCAGTTCGTCGTCGGCGGGTTTACCCTGCCGCTGGTGGCCAAGTTCGCCAGTGGCCACGACCGCCAATACGGCTGGCGGATGACGATGACCCTCTGGGCGGGGCTCTGTCTGGTGCTGTTCCTCATCACTTTCCTGGCCACCCGCGAGCGCGTCGAGCCTGTCAGGGAGGAGAAGAGTTCCCCACAACAGGATTTCCTGGACTTGCTGAAGAACAGCCCGTGGCGGGTGATGTTCGTCATGACCCTTGTCCATTTCGCCATCCTCTCCTTCCGGGGCGGCGCGCTCTACAACTACTACCACTATTACGCCGACAAAGCCGCCATGTACGACTTTGTGGCCAAACTGGGATTGACGGCCTCGGCGGGCGCATCTGGCGGCTTGCTCGAAACGCTGGGCTACATCGTCCACGGAGGCAAATCCGCGCTGGCAAGCTCGAACATTGCCGATGTGTTCAATAGCATGATCAACATGGTCGGCACGGCGACCACCATCATCGTGATCATCCTTTCCCTGCCTCTGTCGCGGAGATTCGGGAAGAAGGCGATTGCCGTGGCGGGGTTTGGCCTGGCCAGCCTCGGCACGTTCGCCTTCTACCTGCTCTCCCCGACCAATGTCGTGGGCATGCTTGTGTTGACGATCCTCATTGCCGTCTGCTACGCCCCGACCATTCCCCTTATCTGGGCCATCTTCGCCGATGTCGCGGATTACTCGGAATGGACTGTTGGACGCCGGTTCACCGGGATGGTCTTCGCCACGATCGGGTTCGCGCTGAAATCCGGATTAGCTCTTGGTTCGGCCTCCTTCCTGTGGATCATGGGAGGCTTCTTCAACTACGACACCAAACTGCCCAGCGAGCCCGGGGCTGTCGCCGGCTACCGTTTCACCAGCGGAATTGCTGTCGGTCTGCTCTTCGCCATCTGCACGGCACTGTTGATGGCCTATAAGCTCAACAAGGGCATCACAATCCAAATGGCCGATGAGCTAGGCGAGCGCAGGAAGAGAGCGTCTCCGGTTCCTCATCCGGTTTCTTCCACCTAGCGTGGTGTCTCAGAATTGCCAGTACCTTTCGCGCGGGCCAAAGAGCGGCAGAGGGCAGCCGCACTCCAAGACGCTTCGCGTTTTCTGGCGCGTTGGCGGGCTCGCCAGGGTCTTGGAGCGCGGCTGCACGACTCGACAAAGCCATGCTCGCCCTGTTTAACTCGCCGCGGACGTATATGCAGCGGTCCACTCGCATTGCAGCGGTCTTGCTTCTGTTGCTCGTGTCGGCACAGGCGCAACAGAATCTGCTGGAAGATCCCTCCTTCGAGCAGCCCAAGGACCGAGACCAGTTCGGGCTGGTCTTCGCGAAATGGGGCGGCTGGAAGTACGAGGGCGACTGCGAGTTCGCCGTTGGCCGTGTCGCGCATTCAGGGCGCACTTCGTGTCTGCTGGTCGGGAGATCGGAACCGAAGATTCGCGTCGCGCAACTGCGGGACCTGGAGCCGGGCCGCTACCACGTGACCGCTTACATTCGCGGGCTGGACATTGGGGTAGGCCTCTGGAACCAGACCACCGAATTCATGTTCGACGGAAAGTATATTCCCCTGGGCAAGAACGGAACGTTCGGATGGACCAAGCTCACCTATGTTGGGCAGATCACGGAGAAGAAACCGGCCGGCCCGTCTTTCGGACTAATGGCGCCAGGCTATCTCTGGATTGATGATGTCACCGTGCAGAAGGTCGGAGCTGACGTGCCGCTAACGGAAAAGCCTGTGCTCGGCGCGGAAGAAGCTCCTATTGCGCCGCCCGGCGAGCTGGGAGCCGATGCCGTTCGCTGCCCGGAGTGCGGTTATCGCAACCAGTTCTCCTGGCATACCTGTTACGCCTGCGGAACGCCTCTGGAGGCAAATAAAGCGAGCCCGAGTGTCCCCTCCCCAAGGACAATCACCTCGTTCGAGGAAAAGAACCCGTTCGACGGGGGCACCGTCGTTCAGGAGCACGCCACCGACGGCGCCAAGGCACTGCGCATTGACAAGTCGTACGCCATCATGGACGGCCCGCAAGACTGGGCTGGCTACGACTACTTGAAAGCTGACCTTTACACCGCCGCCAAGGAACCCTTGCAGCTCTACGTCGAAATCCGCGATGCCGCCACGAAGGACTACTGGACGCGGGTGAATTACAACACCGTGGTGCCCCCTGGGCAAAGCACGCTTGTGCTGCCGGTGAAGCAACTGTATGTGGGTGAAAAATCGCGGCCCGGGAGGAGGTTGTTGCTGAATGCCATTAACCGTCTCGTGCTGAGCATCGGGGACAAGCCTATTGCGCCGCTGTTCGTGGACAGCCTGCGGCTCGAGCGTGACGACTCGGCGGAGAAGGTTCAGTTCGATGGCCTTTACGCGTTCGACTTCGGGACGGGCACCAGCCCGGTGATGGAAGGATTTATTCCCGTGACACCCGCGACGAGTTACAGCAAAGGGCGGGGCTACGGCTTGAAAGACGCGAAGGTGTGGCGCGCGTTCGACGTGCTGCAACCCGATCCGCTTTACCGGGATTTCATTTGCATCGAGTCGGGCGGCCTTGCGGTTGACGTTCCGAACGGGAAATACCGCGTCTTCCTGAACCTGGACAGCCCCTCGGGGTTCTGGGGCGAATACCAGTATTATCGCCGTCGCGCCGTCCTGACCCAGGGGAAAGAGGTGGCCGTTGATGTGATGGACTTCGATACGCTCAAGAACAAATATTTCCGGTTCTGGGATGTCGAGGATCTGCCGGGCGACAACACCTTCGATAAGTATCAGCGAGGGCGGTACCAGGAGAAGACCTTTGACGTGGAGGTCACCGACGGACAGTTGAGCCTGCAATTCTCGGGAGAGAACTGGGCCTGCAGCGTGTCGGCGGTGGTGATCTTCCCCATCTCCAAGTCGGCACAAGGCGAGCGGTTCTTGAAGTGGGTGGAAGACAAGCGAAGGTTCTATTTTGATAATTACTTCAAGCGCATTCTGCACACTCTGACGGGCGACCCACTGCAGCCAGGCAGTGAAGATCAACGCCGGGGTTACGTTCTTTTCCAGCGCGATCCGATGAAGGAGGTGTACTACAACGACACGCCGTTGCGGGAGGAAATCGGAAAGCCCCTCCGCCTGGAAGCATTCGCCGGGCAGTACGAGACGGCCACACTGGGCCTAGTCCCCCTTAAGGACCTTGGCGCGGTCAGACTCGCGGCCAGCCCTCTCACCGGCCCGGCGGGGAAGATTCCCCCCGAGGCCGTGGACATTGGTTTTGTTTCCTACCGGCTTAGCCGGGTCAGCATGGAAGGATCCATTTACACGATCAGCCCGCGCTTGATTATGCCGACCAACAGTGTGGCTGCTCGCCAAAGCGTCACCCGTCGGTTTTGGATCACGGTCAGGACGCCGCGCGATGCGAAACCCGGCACGTACAGAGGTGCGCTTACCCTCACCTCAATCTCGGGTGGTGCGGCTTCGGTGCCCCTCGAACTTAGAGTCCGCAAAGGAGTACTTGATGCCATTGACATTCCGGCCGGGCCGTGGGGCCATTCTATCGGTGTCCCCTGGTATGAGGATGACCCGGCGGCGGCGGCGTTCAGACAACAACTCGAGTTGGCGAGCCTGCGCAAAATGCGCGAATACGGCTTCACCACTTGCAGCGGCATTCCCACTGTGCGTTATCGGGGGTTCAAGGACGGGCAGCCCACGCTCGATTTCACAGAGGCGGATGCGCCCATGAAACTCGCCAAGGACCTCGGCTTCCTCGCTGTGTGCAGCTACGGCAACGGGGTCACCGGCCTGAACTCCTATTACCAGGACACTGACCAAATGAAAGCTGCCGGATTCAGCGATCACGCTGCGTTTGTCAGAGCGATCTATTCCGCGATACAAAGACATGCGGACCAGCAGGGCTGGATTCCCGTTTACTGGAACCTGGCCGATGAACCGCTGGGTGACGACGTCAAACGCGCTTGCGAGAATGCGGAGGCCTATCGAAAGGCCTTTCCCAAAGGGCCGCCCTTTTTCACGGGCGCCAGCAGTTTTACAGGCAAGGATCGCAATGACCCGCATTGTCAGCTCTCAAAGGCCTTTCACGTGGCCGACTGGAACCTGCACGATGAGGACGGCGTCAACCTGCTGCACGAATCGGGCGGTGACTGGGCGTTCTACAACGGCGGGAACCGTTGGACATTTGGCTATTACCTTTACAAGGCAGCCAAACAATTCGATTTGAAGTTTCGGCTGTCCTGGCACTGGAACGCGGCCGCGGGCGATCCGTATTATGCCCTGGACTGCCGCGAGGATGATTACGCCTGGTGCAATGCCACCCCGGACGGGCGCCTGGTGCCCTCCATAGATTTCGAACAGCTCCGCGCCGGCATTGACGATTACCGCTACCTGTTGACACTGGCGCGCTTGGCGAAGGAGAAAAGCGGGACGCCGCCCGCCACCGCCGCGCAGCAAATCATCGCCAGCCGCCTCTCGGCTTTCAAATTAGGGGAACGGGAGCACGAGCCTCTGTTCCCGCTCGAGGACTGGCAGGAATTCCGCCACAAGCTCGCGGATGCAATCGAAGCGTTGCGCTGAGTGACCCGTCAGGGAAGGGGTTTGACGGAAGTGGTCGCGGGGGCTGGCGAAAAGGGCTGCGTTCGGGATGTTGGCTGGGCCACTCAACCCTGAACCATCAGGCGGCTGACGAGCAAACGCCGCAACCTCCATACACCGCCAATTGCGCCGGATCGGCTGGGTATCGGCGCACCAGGTCGGCCGCGAGCGCTTTAAGTTCACGAACATCAATCTGCCCGTGGATTTCCTGGTCGAATGCTTCGCATGACCGGTCCAGCAGCTCAAATTCCTCGGGGGAGATCGTGTTTTGGGCCATGGGATAAAGGACATTGTTTTCCTTCTGGATGTGGGCATAGAGCAAGGGCACGAACTGCCGGGCATTTTCGATGGTTTTGGCTCGCTCCCCCTCACTCAGCGCGCCGTCACCGGTCCCGATTGCGAGCAAGTCGCGCACCTCCTGACGGCCGGCATCATGTTCAGCCAACATGACAGCGATTGGGCCGCTATGCCGGGGGAATCCGGCCTCAACCATCTTGACGAAGAGCCTGTCCTCCTCTTTGCCGTGATGGCATTTGTCGGCAAAATCGCGGAAGAAGCGACCAAAGTCGGCCACATCCTGGCGGGCGACCTTTTTGCCGGCGGCCAATTCCTCAGCCATTGCCTGCAGCGAAGCAAGCACTTCAACAATCAGTTCGTGTTCCTGCATCATCGAGTCAACGCATTTGTTCATGCAGCAACCATCGCGTGGAGTCGCGCCGCGTGCCTTGATTCCGGTCAAGAAATTGAGCGAACCTGTCCTGGGGCTGAGCTGCATTGAGCCCGCGCAACCGCGTCGCGCTTCAGAGTTCAGTCCGCCAATCTCTTGCCATCCCCATCGCGTCGGGGCACCATATAGCTTATGGTTTTCTCGCGATCTCCTCACGCTCTTGCTGTAGTCTTGGCCGCGCTCGCGGCAACGACGCCGTCCGCCAACGCGCCGTCGGCAGAGATATCCGCTCCGTCTCAATTGAAATATCCGCCCGCGCGTCGGGACTCGACGGTGGACACCTATTTCGGCACCCAGGTGCCCGCGCCGTATCAGTGGATGGATGACCTCGACAGCCCCGCGGTGCAGCAATGGGTCGAGGCGGAAAACACGCTTACGTTCGCTTACCTGGACAAGATCCCGGTCCGGGGCTGGATCAAGGAGCGGTTGACGGCCCTCTGGAACTATGCGCGAGAGAGCACTCCGGAACAGGTCGCCGGCGGGCGTATCTTCTACAGTAAGAACTCCGGCCTCCAGAACCAATCCGTGGTGTGCGTGCAGGACTCGCCCACGGCCGTGCCCCGCGAACTGCTCGACCCCAACAGGCTCTCGGCGGACGGCTCGCTTGCGCTGCTCGGCTTCCGGCCCTCGCCGCGCGGGGTGTATCTCGCTTACAACCTCTCGGAAGGCGGGTCGGACTGGCTTACCGTCCGCGTCCGCGAAGTGGCGACCGGCAAAGACCTGCTGGACACCATCCGCTGGGTGAAGTTTTCGGGCGTTGGCTGGACCGAGGATGGCCAGGGCTTCTTCTATTCGCGCTACCCGGAGCCGCCCTCGGGCAAGGCGATCAGCCAGCGGGTCACCGACCAGAAACTCTACTACCACCGCCTCGGGACCGAGCAGAGCGCTGACGCGCTCATCTACGCTCGACCGGATCTGCCGGAATGGATCATCGGCGGCAGTGTCACCGAGGACGGCCGCTACCTGTTCGTTTATCTCCAGAACGGCACCGCGCCTCAGAACGAGCTCTTCTACCTGGACCTCGGCGACCCGTTGAGACCTTCCATCTCCGGCACTCCCAGGCCGCTTTACACGAAGAACGACGCCGAATACCACGTGGTCGGTCACGCCGGCAAGAGGCTGTTCCTCCAGACCACCCTCGACGCGCCCAAGCGCCGCATCGTCGCGGCCAACCTCGACCAACCCGACTCTGCCCATTGGCGCGTCGTGGTGCCGGAGGGCGAAGGGGTGATTCAGAGCGCGACGATGGCTGGCGGCCGAATCCTGATTGACTACCAGGTGGTCGCCAAGAGCAGGCTAGCATTTTTCGCGACTGATGGCACGCCGCAGGGCGAGCTCACCCTGCCAACGCTCGGCTCGGTCAGCGGTATCTCCACACGCAAGGATTCGCAGAGCGTCTATTATGGTTTCACCTCGTTCCTCTACCCCGAGTCGGTTTACCGCCACGATCTCAAGCAGGCCACAACGCAAGTATTCTTCAAGCCGGAGGTTCGCTTCGATCCGTCGCCGTATGATCTCAAGCAGGTCTTTTACCCGTCCAAGGACGGCACGAAGATTCCTATGTTCATCGTGGCGAAGCGCGACGTGAAACTCGATGGGAACAACCCGACCATCCTCTACGGGTATGGCGGGTTCGACATCACGATTACGCCGCGCTTTAACCCGATGCTGCCGGTCTGGCTCGAACTGCGCGGCGTGTATGCCGTGGCGAACCTGCGCGGCGGCGGCACTTACGGTGAGGCCTGGCATGAGGCGGGTATGCTGGGGCACAAGCAGAACGCGTTCGACGACTTCGCCTGGGCGGCGAAGTATCTGATTGCGCAGAAGTACACCTCCTCAGGACTACTCGAACGGCGGCTTGCTCGTCGGGGCGAGCATCACCCAACACCCGGAGCTGTTCGGCGCAGCTTATGCCGGCGCCGGTGTCCTGGACATGCTCCGCTACCAGAAGTTCTCCGGCGGCGCGCTCTGGGCCCCGGAATACGGCTCCTCGGATGATGAGCAGGTCTTCCGCTGGCTGTACGCCTATTCGCCGCTGCAGAATCTGAAACAGGGCACCTGCTACCCCCCAACCATTATCACAACGGCGGACCACGACGACCGGGTGGTACCGAGCCATTCCTACAAGTTCGCCGCCGCCCTCCAGCACGACCAGGGCTGCGCCAACCCGGTGCTCATCCGCGTCGAGACCAAGACCAGCCACGGCTACATGCCCACCGACAAGCGCATCGCCCAGACCGCCGACGTCTGGGCCTTCGAGGCCTATAATCTGGGCGTCGTCAAGCCGTCCATGGGAAACTCCCCTGCCGCTGGGCGACCTTGAAACTAACTGGCGCTAGTGTTTCCGTTCCTGTCTGGCGGGGCGGTAGGTCAAGCTGCTGCGGACAAGAATGTCCGCGCGCCTGAAAAGTCGCGGCTGTGCCCCCAGCGGCTCTCTCACAGTTCACGGTGAGCAACCTTGACAACGCTTCCGACGTTTGTAAAGTATAAGCCAGCCGGTGGGGGAAGCGCTGGACGGCGGCTGCGGAAATGAGAGGAGTGGAAAGCCAGGAACAAGCAAGGAACATCCTAGGAACATGCTTGCAACATGCTTGCTACCGCGGCATTACCGCGGCGATGCTGCGGCGCTGCCACGGCGTTGCCGTTACTTCTGCGGCGGGGGCACATCGGCGGAGGTCGGCTTGAGCGCGTCTCTCCGGCCGTTGATGACCTGCCGCGTTCCGAGCGCCTGAAAAACCGCGGATGCGCGTGGCCGGGTTTCCGCGTGGCAAATTCGGCTGGACGACCCACGTTCGGCAGGGCAGGCTGGCCTGGACCTGACTGTCGCATGGTTGTCCGCGACCGGTGATTACAGGCTTGAATTATGAAAGAAATCTCTCGCCGCAAATTCCTGGGCAAGTCCGCTCTCGCCACGACGCTGGTGCCACTGGCTGCCGGCACGCTTAGTTTCCCATTCGTTCGATCCGTCCGCGCCGCCGAACCCGCTCCCAGCGAAAAGGTCCGGCTTGGCCTCATCGGCTGCGGCGGGATGGGTCAGGGCGACCTCGAATGCTTCTTCCTTAACCCCGAGGTGGAGTGCGTGGTGGTGTGCGACGTGGACGATGCCCGGATCGCCAAAGGGGTCCAGATTTGCGGAACGAAGCGAAACAAGAAGCCGGACACGGTCAAGGATTTCCGGCACGTCCTCGACCGCAAGGATGTGGATGTGGTGCTCATTGCAACGCCCGACCACTGGCACGCCTTGCCCACCGTACTCGCCTGTCAGGCCGGCAAGGATGTCTATGTCGAGAAGCCACTCGCCAAGACCATTGACGAAGGCCGCGCCATGCTCGAGGCGGCGAAGCGCCGCGAGCGAGTCGTGCAGATGGGCTCACAGTGGCGCAGTTGCACCCACATCGTCGAGGCGGGCGAGTTCATCCGCTCGGGCAAGCTCGGCAAGGTCAGCATTGTACGCGGCTGGGCCTACCTCGATTGGCTCAACAGCATTGGCAAGCCGGCCGATTGCGACCCCCCGCCCGGCGTGGACTACGAGACCTGGCTCGGCCCCGCCCCCAAACGGCCCTTCAACCCGAACCGCTTCCACTTCAACTTCCGCTGGTTCTGGGATTACGCGGGGGGGCTGATGACCGACTGGGGCGTCCACCTCATCAACATGATGCTCATGGGCATGGGCCCCGAAGCGCCCAAGAGCGCCTATTCCTGCGGCGGCAAGTTCGTCTTTGACGACAACTCCGAGACGCCCGACTCCCAGGTGACCGTTTATGAGTTCCCCAGTTACACGCTGATCTGGGAGCACAAAGCCGGCCTCAACAACGGCCTGTATAACCGTTCCTGGGGCGTCGAGTGGAGTGGCACTGAGGGCAACATCATCCTCAACGACGAAGGCTGGGAAATCCGCCCCGAGAAGAAACAGGCCAACGTTGACGCCCTGCGCAAGCCCGGCAGCCCCGATCCGCGCCCGGCCCATGTCCGCAACTTCCTGGACTGTGTGAAGTCGCGCCAGCAGCCGGTGCTCAACCTGGACATCGGCCATCACGTCTCCACCGTCGCCCACCTCGGCAACATCGCCTACCGCACCGGTCGCAAGATCGTCTGGGACGCTGCCAACCAGCGGGTGGTTGATGATCCCCAGGCCGACAAGCTGGTCGGTGTGAAATATCGCAAGCCGTGGAAACTGCCTTACGCCCAACGGGCGTAACTCCAGTGCAGCCTTGTGGCTGCCTTCTGGGAGCCCTGGCATCTCTGGATTCCTTGAGCCTCAGATCTTGTTGTAATCAGATCAAGTGCTGCCACACGCGCTGCAGCCTGCCTGGCTGCCATTGGCCGCGCGCTATTGGCTATTCGGACTGAGGCCCCGCCGTGTTCGTACCCATTGGCAAGCTGGGCCAAGGAAACGCCCGTGCCTTCCCTGGCGGGAGCGCAACTGAGTGAGCGAACACCATGAGCTGGCTCTTCAAGGTCCAGGATCGTGTGAACGGACTATCCCCGAAAAACACGAGCGCCCGCATCTTCGCTCGGCGTTGACATCCGTAAGAGGCCGGACGGCCATCGGGTCTTCATGGCATTGACCCTAATCCGTGTATCTGGTCGAATGTTCCGCGTGCTAAAGCACGGGAGCATTGCGTAAGGGTTTTGCGAAGCGTATGGGCCGCATTCTCGTTGTCTACCCGCACCAGGGATTCCTGGATACGATCAAGCACATCCTGACGAACGTGTACGAAGTGGAAGTATTCGAGCACTACCAACCCGCGGCGTATCGTCTTGGCGCCGTCGAAGCGTACGAAGCGGTGCTTTGCGAGCTGGCGGATAGCCGAAATGGTCTCGGGCAGAGACCGCCTGAGACTGGATGGGCGGATGGTGGTATCTCTTTCACAAACCGACTTGCCGATGGCGAAGCTCATCTGCCGCGCGGCTGCAGAGAATCCAGAGCAGCGGTACCTGAATGCGGACGAAATGCTGGGTGACCTCGAATCCCTGGCGGCTGAGTTGAAGCTACGTTCCTCTGCCCGCAGTTCGTTGTACAACCTGCCCACGCTCCGGTCGCTCCGGACGAGTGGTGCCCCTTCTCCTCTCGAAGGGGTGCGTTAATTCGGGTGCCGAGAGCCCTGAAGCGCAAAGCCTGACTCGCTATTCTTGCCAGCCTCCGGCTTTGTGAGTCCGCTCGCCAACGCCCGGTTGGGCGCTCGGCGGCGCGTTGGTGGTTGTTAGCCTAATCGAGACGCTGCGCACATTGTTCACGCCCGTGATGCGTTGCGCTCGCGCTTTGGGCGGTCCTGTGCGCATGGGCGGCAGCAAGGCCAGCACGCTGATTAGGATCACCGCCAGCACTCCCCCAATTGCAGCTCGGTTTCTCATGCCCATTACGGTTTCGTTCCCTCACCGAATAGTCGTCACTTGCTTCAGCCGTTGCCAGTCCGAGTCATCCGGGCTGATTTGCTCGCTCGCCAACTGGGTCCTCGGGTCGCGCAGCTTGTAGAAATCGGCGTGGCCATCGCCGAAGTTCAACCCGTAGCCGCGTTCGTGACGGGTGGCGGGAAAGCTGGCGAACGGCTGGCTGTCATCCATCGTCACCAGAAACCACGCGTCGTCAATGCTGGCTTCGTGCTCATCCGCGATCACCCA
>Ga0326728_10022858_pt1 | contig 11544 bp, 10 predicted proteins | sample MB3enrmetagenome_FD_207602 | JGI IMG/M metagenome (GOLD analysis project Ga0326728, IMG submission 207602) | Lab enriched peat soil microbial communities from McLean, Ithaca, NY, United States - MB31MN | ecosystem: Environmental > Terrestrial > Soil > Wetlands > Peat | place: USA: New York... | reverse complement strand
GCGCATATGGCGTCGGAAGCGGGCCACGTCGAACGGCTCTCGCCGTGCACGTCGAGCACGAAGCGACCGACCGGCATGGCCGAGAGGGCGCAATACGACATCAAATCCGCCCAGTCCCGATAGCGTCGCTTGGAAGCGTCGAGGCGAAAGGCGCGCAACAAATCCTGCGCGTGCTCGGGCGAAAGTCCACGCTCCGCGAGCGCGCGCCGCAAGGCCGCCGCCTGCGGATTGGCGTCGGGGCGATCGTCGCCGATGAGGTCCGCCTCCATGCGATCGAGCAGCGCGATCTTCTCCGCCGCCGTCAGCGAGGGGTGATCCGCGACGTCGTCGGCGACGCGCGCGAATTCGTAGAACGCGAGAATCGGCCGACGGTGTTGGGCTCGAACGAGCAGGGACGCCACCGGGAAGTTTTCGTCCCGATGGGTCTTGCCCGACCGCAATTCGCTGGCGTTCGTCATCTGGCGTCCGTCATGGGGCCTCGGCGGCGCGCGCCTGCGCCCGGCCCTTCCAAAGACCGCCCTGCCCCCGCACGGATTGATAAGCGGATTCCAACGTGAAAGCCATATAAACGAGAGCGATCGCCGGCAGGAACGGGCCCCACAGCGGCGACAGTCGGTAGAACCGCAGCGTCGGCTGAAAAGCGACCGCCATGCCGACCCAAGCCACCAGCCCGAAAGTCTCGCCGGCGCCGCGACCGAACAGCGCCGCAAGCGCGGGAACGACGAAAACGACAGTCAGGCCGGCCAAGGCGACGGCCAGCAGCAGCGGCGAATAGCGAAGCTGGGCGTAGGCGGAACGAACGACCATGCGCCGAATTTCGCCCATGGTCGGATAGGGTCGGATGCTGATCACGCGCTCGCTGAGGCTGAGGCGTATCGGCCCTTGTTTCTTCAAGAGGCGCGCCATGGCGCAATCGTCGATAAGGGAGCCGCGTATCGCTTCGACGCCGCCGGCCGCCTGAAGCGCTTCGCGGCGGACAAGCATGCATCCTCCCGCCGCCGCCGCCGCCGCGCGGCGTCGGTCGCCCACCCAGGAAAAGGGATAAAGCATCTGAAAGAAGAAGATAAAGGCGGGGATGAGCGCCCGCTCGGCGAGGCTCTCGCAACGCAACTTGGCCATCAGGGAAGAGAGGGCGAGACCCTCGCTCAGCGCTTGCGAAACGAGGTTCCTCAGCGCTTCGGGCGCATAAACGATATCGGCGTCGGTCAGCAGCAGGAATTCCGGCGCGGCGGCGTTCGCGCGCTCGACGCCCTGCTTCATCGCCCATAATTTCCCGGTCCAGCCGCTGGGAAGCGGGGCGCCGGGAATGATGGTCAATCGGTCCGAGCGGTTCGCCGCGGCGGCCGCGCGCCGGGCGACGTCGGCCGTGCCGTCGGCGCTTTCGTCGTCGACCAGGATGATCGAGAACGACCCGGGATAGTCTTGAGCGAGCAGCGATCCGACCGCGCGGCCGACGCCGCCAGCTTCGTCGCGCGCGGGGATCACGGCAATGACGTCGGGCCAGACCAGCGGGGAAGGACCGCCGCCGTCGCGTTCTCCTGCGCACCAAAAGCCGCCGCGTCCCGCCACCAGATAAATCCAGACGACGAGCGCGACGGCGGCGAAAACGCTTGCGGCCATCGGCGGGTTCTCGTTAGGCGCCCCAAAAAAGGATACCACCAACGCCGAAGCGGCGCCAAAGGCCCAAATGTCTTCCAAAATTCTTGTGGGCCGAGCAGAGTCCGTCGCTGGCGACGAACAGCCTATGGCGCCTCGCCGACCTTACGCGCGAACGGCTGTCGGGGGCAAGAATGCGACAGCCGTCCGCATTGCGGAAGCGGGCGCGTCAGCGCATCTTTCGTTCGACCCCAACGCAGGGGCTCAGGCGAGACTATGAACGAGGCGTGAAAACACGCTATGTGAATGGGCTGGCGGCGCCCTCTTCCCTCGATCCGAGAGGACATGCCGCTGTCGACGGGGGCAATTGATGAGCGTTTCCGATCAAGCCTTTTTGTCGCTGCTGCAGAGCGTGGCGAGCGACACCGAGGCGATGCTGAGCGGGCTTCTGGCGCAGACGCCGGCGGCAGGCGAACATGACCGTCCTGCGCGTCTCATCGAGGCGATGCGCTATTCCAGCCTGAGCGGCGGCAAACGCATCCGCCCGCTGCTGGTCGTCGCGAGCGGCGATCTGTTCGGCGTCCCGCGGCGACGCTCGCTGATGGCGGGAGCGGCGCTCGAACTCATCCATTGCTACTCGCTCGTGCACGACGACCTGCCGGCGATGGACAATGACGATTTGCGGCGCGGTCGTCCTACGACGCACAAGGCGTTCGACGAAGCGACCGCCATCCTAGCCGGGGACGGCTTGCTCACCATGGCTTTCGACGTGGCCACGCGTCCTGCGGTTCATCCGGAGGCGGAGGTGCGCGTCAATCTGGCGGGCGCGCTGGCGCGCGCCGCGGGGATCGGCGGCATGGTCGGCGGTCAGCTGCTGGATCTCGCCGCGGAAGGCCGTTTCGCCGATGGCAAGCCGCAGTCGCTCGACGAAACGGCGATCGGCGCGTTGCAGGCGATGAAGACCGGCGCGCTGTTGCAATTCGCCTGCGCGGCCGGCGCCATTCTCGGCAAGGCCGGCGTCGCCGAGCGCGAGGCGCTCGATCGATACGGCATGGCCGTCGGCAAGGCGTTTCAAATTGCCGACGACCTGCTCGACGTGGAAGGCGACAGCGCGACCCTCGGCAAAGCCGCCGGCAAGGACGCGACCGCCGGCAAGGCGACGCTGGTCGGCATTCTCGGCGTAGCGACGTCCAAAGCGCGCCTCAAAGCGCTCGTGAGCGAAGCGGGCGCGGCTCTGGCGCCGTTCGGAGAGCGGGCGCAGACGCTGGCGGAGACGGCCAAGTTTATCGCCGAACGAGGAAAGTAGGAGACGGACGGCTTGAGGTCGGCGGGAACGCCAGACCGTCGCCAAGGGGGCCGGCGGCGATGGGGAAATGTCGGATCAATCGGCGCCCGAGCCGACGCGTCTCCGCCTTCGGGCCCGTGCGTAGATTCCGAAGCTGCCGCTGATGCGCGCCTTTGTCTAGCCTGAGTGAACCGCCAAGAGATAGGGACTGCCAAACCCAACATCGGAGAGAAAAATGCGCAAGCTTGCTTTGCTGGTCGCCGCCGCGGCGACGCTGTCGGCCGTAGCCCTGACGTCGACCACGGCCGATGCCGGTTGCTACCGGCTCGGCGAGACCGGATATCATTGGTATCATTTCTGCGCCGGTCCCGGGTTCCTCTACCCGCACCAGCGCGTCTGCCATAATGGCCATTGCTGGTACCGCTAGAGCGCATACGGCTCGAGCGAAGCGAAGGAGCCGCGCAGCGGCGGCTGAACGCTGCGCGTTCGCCTGGACTTGACGGCGACGTCGCCGATGCGGCCGCCGGCGTCGTCAAGCCGGCGCAAGCGCAGCGGCCGGCGCGCCGGGATCGGGGCGTGGGTTCTCCCCGAACGCGTCACTCGGGAGCCGCATCGCATCGGATTTCATGAGGCAAAATCCGCCGGGCCGCTGGCGCGCTGGCCAACGCCCGCGGCGCCTCGCCGATGAACGGCGACGCAAACCGAACCCCGCGCATCGCGGCGGTCGCCGCGAACGCGAGCAGCAGCGTGCCGCCGAAGACGATCAAGGCCTTCGCGACGGCGAACAACGGAACGTCGAGCAAGGCGTATTGCAGCCAGACCAGCGGCGCATAGTGCAGGATATAAATGCCGAGCGCGTTCTTCGACAGGCCGTCGAACAAACGCGAACGAACAACGCCGAAGCGCAGACACGCCGCCAACGCGAAAAAGTAGCTGCTCGCGCCGGCCAACGCATAGCTGACGTCGGCCGCCATTTGCAGCGTCAACGGGGCCGATGTCGCATAGGTCAACGTCAGCCCCGCAAGCCCCATCCACAGCAGCAGGGCGGCGAGCGCCGACGCGAGCCAGACGCGCCAACGCCGGGTCAGCATTCCCTCGGGGGCGAGCAGGCCGCGCGCGAGGCCGTGCGCCCCGACGCCGAGACCCGCGAAGTAATAGACGGCATAGAGCAGCGGGCGGCTGAGTTGGAGCGTCAACGGTCCGTGTTCGGACCAATTCCAGGGCGTAAAGGCGATCGCCAGCGGGACATAGGCGAGAGCGGCGACCGTCGCCAAGCCGATAAAATACCGGCCCGGACGGGCGCCGGCGTCGGACGACAAACGGCCGAGCAACGCGACCGAATGGGGGGCGAAGCGGCGCAACCCGGCGAGCGCGGCGGTCAACGCCATCAGCAGCCACAAGAACCACATCGGCCCGTTGGGCAAGAAGGGCAGCGCCAGGTAGCGCCGCCCATAGTCGATCAGATTGGGATCGACCGCGGTCACGCGGTAGGCGGGATAAAGCGCGAGCGGCATGACGACGGCCACGCCGAACACAAACGGCGCGCCCAACCGCAGCGCTCGATCGCGCAGAAACTGCCGACTTCCTTTGCGGGCGAGGCTCGGCCACGCGAACAGGCCCGAGAGGAAAAACATCAAGGCCATCAGATAGACGTCTTGCCAAGCGGAGAACAGATCGAACCCGAACCAGCGCTGCGCATCGACGATGGGAAAGGCGCGCCATCCGTAAGGGGGCTGATCGAAAGGAAGCGCGGTCGGCCTGGCGGACCACAGGTAGGGCAGTAGAGAATGGAAGGCCAGCAGGATCAGAATCGCAAGACCCCGTAGATTCCGGAGAGCCAGGCTGGATCGGGCGTCGCTGATTGGCTCGATCGCGCGTCCATCGGTCCGCGCGAGGCCGCCCGCCGCGCCGAACTGAAGCTCGCCCGCCGCCCCGCGCGCCCCGATATCCAGCGCGGGGGCCGCGCAATCCGCCGGATGAGCGGCGGCGCGCTCGCCGGCGATGGCGGGGGCGCCGCCCTCGCCTGGATCATCGCCGCGCGACGCTTCGAGCCTAGGGAGGCGACCGCGTCCGGTCATCTCACCGAGCCCGAAAGTCTCACGCGGGAATTGATCGACGCCCCCCGGCACGAACGCGCGCCCCCCCATTCGCCTCAATCGCTCGATATTCAAGCGAGTTTAGCCGTTCGGATCGTCGGGCGTCGATGACTTAGGCTCGGGCGCTCCTTAGCCCGAACGCCCGGATGGCCCCCGTTTCAGTCTCATCTTGCCCCGGTTCGGATCGCCCGACAAGCCTGAGCCGCGCATTCGTCTCGTCGAGTGGTGCGCGGCGCCGGCGAAGCGGCCCCAGCCGTCGCAGGCTCTAGCCCGTACGACAAAATGAGGGTAAAACGCGGCGATTCAAATCGGCCGATTCCGTTCAGCGCGTCGTTTGCCTCCACGCCGCCCTTCGCCATATTTTCAACGTCCGGCGTGGCGAGGCGTGGCCATCGCTGCGGCCCCGGTTGGATCTCGACGCCGCCGTACGCGTCCCGTGCGTGAACGTTTCCATGCTCTCAATCGCCGGCAAGAGGAACGACATGTTGATGAACTTCACCAAGCTGTTGCAGAATTTGCGCTCGCTCGGGCTCGCCGCCGCCCTGATCGCCGTCGCGACGCATGCCCAGGCGCAGGCTGGGCGCGGACCCTTCGCCATCTTTCCCGGGTCGTGGTCGGGCGGCGGCGCCCTCTCGCTTGCGAGCGGCGCCGTCGAACGGCTGCATTGCACCGCGGCGTATCGCCTCGACGATGGCGGCGCGACGCTGATGCAGAACCTTGATTGCGCAAGCGACAGCTACAAATTCGACCTGACGAACCAGTTTCAAGCCACCGGAAGCGACATTGCGGGCCAGTGGCTCGAAGTCACACGCCATGCCCAGGGAACCATTGCCGGTCGGGTCAACGGCGGCCACGTCGAAGGAACGGTCACCGGCCCCGGCTTCACCGCCACCTTCTCGCTGCAGGCGCGCGCCAATCAGCAGCAGGTTCTGATCCGGGTGCAGGGCGGCGACATCACGCAAATCTCGGCCGCGCTCGTCCGAGGCCGCTGACGCGCGCGTCTCGCCAAGGGTTTAGCGCGATCGGCGCGGCGCGCGCGGGAGCGCGTCCCGGCCGCCGTGAGGCCGACCGCGCCCCTGGGAGGCGTCCCCCAAGGCGGATGGCGCAGGAGCGGCTTTGCCGCCCGTCGCCAGCCCGGCGACGAGGCGGTCGATTGGCTGATGTCTTGCGGCCGCCGCAGGCTGCGCTCGCCGCCGGCCTTCGAAGGAAACGAGCTTGGCGATAAAGAAAGGGGCTTGGCGATAAAGAGAAGCTTGTCGCATAATGGCGCGGATGAGACGCTAAACGCGAACAAGGCCAACCGGGATAGGCGCAAGGTTGTTATCTTGTCGCATTTTCTGCGCGAACCGAGGTTCTCGTCGGGGGAAGATGTTCTGAGGAGCCACGACCATGGCGGCGTCAACGAGCGAGACCTCGTCATCCGATCCGCTGCTGAGTTGGACCATGAACGGCGACCAGCTCTCCGCGGTCGCTTCCGGGGTTTGGACCTGCGCCAACGCGGATCGTCTCGAACGCCTGACCGATAGCCTCGATCAGCAGCCCGCCTCGGCCGTGACATTGGACATCAGCGGCGTCGGGGAGCTCGACACGGTCGGGGGTTGGCTGATCGAGCGCGCCGTCCGTCAGGCCAACAGCCGCAAACAAACCGCCCGACTCGCCGCCGTTCCCGATCGCTATCGCGACCTGCTTGCGGCCTTGGACCGCACCAATCGACGGGCCGCGGCGGCGTCGGCCGCAGGAGACCGCCTCGCGGCGGCGCTGGCGGCGCTCGGCGCGAAAGTCTCGGCGGTTGGCGATGATTTTGTCGCCCTGGTCGCCATGTTCGGCGCCCTGACCTTTGCGCAGCTCGACCGCTTCGCCAAACGCCCGCAGGCGGCGCGCCTGCGCGACACCGTCCATCACTTCGAACGGGTGAGCTGGCAGGCCATTCCGATCATTCTGCTGATCACTTTCGTGGTCGGCGCCATTATCGCGCAGCAGGGCTTTTTCTATTTTCGCAAGTTCGGAGCGGAGGAGTATGTCGTCAATCTCGTCGGCGTGCTGGTGTTGCGCGAACTCGGCGTGCTGATCGTCGCGATCATGGTGGCGGGCCGATCGGGGAGCGCCTTCACCGCCGAGCTCGGCTCGATGAAGATGCGCGAAGAGATCGACGCCTTGCGCACCATGGGGCTTGACCCGATCGACGTGCTCGCATTGCCGCGCGTCGTCGCCCTGGTCGTCGCGCTGCCCATTCTAACCTTCCTGGGGGCGCTGTCGGCGCTTTTTGGCGGCGCGCTCGTCGCCTGGCTCTATGGCGGCATGCTCCCCACGACATTCATGGCGCGGTTGCAGAACGCCGTTTCGCTTGCGGATTTCGAAGTCGGCCTCATCAAGGCGCCCTGCATGGCGCTGCTGATCGGCGCGGTCGCGTGCGCCGAAGGGTTGCGCGTGGCGGGCAGCACCGTTTCGCTCGGCGTCAAGACGACGGATTCGGTGGTGAAGTCGATATTCCTGGTCATCGTGCTCGACGGATTGTTTGCGATATTCTTCTCGGCGATCAGGATGTAGCGATGGACGTCGCGCCGCACGAGCCAGTCATTCAGGTTCGCAACCTCGCCGTGGCCTTCGATGGTCGGGCGGTGCTCGACAATCTCTCGCTGGACGTCAATCGCGGCGAGATTCTCGGCGTCGTCGGCGCGTCGGGCGCCGGAAAGTCGGTTCTTCTGCGCACGCTGCTCGGTCTGATCCCCAAGAGCGGCGGCAGCGTCCGGGTGCTGCGCCTCGATCTCAGCGACGCCAGCGTGCAAGAGCGACGTTCGGTGGGGCGCCGGTGCGGAACCCTGTTCCAGCAAGGCGCGCTGTTTTCCTCGCTTTCCCTAATGGAGAACGTGCAGTTCCCGATGCGCGAGTACCTCGACCTTTCGGATCGCCTGCGGAAGGAAGTGGCGATGGCGAAGATCGAGATGGTCGGCCTCGACCCGAACGACGCCGACAAGTTTCCCGCGCAACTGTCGGGCGGCATGACCAAGCGCGCGGCGCTGGCGCGCGCCCTCGCCCTCGATCCGGAAATTCTGTTTCTCGACGAGCCGACTTCCGATCTGGACAACATCGCGGCCGACGAATTCGACAGCCTTATTCGCACGTTGCGCCGCACCCTGGGGCTGACCGTGTTCATGGTCACGCATGACCTGGAGAGCGTCGGCCGAGTCTGCGACCGGGTCGCCGCCATCGCGGACAAGCGCATCGTGTTCGCGGGGCCGCTCGCGGCGGCTGTTCAGGCCCAGGACCCCTGGGTGAAGGCCTATTTCGGCGGTCCGCGCGCGCGCGCGGCGCTGGCGGCGGGCTTGAGATGAGGAGCAGTCGATGGAGAGGCAGGCGCGTTTCGTGCTCATGGGATCGTTCGTGCTCGCCTTCGCCCTGGCGATTTTCGCCTCGGTTTACTGGCTGCACGGCATGGGGCGTTTTGGCTCGACGACGATCTATACGGTTCGCTTCGAGGGCGGCGCTCCGGGAATAGGGATCGGCAGCTCGGTGTTGTTCGACGGGCTGCGCGTCGGCGAGGTCACCAATCTCGGATTCAACCCCGCCGATCCGAACCAGGTGGTCGCCACGATCGCCGTCGATCAGCGGACGCCGGTGCGGGTGGACACGCAAGTCGGCATTGACGCGCAGGGCCTGATGGGCGGCGGGGTCGTCTCGCTTCGCGGCGGCGCGGCCGCTTCGCCTCCGCCGAGCGGCGTCGGCGGCGCGCCGCCCGTGCTGATTGCCGATCCCGAACTTGTCCAGGGTCTCTCCGAGACGGCCCGTCAGGTCCTCCGGCGCATCGATGGAATACTGGCTGACAATGCCGATTCCTTGCACGCGACTTTGTCCAATCTGCAGGTCTTTTCCGAGGCGTTGGGGCGCAACACCGGCCATGTCGACGCCATTATGCAGGGTCTCGAGCGCATGACCGGCGGCGGGCCGGCCAAGGCGCCCATGCCGACCTACGACCTTGCCGCGCCGACCAGCTTTCCGTCGCTGAAGAAGCTTTCGGGACAGCTGGCGGTCGCCGAGCCGACCGCCGTCGTGATGTACCAGACCCAGCGCATTTTGCTGCGGGCCAACGACGGCGGCTTCACGGTCCTCGAAAAGGCGCAGTGGAGCGACAGCCTGACCAAGCTCGTGCAGGCCAAGCTCATACAGGCCTATGAAAACGCGCAGCTTTTTTCCTCGGTGGACGTCCCTGTCGAGGGCGCGGCGCCGGACTGTCGGCTCCAGACCGACATCCGAAGCTTCAACGTGTCGGCGTCGCCGACGCCGAGCGCCGACGTGGCGTTCGCGGCCAAGCTCATCTCCGCCGACGGCAAGGTTGTCGCCGAGCGCATCTTTCAACGATCGGTTCCGATCCCGACGACGGGCGAGGCCGACGCCATTCCGGCGTTGAACGCCGCGTTTGTCGGCGTCGCCACCGATCTCGTCGCGTGGACGTCGGAATCGTTTTAGCGCACGGGCCGTTGGCGCGCGCCGGCCTTGACGCCGAGCGCGGATCAGGCGCAGCGCCCGTCTTCCGACGGACCCTTCGCCGGGAAACCGGATCGTCGCATTAAGCCGCGGGAATCACGCACTGTTTGGCCGTAGGCGCAAAAAGGGGGAAACCGGAGGAGGGGTTGGTGGAGCCAGACGGAATCGAACCGACGACCTCTTCAATGCCATTGAAGCGCTCTCCCAACTGAGCTATGGCCCCGAACTCTCCTCGTCTTCGCGCGCGTTCCCTTGGGATGAAACGCCGCCGTCCCTGCGGCGCGGCTGTATAACCGCAAATGCGCGCGCTCGACAAGGGCCGATCGTCGTTCGCGCCCCGGAGGACGCGATTCGCGAGCGGCTTGCCCCGTCCCCGCTGCGCCGCGACAGGGGTCGCGCCGGCGCGCGGCCCCGCCGCTACGCCTCCTTGCCGGCGAACCCGGCCGCCTCGATCGCCAGGTGCGTTCGGTTCTGGAAGCTCGCGTCCTGGCCGGAAACGAGCAGATCGGCCGCCCGCGCCACCGCCTCGCACACCGCCTCGACCCAGGGCGCCTCAGACTTGGCGAAATCGCCGAGCACGAAATGATAGACCAGCGCCTTGTCGCCGGGGTGGCCGATGCCGAGCCGCACGCGCTTAAAGTCGGCGCCGATGTGGGCGGTGACCGAGCGCAGGCCGTTGTGGCCGGAGGCGCCTCCCCCGACCTTCACCCTGACCTTGCCGGGAGCGAGGTCGAGATCGTCGTGGATCACGACGACCGCGTCGAGGCCGAGCTTATAGTAGCGCATCGCCTCGCCGACGCTGCGGCCGGATTCGTTCATGTACGTCTGCGGCGCCAGCAGCGCGACGCGGCTCTGGCCGATCAGCCCTTCGGCGACGAGGCCCTGGAGGCGCGCGCGGAACGGGCCGATGCGATGCATGCGGGCGATCGCCGCAACGGCCATGAAGCCGATGTTGTGGCGGTTGTTGGCGTGGCGCGCGCCGGGATTGCCGAGGCCTGCGATGAGAAGCATGACCGCTCGCGTCGAAAAAGGCCCGCCCGCCTCGAGGGACGGACGGGCCTTGAGCTTATAGACCGGCCGGCGGGCCGGCGCGTCACTTCTTGGCGGCCGGCTTGGCCGGCGCGGCGGGAGCGCCCTTGGCGGGCGCGGCGGCGGGCGCGGCGGCGCCCGGCGCCGCAGGAGCGGCGGCGGCCGCGTCCGCAGCAGCCTCGGCGGGCGCGCCGGCGACGGGCGCGGCGCCCGGCGCCGCAGCGGCTGCGACCGGCGTCTCTTCCACGAACACCGTCGGCGGCACGATGGTCACCACGGTGTAGTCGGTCCTGACGTCGGCCGCGCGGCAGCCTTCGGGCAGCTTGATCTTCGAGACGTGCACCGAATCGTGGAAGTCGAGGCCGTCGAGATCGATGACGATCGACTCGGGGATCGCGTCCGCCGGCGCCACCACCTCGACGCTGTGCAGCACCAGGTTGACCGCGCCGCCCTTCTTCAGGCCGGGCGAAAGGTCGCGATTGACGACATGCACGGGCACGCCGATGCGCACGCGCGACCCGGTCTTGAGCCGGAGAAAGTCGACGTGCGTCGGCTGGTCGGTGACGACGTCGAGCTGATAGTCGCGCGCCAGCACGCGCTCCTTGCGCTCGCCGACCTGCAGATCGAAGATCGACGTCAGAAAGCCGCCGGCCCAGATGTGCTTGTTGAGTTCCTTGAAGTCGACCGAGATCGGCTCGGCCTTCTCGCCGCCGCCGTAGATGACGCCCGGAACGCGGCCTTCGCGACGAACGGAGCGGGCGGCCCCCTTGCCTGTCCCGCTACGCGTCACGGCCGCGAGTTGCTTGATCGCCGCCATTTCGCTTGTCCTTCATAAGGTTGATCGCGCCCTGCCTCCAGGGGTGTCGGAACGGGCGCGAAGCGCGGCTTATAGAGAACGCGGGCGCGAAGGGCAAGGGCGTGTCCGGGCTCTGTCGCTAGCACACGATATGTCCGGTTTAGGTAGCACACGATCTGTCCGGTAGCATTGCGGCCTTTTGGAGGGCTTTGGATGCGCCGGACGGAAGGCCTTCAGGGTGTGCGGATGATGAGGTTCAT
>Ga0326728_10022857_pt1 | contig 11544 bp, 6 predicted proteins | sample MB3enrmetagenome_FD_207602 | JGI IMG/M metagenome (GOLD analysis project Ga0326728, IMG submission 207602) | Lab enriched peat soil microbial communities from McLean, Ithaca, NY, United States - MB31MN | ecosystem: Environmental > Terrestrial > Soil > Wetlands > Peat | place: USA: New York... | reverse complement strand
CGCAGGTCCTCGGTCGCCGCTCTGGTCTTTCTCACCACGATGTCGATGTCTCCGTTGGTGGGATTGCTGCGCGCCGAATCGCCGGACGATGCCGAGAACTCCTCGACAGTGGCTGTCGTCTACGATAGCGAGCCGGACCCGCGTATGGGAGCGTATATCCACGCTCTTTACCTGGCGAATTTACTTACCCACTTCAATTTACACGCTGCCCTCATTCCTCTGAGCGAGTATAAGCGGGGTCAACTGTCGGACTACCGCGCCGGTTTCCTGGTGGCGTCCGAACTCAAGACCATAGTCCCGCCCGCTTTGCTGGCTGACATTCGAGCCACGGACCGGCCCTTTGCCTGGTTGGGGGACCACATTGACCAGCTTCTCGCCACTCCCGAGGCGCGCCGCCACTACGGCTTCAGCTTTGTGGAGTACGGCCGCGATCTCGATTACCGCGCCGTTCTTTATAAACAGACCTTCGTGCCCAAGCCCGAGTACGATCTGAATGTCGTCTCGATCCAGGACCCGGACACTGCGGAAGTCGTCGCCACGGCAATCAACCAGAAGAAGGTTTCGAGTCCGTATGTCGTGAAGAGTGGAAATTTCTGGTACTTTGCCGACAAGCCGCTTTCCTACATGGGCGAGGGAAACCGCTACTTAGTTCTCTGCGATCTTCTCCATGACATTCTGGGAATCAACCATCCTTCCAGTATGCGCGCGATGGTCCGCATCGAAGACGTCAGCATCGACGACGATCCTGATGATCTCACCAAGATTGCCCACTGGCTTTCGGACCGCCATATTCCCTTCGGAATCGCCATCATTCCGATATTCCGCGATCCCACACATTCCCTGGAAATCCGCCTGGGCGATCGGAAGTCCACGGTAAACGCAATCCACACCATGATCGCCCTCGGGGGCACGCCCATCATGCACGGCATCACGCACCAGGTCCACGGATTGAGCGGAGATGAGTACGAGTTCTGGGACGAGCTGGGCAATAGGGCTTTGGGCGGCGATTCAGCGGAATTCGTGATGCGGCGATTGCGGATGGGGTTCGCCGAGTGCTTTGCCAACAACATTTATCCGGTGGCGTTCGAGGTTCCCCACTACGGGGCATCGGAAATCGACTACCGCACGCTCGCGCAGGTTTTCTCTTCTTTCTATGAACGTCCTATGGTTGTTCCCGACGACACGACTGCCCAGATGGTCCCTTACCCCATAGTGGACCAGTATGGCCGCCACATTATTCCTGAAACCCTGGGCTATCTGCCCGAGGACGATCCCGATCCGTTAAAGTTGGTCGGGTACGCGCGCACCATGCGAGTAGTGCGCGATGGGACCGCCTCGTTCTACTTCCATCCCTTCTTGAGACAGAAACTCCTGGAGCAAGTTGTTCAGGGGGTCAGCGATTTGGGCTACCACTTCATCTCTCTCCGGGATTTCGACAGTCAGGTGGATTTCGAAGGTCAGTATGCCATCCGAACGAGTTCCGGACCTCTCCGGCTGTCGCCCCACGATGAGTATTGGCGCCTGCAACTCTTCAATGCAACCGGACAGGTGGTGAAAACCGATCTGTCGCCGGCGCGAGCGAATGGCCCCGTCGAACTTTCCGCTCAGGTTCCCCCGGGCGGGTGGGCTGAGGCAGAGTGCATGAAGCGCCCGCCCGCCGAACCCGCGCACGCCAATTCCTGGTACGAACGGGTGAGCCAATGGTGGGACAGCCTGCATCCGGTTACTCCCCCTCCTTCCACGGTGATTCGGGATAAATTTGCCGGGCCTCCCAGCGCTTCGATCCTGTGGCTGGAAAACCCACATGCTACCGCCGGACATAACCAACAGAGTTACAAGACGGTCCTGGAAGCTCTCGGATACCAGGTGAAGACGGTGGACCTCGCCAAATTCCGTCAGGCGCCCAGTTCCGAAGACACGCTTCTGGTTGTGCCCCATGCGGCGGGTATAAAGCTGACGGACGCGCAGCAACGACAGGTCGTGAGGTATCTCGGATCGGGCGGGAATGTGGTTGCCGACGGCTCGCAAGCTTGGCTGGCAAAGATAGGATTTGGATTCAACAATCTCCAGATGATCGTGTCATCGGTCACCGATCCCAATCATACCGACATGAAATTGACTTGGCGTCCTGAGGAACGGATCACGCGATTTACCGCGCCCGAGGACGTCCGCGAATTGGCGGAGGATGACGAGAGCGGGCAACCCGTCGCTCTCGCCGGCTCGTTTGGAGCGGGCCACTACGTCTATCTGGCGGCAAGTCTCGACAATCACACAAACGAAGGCACCAGCCACTACCCCTATTTCTCTGAGTATCTCAGCACCACGTTCGGACCCACCACTTCGCTGCGCAGCCGCCACATCGAGGTCTACTTCGATCCCGCCGATCGCCCCATGGCGGACCTCAATCGGTTGGCAACCCTCTGGCATCGCTCTGGCATTAGCACGGTCCACATCACAGCCTGGAAATTCTCGAGTCAGTCTTCCTTCCCCTACGACGAGTTTGTGCGTGCCTGCCACCGCAACGGAATCGCAGTTTACGCCTGGTTGGTCTTCCCCATGGTGACACCGAAAATGTGGGATGACCACCCGGAATGGCGGGAGAAGACGGCTACCGGCGCCGACGGCAACGTCGGCTGGCGTTACTCGATGAATTTCCAGGACCCCGAATGTTTCCAGGCGGCGATGGATTGGACGAAAGTCCTCCTGAATTCCACCGATTGGGATGGGGTGGACATTGCGGAATTGAACTTTGATGCCGACTTCAAGGACTATCTGCGCCCGGACAAGTTCGTACCGATGAACGGCATCGTGCGCGCGGATTTCAAGAAAAAAGCGAGCTTCGACCCCATCCAGTTGTTCCAACCCAATTCGCCCCATTACTACAAGACGGACCCGGCCGGAATGACCAAGTTTCAACGTTATCGCGAAGACATCGTGGTGGACTGGCACCGCCGCGTCCTGGCGGAACTGGAGCCCTTGTGCAAGCAGCGTGGATTGGAAGTTATTGTTACCATGCTCGACAGCTTGCACGACGAGTACGTGCGGCCCGCGTTGGGCGTTGACTCACGCCGGATAACTGCCCTGATGCATGAATTTCCCTTCACCCTGGAAGTTGAGGACCCTGCACGCTTTTGGATGGCCTCCCCGCAACGCTATCGGCGCTATGCGGCGACCTATCTCAAGCTGGTCCCCGATCCGCGCCGCTTGTTGTTTGACGTCAATGTTGTTCCTAATCGGGACATCACGAATACGAATCTGCCGACCAAAACGGCCACGGGCATAGAACTGGCCTTGACGCTCCTGAGCGCATCTTCCGCTTCCGGGCGCGCGGCCGTGTATTCCGAACAAACCGTATCCCCGCAGGATTGGGATCTCATCCAAATGGTTTTGAACCGCCCCTTAGCCGTCAGCGGCGGCAAAACCAGCATGGATGTGAACACCACAACCTCTCTGGTGCTTACCCCCGCAGATGACCCCCTCTACTATGTGGACGGCCATCCGTGGCCGGCTTTCTCGGAGGATGGCCTGGTGATGCCGACCGGCGAGCATTCCATTTCCACCGAGCGGAGCTGGTGGCATTTTCTGGAGCCCGAAGGGTTTCAGGCCCACATTCTGTTCTGCACGGCTGACCTGGAAGAAGCACAAGCGGATACCACCGGCCTGACGTTTCGCTACCGGTCGGCGGGACGCTCGGTTTTTATGTTTGACCAGCAGCCCAATGAGATTCTTGTGGAGGGCAGCGCGGCGACCTTGCCCACTGAGCGCAATGGCCGCGATTGGGCCGTGGTTTTCCCCGCCGGCGACCACCACATTCGGGTGACCACCAACACCAAGGCCGGCGTGGCCGTCGATGTTGTGGGCTGGGCGTCTTCGTGGGCTATTTGGGCTTTTGGGGTTCTGGCGACCGTGCTGATGGTCGTTATTTACTTGCAACTTCGTCTCGCCCGGCTTATAAAACGAAGCGGATAGAAATGCATGTCTAATCTCCATTGGATTATCGACGGCCTCTTTGTCGCCACTGTCGCCCTGATCTGGTTCATGCTGGGGTACCAGTCCCTCCTCTTTTTCCTGGGGCACGTTTATTATCGGCGCACTCGTCATGCAGCGAAGCTCCCGGAAGTCCCCGACGCCGAATTGCCCTGCATATCGGTGCTGGTGCCCTGCCATAATGAAGGCCGCGTGATCGCCCACACGATCAATGCCCTTCAGAAGCTCGATTACCCCTCGGACAAAACTGAGTTTCTTCTGATCAACGATGGCAGTACCGATAACACAGCGGACGTAATCCGCGGTTTTGCCAGCGATCCGCGTGTTCGTTTGCTGGAGGTACCCGCTCCACTCAGCGCCCGGGGCAAGTCCGGCGCACTTAACTTCGCCTTGTCGCAGGCGCGCCATCCGTTGATCGCCATCTATGACGCCGATAACCTCCCGGAGCCCGGTGCACTTCGCCCCCTGGCCGTGCAACTTGTCCGCAATCCCAAGCTGGCAGCAGCCGTGGGGATGTACCGAGCTTGGAACCGGCACCGCGCCCTCATCACGCGATTCATCAATATTGAAGGCATCGGCTTTCAATGGATGGTGCAGGCGGGCCGCTGGATGCTAATGCGCTTGACCATGTTGCCCGGCACCAATTACGTAATCCACAAGGCGATCGTGGAAAAAATGGGGGGGTGGGACGAGCAGGCTCTAACGGAAGATTCTGAGCTGACCGTGCGTCTTTACCAGGCCGGCTACCAGGTTCAACTGGTCCCCACTTCCGTGAGCTGGGAGCAGGAACCGGAATCCTTGAAAGTTTGGTTCCGCCAGCGACGACGCTGGGTTCGCGGCTTCAACTACGTCATGCAAAAGCACGCCGCCGGACTGCTCCGCGCCAAGCCCCGGCGCATCGCTTTTGAAATGCTCATGTCGCATATGTTGTATTACTTCTTCTTCCTGGCAGTCGTCATTTCCGACGTCCTGCTGATTCTCTGCCTCGCCGGTCTGGTGAACATTAGGGTGCCAGGCCCCTATAGCCTGGTCTGGATTCTCGCCTATGCGACGTTTGTTCTTCAGCTCGTCATTGCCCTTTCTTGTGAGCGAGGGGAAGATTCCTGGACCAATATCCTGCTGACCTTCGTGATGTATTTCACTTACTGTCAGCTCTGGATTCCCGTAGTGGCCGCGGCCTTTTACGACGACTTCATCGTCCACCGGGCGATCAAGTGGGCAAAGACGGAACGCTACCAGGTGGGAACAGCCTGAGTCATTTTGGATTTTAGATTTCGGATTTTCGATTGAAGGCCAGCCACCCGCAGGTCCCCTCCTTTGTAATGAGGGGAAGCGCGAAGCGGGGGATCGCCCTTGATCCAAAATCCAAAATCGAAAATCCAAAATCTCCATCCATGTCTGCTCAACGATTTCACGTCCTCGTCGTTTTGGGCACGCGCCCCGAAGCCATCAAGCTCGCCCCCGTGATTCATGAACTGGGACGCCGCCGAGATCAGTTCCAAACCCGCGTCTGCATCACCGCGCAGCACCGCCACCTTTTGGAACCGATCCTGCGCTGGTTTCGCATCCCCGTTCATGAGGATCTCGACGTGATGCGGCCCAATCAGGAATTGTGCGGATTGTCCGCGCTGATTCTGGAGCGGTTTCATGAAGTGGTGGCGCGCCGGCGGCCGGACATCGTCCTGGTGCAGGGTGACACCACCACGGTCATGGCGGCGAGCCTGGCCGCTTTCTATCACCGCGTTCCCGTGGGCCATGTGGAAGCGGGTCTGCGCACCCTGGACCGGTACTCGCCTTTTCCGGAGGAGATTAACCGCCGTTTGGCCTCGCAATTGGCGAGCCTGCACTTTGCCCCCACCCGCTGGTCGCGTGATAACCTTTTGAAGGAAGGGATTCCCCGCCGGCGCATCATCGTGACGGGCAACACGGTGGTCGATGCCTTCCTCGAAACGCGCGATCGGGTGGTGCGCCGCCCTCCGGCTATTCCGCAGCTTGGCAGACTCCAACTCAGTGCACGCAAGCTGATTGTGGTGACGGCGCATCGGCGCGAAAATTTCGGGCCGGGGTTAACGAGTATTTGCCAGGGGATATTACGCCTGGTAACTAAACGCAAAGACATCGAGATTGTCTTCCCCGTTCATCCCAATCCCAATGTGCAGAGAATTGTGCGGCCTCTGCTCGGAGGTGTCGAGCGAATCCACCTCATCGATCCGCTCGATTATCCCCACTTCGTATGGCTCCTCAATTCTGCCTATCTCGCCCTGAGCGACTCCGGAGGTATCCAGGAAGAAATGCCCTCCCTGGGACGGCCCGCGCTGGTGATGCGCGAGAATACCGAACGCCCGGAGGGCGTGAAGGCCGGAGTGTGCAAGCTGGTGGGCACCTCTGCCGATGTCATCTACCGCACCGTCACCCACCTCCTTGATGACAAGCAGGCTTACGCCCGATTCGCCCGGCGCCGTAATCCCTTCGGTGACGGCAAGGCAGCGCAGAAGATTGTGGCTGCGCTGAAAGACTTCTCCTTCAAGCCCTCCTCCTACCAGTAATCAAGTTAGGATCCGAACACATCGTGACGCACGCCGTTCATGAGCGCCCGTGGGCCCGGCTGCGCGGTGTGCTGTGTGGGGGACAATCTGACTATTCCCCTCGCTGCCCTCGAGGATGCATGGTGGATATTCCGCCACTGGGTGCTACTCAATGCATCTCCCCGGCACGACATTTTGTCGTTGAGACTTTTTGTCACCCTTCGCGCCTCAGTCGGCAGGCAGGAGGTGTTCGCGTCCGGGCCAGCCACACCAGCACAATCTCGATGCTGCTGGAAGAATGAGTCTTCGCGTAGACCCATGCTGCCCTCTGCCTACTGTCTTCCGAAGTGCGCGGCGGGTTCGAACGCTTTTGCCAGGGCTTTCCCGTAGGCTTCCACGTCGTAACCCCTCCAGCCTTCCCACAAGGTCCAGGCGCGCACGCGATCGTCGATCAGCGAGGAGCCCGCGTCGGTGATGATGTACTCGATGTTCTCGCCCGGCCGCAATTTCACGCCGGCGCGGTCCAGTTGCCGGGCGGCGATGGCGGTGGAACTGTTTTTCTGATAATTGCCGGGAGCTTTGGTAAGGCGTTTGCGAATCACCAGTTCTTCCGCCGCCACGCTGCCGTCGCGGAGCCGCTCCTGGTAGCGCTCGTAAACTTCCCGCGCCTCGCGGAGTTTGTCGCAGTAGGTGGAGAAATCCCGTGCCTCGGCCAAAATCGCCAACACCTCGCGCTGCATGCGGGTGACGAAGGGCGGAGTGTCGTGCCGGCGGCATTCGAGGCCCCGCACCTTGAGTTCGCCTTCCTCCGACACGCAGAAAAAGCGGTTGGGCACGGGGATCTCCGCCGATTGCTGGGAAGGTAGGAAGACGGCGTAGCGGTAAACGGCTTCCAGCGCCAGCGGCAGGCCGGTGATCTGCTCGATTTCCTGCGCCAGGCGTTCGTAGTCCGCGCGCAGACAATTGCCGATTTTCGATTGCCGATTTTCGATTGCGGGTCGAAACTCGAAACTCGAAACTCGAAATTCGGCAACTGCCTCGCGAGCTCCGAATTGCGATTGTCGATTTTCGATTGGGTCAATCGGCAATCGGCAATCGACAATCGGCAATGGGAAGGCTCCTGCCTTCTGCACGTAGATCGAGTCCACCAGCGCGTGCAGCACCCGGAAGCCGCGCTGCTCCGCCGCCTCTTTCGCCACCAGCAATTTCTCCCGCGCAAAAGCATTGATGGCCTCGTGCGCTTCGATTTTGCCGAAGCGGGCGTTCTTGTAGCCGGTATATCCGAAGCAGCAAACCAGCAGCCACTTCAGCACGTCGCGCCGCTGCTTGCAGGCAGAGGGATTAGGGGTTAGGGATTCGGGGTTAGGGACAGGCAGGTGGGCAGGTGGGCAGTGGGCAGGTAGGGAATCATTTTCTATCTGCCCATCTGCCCATCTGCCCATCTCACCCTCTGCCTGACCCGCCCCCCTAACCCCTAACCCCGAATCCCTAACCCCGAGTTCTTTGTACTTCCGCCGCTTGGCGATGAGGCGTTCCACCACCCGGCTGGTGATGCCGCGATGCCGCTGGCACACGCGGTAGCCCAGTTCCGGCACGCGCGGCGCCTGCGGGCAGCACGGGCAGTTCACGGTTTCCGGCGAAATATTGAACTTCGCCATGATGCTGGGAAACTCGCTTACGAAATCCAGCTCCGCCACGTTTTCAAAGAAGCCGAGGCGCGGGGGAAAAACCAATCCGCCGCGATCCGCCAGCAGCAGTTCGTCCGGGTGCTTCAGGCTTTCCGGCTCGGCCTTTTGCGCGGGAATCAACACGCCGTCCCGCCAGGCCGTTTCCATCTGCATGTAGGAAATTCCCGTGCCGGGCGTGGTGCGGCAGGCGTATTGCACCGGCAGTTTCGTCACCCGCACCAACTCCCACAGGCCTTCCATCTCACACTGGTCGGCGCCAAAAGAATTTTGCGTGTCGATGTGCAGCCGTCCGAACAAGGTGGTGGTGCTTTCCTTGAACAGGATGCGCCCATAGCTCATGTAACTGCGCGAACGGGTCCTCTCCACCGGCAGGGCATCGCGGTTCAAGGGCAGGCGGAGGTGCAAGCGTTGCGCCTGCCGCAGCAAACCCGGCAGCAGGACGTCGTCGCCCCATTCGGTGACCAGTACATCCGGGTCGTGCACGCGCAGCAAGCGCTCGAAAACCTGCGCGGTGGGCTCGTCGGAGTCATCGAGGGCCTGCCAATCGTTTTCAATGGCCACCTCGATGGCGCCGTGCCGGCCGTGCTTGGGGTTGACGTCGGAAATTCCTTCCAGGCGTATCCGCATGGTGCGCACGGGCGGCCGCTCATACTCGGTCAGCCACTCATCGTCGCGGCAGGTGATGGTAAGGATTTCGGGTGTGACGTAGGGCCGAACAGCGTTCGGCGTGGCGTAGGGCCGAACAGCGTTCGGCCCCGGGCCAGCGCTGCTGGCCCCTACAACGTCCGTGCCGGCGGGACCGGCCTCAATTTCCACTTTCGCCAAAGGAAAAACATTCTTTTCCCAGCAGTACATTGACGCCAGCATCAGGTCAGAGTCGTACAGAGCCAAGCCGCTGTCAAAGCGGCGGACGAATCGCGCCAGCGGCGCGAACAGCGTAGGGTGGTGCGCGGATACTTGCAGGACGCGCAGCAATCGCCGGTCCCAGATGTTCTGCCGCTCCGTGAGCGCACAACTTGCCGCCGCGCGGGCAGGGAGCATTTCCGCCAGCCGCGCCAGTTGCCCTTCCGGCCCCTGCACGTAAAAGCAGGGTCGAAAAGAGCGGTCAATCAGCCGGCGGCGTTTCTGCTGGCTCGGCTCGATCAGCCACACCACCATCCCTTGCGGGCAAGGGTAGAGGTCGAGAATCCATCCACTGAGTTTCAAGGTTTATTCCTAACGCGGCCTCAATTTTGCGCAGCCTGATTTCGTGGTCCAGTTCCACCGCCACGTGAATGCCGTGCATCGCGTCCACGGGAAAGTGATAGGTGCAAGCCTGCACGTACAGGCGCACGCGATTGAACATGGCCTCCAGATGCGCCTGCTCTTCCTGCCGAAGCGCGCGGCCAAAGCGCTGCTTCCAGGATTGCAGTTCCTGTTCGATCAGGTCACGAAACGTGGCAACCGTGCGTCCCATGGGTCCTCCAAGAGCAGTGGCCAGTGGTTAGTGGCTAGTGGCTAGAGTTGTAGCGCAGACCTCCGCCTTTGAGGTCTGCGGTTCTTCCCCTCACGCTCCCGAAACTGCATGCAGGCGTCCATCTTGGAGATTCCCGGCATTTGCAAGAGAAGAGCCGCGGACCCCAAAAACGGGGGTCCGCGCTACACCGCCGCCCTCCGTTTGTTGTGTCAGGCCAAGCCGGCCTTGCTCATCGAGCTGGAATTTCCAAATTTCCGCCGCGGCCGCGCAGGTTTGGGCGAAAAAGAGCTTGCGGCCCGCGGGCGGCTGGAAGCTGGAGGCTCCAGAAAAAAGCGCCACCGACACCGCGGGGTGCTGGGGACTGGCAATTGCCGATTTTCGATTGCCGATTGCCGATTGCTGATTTTCGATGGGGTCAATCGTCAATCGGCAATCGGCAATCGGCAATGAAGAGGCCCCTAGTCCCCAGCACCCAGCAAGATGCCCCAGCGCCTGCTGGAAGGCCGCGTGGGCATCGGCAAGGCGAACGTCCTCATCGAAGTAAAGTTCCGGGAAGGCGGTGACCATCACCACCTGGGCGGGGAATTGCGCCAGGAATTGCGGCACGCGGCGGATCAGTTCGGTAAGCTGAAAGCACGTGAACGCCCGCGCCAGCATGATCTGTTGGTTGAATTGCGCAAAGGGCATGCCCCGCCGCTCGGCCAACCGCGCCATCAATCGCGGGTCGGCGCAGTTGGCGCCATCGAGAAACAGAATGCGCTTGCCCTCCAGCGCCAGGCGGGGCATAAAGTAGTGGCTCAACCGCGGTGCATGGTGTTCCCCGTGAAAAACCGCCAGTCCGCGCGGCGGCAAGCGCCACGGCTGCGTCAAGGCCGCCGGAGGCGGAGTTTGCCCGGGCATGAACATGACTCAATCCCCCCCATAGAAAGCAGTAGGCAGTCGGCAGTAGGCAGTAAGCCGACAACAACGGCCGCCCCCCGCAGCCCAACTGCGACGCCATCAGCATAGGCGAACAAAAAGCGAAAGTCAAGAAGACAAACATCCGCGAGTAGGCAAGATCCTGGATTGCGCAGAGCGCAGCTCTGCGGCACAGAAACGCAGAGCTTTGCTCTGCGCCTGGAGTTTCTACATTTCTGACCAGGATTCTCCCTTTCGGACCTTCCGAGACGACAATTTAAACCACACGTCAGGTATGGGCGTTTCTCGGCCACGTGACGTCATGGGTGTATTTCACAAAAGGTCTCTGGTGAAATGCGCTTTATGCCTCGCTCCTACCCACGCGTGACGCCGTCCCCCAACTGTGGTATAAAACGATCAGGAGGGGGTAAGAATATGGCAGCACTCGATTGGTCCCGATGCCCCGCCGTGGAGAGCATCCCCGGCAAACGTAGCGGCGCCTGGGTGTTCCGGGATTCGCGGACGCCGGTTTCCGTGGTCTTTGACAATCTGGAAGCAGGAGCGTCGATCAGCGAGATCATGGAGTGGTTTCATTTGTCCCACGAACAGGTTGTTGCCGTGATCGAATTTGCGGCGCGCAGCCTTGACGCGCTACCGGGGCAGCCCCCCACCCCAAGTGTCGATGCTCATCCTCTTTGATAACGGTACTCCTCAATTAAAACCCCCTCCCGGAAATCCCCATCGGAGAACACGACCCCGTAGCGCAAAGGTAAGCGCCGTTTGCTTTCCTTTGCGGCTCGTCGAATTGGAATTTCGACCTGTTCATTGCCGGGCAATGAGAAAAGGCCGCGGAGGAATCCCGCCCGGAGCAGGATGCCTCTGATTAGATAACGGCATCGGCTCCAGTTCGGTAGACTTGGGTTGTCCACGACCAAGGCAAGCCGAGAAAGGAGCCGAAGCCATGCAGCATTTTATCGGATGTGACGTGCAC
>Ga0326728_10022856_pt1 | contig 11544 bp, 9 predicted proteins | sample MB3enrmetagenome_FD_207602 | JGI IMG/M metagenome (GOLD analysis project Ga0326728, IMG submission 207602) | Lab enriched peat soil microbial communities from McLean, Ithaca, NY, United States - MB31MN | ecosystem: Environmental > Terrestrial > Soil > Wetlands > Peat | place: USA: New York... | reverse complement strand
TTGAGATTATCATGCGGGACAACATGCCCTAGACCGGCGAAACCGGCCCGCACAAGGAGGAGACCCCAAAGGTGAGCGCTTCGACCCGCTTCTTTTCCATCGACTCGCCCATCCGCTACGCCGGCCCCGAGGCCGACGCGCCGCGGGCTTTCCGCTGGTATGACAAGGACCGCATGGTCGCCGGCCGCCGCCTCGAAGACCATCTGCGCTTCGCCGTCTGCTACTGGCACAGCTTCTGCTGGGAAGGAAACGACCCCTTCGGCGGCGAGACCTTCCTGCGTCCGTGGCGCCACCGCGCCGACCCGATGGCGGCGGCGAAGGAGAAGGCGGAGGTCGCGTTCGAGCTGTTCCGCCTGCTCGACGTCCCGTTCTTCACCTTCCACGACGCCGACGTCGCGCCGGAAGGCGCCGGGCTCGCCGAGTCGGTCGCCAACCTCAACGCGATCGCCGACCTCTTCGAGCGCAAGATGGCCGACGCGAAGGTCCGCCTGCTGTGGGGCACCGCCAATCTGTTCTCGCACCGCCGCTACATGGCGGGCGCGGCGACCAACCCCGACCCGGACGTCTTCGCCTACGCCGCCGGCCAGGTGCGCGCCGCGCTCGAGGTCACCCACCGGCTCGGCGGGCAGAACTACGTGATGTGGGGCGGCCGCGAAGGCTACGAGACGCTGCTCAACACCGACCTCAAGCGCGAGCTCGACCAGCTCGGCCGCTTCGTCAGCCTGGTGGTCGAGCACAAGCACAAGATCGGCTTCAAGGGCCCGATCCTCATCGAGCCGAAGCCCAAGGAGCCGACCAAGCACCAGTACGACTTCGACGTCGCCACCTGCTACGGCTTCCTCGAGCGCTACGGCCTGACCAAGGACGTCAAGCTCAACATCGAGCAGAACCATGCGACGCTCGCCGGCCACGCCTTCCTCCACGAGATCGCGCTCGCGCGGGCGCTCGGCGTGTTCGGCTCGCTCGACATCAACCGCGGCGACGAGCTGCTCGGCTGGGACACCGACCAGTTCGCGATGAACGCGCCGGAGCTGACGTTGATCTTCCACGAAGTCTTGCGCGGCGGCGGCTTCGCCGCCGGCGGCCTCAACTTCGACGCCAAGATTCGCCGTCAGTCGATTGATCCCGACGACCTGATCTACGCCCATGTCGGGTCGATGGACGCTTGCGCGCGCGCGTTCATCGCCGCCGCCGCGCTGCTCGAGGCGGGCGCGCTGACCAAGCCGCTCGCCGAGCGCTACGCCGGCTGGGACGGCGAGGAGGGCCGAGCGATTCTCGAGGGCCGCCGCTCGCTCGCCGAGATCGCCGACCGCGCGCTTAAGGCCGGCTTCGATCCGCAGCCGCGCTCGGGACGTCAGGAGTACTTGGAAGGCGTAGTCAACCGGTATGTGTGAGCCGACGACGCCCGTCGCCGACGGGCTGGGCCGAACCGGTTCGAGGGGGAAAGCGCAAGCGATGACGAGTTCCGCACAATCGCTCTTAGAGCTGAAAGGGATCGGCAAGGATTTCGGCGCGGTCCGCGCGCTCGAGGGCGTCGACCTGACGATCTATCCCGGCGAAGTGGTCGGCATCATGGGCGACAACGGCGCGGGCAAGTCGACGCTGGTGAAGATCGTCGCCGGGAACTTTCCCGCGACCCGCGGCGAAATTCGCTTCGAAGGCGAGCCGGTGCACTTCCGTCACCCGATCGACGCCCGCGAGGTGGGGATCGAGATCGTCTACCAGGACCTCGCGCTCGCCGACAATCTGACCGCCACGGCCAACGTCTATCTCGCCCGAGAGGTTAAGCGAAGATTCGGCCCCATCGCCTTGCTCGACCACAAGGCGATGGCGAACCGCACGTTGGAGATCTTCGGCGAGCTGCGCTCGGAGACCCGGCCGGAACAGCTCATCAGGCAGATGTCGGGCGGCCAGCGCCAAGCCGTCGCCATCGCGCGCACGCGCCTCGCCAACGCCAAGTTGGTCATGATGGACGAACCGACCGCGGCGATCTCGGTGCGCCAGGTCGCGCAGGTGCTGAACCTGATCCGCAATCTCAGGGAGCAGGGCGTCGCGGTGATGCTGATCTCGCACCGCATGCCCGACGTCTTCGCGGTCAGCGACCGGATTATCGTGCTGCGCCGCGGGGAAAAGAAGGCCGACAAGCCGATCCGCGAGAGCAGCCCTGAGGAAGTCACCGCCCTGATCACCGGCGCAAAGGAGGCGGCGTGATGTCCGTTCCGCAGGAAGCCCCGGTCTCCTACGCCAATATCGGCCGCGAGAAGTGGTGGCGACGCGGCATTTTCGCCTCGCAGGTCGGCTATGTGACGGTGGCGCTAGTGGCGCTCATCGTCGTGATGCGCATCGCCAGCCCCTACTTCTTGACCCAAGGCAACCTGCAGAACGTGGCGCAGAACTTCTCGTTCATCGCCATCTCCGCCCTCGGCGCCACCTTCGTCATCATCACCGCCGGCATCGACCTTTCGGTCGGCTCCATGATGTGCTTCTCGGCGATGATAACCTCGATGGTCATGACGAGCCTGTCGACGCCGGGCATGTTCGGGGCGGACCTGTTCGTGCATCTGGCCGCCGACGGCAAGACGGTGGTCGCCAACACGCCGGGTCTGATCCTGATCGTCTCGATCCTGGCCGGGGTCGGGGTCGCGCTGATCGTCGGCCTCGTCAACGGCTTCTGCGTCGCCGTGCTCGGGCTGTCGCCCTTCGTCACCACGCTGGGGACGCTGTCGATCGTGCGCGGCCTCGGCTACGTCGTCTCGAACGGCCGCGGCAGCTTCCCGGGAGGCCCCGACGTCGACTACTACTACGCGCTCACCTCCGGCAGCTTGTTCGGGGTGCCCGCGCCCTTCATCTATCTCGTGTTCTTCGGCGCGCTGATGGCGGTCGTCCTGCACCACACCGCTTTCGGCCGCCACGTCTTCGCCATCGGCGGCAACGAGAAGGCCGCCGAAATGACCGGCGTCAACGTCGCCGGGACGAAGATTGCGGTCTACGTGATCTGCGCGCTCGCGGCGGGAGTGCAGGGGATCATCATCTGTGGTTGGCTGGGGTCGGCCCCCGCGAACATGGCGATCTCCTACGAGCTCAAGGTCATCGCCGCGGCGGTGATCGGCGGCGCCAATCTCGCCGGCGGCGTCGGCGGCCCGCTTGGCGCGATCATCGGCTGCGTCCTGCTCGAGGTGATCCGCAACGGCCTCGTGCTCGCGCAGGTCAACTCCTATTTGCAAGAGACGCTGGTGGGCGTGATCATCATCGCCGCCGTCCTGATCGATCGGTTTCGGTCGCGCGTGAGCTGAGAATTACTGGCCGGGAGGGCGCCTCAACCGCGCCGTCTATCCGCCTCCCGGACCAGGACGCCTGCGGGATAGACAACGGGTCACAGTGGAGGAGTAGCATGAAAAAGATTCTTCTGTTTGCGGCGGCCCTCGCCATGGTGGCGGGTCCGGCGCTCATGGCGGGGCCGGCGCGCGCCGACTCTTACAAGTTCATCGTGGTGCCGAAGGCGATGAACAACCCGTTCTTCGACTTCGCCCGCGACGGCTGCTTGAAGCGCGCGAAAGAGCTCGGCAACGTCGAATGCGTCTACAAGGGCCCGATCGAGCATGAACCGGCGACCCAGGCGCAGATCATCCAAGACTTCATCACCCAGAAAGTCGACGGCCTCTCCATCTCGGTCGCCGACACCGCCTCGATGATCAAGTCGATCGCGGCGGCGAAGGCGGCGGGCATTCCGACGATCACCTTCGACTCCGACGCGCCGGGATCGGAGCGCATCGCCTACCTCGGCACGGACAACAAGGAGTTCGGCCTCGCGCTCGGCAAGATGCTGCTGAAGCTTCGTCCGGAGGGCGGCAAGTATGGCATGGTCTCCGGCGGCCCGGGCGCGGCGAACCTCGCCGAGCGCGTCGACGGCGTGCGCGAAGCGCTGAAGGGCTCGAAGTGGGTGGAAGTCTCCGGCTCGCCGACCTTCTGCAACGACGACCCCGTGCTCGCCAATCAACAGATGGACGACCTGCACACGGCGACGCCCGACCTCGCCGCGATCATCCCGGTGGGCGGCTGGCCGATGTTCGCGCCTGAGGCCTACCAGAAGTTCGCGACCAAGTACAAGGCGGACCTGGACTCCGGCAAGTTCACCCTCGTCGTCGCCGACACGTTGCCGGTCCAGCTCAAGTTCCTGAAGGACGGCTTGGCCAACGCGCTGGTCGGTCAGCGGCCGTTCGAGATGGGCGAGAAGTCGATGGACACCCTGCTCGCCATCAAGAAGGGCCAGAAGGTGCCTGACGTCATCCACACCGGTCTCGACCTCGTCACCAAGGACAATGCCGACACCTTCATGAAGTAAGCGCGTCTCGCGCTCGCAAGTCAGGCGGCCAGGGGCGACCCTGGCCGCCTTTCGTTTCCGTGGACGACGCCGCCCCGTTCGGCGAAGCCGCCCATCAGCCGTAGAGCGGTCCATAAGCCCGGCAGGCGCGGTAATCCTGGCCCTCGGCGTCCATGCCGAACGCTCCCCAGGCGCTCGGGCGATAGATCGCCGCTTCGTCGACGTTGTGCATGCACACGGGGATGCGCAGCAGCGAGGCGAGCGTGATGAAGTCCGCGCCGACGTGGCCGTGCGCGAGCGCGCCGTGGTTGGCGCCCCACGCCGCCATCACCGCGTAGGCGTCGCGGAACGGCCCTTCGCCGGTCAGCCGCGGGGCGAACCAGGTGGTCGGCCAGCTCGGGTCGGTGCGCGCCTCCAGCGTCTTGTGCGCCGCCTCCGGCAGCTCCACGCTCCAGCCTTCGGCGAGCTGCAGCGCCGGCCCCAGCCCTTTGATGAGGTTCAGACGCGCCATGGTGAACGGGACGCCGCCGCGGGTGACGTAGTGGCTGGAGAACCCGCCGCCGCGGAAGTACTCCTCCACGGCCGGGCACCAGTCGGTGGCCGCCAGCGCCGCCGCGGCGTCCGCCTCGGTCAGCTCCCAGTGCGGCTTCATGGTCGGGCGGCCCGCAGCGTCCTTCGCCGTGCAGGCGCCGTCCAGCGCCGCTGCGCCGGAGTTGATCAGGTGCAGCAGCCCGGCCGCGGCGGGACCCTCGAGCTGGTGGCCGGTAACGCGCTTGACCGCGTCCGGCGACCAGTAGGTGCGCACGTCGGCGAAGATCTGCGCCTCGCCGGTCAGCAGATGGCCGAACAGCATCGCCGCGCCGTTCAGGCTGTCGTTCTCGGTGGCCAGGATGATCGGCTCGCGCAGGCCATTCCAGTCGAACGGGCTGTTGAGCAGCGCCTCGGCGACGTCGGCGTTGGGGTATTGGTCGGTCCATTGCCGCTGACCCTGGAAGCCGCCGACGATGGCGTTGAAGCCGAGCGCCTCCTCGGCCCAGCCGGCGTCCGCCAGCTTCGGGTTCCCGCGCATCATGTCGCGGATCGCCATCGTCATGATCAGGCTCTCGCGCAGGATGCGCCGTTTGTCCTCGGCCGAGCGCGGCTTGGCGTTGCGTTCGACGCCGTAGCGGAAGTGTTGGTCGGCCCACGACAGCGCCCGCTCCAGCTCGGCCTGGTCATAGATGCCGTTGTCCAGTCGCCGGCGCACCTCCGTCATATCCACGGTCTGCACGCGCATGCCGAGCCAGGACTCGAAGAAATCGTGGTTGACGATCGACCCGGCGATGCCCATCGAGACGTTGCCGACCGAGAGATAGCTCCTGCCGCGCATGTGCGCGACCGCCAGCGCGGCGCGGCCGAAGCGCAAGAGCTTCTCCTCGACGTCGGGGGGGATGGCGGCGTCGTTGGCGTCCTGCACGTCGCGGCCGTAGATCGAGAAGGCGGGCAAGCCCTTCTGGTTGTGCGCCGCCAGCGCCGCCGCGAGATAGACCGCGCCGGGCCGCTCGGTGCCGTTGAAGCCCCAGATCGCCTTCGGCCGCAGCGGGTCCATGTCGATGGTTTCGCTGCCGTAACACCAGCACGGCGTCACCGACGCCGTCACGGCGACGTTGGCGGCGGCGAACTTGGCCTCGCACGCGGCGGCTTCAGCCGTGCCGGCGATGGCGGTGTCGGCGATCACGCACTCCACCGCCTCGCCGCCCGGGTGCCGCAGCTTGGCCGAGAGCAGCGCCGCAGTGCGGCGCGCCATCGCCATCGTTTGCTCTTCCAGCGACTCGCGCACGCCGCAGCGCCGGCCATCAATGATCGGACGTACGCCGATCCTCGGCAAGGAACTGGTCATTTTTCGGATCTTCCTCTTTCTTGAGCCGATTTCATCCCTTTGGGCGGCGCGCTCACGCCTCGCCTCGTCGTGTCTGGCGCGCCGCCCCCATTCTGGCTTCACGCGCAACCGATAGAGTGCTACTTCGAGTTAGCAAGATACGATGGAGGGCAGATGCGGCGCAAGTGGGAGTCGCCCGATTCGCCGCCCATCGCGCGGCCGTAGCTCGCCGCGACAACCGCACCGGCGCGCAGGCGCGGACGATCGACGACGCTGGTCTTGAAGCGGGATTGTTAGGGGCGGCAGGTGCCAAAAACTGTCGAGGAAATCGCTCGCGAGACAGGCTTCTCGGTCACAACCGTCCGGTTGATCGCCAACGGGCGCGCCGGCGAGTACCGGGTCAGCGAAGCGACGGTGAGAACCGTCGAGGAGCACATTCGACGGCACGGTTGCGTGATCAATCACGCCGCCCGCAGCCTCAAGCTCAAGCGGACGGACACGATCGGGTTCGTGGCGCCGGAGCTCGGCAACGCCTTCTTCGCGCGCCTCATGGCCGGCCTCGAGGAGCTCTGCCGCGGCAGCGGCTTGGTTCTGCTGACTGCGTCGACCAATGAGAATTCAGAACTCGAAGACCGGGCCGTCTACAGCCTATGGGCGCGCGGCGTCGACGGACTGATCGTCGCCCCTTGCCGCACGCCCGACTACGGCCGGCTGTTCGCGCGCAACGCCAAAATGCCGATTGTCGCCGTCGATCGCGCCTACCCGGGCTCGCGCTATCCCGCGGTGGCCAGCGACAACGTCGAGGCGAGCCTCGCGCTGACCCGGGCCGTGCTGGCGACGGGCGCGCCGCCGGCCGCCTTCCTGTGCGGCCAACCGCAATTGCCCACCATCGCGGGCCGCATTCGCGGTTTCGCCGCCGCCTGCCAGGAAGCGGGCGTCGCCGCCTGGGAGGACCTGATCCTGCGCGCGGCGGAGAACACCGTCGGCGCCGGGCGGACTTTGATGGAGCAGTTGCTGGAGCGCGGGCGTCCGCCGGCGTCGTTCGTGTGCTCGTCCCTGATGGTGTTGGAAGGCGCGACGCAGCGCCTGAAAGAGCGAATCGGACGCATCCCGCCCGAGACGGTCATGGGCACCTTTGACGATCAGGATTCGTTGGACTTCCTGCCCAATAGGGTCTTTGCGGCGCGGCAAAACGAGAGAGAGTTGGCCGCGCTGGCGTTCGCGCGACTCAAGGAAATGCTTTCGGGGAAAGTCATCCCGCCCGAGCAGATCACGGCGCCCTTCCAGTTGATCCGGCGCGGCGGCGCGGGCGGCGCAGCGGCGGCGACGAGTCAGCCGGCCGTCCCGCGCGCCATCGCGCGCCAGCTCGAGCGATAGTCGCCGAGGCCTGCGAGCGACGCCGGCGGGTGGCGCTTCAACTCGACCGGCCGCTCCGGCAAGTCGCCGGCGGGACTCATCAGCGCCAGCACGGCGGCGCCGGCGGCCGTTCCTTCCCGCAGCAGGGACGAGGACACCGGCTGGTCCGGGCGCAGCGTCGCCAGCAGCGCGCAATAGAGATCGTTGCGGGCGAAGGGCCCGTCGACGACGATCGGCGAGCGCGACTCGAGCGCGTCGAGCGCCTCCGAGGTCATCAGCGCGGTGTAAAGCGTGGCGAGCGAGGCGCACTCAGCCGGCGTGTCGGCGAACGGCCCTTCGATGCGTCCGCGGCCGCCGCTGCCGGCGAACGGGCCGCCGGTGTCGCTGAATGACGGCAGGGCGAAGACGGCGCGCGTCATGAGGGCTTCGATCTCCGCCATCGACGCCGCCGCAGGGGAAGCGGTGGCGAGGAGCTTCTCGAATTCGCCGCCGCCGAAGAAACGGCAGCAGCCGACCGGGCGGCCGAAGACGTCGGTGAAGGAGAAGGTGTCGCGAGCGATGTCGAGACGCCGGACCTCCGCGCCGCTCTCAAAGCCGATGATCCAGGTTCCGGTCGACAACAGCGCGAGCTCGCGGAAGCCCGAGGCGAGGTAGCGCAGGTAGTTGGCGTCGGAATCATGGACGCCGCAAAGGATCCGCCCGCGTCCGGCGAAACCCGGCGGGCGGAGCTCCCGCTTCAGTTCGCCGATGTCCGTCCACGCCGGCGTGATCGGCGCGAAGCGTCGCGACCAGCCGCGCTGCTTGGCGACGGAGGAGAAGTCGCGGCCCAACACGTCGAGAAGCTGCGTGAATGCGCCGAGCGCGGTGATTTCCGAGGTCATCCGCCCGCCGAGCCGGAACGCGAGATACTGGCTCCAGGTCATGATCGCGCGCACGCGCGCGAAGGCTTCGGGGAAGGCGGTCTCGAGCCAGTAGAGCTGCCGGCCGAGCGACAGCGCGGCGGGCGCCGTATTGCAGAACGTCTCGGAGAAGGGCGGCTCGATCTTGGCGTAGCCTTCGACGATCGCCGCCGGCGGCTCGGCGAGGTAATCCATGATCGGCGTCGCCAGCGCGCCTGCTTCGTCGACGCAGGCGAGCGTCGAGCCGAAGGCGCTGACCACGATCGCGTCGACCGGCAAGCTTCGATCGAGCTCGCCGATCGCGCGGGCCGCAAACTCGACGATGCGCTGCGAATCGACATGCCGGTAGGGGGGGCCCTCTTGGTGAATGGTCTCGGTCTTGCGCTGGTCGATCGTTCGCAGATCGGCGTCGAACAGGACGACCTTGCTGTTGGTCGCGCCGATGTCGACGACCGCGACGCCCCTTAGATCGTTCGAAGGCATTTCGACCCACCCAGTTCTTATGTTGAACGCGATGATAGCGGCTTTCTCGGCCGACGTGAAGGAAGGCGGCCGCGGTCTGGTTCAAGCGGCCGCGGCGCGCCGTTCGCGCTCGCCGGTTGCGCGGGCCGGCCGGGGCCGGAGGCGTTGGACGAGGTCGCCGCGGCGATCCCCGCGGCGCCGGCGCTGGTCGGGCCGCGCTCGTGGCCTCCTCGGTCGGGAAACACGGCGGATCGAACCGCTCGCGGTCGACGAGCGGGCCGCGAGGTCGGCCGTCATCGTCGCGTGACGGTCCTTTTCGGCGAAGCGTTCGCTCGCGGCCCGACGATCGCCGCGAGGCGGTCACGGCAGCGCGAAAGCAAGGCGTTGACTTTCGCCGGGACAGGCTCGACTGTCGCGTTTTGCGAGACAACCCTCGCGTATCATCTTTCCAGTGTTCGGTCAGTCGCTTTTGAGCGGATAAAGACGGCTGGCGACGAGAAAGGCGTCTCGACCCATGACCGTTCTCCATCCGCGAGCGATCGCGCCCTCCGGCGCTCGGGAACGTCGCTGAGATGCCGACCAGCGCAATGGCGCGGCTTCGGCGGACGCCAGCGACGTGGTCCCCGACCGTCCGCTGGACGGTCCTGGTCGCGTTGTCGATTTTGTTCGCGGCCGGGCTGCAACTCATGCAATTGCCGGCCGCGCTGTTGCTCGGGCCGATGGTCGCGGCGATCCTGATGGCCAGCGCGGGCGGCGCCGTCCGCATCGCCCGCCCGATCTTCTTTCTCGCGCAGGGAATCGTCGGCGTGATGATCGTCGGCTACCTGCCGTCCTCGGTCCTGGCCAAGATCCTCTCGGCCTGGCCGATCTTCGCCGCCGGCACGCTGTCGACGCTTCTCGCCGCCTGCCTGCTCGGCTGGGCGATGGCGCGTTCGCGCGTCCTGCCGGGCACGACGGCGATCTGGGGCTCCTCGCCGGGCGCCGCCACCGCCATGACGCTGATGTGCGAAGCGTATGGCGCCGACATGCGTCTCGTCGCGTTCATGCAATACACGCGGGTCGTCGCCTGCGCGGTGGTCGCGACGCTGGTGGCCCGGCTGATCGGCGTTTCGGCCGCCGCGCCGCCCGTCGACTGGCTTTCGCCGTCGGGGGCGTGGAGCGGCGTCGCGGCTCCGCTCGCCATCGCCTTCGCCGGCGCCGTCGCCGGCGCGTGGCTGCGCATCCCCGGCGGCGCCCTGCTCATGCCGATGCCGATCGGCATGGCGGCGAAGCTCGTCGCCGGCGTTTCGCTGGCGCTGCCGACGCCGATCCTCGCGGCGAGCTACGCGGTGATCGGCTGGGCGATCGGCATGCGCTTCTCCACCGAGACGCTGGCCCATGCGGCGCGCGTGTTTCCGCGCGTGCTCGCCTCGATCCTCGCGTTGATCGCCGTCTGCGGCGGATTCGCCGCCTTGCTGGCGCCGCTCGCGGGGATCGATCCGGTGACCGCCTATCTGGCGACGAGCCCCGGCGGCGCGGACTCGGTGGCGATCATCGCCGCCTCGACGCGGGTCGACATTCCCTTCGTCATGGCCATGCAGGCGGCGCGCTTCCTGCTCGTCCTCATCGCCGGGCCGGCGCTGGCCCGTTTCCTGTCGCGCGCGCCCGCCGCGGCCGGTCAGAATTCCTCGTAACGGGCCGGGTCCTGATCGCGCAGGCGGCCGTTCGGGCGGGCCAGCGTTGCGATCGCCGCCATGTCCTCGGCCGTGAGCGCGAAGTCGAACAGGGCGAGGTTCTCGACCTGCCGTTCGGCCGAGGCCGCTTTCGGCAGCGGCTCGACGCCGAGCTGGACGTGCCAGCGCAGGACCACTTGCGCGACCGTGCGCCCGAGCCGGGCGGCGACGCGGACGATCGCCGGCTCGCGAAACAGCGCGTTCGCCCGCAGAAGCGGGCTCCAAGCCTGAGTGAGAACGCCGCGCTCCCGGTCGCCCCGCCGCTGTTCCTCCTGCGGAAAATAGGGGTGGAGCTCGATCCGATTGACGCTCGGCGTCACGCCGGTTTCGCCGATGAGCCGGTCGAGTTGCTCGGGCAGGAAGTTGGATACGCCGATCGAGCGCGTCAGGCTGCGCTTGCGGCGCTCGATCAGCGCTCCCCAGGCCTCGACATAGAGGCCCTGGCGCGGGTTCGGCCAGTGGATCAGATAAAGGTCGAAATAGTCGAGGCCGGCGCGGCTGAGCGATTCTTCGACCGTGGCGATCGCGTCGGCGTAAGCGTGGCGCCGGCCCGGCAGCTTGGAGGCGACGCGCAATTCGGCCCGCGCGACGCCCGACTGGCGGACGGCTTGGCCGACCGCGCCCTCGTTGTCGTAATTGATCGCCGAGTCGAGCAGGCGATAGCCGTTGCGGATGGCGCTGACCACCGCCGCGACGCCGGCCTCGCCGTTGAGCTTGTAGGCGCCGAAGCCGACGGCCGGCAAGGTCAGGCCGTCGTTGAGCGTGAGGGTTGGAATCGCGCCCAAATTCGCCCTCCCAGGTACCCTGCGACGACCGCCCTAGCGTAAGCGGGAGACCCCCCGGCTCTGCCGGGGTGGCAGTAGCAGTTTGACGTTTCCGGCAGTCCACCAGCGGAGTTCCAACGTGAGCAGCCACGCACACGAAAGGACCTCCACC
>Ga0326728_10022855_pt1 | contig 11544 bp, 11 predicted proteins | sample MB3enrmetagenome_FD_207602 | JGI IMG/M metagenome (GOLD analysis project Ga0326728, IMG submission 207602) | Lab enriched peat soil microbial communities from McLean, Ithaca, NY, United States - MB31MN | ecosystem: Environmental > Terrestrial > Soil > Wetlands > Peat | place: USA: New York... | reverse complement strand
AATCGGAGGGCGCCGGGTTGCCAGCCAGCGATCCTAATGCCACCGAAGTGCCGCTCAATCCAGTGGCGGCCGGAAACGCACGGTGATAAGTCCGCGAAGCCCCGGCCGCCAGCAACGCTAAGCCCAAATTCTCTCTCTTTTGCCACTTCCCCACCTTGTGGGGCAGACGCTTCCGTCTGCCAACTTGAACCTTGTGGGGCAGACGCTTCCGTCTGCCAACCCAAGCCTTGTGGGGCAGACGCTTCCGTCTGCCAACCCAAGCCTTGTGAGGCAGACGCTTCCGTCTGCCAACCCGAGCCTTGTGGGGCAGACGCTTCCGTCTGCCAACCTAAGCCAAGCTCGGCCGCCCCTGGGAACGCCAATCTCCCTATTGGCGCCTTCACGCCCCGAATTCGCCTGCGTCCGCCTCGGCCCCCCGGGTAGAGCTCTGTCCGCGTCCCATGGATCCCCGGAAAAGCGGCCGGTTAACCAATTGGGTACTGGAACTGGGCGGCGCTCGGGTATATATTCCAGGGGTCGGCCAACCTCCGCGGCGGGCCGCACCTGCCACATGACCAGCCTCGCCACTCCGACTCCAGTCCGGCCCCCAGCGTGGCCGATTATCCCGGACCGCCTGGAAGACCTGGGCATTCCGCGGGCCATGGTCATGGACCTGGTGCTGCGCTTCCTGTGGCTGCACGGCGCCGGAACGCTGCGCTCCCTGCACGACAACCTCAAGCTCTCGTTCCCCATTTTGGAGACCCTTTTCCACCAGTTCCGCCAGCAGCAGTTGCTGGAGGTCAAGGGCATGCAAGGCAACGATTACTCGTTCACCCTCACCAACGCGGGCCGGGCGCTGGCCTCCTCGCGAAACGAAGTCTGCCAGTACGCGGGCCCCGCGCCGGTGTCCCTTCCGCAATACCACCAGGTGGTGAAGGCCCAGGCTGCCAAGGTGCGGCTGAGCCGCAACAGCCTGCGCGAAGCCTTCAGCGACCTGGTGTTGTCCGACGAATTGCTCGATCAGTTGGGACCCTCCCTGATCGGCCACCAGTCGCTGTTCCTCTACGGCGGCACGGGCAACGGCAAAACCAGCATCGCGGAACGCATCCTGCGGGTGTATCGGGACACCGTGGTGGTGCCTTACGCCGTGGAAGTGGACGGGCACGTGATTGCCTTGTTCGATCCCGTAGTGCACCGGCGCGCTCCTCACAAAGACGAGCTGCTGGACCCGCGCTGGGTGGCCTGCGAGCGCCCCTGCATCACCATGGGAGGCGAACTCTCGGCCAGCATGTTGGAACTTCGCCTGGACGAAGCCACCGGGGTGTTCGTCGCTCCCTGCCAGATGAAGTCCAACAATGGCATCCTGATCATCGACGATTTCGGCCGCCAGATGCTCTCGCCCCGCCAGTTGCTGAACCGCTGGGTGGTGCCCCTGGACCGCCGGGTGGACTACCTGACCTTGGCTTCGGGCATGAAGTTCCAGATCCCTTTCGAGATGATGGTGGTGTTCTCCACCAACCTGAATCCGTACGAGCTGGCCGACGAAGCCTTTCTGCGCCGCATTCAAACCAAGGTGCTGGTGGACAACATCAGCCCCGCGGTTTTCGACAAGATCTTCCAGCGCGTGGTGGATACCAACCAGGCGCCATGCGAACCCGGCGCCGCGGAATACCTGCGGCAACGCTGCGCCGCGGCCGGATCCAAACACCTGCGGGCCTGCTACCCCATGGATATTTACCGCCTGGTGAGAGCCATCAGCGAATACGAAGGCCGCCCCGTGCGCCTCACGCGCGCCAACATGGACCGCGCTGTGGCCCTCTACTTCGCCCGCGGCGCGGACGCGCAAACGGTGTAGGGGCCGGGCACGCCCGGCCCTGGAGTTTCTACATTTTGTCAAGCGGCGCTGGCGCGTCCCAATTCCGGCGTCTCCCGCGGAATCGGTCTCCGGAGTTGAATCGTGTTACGGTGAGCTATGGTATCCCTCTCCAGAAGAAGCGGCGGGATACGCCCGTTTGCGCTCCTGCCTCTGATTATCCACGCTGTTTACGCCCAAACCACCCTCCCCAGCCAGTGCGTCGTTTCCAGCGTGCCGGTCCAGGTGCGCGCCGAAGGACTCGCCGAACGGCTGGGCGACATCGATCTCCAGTGTTCCAACGCCAACCCGGGAGCCGTGCTGTCCGGCAACCTGACCCTCTATCTCCCGGCCAGCGTCAGCAACCGCGTGGACTCCAACGGCATGGCGGCGGACGCCGTGCTCTTGGTCGATTACGGAAGCGGTTTCACGCCCACCGGCATTACCGGCCAGGTGGGGAACGGGACCATCGCTTTCAATGGTTTCAGCGCCACGGCGCCCGCCAGCGGAAGTATCGCCTTCAAAATCTCCGGCGTTCGCGCCAACATGTATCAATTGGGACCGGCGGCCGTGGGTCGCCCGTTCAGCGTATGGCTTTCGGCGCCCTTTCCCATCAACCAAAGTCAGTTGCTGGTGGCCTTCCCACTGACCAGCCTGTACGCCAATTCGAACGACGTCGGGGTGTCCTGTTACGGCTCGGCTCTTCCTTCCGTCATCACCGTCTCCAGCCTGTTCGCGGCGGGTACGGCATTCTCATCCACCCGCGCGACTGAAGGATTTGCGGGCGCGTTTTCCGATCCCGGTACGCGCTTTCTGATCGGCTACTCCGGCATGCCCGCGAACGCCAGCGTTTATATGCCGGACCTGATAGCCGGCTCGGACGCGCTGGTTCCGACGGCGGCCGGCGACCTCGGCGGGACGCAGTCCGGGGGCCAGTACGTTCCCGGCAGCGGGACATTGCTCCTGGCGCGCGTCCCCGCGGCCGACGCCACCGGCGCGGGGGGGCAGACGGTCGCCGTTCCCGCCGGCGCGGGCCCGGCCACGCTCAACTCCGCCTCCCAAGTGCCACTTACCAGCGGCGCGGGATACGCGGTCTATGAGGTGGTGGACTCCAATCCGAGCGTCACGGAGATCGCGCAATTCCCGGCGTTCTATGGGATTCCGAGCGAATCGGCGCCCGGGCAGCCCTCGGTGGCCTTGTCTTACGCCCCCGTCTCGAACGTCATGACCGCATCCGCGACGGCGCCCGTTCCGCGGTTCGCCAACGTGACGCCGGCATCCGATTGCGGAGTGGTCGGCGACTGCGGAGCCAGCTATTTCCCGCAGCTTGCGGTCACCTACTCGGCGATGCAGTTCACCGTGGTGGCCGGAGCGAGCGCCGTCAACCCCGGCTATATTTCCATATCCAATGCCGGCGGCGGCATCTTGAGCTGGAAAGCCAGCATTACATACGCGAGCGTCTCCGGCTGGCTGTCCCTGGAAGCCACGGCGGGACTGGGCTCCGCCGGCATCCGCGTGTTCGTAACGCCGCAGGGTTTGGCGCCGGGAACTTACCAGGCCAACATCCTGGTGGATGCCGGGCCGTACGCCGGCAGCCAGACCATCCCGGCGACCCTGACCGTCCAGACGCCGCTTTCCAACCCGAGTCCGCCTCCCCCGGTCCAAACCACCGTGGTAGTGGCCGCCGTGGTGAACGCAGCTACGTTCGCCGTCACGCCGCTGGTTCCGGGGTCGCTGGGGACGCTGTTCGGGTCCAACCTGGCGGGCACGAACGTTTCGGTGACCTTCGACAGCCTGCCCGCCACGCTGCTCTACGCCGGCGCCAACCAGATCAACCTCGAGGTTCCGGCGGCCTTGGGCAGCCAGACATCGGCGGCCGTGGTGGCGACCGTGGACGGAGTGGCAAGCGCTCCGGTCACGGTGGCGCTCGCTCCCGCGGGGCCCTCGATTTTCGCCAACGGGGTTCTGAACCAGGACAATACCCCGAACGCGGCCGGGGCCGGCGCAACCGGCGGCAGCATTATCCAGATCTTTGCGACCGGCATTCCCACGGCAGCGACGGTTTCGGCGCAGATCGCGGGCCAGACGAACCTAGTTCCGGTGTACGCCGGACCGGCGCCGACGCTGACGGGGGTCCAGCAGGTGAACGTCGCCGTTCCGGGCGGCCTGGCTCCCGGCTCCGTGCCGCTGGTCCTGTGCGCGACCGTGGGCACGGAGCAGTATTGTTCGCCCGGTTACGCGCTGTTCGTGCAATAGAACGAAGGCAGGGCGCTGGCTCCGGAGCGCAGGCTGGACCGTGACGTTTCGCTCGACGGCGCGCGTGGCGACCTAAGAGCGTGGCGAACCGCGACTGTGAGTACCTACCCAGCGGAGTTCTTGTCGTTTCGGCAAGAATATTTCCGACGATGTACATTTCGGCCCATCTCCATGGGCTCTCGGCTGCACCCGAAAATAACTCCAACTCCTGATCTACACGGTTTTCTCCGCGTCTCTCCGGAAACTTCTCTCGTCCAGACCCAGTTTCCCAACTCATTCCGCCACGGCCGCCGTGGCCAAGGCTCCGCGTCTCTCCGCGTCAAAAAGGGGTCCCGTTTGGTTCCGGCTACACCGGGTCGGGGAGCGGTTGGAATGGTTATTTCATGACAAGCCATGAGACCCATGATCGGGTTTTGTCGTCACCCAGCCCCCGAGTTGCGCTCGCTACCGGGGCGCCAGAGCCCGCAGCCTGCGCACCGCCTCGATCACCCGCCCGGCGGCGTATTCCACTTCTTCTTCGGTGGTGAAGCGGCCCAGACCGAAGCGTACCGCGGAACGCGCGACCTCCTGTCCCACCCCCAGCGCGCGCAGGACGTGGCTCGGTTCCGCGGTGGCGGAGGAGCACGCCGAGCCCGTGGAAAGAGCTACATCCGGAAGGCTCATCAGCAGCGCTTCGGCGTCCACCCCGGCGAAACTCACGTTCAGGTTGCCGGGGAGGCGGCGTTCCAGGGAGCCGTTGACTCGGATCCCTTGCAAAGCGGATTCCAGGCGCAGCTTAAGCAGGTCGCGCAGGGCCCCCAGGCGGGCGGCCTCCTCCGCCATTTCACCGTTGGCGATGGCGCACGCCTCTCCGAAACCCACGATGCCGGGCACGTTGAGGGTGCCCGAGCGCAGGCCGAACTCGTGCCCGCCGCCATCCATCTGCGGCCGCAAATCCACGCGCGGGTCCTTGCGCCGCACGTACAGCGCGCCCACGCCTTTGGGGCCGTACATCTTGTGGGCGCTCATGGACATCAGGTCGATATGGTCTTCCCCGACGTCGATCGGAATCTTGCCCAAGGCCTGCGCGGCGTCGCAGTGGAACAGCGCGCCCCGCTGGCGGCAGATGGCGCCGATTTCGCGAATCGGCTGAAGCACGCCGATTTCATTGTTGGCGGCCATCACGCTCACCAGCACGGTGTCGGGACGAATGGCCGCGCGCAAGCTGTCGAGATCGAGCAGGCCGTCGCCGCCAGGCGCCAGTATGGAAGCCGCGAACCCCGTTCTCTCCAGGCGGCGGATGGCATCGAGCACGGCCTGGTGCTCGGTGGCCATGGCGACGATGTGCGCGCCGCGCGAGCGGTTTGCCTCCATGGCGCCTTTGATGGCCAGGTTGTTCGATTCCGTGGCGCCGCTGGTGAAGACCATCTCGCGCGGGGCCGCGCCGGCCAGGCCGGCCACCCGTTTGCGGGCCAGCTCCACCGCCTTCTCGGCCTCCCATCCGAAACGGTGGGAGCGGCTGGCGGCGTTGCCGAACTTGGCCCCCAGGAATGGCAGCATGGCTTCGAGCACCCGCGGATCCACCGGGGTGGTGGCGTGGTGGTCCAGGTAGATCGGCTTTTGCATGGTCTCCAAACGCCGCGGCTGACGGGAACGATTTCATTTTCCCACGCGGTTGTCGCACGGCGCCGAATGGCGGATACTGGTCAATGCCGGCTCTGCCGGCCTCGATGGCGAAGCCCGCGGCATCTCCCGAAACCGAAACCGTGGAACGCGAGGAACTCGTGCCCCTGTACCGCGTGGTGCTCCTCGACGACAACGATCACACCTACGACTACGTCATCGAAATGCTGCAGAAAATCTTCATCTTCACCCTGGAGCAGGCCTATCGCCACGCCGAGGAAGTGGACCGCCAGGGCCGCACCGTGCTGATCACCTGCGAGCTGCCCCAGGCCGAGTACGCGCGCGACCAGATACTGGCCTACGGGCCCGACTGGCGCCTGCAGCGGTCGAAGGGCTCGATGTCGGCGCTGGTCGAGCCGGCCACCTAGGAGCGGGCCGGGAAATCGCCGGCAAGCGCTCGCGCACGGTCGCGGCTCTGAACGCGCATCGCCAACCGCTCTCTCACGGTCGCGGCTCGCCAGGCTAGTATCGAGCCGCGACCGTCAGGGAGCGGTTGCAGCTCGACCTTGGCGCCGCTATTCTCTTCGCAGCACCGTCATAGGGTCCAGGCGCACCGCCCGCCGCGCCGGGAAATGCGCGGCGGCGAAGGTGAGGGCCGCGATCGCGAGCAGGCTTGCCAGGATGGCCGTGGGGTCGGCCGGGCTGACCTGGTAGAGCAGCCTGGACGCTACCTTGGCGCCCAGGAAGGCCACCACCAGTCCGATGGTGGAACCGGCTGCCACCAGCCAGGCGGCCTCCTTCAGCACGAGAGTCAACACGTCGCGCGGCCGCGCCCCAAGCGACATGCGCAGGCCGATCTCGTGGGCCCGCCGGTTCACGCTGTAGGAGATTACGCCGTAGAGTCCCACGCCCGCCAGGAACACGCCGATCAGGGCGAGGGAGCCCATCAGGACTACGCTCATTTGCGGCAAGAAAAAGGCGATCCGCAGGTGTTGCCGCAAGGTGATAATCGAGAGAATGTCGATATCCGGAGCGGCTTTCAAAAGCGCCTGCCGTATGGAGGGGATGGCTTCTTCCGGGGCGCCCGCCGTCTCCACCGCCAGCACGCCCTCGGACCCGTTCGCGGCGGCGGGCAGGAACAGGTAAGGCCGCTGCCCCTCCAGGATGCTGCTGTACTTGCCGTCTTCGGCCACCCCGGTCACCTGGTAGTCTCTGTCTTCGACGCGCAGGAACCGCCCCATGGCGGCGTCCGCGCCGCCCCAGAAGCTGCGGGCCATGAAATCGTTGATTATGGCGGGCCGCCCCGGCTCATGGTCCAGGAACTCGCGGCCGCGCAACATGCGCGTTCCCATGACGCTGAAATAGTCCGCGCCCACGTCGCAATAGCTCACCGACACCGGCTCAGGGGTGACGCCGGGAACGAAAACCGAGCGGGCGGCGCCGCCTCCGGTGTCGCTCAGCGGAAGTCGCCTCGTGAAGGTGGCCTGGCGCACGCCCGGAACCGAGAGCAGTTTGTCCCTCAGCGCGCGGAAATCCACTGCCCTGCCGTCCAGGCGCGCTACGTCGGCTGCCACCAGCTTCCGGCCGGTGTCGAATCCTGGGTAAATCTGCTGCTGTTCCACATAGCTCCGCGTCAACAGAGCCGCGCCGACAAGCAGAAACTGGGCCACCGCAATCTGTCCCACCAGCAAGCCTCCGCGGAACCACCAGTGGAAACGGCCGCGGGGCGCATCGCCCTTCAATGCCTCCACCAGGTCGCGGCGCGCCACGCGCAGGGCCGGGAACAGCCCGCAGGCTATGGCCGCGGCCAAGGAGATCCCCAGCGTGTAGGCGAGTACCCGCCCGTCGATATGGAAATCGAAATCCACGGTGAGGGGCAGGGGCGGCAGCAGCGAGGGCAGGGCCTCCACCAGCCAGGCGGCCATCAGCGTTCCCAGCGCGGCCGCCGCAACTCCGTACAGCATGCTCTCAGTGAGCAACTGCCGCACAATGCGGCCCGCGCGCGCGCCCATCGCCAGGCGCACGGCGAATTCGCGCCGCCGCGCCTCGCCCTGCGCCAGCAGTACGCCGGCTACGTTGGCGCAGGCGATCAAGAGTACCAGCCCGACGAACGACAGCGCCATAAGGCCGACCGCCGTGTCGCCAAGCTGGGTATCGGCTTGCGAGCGCAGCCGCGCCCTCAACGCATGATTCGTGCGCGGGAAATCGTGGGCCAGGCGCACCGCCACGGCGCTCAGGGCGGCCTCCACCCGCGGCTTCTCCGCCCGGTTCCGCAGCCGGGCCCAGACCGTGACATCATGGAAATCCCGCCGCGCCATGTCGCCGCCGAAGCCCAACCTCGCGGCCCCGCTGAACGGCGCCCACACATCCGCCGGCGCGGATACGAACCCAGGCAGGCGGAACCCGCGCGGCACGACCCCCACCACGCGAAACGTGCGGCCGTTCAACAGGACGCTCTTGCCCGGCAGGGCCGGATCGCCCTCAAATGTCCTTTGCCATAGCCGGTAACTGATCATTACAGGCGGTTCTTCGGCATAGACTTTGTCGCTTTCCGCCAACGCACGCCCGGCGGCTGGCCGCACCCCAAAGGTGGTGAACAAGTTCTCGCTGACAGTGCAAAGAATCAGGACTTCCGTCCGGCCATTGAAGGTGAGCTTGACTCCTTTGTTGAGGAAGCCGGTGAGCGCCGCGGCATCGCCAACGCCGGCCTGGTAATCCTGGAAATCGGCGTAGGACGGCGATTCCTGTTCCTTGGCGGTCTCGACCAAGAGCTGATAGACCTCCGAAAGGCCCTGGATGGGCGGCGGCCTCAGGAACATTTTGTCCACCACGCTGAAAAGGGTCGTATTGGGCCCGATGGCCAGCGCCAGGGAGATCACGGCCACGGCGGTGGTCCCCGGGTACTTGGCGGACATCCGGAGCGAATAGCGGATATCGTTCAGCAGGGTGGACATTCCCTGGGCGAGAGCAATTTGCGGGCCAGCCTTGTATTACTATCCATCAGTTTCTTCGCGCGCCCCGACGATTTGCAACCCCGAAGGGGTGAAAGAGAATAGCCCACGGCGCAAGCCGTCGGCGCAAGCCGTCGGCGCAAGCCGTGGGTTGCGGCCGTAATCATGCAAGCCCCGTCAGGGGCGAAAGATCCGGTCACGAGACGCCAACCCCGTTTCGCATGCCGGTCTTTCTTACGCCCGGGGCGCCCTCTGGGCCTGGCCGGACGGATGCCGCCCGTGTCCCACGGCTTGCGCCGTGGGCTATTCGGGGCCCGACAGACCACAAGAAACGATGGCCTGTCCCACCTGAACCGTTCGATATTGGGATTCTATTGACCGAAATCGGGGCTCAATTCGGGCACGGGCGATTGAGCAGCGCCCCCATGATCGTGTTGACCACTTTTTCCTGTTGCCCATCGTCGCGCGCGGCCAGGGGCCCCACCTGGATGTGCACCAGCTCGTGGACGATGGTGCACTCCATGTCCAGCCGCAACTCCTCGCCCTTCAGGTTGTAATCGCGCGGGTCCAGTACGCTGATGATCCCGATCTTGACCACCGGGTCCCACTCCGCGGCGCCCCACGCGTTCCGGTCGATTTCCGACTGGCGCACCACCTTCAGGGCGAGATTCCACTCCTCCAGGCCCAAGCGCTTCTGCCAGAGCTTCAACTGGCGGTCCAGCCGGGATTCCAGTGGACTCGTGGCGGAACAACTGAAGACAACCAACAGAACGGCGCAAACCGCTCGCATCATGTCGGAAATTGTACTATATTTCACAAAAACCGGCGCAGGGCTTACGGACTGAAAAGCGGTCGGTGATCGGGGGCCTCACTTAACAGGACGCATCGGCTCGACCGCTCGGCCAGAGCGCGGTCGAAGGTCACCAGCGAACCGCCGGCTGTCTCGGCGAAGGCCAGCAGCCAGGCATCGGCCCAGAGTTTGGGCGAGGCGGCGCCGCCACACGCGTGCACCCGGAAGCGCGTCTCCACCGCCGCCGGCTCGGGGACGAACGCGACCCGGTCGTCCTCAAACAGGCGATCATGGACCCGCCACGCCTCGGCCATGCTCAACGGCTGGCCATCCATGGCCGCGGCTGTTGTCATCAGCCGCAGGAAGCCCATCTGGGTCGGGCGCGAGAACCCGATCTGGCCGGTTTGCTCCTCCCACCATCGCCGGGCGGCGGCATGGTGAACGTGTTCGGACGAGGCTACCGCCAACCACACATTGATGTCAGGGAAGCTCAATGAGGTCATGGATCTGGTCGTTGGTGAGGTCAATGCGCCGGCCGGCCGGGGAAATCAGGGGTGGGTCCAGGCTGACCCGGCGCTGGGGCAGGACAGGCTCGGTCTCCCGCACCGCCCGCTCGATGCCGCACAGAATCAGTTGGCGGGACGAGCAGCCGCTGCGCGCGGCCGCCTCGCGAAGACGCCGGTGGAGGTCGCGCGGTATGTCGATGCTGGTGCGGACGCCATCCAGGTTCATCTATTGCCATCATGGCGCCGCGGCTTAAATAAGTCGACGCCGGCTCACGCGGCGCTACGCAGGAAGCGCGAGCGCACGGTAATGCGAACCCTCGCCCTTCGCCAGTGGAAGGGCTGGCGGCGTCCGGCCATCAGCGTCCGACGCCCGCAACCGTCGCAGATGTATGGGTGCAGACCCAGGAAACGCAGCGGTTTTTCGTAGGACCGGCGCTCCACGCGGTACAGGCGGTGCGAGTGGCATTTGTCGCAGCTTGCCATGCAGGCTCCGACGGCGGGGAGTTGAGCCAGCGCATGGATCTCGAGGTCGATGCCTCTATTGATTCCGGATTTCATGGCGCGTGTGAGAACCACATTCCGCAGTATTCTTATCGGCGGGTCCACGGGATCGCTTTAGGGGGCCCTCCGCTGGGGCGGACTTGCGAAGGGCGAGGCGCCGCATGGGGCGGGGCTGCCACCCGCCCGGCGGCGTTATATCACACCGAAGAAGCGTGATTGTGGTGATCCCTTTTGGGGTGTGCGCCGCGATGCACCTGCGGCCGGGCCGGGCTCACGCGGAGTACTTTACCTTTGAACTCGCTGCCGTCCAGAGCGACGATCGCCTTTTCGGCTTGGGCGTCGTCGGCCATTTCGACGAACGCGATCCCTCTGCGCAGCCCCGTCCACCGGTCAGTCATCATTTTGAAACGCGCAACCGTTCCATGACTGACGAATATGGACCGAATCTCGTCTTCGGTGACGCCGGGGCTGAAGTTCCCGATGCGAATGTTATGCATTTGATACTCCTCTCGCGCTTCCCAGACGACGGATGGCGCCGCCGGGACGCCGCTCTACCGGCGTCTCCGTCCAAACCCGCCTCCGCCCGAGCGGTCCGTTTTCGGCTTGGCTTCACTGATGTTGAGAGTTCGGCCGTCATGGTCCGTGCCGTTCAGGGCCGCGATGGCCTTTTCGCCTTCGCTCTCGTCGCTCATCTCGACAAATCCGAAGCCTCTGGGTTGTCCCGTTTCGCGATCCGTGCAGATATTCACGCGATCTACCGCGCCATAACCCGCAAACAGGGAGCGTACGCCATCTTCGGTGGTTCCAAAACTGAGGTTCCCGACGTAAATGTTCTTCATGGTCCGAGTTTCCTTTTCCGATTTGAAGGCGGCCAGTCTGGGAGGTGGACGAAGATAGCGGTTAGGCTAAGAAAGTCGGCAGAATTGCGGGAGCATCAAATCTTCTATAGTATAGCATAGCTGCAAGGTTTCCCGCTCGGGCGAGAATTGTCCAATACAAGATGAGCCTGGAGAAGAGGTTTGTTTCCAATACATCGTGAGCCTGAACCGGGGATTTGATTCCACTACAGGATGAGCCTGAAGAGGGGGGTGGAAATCAGGCATGCTT
>Ga0326728_10022854_pt1 | contig 11545 bp, 11 predicted proteins | sample MB3enrmetagenome_FD_207602 | JGI IMG/M metagenome (GOLD analysis project Ga0326728, IMG submission 207602) | Lab enriched peat soil microbial communities from McLean, Ithaca, NY, United States - MB31MN | ecosystem: Environmental > Terrestrial > Soil > Wetlands > Peat | place: USA: New York... | reverse complement strand
GAGGCTTAAATGGCATATAACTTAACAACTTGGGGCGAATTCAAGAATTACCAGAGTACCTGCTATAGGAACTATGTATATGCTTCTGAAGGCCTTCGCTGTATGGGCTCTACTTGGAGTCCGTTGGCCCCCCTTAAAGGCTTAGGTGAGGATGTATTGATTATAGGTGGTGAGCCACACGCCGCGTCAACGGCGGGGACATTCCCTGAAGAGAGCCGTGAGGATATTTCAGCTGCTGAAAGCGCAGGTTTAGGCTTCCACTCGTGTAGTTACCTGAAACTGTTCGTAGGGGAAGTGGTCCGCGATAAAATAGCTATCACAGACAAAACAATCAAGGAGGGATATCCCAAACCGGATTTGATCTGGACCACACACTTGTGCAGCCAGCACTCAAAATGGTACCAGGAGGTTTCAAGGCGCCTTGGCGGCATACCTATGTACGCAATCGATATGATCGGAGGGGGGAATGCGGAAAAAGATCCTAAAATTGTAAAATATGCGTCCGACCAGATAGAGGAAGGGATCCGTTGGCTCGAGAGAGTAACGGGTAGAGAGTTTTCGGATGAGTTGTTCACCAAGGCAGCGAGAAACGAGATCAAGGTCCTGGTTCTATGGGGTAATATATGTGCACTAAACAGGCATGCCCCCGCGCCGCTGGACGAGCGCCGACTTATAGCTCTATTCCCACCGGCCATGGTGGACAGGACAACTGATCAAACCGTGCGGATATATGAGGCATTACTTAGAGAAGTGAGACACATGGTTGAGGCTGAACAAAGTGTCGCTCCAGATCAACGCTTCAGAATAGTCTATTTTGGAATAGCGCACACGTATGGCCATCCAGAAATGGCAAGAATCCTTAGAGACGCCGGAGCCGAGATTGTTGCCTCAGTCTATACTTTCGGCACGTGTGGCAATTTCAGAGGATTTGTAAATGGAAACTGGTCATGGGATCCCCTCGACCCTGCATGGGTAGACGAACTGGATTTGTCCACCAGAAGAAAGACCATAACTGAACTCGTTAAAATAGCTCTGGGCTGGCCTACGTGGCAAGGGGTAAGATCCTACGGGGCATTAGAGCAAATGGCCAGAGCAATGGTAACAGAATATAAAGCAGACGGCCTTTTGTTAGCGCCTAGCCGTAGTTGTGAAACTGACTTTAGGAACGGCTACATAGCGATGCAGCGCATTTTTAAAAGCGAAATTCCAACCATAGAATACGATAGCGACCAGGTCGATGTCCGGAAAATGGATTTACCAGGTGCCCAACGGAAAACAGAGTTGTTCGTCCATCTCATGGAAGCGCATAAGAAACGAGTGCATGACAAATGACGAAGAAGGGTTCTGGCACAATCATCGAACGTTTTCGCTCCATCACTGAGAATCCACATGAATACGCCAAATCCCTCCAGGCCAAAGGGACGCTCTTAGCTGGATATATGTGCACTCATGTTCCCGAGGAAATTCTCTATGCAGCCGGGATTGTACCGGTGAGAATTCTTAGCTCCCATGTTTCACAAGCAATGACAAGGAGCTATATGCATGAAACCTACTGCTCCTTTTCACATGATTGCGCATACCAGGGACTAGCGCACAATTATGATTTCTTAGACTTGATCGTGACGAGCAGCAGTTGCATCCATATGGGTGAAGCGTTTAATGTTTGGGTTAGATTTGCAGGATTCCAGGAAAAAAGCTTTCTCATCCCGTACCCTCATATCATAGAAACTAAACCTGCTGCCACATTCATGGTGGCCTCTTATGGAGAGTTTAAACAATTCCTTGAGAAGTTTGCCAAAAAATCTATAACAGATGAAGACATCGAGAGGGCGATTAAAGTCTATAATCACACCAGAAGGCTCCTTAAACGACTTTGGGAGTTCCTTAGGCGCGAAACTCCACCCATAACGGGACCGGAAGTCGCGACTGTGACGCTGGCCTCCCAGGTTATGGACAAGCAAGAATGCAATCAAATGATAGAACAACTTATTCAGAGATTAGAGGCCGAACCTGGCAGAGTGCCGTCAGGGGTAAGGCTGATGGTCACGGGAGGAGCTTGTGACGACCTGGAAATTTTCGATTTAATTGAACATCTGGATATCAGCGCAAGCCTGATTTTCGTTGATTCGTGTACAGCAACCCGGTACTTCTGGTTCGAGGTTCCTGAGGGGAGACCGGATAAGCTTCAAGCGATCGCTGAGGGATACATCAGTAGAATCCCATGCCCTGCAAAAGACAATGTTCCCGGTACCGGGGAGAAAAAAAGATTCAGGTTCATTCAACAGTTCATCGAGGAGTACAAGCCGGATGGAGTCGTATTTCTCTATCAGAGATTTTGCAGCCCTCAACCGATGGACGTTGTGGCACTGAAGCCTATCCTGGATAAGTTGGGAATTCCGTCGACTGAGCTTGAACTTGATACAACCGTACCAATAACTCAATTTGCGACACAGTTGGAAGCCCTTGTAGAAATAATAAAGCAGGGGGTGGTGCCACTTGAATAAGGGAAAAATTCTGGCTGGACTAGATGTAGGTCATGTTAATACGAAGGCCGTAATGATGAAGGGACAAGAGATCCTTGGGTATTGCACGGTACCCACAGGATTTGATGTAGTCGCTGCGGCTGAAACAGCACTAAATCATGCGTTGGACACGGTCGGCGTCCCACGCGGTGAGCTAGCCGGAATCGTAGCTACTGGAATCTTTAAAGATATGATTAAGGTACCGCCGCTGAACGTAACGATAACGGTACCCGACTATGTGGCGGATGCAAAAGGGGCTTTATTCCTTAATAAGAATTCCAGAACAGTGATCGACATCGGTGGGAATATACATAAAGCTATCCGTTATGACCAAAACGGGAACCTCCTCGACGTTATTCAAAATGATAAATGTGCTGATGGTCTGGGCATTTTTTACACGACCATGGCCAAAGCTCTCGGAGTAAGTGAGCAGGAACTGTCCGAATTAGCACTTAGATCCACCAAGAAGGTATCTGTTGCCATTCACTGCGCCGCATCCGCTGAATCAGAAGCTATAGATCTGATGTGTCAGGGTGTGGACACCGCAGATGTGGCAGATGCTATCTCGAGATTCATGGTTGAACGCGTTGCTGCTATGTGCACCTGCATGTCCCTCGCACAAGAGATCGTTGTAGCTGGAGGATTAGCCAAATCTAAAGCGCTTATGAAGCACCTTCCGGGTTTACTAAAACAAGACGTAAGCGTATTGGACCTTCCCGAATATGTAGGTGCAATAGGTGCCGTGATGAGTTATGAAGGTGGAAAATGAGCGAACACGAATACACTTCAATGAACGAACAGCTCGATTGGAAAAAGGCTAAGGCGATAGTAGCTGGAGTAGATGTTGGAGCAGTGAGCTCCAAGGCGGTGATACTGCTGGATGGACAACCCTATGCAGTTTCTCAAGTTACCACCCGAACGCCCAAAGAATCTGCTTCCAAGGCTATCAGCGCGGCTTTAGCTAAAACCCATTTAAAGTTAGAAAATATCCATTACATAGTAGGGACCGGTCGTGGGAGAACGCAGGTTCCCTTTGCACCTAAAACTATAACTGAAATTGCGTGCGGCGCCGCAGGGGCGGTACACATTTGGGGCCCATCTGTGCGTACGGTGCTGGATGCTGGAGGTCAAGGTTGCAAGGTCATTCACTGCACCAAAAAGGGCAGAGCAACCGCTTTCCTTTGGAACGACAAATGTGCCGCGGGTATTGGACGCTCGATCGAAGCATTTGCTGATCTGGTTAAGAAAGAAGTAACTGAGATTGGGAAAATCGCCCTTCAATCTGATCAGTTCCCAAAGCTGAGTGACTTTTGCGCGGTGTATGCTCAGTCTGAAGCTCTCGATTTAATTCGAAGCAAAGTACCGCTAGAACAAGTAATAGCAGCTTACCACTATGCAATGGCCAGGAGAATCAGCACATTAGTAGCTAGATCAGGTGTGAAAAAGGATTTCGTAATCATTGGAGGACTGGCCAAGAATCCAGGGATAATAGATTGGTTGGAAAGGATCTTGAAGGTAAGGAGGTTAGCCCCTGAACGTGAATGGGATCCTGCATTAACAACAGCTCTAGGCGCAGCTCTATTTGCGGATGCTTTCTGTAGGAGGCAACAATCTGACACATCAACCCAGCAGGGGTAAGCCAATAGCCAATTGTTATCCCAATCTAAATTATCCCGAAATTCCGTATCTGAAATGTCTCGAGAATATTTTCTTTTGGAGTCATGATGTCACCCAGTTTGTTATGGTACGAAGCAAGAATTGTCCTGAATTTTAGCTTTGAGAAGTATAAACCTAATGTTTTTATTAAGCCACTGAAAAACGATATCTTTGCTTTTCGGTCGGGACAAATTAGATTCGGAATAACAGCCAATGGAAACATTGACAAAAGCTAAAACTTCTGTAATAGGCAGGCTGCTTGTTCTAAATCATTTTTAAAGGGGGATGGGATTATGAAAAAGGGAATATTCTTTTGTTTTCTGTTTTTCGTGCTGGCTATCTTCATCAGTTTTCCTCATGCCGCCGTCGCTCAACTTAAACCCAATGATCCGATTGTCATCGGGGTTCCCACTGCTCTTGGCGCTATAGAGGGAAAAGATAGTTGGATGGCTGCGCAGATGGCAGTGGATGAGATCAATGCAAAAGGTGGTGTGCTGGTAGGCAGTACAAAACACCTCCTCAAGGCCTATTGGATCGATACAAGAGAACATGAACCTGGAATTCCAGTGAATGATGCGTTGACAGCGGTGGAGAAACTCATATTGGAGAAGAAACCACATGCTATCGCAGTGGGTGCCTTTCGCTCTGAGGTGCTGTTAGCAACGATGGATCTTATCTCTAAATATAAGTTGCCTTATATTTGCTCAATCGCAATGAGTCCCCTGTACCAAAAAAAGATTACAGAGGAATATGACAAATACAAATATTGCTTTCGAAATGGCATTAATTCTCCTTATTATGTTATGTATCTGCAGGGGGTGATGGAGTTTCTGAAAAAAGAGTTTGCTTTTAACAAAGCATACATCATCGTACAGGATGTGTTATGGGCTAAGGCAACTGGACAAGGCTTAGAGAAGTGGTATAAGGAAAAAAGTTGGAAAGTGGCAGGTTTTGATAATTATGCCACAGGAGCTTCCGACTTTTCCCCCTCCCTGATTAAGGTAAGAGCCCAGAAAGCCCAGGTGATTATGACCATATTCGATATGCCCCAAAGCGGTATTCTCCTAAAACAGGCACGGGCGATGAACGTTCCAGCCGTCCTTTGTGGGTTCCTTAGCCCCGTTGCTCCTGAAAATGCTTGGGATGTATTTGAGGGAGAAGTGGAGGGAGTGTTAAATTTAATTGACGAAATTGGACCGGTTCCTGTAAAGGCAGTGCCAAAGTCCGTGGCTTTCAATGAAAATTTTGGCAAGAGGTGGGGGAAGGATGCGAGGATGAGACTCTCTGGCCATTGTTCGCCGGGGTACGACGCGGTCTATATTTTGGCCAATGCGATTGAGCGTGCCAAGACTGTCGAACCAGAGGCAGTGGTCAGTGCCCTTGAAAAGACAGACATTTCAGGTGTGGTTGGAAGAATTAGGTTTAGCAAAGATCACCAGGTCATTTACGGTTCTGACCCAAAAGAGACGGCCTTGGGCTGCATCATCCAATGGAAGAAACCTGGTGTTAGGGTAGTTGTCTTCCCTGAGCCGATTGCAGAGGGAAAGATTGAGCTTCCTCCTTATATGAAATGACCAAGATAGAGAGACAAAAATTGAAAACATGAAAATTGAGTTCCTTTAGGCATTCCAGCGAATCAACTTTCAATCAATATTTGAAGAAGTTATCCACAGCATCACCTCCTCATCCTTTTCCAAAAGCCCTAAGCGCTGAAGTTTGCGAGGCTGAGAATGAAATGGGGTACATCCTGTATTTTTTCGTGATATATCATGTATTCCTAGGGAAAATTAGGTATTATATTTTAGTTGAGTAGAAGCCTTCAATCCAGACTTACTCTGACACTGCCTATTAAAAAGAATAGCGGTCAGGCTTGTCTTTGAGAGAAATATGGCGGATCCTGGGGAGGTCGATGAAACTGCAATCTTACACAGGGTTGATGTATTTATGTATGCTCAAGGACATGAGCGCCTTCAGGATTGATGCGGTTCATCTCAAATGGAAAGGTCTCTTAGGGGAGGTGATAGCCTATGGAATAAAAGTCTTTTAGTTCGAAGATGCTATTTGAACAGGTTTTTGGTTGAGAATTACTTTTCACTTTTTCTGATCTGGTCATTTCAAATAAAATTGAAAATAAAGGAGGGGCCCAAGATGAAAAAAATTTTAGCTTTGGTTATCTCGCTGTCGTTCGTCTTGCTAACTGCGATCGCAGATGCGAAACCGATTGTCATCGGTGTGGCCATTGACACGCAAATTTTAGATGGGTTCGCTACCATAAGAGGCTTAAACCTGGCTGTTGAGGAAATAAATTCAGCAGGTGGAATCAACATTAAAGGAGAAAAGCGCCCTTTCAAAGTTGAAATCATGGATACACGCGACTGTGAACCCGGAGTCCCGGTAAGCGAAGCATTGCTTGTCCTCGAAAAAATCATATTGGATAAAGGAGCCGATTTTATCATTGGCCCAAACCGTTCTGAAGCAGCACTGGCCGCATTAGGCTTAATTGCGAATTACAAGAAAGTCCAACTTTTGACGTCTGGAGGGTTGAGCCCCAAATTTCATGAAACCATTGCGGAAAATTATGATAAATATAAGTACGCCTTCCGGATTACTGGGGAGTCGAGATACATGGTGAAGGAGGCCATGGATTTGCTGGGCGGCCTCAATAGCAAGTATGGAATCAATAGAATGTTTGTCATCGTTCAAGATGTTGCCTTTGCCAGGGCGGGTGGTGATAGCGCGTCTGAAAATTTGAAGAAGAAAGGTTGGGAGATCCTTGGATATGAGCGATATCCAACTGGGACATCGGATTTTTCCGCTGGCCTATTAAAAGCAAAGGAGGCCAAGGCCCAGATCCTCTTCGTCATGGGAGACATGGCTGAACTCAGCATCTTAATCAACCAGTGGAATGATATGAAGATCCCAGCGTTGCCTTTTGGCAATTATCTCGGGCCGGCGATGGAGCCCAAATTCTGGCAAGTCACCAAAGGAAGGGCGGCCTATACGATCGTTAACTTGGTGAACGCAGGCAATGCGCCCTCAAATGCAACGCCCTGGACAATGAAATTTTGCAAAGCTTATGAAAAGAAATATGGGACGGAGCCAGAGGGTTACGGAACGTCAAGCGGCTACATGGCGCCGTATATCATAAAAGATGCCGTTGAGCGGGCCGGGACACTGGACCCGGACGCCCTGGTCACTGCCATGGAGAAAACAAACTTGGTGGGGGTTTATGGCAGGGTAAGGTTTGATCCAAAAAGCCATCAAATTATTCCCCAGCTTGATCCGGAAGAAGGAGCTGTAGGTACGATTTTCCAGTGGCAAGATGGAAAAAGGGTAGTTGTCTATCCACCGAAAATAGCAATGGGAGAAGTCAAGTTTCCTCCATGGATGACCGAATACTGGAAGATTAAGAAAAAGTGATGATTCATTTCACGTTTTGAATATGGACCCAGTTCTAAGGGGCGTCAAAAAACATGAATATTATTGTTTATGGGGTGATCAATAGCCTGCTTCTTGTCTTAATCGCCCTGGGTTTTGCCCTCGCCTATAGTGTCAGCCGGGTGCCCAACTTTGCCCACGGGGCGCTCTATGTGTTGACGGGATATTTAACCTGGCTGTTCTTGAATGGTCTAGGTTTGAGTTATTGGTTTTGCATCTTCTTGTCAATCTTTTGCGTTACCGCCATCGGATGGTTTATTTATCAGCTCGTGGTTATTCGAGTAAGGGGTATGCCAACCTCGGAGATCATCGTCACCTTTGCGATCAGCCTGGCCATCTTGGAGTTCTTACGCTGGCATGGTCTCCGCGGGGCGACCTATGTCCTCCCCGTTTTTCACCTATCGACCATTCATATCTATGGAGTTCCCGTGGACTCGCAGCGAATTATGGCGATGGTCATCACAGCAGTGATCGTATTAGCCCTCTGGCTCTTCACCCACTATACTAAGGTCGGTTTGGGGCTGAGGGCTATTGCTCAGAATGAACGTGCGGCACTGTTGCTCGGAATTGATTCTGATGGAGCAGCTACTTTGGCGCTATCCTTGGGTTCTGCATTAGCTGCCATAGCAGCAATCACGATTCTTCCCATGGGGAATATCAATGTCGCCACAGGATACGATGTTCTCGTATCTGCCATAGCCGTCTGCATCTGCGGCGGGCTGGGTAGTTGGACAGGGACAATACTCGCTGGTTTTGTGATAGGGTTTGCTCAGATGATCGTCGTCTATTTTATTGCCCCTCACCTTGCCATGGTGGTCGCTCTGGCGGCAGTTATTCTTATCCTCATCTTTAGACCGTCCGGTCTCTTTGGGAGACAGAAGGAACTCGAGGAGAGAGTTTAAATGGCAGAAGAGGCGATTCGACGTAGAGAGAGGCTTGAGCGTGGGGTGAAAGTGCGAGCCGATACGGTCTATGCGATCTCTTCCTGGAAGGAGATGCTATTCCTATTGGCTCCCAGGGCCGCTTTAGTGATAGGTCTGTTGCTTGCGCCCTTGATCGTACCCAATCTCTACTGGCAGAGGGTCATCTGTATCTTTGGTGTGTCTGCACTCCTTGCTATAGGATTTGATTTTTTGGCTCATTTTGTGGGGCTGGTGAGTCTTGGCGGAGCCCTGTTTATCGGGGTTGGCGGTTATATGTCAGGAATCTGCAATCATTATTACGGGATCCCCCCGGTTCTAAGCATTCCCATAGGAACGTTGGTCGGTGCTGTGATCTGCACCTTGATTCTTTTACCTACCTTACCCCTCCGAGGGGTTTATTTTGCTATTATTACTTTTGCCTATCCTGTCGTGGCTGAAAGGGTCATCCCCGCCGCCGGAATTTTAGGCGGGACGGATGGAATACCTGGCCTCTCAATGCTCTCCAATACCTGGGTGAACCAATATCTTATTTTAGGAGTTGTCATTGTTTCCACCTTTTTACTGAGGAGGCTGGTGAATGAAGATATAGGGATTGTATTTCGGGGCGTCAAAGATAATGATCAGGCGATTCGGGCTTCAGGAATTAGCATCACCTATTACAAGGCCGTAGCCGTATTTATAGCGGCATTGATCGGATGTTTCGGAGGAGCCTATCTGACGCACCTTTACGGTTGGGTTGGCATCTCATTGTTTGCCATGGATTTTTCCGTGTTTCCTCTTGTCGCCACAATGGTGGGTGGGCCGGGGACCTTAGTTGGTCCGTTATTAGGTAGCTTGATTCTGGTTCCTATTTCTGAGATTTTGCGCGCCTTTGGTGCGTTGAGAATTGTTTTCTATTCACTCGTCATGGTGCTGTTTATCTTGTTCTGGAGCGAAGGACTACTGAATTGGGCTCGGCGAAAGTACGAACAATTCGAACACTGGGTGAGAGTATAGATATGGGAGAGGAACGATTTCTCGAAGTAAAGAATGTGAGCAAGTTCTTTGGGGGTGTCAAAGCTGTAAACGGTATCAGCTTTGAACTCCGGAAGGGCGAAATTCTTGGAATCATCGGTCCCAATGGTTCTGGGAAGACCACTCTTCTAAACCTCATTACCGGTTTCGTGCGGAAGGATTCGGGGAAAGTCCTCTTCAAAGAAAAGGATATTACCCACTGGCCAGCACATAAGATCAGCGATGTGGGGCTTGTCAGGACTTTTCAAGTCGTAAGACCCTATGCGACTCTGTCCGCCTTTAAGAACCTCATTCCTCCTCTTTTTTCATCCAGAAGCAAACGCAGCCCAAGGGGGAAGCTGGGTGATCGAGATGTAGTGGCCGTTGACCTGCTTGAAGAAGTAGGATTTGAACGAGATGCTTATGTTCCTTATAAAATGGCCGGTAGCCTTCCTCTGGGTTACCTGAAGCGCCTTGAATTCGCCAGGTGTTTGGCCATGAGGCCCGAGATCATTTGTTGCGATGAGGTATTTTCGGGATTGAGCATGGCTGAGATCGCGAGCATGGTTCCTCTGGTGGAGAGATTGCAGAAGGATGGTATTACTCTCATCATGATCGAGCACAGACTAAGAGAACTTTTTCGCGTCGCTAACAGAGTTCTTGTTATGAATTTTGGGGAAAAGATTGCGGAAGGAATTCCCAGGCAAGTGATGAGGGATAAAGAAGTGAGGAGAGCCTACCTCGGAGAGGAGGTTGAGCTGTAATGGATGAGAGCAGAGCTCTCATGGAGATTGAAAACCTCGTGGTTTTTTATGAAAACGCTATCGCGGTGAACAATGTTTCCTTGCAGTGCCAAAAAGGTAAGATCACAGGCATCTTTGGCTCCAACAGCGCGGGTAAATCAACCCTGATGTGGACTGTCTCTGGAATCATTGTGGACATGAAGAAGAAGGAGGAGATGAAAGGGGGAGAAAGAATTACCTGGTTTGGCGATATAAGATTCGATGGAGAAGACATTTCAGGACTCAAGCCAAATGAAAGGGCAAAAAGGAGGATGATCCTATGCCCCGAAAGACGCCTTATTTTCACCGAGAGCACTGTTTTGGAGAATCTTAAAATAGGGGGATATTTGGCAAGCCATGATCAGGCAAAGAGGACCCTCGAATATGTTTTTAATCTATTTCCTGAATTGAAGGAGCTCAAGGGAAGGCCTGGGGGCTTTCTCAGTGGAGGGGAACAGCAGATGCTTGCCATCGGCCGTGCACTGATGGCCCAACCCAAGCTATTGCTCTTGGACGAACCCTTACTCGGGTTGGCTCCAGCGGTAGAAATTAGATTGGCACGAGCGGTAAAGGAGATAAACAATCATTTAGGTATTACCGTGCTTCTGACGGAGCAATATGCCAGGCCCATCATTCCTATCGTCGACTACTGCTACGTGCTTGAAAATGGGGGAACCATCTTTGCGGGAACTCCCGAGGAATTTAAGAATAGCCCTGACGTCATGAATGCCTATTTTGGCGGATTATATTCAGAGGATGAGGCATGAGGGGATTTCAGTGTGTTGATGAGGAAGTCATCAATGGATTTGAGCGGATCGCCGCAAGTTATCCCGATAAGACGGCGATCATCTTTTTAGGGAGAAAATATTCCTATGCCGAGTTGAGGGAATTAACCTACCGATTTGCGACAGCGTTGTATGAACTCGGAGTCAAAAATAACGATCGAGTCGTCATTTATCTCCCCAATTGTCCTCAATGGATTGCGGCCTACTTTGGGATTCAAAAAATCGGTGCCATCCCAGTCCCTGTCTCTCCAATTTACACGCCTTATGAAATTGGATATATGATCAACGATTCTGAAGCTGAGCTCATTATCTGTCAGGACACGAATTACGGATATGTCAGAGAGGTTCTTCCGCAAACTTCGCTCAGAACAATCATTGTGACCAATCTGGTCGATCTTCTGCCTTGGTACAAAAGAATAGTGGGCAGGATGTTTGATCGAATCCCT
>Ga0326728_10022849_pt1 | contig 11546 bp, 11 predicted proteins | sample MB3enrmetagenome_FD_207602 | JGI IMG/M metagenome (GOLD analysis project Ga0326728, IMG submission 207602) | Lab enriched peat soil microbial communities from McLean, Ithaca, NY, United States - MB31MN | ecosystem: Environmental > Terrestrial > Soil > Wetlands > Peat | place: USA: New York... | reverse complement strand
GAGTTGCCCTCGGAGCCATCGGGGCTGTCGAGCGGTGAACGGTCGCGCCGATCGTTGAGGATGACGAGCTCGGACCGACCTCCCGGCCGCTGTGTCCGCTTGACGAGTTTGTCGCGCTCGAGAACCCCGAGCTTGTCGCTGACCCAGTTGCGCTTCAAAGTGCGACTGTCGCCGTAGAAGTCTCCCCGACGCACGAGATCGTGAAGCTGCTCCCAGCTGATGTCGGGAGAGATCACACCGGTGACGGGCTCGGGTCCCGCGGACGCGATCGCCCTCAATGCGAGGTCCAGTTTTGCGACGCCCTCGGCGCGCGCCGACAGGGCCGGCGCCAACCAGTCGCGGACGTAGCTCTCGCGGATACGGAGTACGGCAGCCCCGTCGACGCCGGGCGCGTAGGCGAGCGGCATCAGCGCGACCGACGGGAGTTCCGCGAAACGGGCATGACCACGGCGAGGACTTCAGAAACGGCAGAGGCCACCTCGGAAACGGAGCACTTCAAGAATCGGGCCATTGTGGCGAGCACCAGACCGACGACGATCACCAGGAGCGCGACGGCAAGGCAGACCGCCACAATGGTGTCGCCGCCGAAGCGCATCGCCCCCTGTTCAAGCCACGCGAGTACTTCCACAGTGCTCGACAATAACGGAGAAGGAGAGACTATCGTCTAAAGCGGCCTCAAGTCGATATAGATGCGGGTACCAACGGTTGAACAATTCTGGCGCGAAGCGTCGTTGGCTCGACCGTTTCAGCATCGTCTTCGGTGAAGGATTTGGCGATTTCGACGACCTCCGCGACGTAGGAAGCGCGAAGATCCTGAGACCGATGGCAGTGGTGCACCGGAAGTGACGCGAGAGTCGGTCGAGTGCTACTGGGTGGCCCGAGGGGACATCTGGCGTCCTTGAGGACTTCCGATGGCCACGGACACCACAGCAGATCCCCGCGAAGTCTGCGACGTTGCGGGTGGGCAGTCCCCAGCGGACCACATCGGCGAGCGTCCAGTGAACGACGCGGAGCACGTTGTGAACCGACGCCGAGAGCGGCGCGTCAACGCGACCACGTCGACGTCCGGATGTGAGCAGGTCCGCGTGGAAGGCCTTCAGCGCCGGCGTTGTACCACAAAACCTGAATTGCTCGAATACTGAGCGCTGCCGTCCAGCGGTCGTGAAGTCACCCACAAACCCTGTTGGCAAGCTCAGCGAGCATTGCGGCCCGTTGAGTGCGAAACGCCTCAAAGTCGTCCTCAAAGAGGATCTCGGTCGTTACGGCACTGTCCAAGATTTCCGTGAGGGTCGAGCCAGCGGGCATCAGCGACCGGTATTCGCTGGGTAGCTTATTACGAATCTTGTTGTTGTCGGCTCGATTCAAGAAGCAGACGTTTGCCAAACAGGTCGTGCTAGACCCCGCGATCCCAAGACGCTCTAGGGCATTCAACGGGAACATGTGGTGAAACTCGTTCCGATTCGAGGCTTGGAGTACTCGTTCCAGTGACACTTCTCCGCCGGAAATGAAACTCCGAGGTCGCTCCGATGCGAGCAGTAGTACGAACGTCGACGTCTTAGCCGTGTTCATTCGAAACTGATTGTCTAGGAAAAACTCAGGCGGGACCGTCACGGCCGGTTCCCCGAAGGTATTTGGTTGATACCTGTCAAGCTTCATAACCTCGGTGGTGTCCTGCTCTGACACCTTGACGGTCTGGCCGCTGTAGCGTTCGGAAAAGCAGCTACGCCAGAACCATGTCTTGAGTCGCGCAAGGTGGTCAGCAGGCACGACCTTAAGGGCCTCGGCATCCGTAGCGTAATATACAGCCAACGGAATCAATATTGCGGGATACGGCATATTCCGTAAAGTCTCAACACCTATTTGCTGCTTGAGAAAATCGACCGCCCCGCGGATGCCGTTTTCTGCTCGATGAAAATTCTCCCGTACAACAGCCCCGTTGAGCTCCATAAGCTTATCGGTGCGTGGACTACCGGTGATCACTGCTGAGAAGCACCTGAGGATCAGACTTGTATCCTCACCGACACCGGCAAAACCATGTTCATCGAGGGCTTCGCGAAGATCCTCGAATCTCTGCCTCAAGTCAAATTCGCCGCTCCAGGTCCAGGCTGTAAGGAGCTGAAGAGTGTCAAGCGGAACGCCCTTATGATTGATTCGCTCAAAGACATTCGCGACGGTCGCACGATCGTCAGTTCGCAACAGCTGGACCGGGATAATCGTCTCTTTGATTCGTGATTGAAAATCATCGATTTTGGGAATAAACTCGGCTGGAATAACCGCAGTGGCCGCGCGATACGCTACGGAGTCAAACACCACACTGACTGGAAAGAAGTGGTTTGGATCGGCATCTTCAGGGGCAAGTGCAAAAAAAGCAGAATCCTGAGGATCTGGCTCTACTCGATAATCGAAGTAGATATCGACCCAATCATCGGTCGAAGGCCTCGGCAGCTCCGTTTGAAACGTCGCGAATATTGACGTTACCCGTTGCTGGCCGTCGAGAACATAGTCGATTGGGTATTCTGGATCGTGTTCAGCTAACCGGTACGGACCAAGATCGCGCTCGTGATCCAACTTCTCTCGTGCACGCCAGAACAGAAGCGAGCCAAAGGGGTATTGCTTGTAAAGGCTGTCAATGAACTGGGCGATGCGGTCAGAGTCCCAGACGAACTCTCTCTGAAAGGCGGGAATACGGATTTGTCCGGTCAGCACTTCCGCGATCAAAGTTCGCATCGGCATCGACACTGGCTCAACCATTATGGGTCCGGTCCTTCTTCGAGCCGGCGTGCCCACCGGCTTTAGGTGGTGCTCTTCTAGTGATGTTAGGTCGAGTCTTTGTCGACCACAGTGATCAGGCTGAGAAGCGGGCGGATCATGGGACAGAGGTGCATGCAGAGTGGCGGGCACGGGGGTCCGAATCCATTTTCCCAGTCGCGGGGCAATCCGGGAGCTTGGCGGGGAAGTTCGGCAAGCCCTGTCGCCGCTGGAGCGCTTCCGGGGTGTCCGGGCCGAGATCATCTGACTGTAGTGTCACGTCTTCGTCACTGACGAGCCCGGACTTACTAGAAGCCTCGGTGGGCTCGTGGACATGTACTTCCATGCGGCATTAGGAAGGTTGGCGACACAAAAGAACCTCGCACCGAGTTCGTCAAGTCGGCGGCTGATCAAAGCAATCTCGTCGCTGCTCAGGCCATCCTCTTCAATTTCGTCGCGCGGCGGAAGGCTCGAGAAGTCACAGTGACATCGGACAACGTGCCATGGCGTGATCGGGTAACGTCGCGAAACTGCAAATCGCAAGCACTGCGGCCTGGCACTCGGTTGGCGAGGTGGGTGACGCTTGGCAAGGGGGTCTTCAACCATTTCGCGGGTTCTCACTATGCCGTTCCTTCCACTGCGTCTCACTCATAGTGGCAACTAGTCGAACAACGCAGCCCCGCGGTGCCATCACTGATGTGACCACCTGTTTTTGGTTGACGTCGATCGTCGGCTCATCTAGCTCCACCTCATAGACGCACAAGGTGGGTCCGAGCTCTCGATGGCGTTTCTCTGCCCATTGGAATGCTGAATGTACATCGGTATTCGCCCACACCATCAGGCGGTCGTCGCCAAGGGCAGGATCGACGGTGCCTCCCAGGAGCTCTTGCCCAATCTCCAGTCGTTGTCGCGTCCCGTGGAAGTAAGGACCTGACGGCACTGTGATCGGTTGGTCGGTCACAGGCGGTCTACCGGCGAGCCACCCCGGCGGTAGGCGTCGTGGGCGCGCTCAACGGCGGCACTGGCACCGTAACGCTGCAGCATGTCGCGCGACGACCAGCCGGCGAGTCGCATCAGGTCGCCCTCTTCGCGACCGCTAGCGAGCCACGAATGAGCAAAGCTGTGTCTGAACATGTGCGGGTGAAGCTCGGGGATGCCAGCCGCGCGGCAACGACGGCGCAACATCTGAGCGATGCCCGATTGCGTGAGTTGCTTGCCGCGACTACCGAGCCACAGCCAATCGAGGCTTGCGAGCGGATGCAGTGATCTCGCCTTCTCGTAGTTGCGAAGTGCCTTGCGCGTCTTGACGCCGTAGTCAACCGACCGACCGCGCCGACCCTTACCTATGACGCGAATCTGCGGCACTTCGCCGTTGTCCACGTCTGAGAGCCGGAGGTTGGTGACCTCACTCAGCCGAGCGCCAGTGTCAAAGAGCAGCGACAGGATCGCGGCATCGCGGTAGTCCTCGAACGTCTTGCCCTCGCAGGTCTTGAGCAGGAGCCTGAAGTCATCGTCCTTCACGATCGGGACCGGAGGAACTGTGACGGACGGCGGCGACATGTTCGCCATCGGCGACGCGGTGATCTGTCCGTCTTCCTTCGCCCAGCGGAAGAATTGCTGGAGCGAGCGAAAACGGACAGCGGCCGACGCGTGGCTGCGCCGAGTCAACTGGTCGTCAATGAATGCTTCGACGTGTTCGCGACCGATGTTCCGAAGGTTCCGCGGCATGCCACGTTCGGTGAGGTAGGTGTCGAGCAGCTTCGCGGCCTCGCAGTAGCTCTGGATCGTGCGGGGCGAGCGGTTGCGTGCTCGCAGCGAGAGTGAAAAGTCCGGCAGGACCACTTCGATCGTGTCCAGCCCTTGGATGTCAAGCGCCTTGCTCACTGTCCGTCCCTCCTGGCCAGGACCACTAACGGCCCTTCCCGGAGTTCAATATTAGATGCTTAGCCTGCGCTGTGCCACCCGAATTAGTTTCTCTAATCCTACATAATTCCTGTTCAGCGCGCTCGGAGGAACTCGAATCCCCAACCTTCTGATCCGTAGTCAGATGCTCTGTCCAATTGAGCTACGAGCGCAGGGCGATGGCACTCTAGTTGACCTGCGGTGAGATCCATCATCCGCAGACGGCGAGAGCGCCCCAGCCAGATTCCGGCAGCCAGCTTAGACCGTGCCGCCGAGGGCAGCTCGCCGGCAGACCGCCGCATGGTTCATCGGGCCGGACGCGACACGGTACTGTTGATCTGGGCGTTTGCCTGGGCTGCGACGGAGATCCTACCGAGAGGACCCTCACAATGACCTGTTGGCAGTGCGGTGCCCCACTTCCGCCGGACGTCGGCTTTTGCAGAGCTTGTGGTGCTTTTGTGCGACCGCGCAATGCACCAGCGGCCGCGCCTGGTGCCACGCAGGCCGGCGCGCCGCGAGCTTCCGACGCGGCGTCACCTGCACAAGCGACTGTCGTACCGGCCGCGACACCCTGGCCAGCCGCTTCGACGACGCGATGGGTAGCCCCGTTGTCGACGAGGCCAGGGATCGCATCAACTGGGACAGTCCCGTACTCGGCGACGGGCGACGTGGTAGCCGCCGTCGGAGCTGGTTTCGTGCTGATCTCGATGTTTCTCACCTGGTATCGCGTGACTATTTCGGTGCTCGGCGTGCAGTTTTACGAATCGCTCGAGCGCGCCTTCCTCTCGCGTCTCTTCCCGCAGATCGCCGCTGGACTCGGAGGCATCAGCGGACCTTTGACGTTCTCGGTCCCCGCGCTCGGCGCGGGCGCAGGGGGATGGCGGTGGGCGATTCTTGTGGTGTTGATAGTCCTTCTTTTGGAGGTCCTGCTCGCGATCAGTTCGGCCACGGCAAGTCAGTCACCTCCGACGTGGCCGCACACAGGGATACTCCTCTTGCTTTCGGTCACGGATCTTGTCCTCGTCGCCGTGGCATTCTTCAGCCTTCCCTACAGCAGCGCGCCGGCCGGCTACTTGTCGGCGACTCCGGGCCTTGGCGCCTATCTCGGCCTTCTTGCGGCGCTCGTCGCGTGCGGAGGCGCGGTGGCGGGACTAGTCAAGAGTTCGTCGCGTGCCGCTTCGCGCTGACCGATAAGCCTCCAGGGGCCCGATGGACACCAGGCTCTGTCGCCGATGGCGCGTGACGTCGCGCTCAGCACCGAGATGGCCAGGCCACGAGATCAGTCACGCTCGCTTGAGCTCGACCAGCGTTAGTGGGCCAGTTGCGCTCGCGACGTGATGCTCAGTTTCCCGGTGCTAACGGGCGCCGGTGCCGGAAGCCGACAACCCGTCTGAAGGGGTCGACTCCAAGGACGCGAGGGTCTGTCTTCACTGTTGGCGCAGAAGCGCCGGGGTTGCGGCGCCATTGATCATCATCGCTCGCGCCAATTGCGTCCGCGATGCCACACCCACCTTTCGGAACACCTTGCGCAAGTGGTAGTCGACGGTGGCGGGGCTAACGAACAGCCGTGAAGCGATGTCGCGGTTACGGAACCCTTCGCTGACAAGACTGGCGATCTCCGCCTCCTGCGGAGTCAGGGCATCGGCGGTGTCGGCACTGCGCTTGCGAGCGTGCTCACAGGTGGCTTCCAGTTCGGTCCGGGCGCGTTTGGCAAAGGCTCCGGCTCCCATGTCAGCGAGCATGTCGCAGGCCGTACGAAGCTGGGCTCTTGCGTCGACGCGGCGACCCTGGCGACGCAGCCATTCGCCGTAGACGAGGTGCGCACGGGCCAGGTCAAGTGGCGCCTGCGTGCTACGAAGAAGATCGATCGCCTCCCGGTAGAGCGGCTCGGCATCGACATCGTTAGCGAGCAGGGCCCGCGAGCGGGCTAAGAGGCCAAGCCCCCACGGCGCGCCCGCAGCTCGCGCTCTGACGCTCAGTCGCTCCAGGGCTTCATGCGCTATGTCGAGCTGGGCGCAACGGGTTGCAGCCTCAACGACGTCAGGGAGGATGAGCGTTCCCGCACCAAGGGGGTCGTTACGGAGGACGTACTCGGCGTGCGCGAGCGCCTCGCGGTAATTGCCGAGGCCGAGGTCAAGCACCGTGAGCTGACTACGCACGTCGTTGACGCCGGCGCCCAGGCCGCGCTTTGCCATTTCGGCGGTGACCTCGGCGGCGACGGCACGGACCTCTGCCTCACGACCGCGCCACGCCAGGACACCCAACTCTGTCCGGCGGTCACGGCTGGGAAGGCCTGGCTTGCCCGTCGCTGCCGCGATTTGCCCTATCTCGGCGCACGCGTCCTCCGCCAGACTGAGTCGACCCTCGCGAAGGTACGCGTTGCTCATCGCAGCCAGAGCGAGTGGAAGCTCGGTCAGCGTGCTTCGCTGGCGGCACACCCGTACATACTCCGCAGCCACCGCGGACTGGGCCGTGTCGTCAAGAAGCTCGCTCGCGGCGAAGGTCCCCGCCAGCAAGCACGGCAACAGGAGGTCCTCGGGAGTGGCTTTGTCCTGTAACTCGGCTACCGCGCCGCGCAAGAGCGGAACAGCCTGCCGGTGCTCACCAGCCAGGCGATGCAACAAGCCGGCAAGAAGTCCTTCGACAACACTCGCCGGCGGGCTCACTCGGGATGGATCGGGCAGGATCTCTGCGGCAGCCGTACGCACCCGTTCGATTGACGGACCTGACGCGTGGTTAGCGGCCTCGAGAGCGCGAAGCAGCGTTAGGCGTGCGAGCGCCGCATCGAGCGGAGCAAGGGACCGCGCGGCAGCCAGAAGGCCAGATGCTGCATCGACAAACTGTCCTGTCGCAAAGGAGACCTCTCCGGACAGTCGCAGCGCGGTGGCTGCCTGCAACTCTTCGATGGGCCCGACGAGCGCCTGGTCGAGCAACGCGCTGGCACGGTAAGGCTGGCCGGAAGTGATAGCCGCGTCGGCGGCTGCGAGCAGGCGGTTCGTGTCTTGACCCTCGTCCAGCGACAGTTTGGCCGGGAGAGCAGTGACGCTCGCCACGGCGCCATGACCAGCCCGCTCTCGAGCATGCCCGCCCGTGTGCTCCTCCCGGGCAGCCACACGGTCGTCTGGTCCTGACGCCGCCACCGCCAGATGCCACACAACCCGATCGGGACGGTCGTAGGCGTCGTTCGCGGCCGCCAGTGCACGATGGATGGGACCCCGTTGCGCGATCGGCGTGAGGTGGTAGGCCGCCAGACGCAACAAGGGGTTGTGGAAACAGACTTCCGGGCTGAGCTCGACGAGATCGCTCACGCCGGCGACCGCTTGTCCGGGATCGATGTCGAGCTGTTCGGCGGCACGCCAGAGCAGCGCCTCGGGGGCAGTCGGCTCAGCCGCCGCGAGGGAGAGCAGGAGCCGCGAGTGGGGAGAGAGCCCGTTCAGCTGACGCCTGAACAGCTCCTGGAACGAACGTCCGACGGGAAGCGGGTCGGGCAAGGCCTCGTAGCCCGCTAGCTGACCCGGCGACAATTCTCTTGCCAGCTCCGCGAGCGCCAGCGGATTGCCTCCCGTCTCGGCGACCAGGTAGGCACAGACGTGAGGACTCAGTTTTCCGGGCGTCAAGGAAGAGAGCAGCTCAACCGCTTCACGGTCGCCGAGCGCGCCGATGGGCAACTCCGGCAGACCGGACAGCGATGACAGCTGATCGGCCGGTTCGCGAGTGGCGAAGAGCAGCAAGATGCGCTCGACGTGCAAACGACGAGCCACGAAGCCCAGCACCATTGCTGACTCGTCGTCCAGCCACTGCGCGTCGTCGACCACACCCAGCACCGGTACCTCCGATGCCACGTCGGTGAGCAGGGCCAACACGCCCAATGCCAGGAGGAACTGGTCCGCCGGATACCCGTCGACCAGCCCAAACGTGCTTCCCAGTGCCTGCCTCTGGGGAATGGGCAATCGTTCGGTACGTCCCAAAAAGGGGACCAGGAGCCGGTGCAAGGCCGCGTGGCTCAGGCGGGACTCTGCTTCAATTCCGGTGAGCCGAGCGACGTGCATTCCGGCGGCCCTTGCCGTTGCAACCGTGGTTTCCAGGAGAGCTGTCTTACCTATTCCAGCTTCACCTCGAAGCACTGTCGCGCCTCCGGAGCCCTCTCTGGCTCTCCTCAACAGGTCTCCCAGCGTCCTGCGCTCGTCATCGCGACCGAAAAAGGACGACTCCGTCCCGGGGGAGCTCGACCTTGCCCAGGTACCTTCTCGGAGACCGGCCTGCCGGGCACGCTCGTCGCCACGTAAGGCTCCAGGTGCCGGGGTCGGCGCGAGCATCACCGGCGGTGGCGCGACGGTGATGGATGTCATGCCGAGTGCCTCCCGCTCCTAGAGGTGAACCTTCACCCAACCTTCGCGCTTGAGAGCCTCCGTGGTCTTCGGCGTGAGCAGGAATTTCTGGGGCAGGCCAACAGCTATCCGTATCTTCTAGCTAGCTTCAATGCGCAATCGGGACCAGGTGGTCATGCTGACGTGAGGAACTATGTCTCTGCGCGTTTTGATTGTTGACGACAGCATCCATTTTCTCGAGGCGGCACGTGAATTGCTGGAACGCGAAGGCATGGCCGTTGTCGGGACCGCTTCGACCACTGCCGAGGCGCTTTCGCTCGCGAAGCATCTGCAACCCGATGTCACGCTGGTTGACATCGATCTCGGGGAGGAGAGCGGTCTCGATCTCGCGCGACAGCTCACGGGGCCGACCGTGCGAGAACTGTCGCCGGTCATCTTGATCTCGGCCTATCCGGAACATGACCTCGCGGAGCTCATCGCGGCCAGCCCTGCAATCGGGTTCATGCCGAAGGCCCGTTTCTCGGCAAGGGCGATCCTCGAGCTAGTGGGGACAAGCGACGGAGGTGATCGTCCCGGCGGCGCCTAGCGCGCTTCGAGAAACGTGAGAACGGCCAAGACACGCCGATGATCGTCAGCGGTCTCGGGTATCTGGAGTTTCAGGAGCAGGCTGTGCACATGCTTCTCGACGGTGCCTTCGCCGACGAACAGGCGGTGCGAGATGCCGAGGTTCGAGTATCCCTCCGCCATGAGGGAGAGCACTTCACGCTCGCGTGGCGAGAGGACGTCGAGCGGGTCATTGCGGTGGTGCGTTGTGACGAGCTCCTGGACAAGGCCGGGGTCGATGACAGAACCACCTTTGGCGACCCGCTCGACAATCTCGATGAAGTCGGTCACGTCGGTTACTCGGCTCTTCAAGAGGTAGCCCACCCGCTCTCCCCGAGCGAGCAGGTCGAGTGCTTCCTCGACCTCGACGTGCGCCGAGAGAACGAGGATCGCGATTTGGGGAAGCTCGTCGCGGATCGTTCGCGCTGCCTCGAGACCCTCCGTCAAGTGTCCGGGAGGCATCCTGATGTCTATGACGGCAAGATCGGGTCGCAGCCCGCGAACCAGCCTCAGAAGCTCCGGGGCGTCGCCTGCCTGACCGACGACCTCGAACCCGGACCGCTCGAGAAGGCTCGCCAGCCCTTCGCGGAGAAGCACGTCGTCGTCGGCCAGCACCACTCTGATCGGGGTCGCAGTCACTCCCCTAAGTATGGGCTACGGGCATGGTCCAAGCATGTCTTGGCAACGGGCGCGGATTGCCCGAGCAGAGGACACACGCGGATCGGTGGGTCGAGGGCTCCGAGCCTGGAAGAATGAAAGACAGGATTCCGAAGATGGCCTGTTTCGCCTGCTCGGAGCTCATGAAGCTCGACCTTGCCCAGAAGGGTTACTCTTTGAGGACCGTGAGAGCGGCTCACCGCAGGTGCGATTGATGTCGAAATCTCGGTGGTTCGCGGTCGGATCTGCTGACCAATCGGCACGGGAGCCGGGAGCGGACGCGGCAGATGAGGCGCTCGCGTATGACGACCCGAAGCTCTTGGTCGTGTTCTGCCCCCAGGCATACGACCCTCCAGTCATAGTCCGGCAAGTCCGCCACCGTTCGGGGAGCGTTCCTCTCATCGGCTGCACCACGGCAGGTGAGTTCGCTACGGGCGGTTCGGACGAGCCCAGCGTGGTCATCGCCGCCTTCGGAGGCGATGGATTCACCATCGAGACGGTGGCGGTGCCGAGCGCGTCGGAGAACATGCGTCTCGCGGGTGATCGCGTCGCCCGATGCTTGCCCTCACCTGAAGGTCACCCCTACCGGGCTTTGCTGCTGCTGACAGACGGTCTGGCGGGAGATCAGCAGGAGATGCTGAGAGGTGCCTACGCGGTGCTTGGTGCCGGTGTCCCGTTGGTTGGCGGCTGCGCAGGCGACGATCTCAACATGGTCAGGACGTTCCAGCTGCACGACGATCAGGTGCTGACCGACTCGGTAGTCGCGGCCGGGATCGCGTCAAATGCTCCGCTCGGGATCGGCATCGGCCATGGCTGGCGCAGGGTGGGTGAGCCAATTCTCGTGACACGCAGCGGTGAGAACCGCGTTTACACGCTGGACGACGAACCCGCTCTAGACGTCTACCTGGAGCATCTGGGCGTAGTGGACCCGTTGCAAGTGAGCGGTCGCGAGCTGACGGAACTTGCGCTGATGCATCCTCTGGGGCTGGGTGGACGAGGCGGCAACGAGTTCGTTCGCTTCATCAGCGGTGCCGACTTCGACGAGCACTCGCTGGCGTGCATAGCAGAGATTCCACAGGGCGGCCTGATCTGGATCATGGAGGGGGATCCGGAGTCGGTGCTTTCGGCGACCGATGCTGCCTGCAGCGATGCTCTTGCCGCGCTTGACGATCACGTGCCGCTCGGACTGCTCGCTTTCGACTGCGTCGCCAGACGCCTCGTGCTCGGGGACGATGGCACGCGAACAGAGCTGGCGCGGCTTCTGACATGTGCTTCAGGAGCGCCATTGGCAGGCTTCTATTCCTACGG
>Ga0326728_10022848_pt1 | contig 11547 bp, 7 predicted proteins | sample MB3enrmetagenome_FD_207602 | JGI IMG/M metagenome (GOLD analysis project Ga0326728, IMG submission 207602) | Lab enriched peat soil microbial communities from McLean, Ithaca, NY, United States - MB31MN | ecosystem: Environmental > Terrestrial > Soil > Wetlands > Peat | place: USA: New York... | reverse complement strand
TCGTCACATCTTCTGGGCACCGGACGATCCGAATAAACTCCCAGAATGGGAGGACCCTTCTGACGATCATCTCGGCCCGCTACAGAACTATATTCACAGCCATTACCAGCGGGTCGAAGTCTTTGCGGACTCCACCGAAGTCTGGGAGAAAAAGGGCTGAGCGCGCCCAATCGTGTGAGCCTCTAAGGGTCGACGCGCTGAAAGAGATACCAGTTATTAGCGAGGCTATTCGTCGTCTTGAGGTTGTGCAAATCGAACTTCCCGCACTGGTTGCGGACAAACTTGAAGACTTCCTCCACCGTGGCGCACTCATAGGGAAGCCCCCCGAGCCAGTCCGTGAGGTCGGTCCGCCAGTGCATTCCCCGCGTCGATTCGTACTTCTGCACGTTCCCGACCAGGCTGCGGGAGTGCAGTCCGCGCGCCGCAAAATACACAGGAATAGTGGTAAGCTCGACGATGAATTGCGCGGGGCGGGGCAGGGCGTTGAACCCCTTTTTTAATCCACGCCAGAATTTCGACCCCAACAAACCCTCCACCTGATTGTAGATCGCAATGTAGAGGTAACCACCATTCTTCACGAGTTCCGTCGAGCGACGGAGCGCCTCCCACATCTGGCCGGTGTGTTGGAGCGTCCCCCACGCATAGACAATATCGAAGGAGCCCAGCCGCGAGGTGAAATCGCTATCGAGTATGGAGTCTTGGTGAACTTCCCAGTTCGCCGGAGAACCCGCTGCCCGGCGAAGGTGCGCACAGCATTCGACGGATAGCGGATCCGGATCGAAACTGACGACGCGCGTAGCGCCGAGCCGGAAGGCGGCGTAAGAGAACAATCCGCTCCCGCAGCCGACATCCAGAAAACTTCGGTTGTGGAGGTTCTCCATATCCATGAATTCGGTGAGCGACCGCTCGGCGCTGCGCACGCGGTCCTCCGTGACATGGCGCAGAAATCGATTCCAATTTGCGCCGAAAGCAAACGTGGGTGGTTTAGGCATCAGGATACGTCTGGCGGGCCTTGCCGAAAGATGGCAAACCCAACTCAGTCTTTTCTCTCCCAGATTTCGTCATATTCTTTGAAGACTTTGACCAGCCGATAGTGGGTAAGAAGATAGTTCCGCAACGGCCCGAGATGATCGTCAGAAGGGTCTCTCCAACTATAGTCATCCACATCGCTAGGTGACCATGCGATGTAGCGAGGACGGTGCAGTTCCACACCGCGAATCACCTCCGCCACTTGCTCCACCGTCGTGTAGCCAGTGTTCGTTATATAAGGTAAAGGTGTAGGGTTGCGGAGGTTCAGGTAAAAATAGACATCGGCAAACGCCGCGCGGAAGTACTCCAATGGCCGCGTATGCTGCTGAATCCACACGCATTCCTGATAATACACGCGGTTTGTAAAGGCGGCTCTGCCTTGGGGTGTGGAGAGAATCTGCTTCGGCATGGATTGGGCTACCAGCGCCGCATGGGGAGGCACCAGCAGAACTCCCAACGCCAGCGCCCCGCCAACCGCCCGAGCGAGCTTGCCTGGAGAATCAATAAGCCAGCCCAGAAGGATAACTCCTGGTAATTCGCTCAACAGCATCCGGAAAAGACTGGGGGCGGGTATGATGCTCAGTAGCATGAAGGAGCCCACGATGGCCAGCAACATCGGGCGCGCCCAATATTCGGCCGGTTTTTTCCCGGAATCCCGCCGGTAGCGAGCGAAGAACAGAACGTAGGTGAAAGGAATAACTACATAGACAAAAAGCCATTGCAGAGAACCTTCGAGGAATAAGCGCAGCGTTCCAAACCCAGGCAAGTCTTGCACCAGGTCCGGCCAGAAGGTGTTGACGTATGTCTCCTTGGGCCAATATTTGACGCCGAAAACCACCGTGCACCAGAGAAAGCGGGGCAACCCTGCCTTCCAAATAAAATAAGCGTTCACGGCAAGGAGGGTGGCGAGGAAAGGCGCAACCAGCCAGGCTTCCTTCTTGAGCAACTTGCGCCAACCCTCTTGCCTCCGCCGGGATTCCCACCACAAAAAGGCGCCGATGCCCGCGGCCACAGCCAACCCGTTCGATTGGGTGAAGCACAAGGTGAGGCCACAGAAGAACCCTGCCGCAGCAATCCGCGCCGGGGTTCGCCGCTCCATCAACGCTGCGATCGCCGCGACTGCAGTGAGCAGACTAAACCAATGATGGGTGCAATCGAGGTCGCACTTGTACACGCCAGCGAGGAAGAGGGCGCTGGGCAGTAGCGCCAGGCTGGGACGCATCACTTTCTTCGCGATCGCCACGCCCAGCCAGGCCAAGCCCAGCCCCAGCAACAGGATCGTGAGATCCGGGATCCATAACCGGAGCCCGAAAAGCTTGAACAGAAAGAAAAAGACCAAGGGAGAGCCGGGAGTCACAAATTGAAAAAAGTCGCGATACATCGCTTCGCCCTCGTGCATCCGCATCGCGTCAATGACATGAGTCAGGCCATCGACATTGTGATCGATGGGGATGAACGGCGGAACGAAGAGAAGGGAGTAAAGAAATGTGAGTGCGGCCAGCAAGAAAAGGAGGGTCACCCTGTCCGGAACCCAGCAAGAGTGTGGCTCAACCTGCTTCGCAGAGGGTGATATTGGTTGCGGTCTGGATGGCAACGTGACGCGTGAATCCATATTTCGCTAGCCTACTAGCTTCCCGTTGCGGATTCTGGGATTCCCAATTCTGATGGAGTCCCCACATTTGCTACGGCTGCCAAGCTGCCTCAGCAGTGAACAACTTGAAAACTAATGAGAAGTGGCATCGGGACCCTTCGATGAGGTTGCGGCGATCCACATCCAGCCTCGCGTCAAGACCGTGTAGATAATGAGCATATACAAGGGAATGCAGAACCGGCGGTTTTCTCCAAACTCCGTAAACGCCGCGAATATTGAAACCCATAAGGCCATGGCGAAAGTAAGATATTCGTGTTTTGTAAATGCCTTCAGGCGAAAGAGAGCAAGAGGGGCGGAGAGCAATGCCAGAACAAGAAAGGCGCCCTTGACTTCGCGGACCAAGAAGTTACCCATTGGCGCCAGAAACCCGGACAGTCTTATCTTGCCGCCCTGCGGCCAGCCAACTTCACCAGGGCTGGGCTCTCCCCAGAACTGCATCCAGCCTTGCTCGGCGCGCCGGAGGCAAAGAAGGGGATGATGGATTGTCAGGTACAGGGCGAGAGAAGCGAGTTCATGGTCGATCTGGATGTCTGTTTTCCCTGTTCGCCTTTCCATTTCTGGCAGGGCTCTTTCACCAACATCTACCCTGGTGAAGCTAGGGAAAGGGTCGGTTTGCTGACGAGCCTGTAGCCAGGCATCCCGCAGCGCGACAAAGCGGTCGGGAGCCAGGTAAACGTACGGATCAACCGGGTCCATTAATTGTTGACCGGCGCGAGTTGTTGGCGAGAGATATCCGCTATTGAAATAGTTAAATCCGCACCAACCCAAAATGAACACGATCACCGGGAGCGCAAAAACAAGGGTTCTCTTGATGGCCCCGCGCCGCAAGATTTTCGCAGGAGGCCAAAGAGGAACCAGGAAACAGTAATACACGGGCACCAAACAGATCATCAAGGGACGAGTCAAACCCGCCAGAGCCACGATCATTCCCAGCCCCAACGGGTATCGGATGTTGTTCTCCCCAGCGCCGTCACTGCGGGTGATGAACCAGAGCGAGGTCACGAGGAGGAAGTTCGTCAGTGCTTCTGTCAAGGCCCAGGCCTCATAGAGGAGAACTTCCGGAATAAGGCTGCAGGTGAGCCCCACGAGGAGTGAGAAAAGGCCGTGGTGGGTGCGGCGAAAGGCCATATCGAAGATCATTAAACTCGCTGCAACCCCGAGGATCGATTGTGCAACCCATATTGCCCATGGATTGAGGCCGCAGAAGGCAACCAACAATGGGTAAACGGGAACGCGATCGCCCAAAGCATGGAAATTAAACAGTAGAATATCCCTAGCTGCCTGGGTATACGAACCGTCGATCTCTGCACTAAAAAACGGGTGCGGCAGAATCATCAGGATTAACCTGCCCAAAGCGCTCACAACCAGCAGCACCAAGGCGTACCTGCCAAATTTGTCCCGTTGCTCTGGCATTGCAAACCCTCCAGCGAACACCGCTCGCGACACTCATCATCCAGCACCGGAGCAAGAAGAAGGCCGTGCCTCCTCGCCCGGTTGTGGAATTATAGCATCCGAAGGACGACGGCGGGGGCAAGGAGTTTGCGGGGGGGGCGCCTGGAATGCTGAGATTCGGCCTAAAACCTAATCAGAAGTAAGGCCGGTGCCCTTCGATGAGGTTGCGGTGATCCACATCCAGCCTCGCGTCAAGACCGTGTAGAAAATGAGCATGTAGAAGGGCACGCAGAACCGGCGATTATCTCCAAACTCCGTGAACGCCGCGAACAGTGAAACCCATAGGGCAATAGCGAAAGTAAGATATTCAATTTTAGTAAAGGCCTTCAGGCGAAAGAGAGCACAAGGGAGGGAGAGTAAGGCCAGGACAAGAAAGGCGCCCTTGACTTCGCGAACTAAGAAGTACGCCATCACATTCGCCGATCTGCTCAGTCTTATCTTGCCGTCCTGCAGCCACTCAACTTCATGCGGGTGGGGCTCCCCCCAGAACTGCATCCAGCCTTGTTCGACGCGCCGGAGGCAAAGAAGCGGATGATGGATTTCCAGGTAAAGGGCAAGAGAAGCGAATTCATGGGACACCTGGATGTCTGTTTTCCCTGTCTGCCTTCCTACTTCTGGCAGCGTCTCGTAATAGTCATCTTCTGCGTTCGCGTTGGGGCTAAGGTTGGTTTTCCGGCGAGTCTGTAGCCAGGCATCCCGCAGCACTGCAAATCGGTCAGGAGCCAGGTAAACGTACGGATCAACCTGGTCCATTAGTTGCTGGCCGGCGCGAGTTGTAGGGGTGAAATATCCGTTATTGAAATAGTTAAATCCGCACCAACCCAAAATGAAGACGATCACCGGGAGCGCGAAAGATAGTGTTCTCTTGATGGCCTCGCGTTGCATGATTTTCGCGGGCGGCCAAAGAGGAACCAGGAAACAGTAATACACGGGTACCAAACAGATCATCAAGGGACGAGTCAAACCCGCCAGAGTCACGATCGTTCCCAACTCCAACGGGTATCGGATGTTGTTCTCCCCAGCGCCGTCACTGCGGGTGATGAGCCAGAGCGAGGCCACGAGGAGGAAGTTCGTCAGTACTTCTGTCTCGATCGCGGCCTCATCGACCAAAACTTCCGGAATGAGGCTGCAAGTAAGCCCGACGAGGAGTGAGAAAAGGCCGTGGCGGGTGCGGCGGAAGGCCATATCGAAGATCATTAAACTTGCTGTAACTCCGAGGATCGATTGTACGAACCATATCACCCGGGGATTGAGACCGCACAAGGCAACCAACAATGGGTAAACGGGAACGCGATCGCCCAAAGCATGGAAATCAAACAGCAGAATGTCCTTGGCCGCCTGGATATACGTCGGGTCGACTGGCCTAGTGAGGGGCACCAAGGTGATGAGTATTCTGCCCAAGGCGCCCACAACCAGCAGCACCAATGCGTACCTGCCAAATTTGTCCCCTTGTCCCGGCATTGCGAATCCTCCGGCGAACACTGCTCCCGACACTCATCATCCAGCACCGAAGCAAAGAGAACGCCGCACCTCCTCGCCTGGTTGCGGAATCATAGCATGGCCTATGCGTGTCGTGAGGACCAGCGGGGGACAGAGTGGCATGACCTCGCGTTCTGTTGGCCGCATCCACTATCCCTACGAAGCTGTCCCGGCTTGCGAATTCATACCTCCAAAGGTCGGGTGAATCTTCTTAACAACAGCGGATTCTCGGCCTTCAGATCGTAATCGTTCGCGGTTCGGCCGCTCAGTCTAACATGTAAGCGGCCCCGTACGACGCAAGAAACGACTGCCAACTTAGTCCTTTTTCTCCCAGATTTCGTCAGAGTTCGCGAAATCCTTAACCGACCAGTAGCGGCTACGGATATAGTCCCGCAGCGGGCCTAGATGATCGTCCTTCCCGTTTTGTCCTGTGCCCAGTGGTGACACCAGCAGGATGTAACGGACCTCCCGTTGTTTGAGGCTTCGCACAACCTCAGCCACTTGCTCCGGGGTCGTGTAGCCGTCGTTTGTTACGAAAGGCAAGGATGTCGGGTTGCGGAGGTTCAGGTAAAAAGATTCGCCTGCGTCGACAAACGCCATATCATAGAAATACTCCGCGGGCCGGGTGTGCTCTTTAATCCAAACCAGTTCCTCATACGACACGGGGTCCGTGACGGCAAGTTTACCCGGTCGTGTCGTGAGGATATGTTTCTCCTTGAATTGCTCGGTCGCCACGGCATGGGGAACTAGCAGCAAAATCCCCACCACAAGCACCCCGACAATTGTCCGAGCGAGCTTGCCGGGAGAATCAATGAACCAACCCAGGAGTATGAAACCCGGCAGGGCGCTCGAAGCCATCCGGGTAAGACTTGGGGACGGAGCCACACCCAGGAGCATGAAGGAACCCACTACGGCCAGCAACATCGGGCGCGCCCAAAATTCCGTGGGCTTCTTCCCGCACTCCCGCCAGTAGCGAGCGAAGAACAAAAGGTAGGTGAAGGGAATGACCGCATAGAGAAAAAGCCAGTGCACGAGGCCGAAGAGGAAATGGCGCAGGGACAAAAAACTAGGCAAGGTTTGCGTCACGACCAAGAAACTGTTGTCTGTCGACTTGGGATAATACTTGATGCCGAAGAACACCGTGCACCAGAGAAAGCGGGCCAGGCCAGCCTGCCAGACGAAATAGGCGTTCACGGCGATGAGGGTCGTGATAAAGCCTGCCACCAGCCAGGCTTCGCGTTTGAGCAATCCGCGCCACGGCTCCCGTTTCTGCCGGGATTCCCACCACAAGAAGACTCCCAAACCTATGACCGCAGCCAACCCGCGTGACTGCGTGAAAAAGACGGTGAGGCCGCAGAAGAACCCGGCCGCAGCAATCCGCGCCGGAGTGCGGCGTTCGATCAGTACCGCGATCGCTGCCGTTACCGTCAGCAGACTGTACCAGTGATGGGTGGGGTCGAGCCGGTTCTTGTACACGCCCACGAGGAAGATGGCGCTCGGCAGCAGCGCGAGGCTGGGCCGCATCACCTTCTTCGCGATCACCTCGCCCAGCCAAGCCAGGCCAAGCCCCAAGAGCAGGAGCGTCAGATCCGGTATCCAGGGTTGGAGCCCCAACAACTTGAAGAAAAGGAAATAGACGAACGGAGTCCCCGGGGTCGTAAACTGAAAGAAATCCCGGTACATCGCAGCGCCTTGGTACATGCGCTTCCCGTCGGTTACGAGAATCAGGCCATCGATGTGCCGATGGATGGGGATGAAGGGCGGAACGAAGAGAAAAGCGTAAAGGAAAAGCAGCGCGGCCAGTAGGAAAAGCAGAGTCGGGACATCCATGGCGCGGCCCGAGGGGGAGCCACCTTCCGGTCCAGCATGCCACATTCTTTGTACCCCCGAAGTCAGCTTGGCCGGCCAGTTCATATCACGGGTTTTCTTTTCAGACGGCGGCATGCCCGGCTCTTACGCGCAAGTCAATGCGGAGCTTGTTGTCCAATCTAACTCCTACTCTGCTGTCCTTTCCCAGACTTCGTCAGAGTTCGTGAAGACTTTGACCCGCCGGTAGCAGCGGTGGAAATAGTCCCGCAGCGGGCTGAGATGATCGTCAGAAGGACTTTCCCAGTCCGGAATTGTATCCAGTGACGAAGGTGACCACACGATGTACCGAACCTGATGCTGTTCCAGGCCTCGAATGACCTCCGCCACTTGCCCTGGCGTCGTGTAACCGCAGTTCGTCAAAAGAGGCAGAGGCGTGGGATTGCGCAGACCGAGGTAGAAGTACATATAGGGGGCCGCCGCTTCGTACAGATACTCGGATGGATGGGTGTGCTGCAGGAGCCAACCGTACTCCTCAAGGGTTTGCGGGTCCGCCAAGGCAAGCTGACCGTGGGGCGTCGTGAGCATTCCTCGCTCAATGGATTGGAACCTTGCCACGCCATGAGGAATGACGAAGAGAATCCCTGCGGTGAGCAGGGTGGCAACTGCCCGGCCGAGTTTTCGGGGAGAATCGAGGAACCAACCCAGGAGTACGAGTCCCGGCAACGTGCAGGAAGCCATTCGAATAGAGGCCGGGGCAGGTACGACACTGAGGACCATAACGGAGCCCACCATCGCCAGCAGCATCGGCTGTTCCCAGTACTCCCTTGGCTGGTTTCCTGATTTTCGCCAGTAGCGGCCAAAAAACAGAATGGGAATGAAGGGGACAGCCACAAAAATGAACAACCATCCGGCGAGGCGGAAAAATACGTTCGCTTGCCAGGCAAGCCTCGGCAAGTCATTTGTGAGCACCAAGAAAGAGTTCACATCCATCTGTTTGGGATGGTACTTAAGGCCAAAGACGATTGTGCACCAGAGAAACCTGGCAAGCCCAGCCTTCCAAACAAAATAGGCGTTCACGCCCACAAGGGCCATAACGACACCCCCGAGCAACCAAACCTCTTTCTTGAGCAATTGGCGCCAGTCCTCCCGCCTTCCCCGGGATTCCCACCATAGATAGGCAGCAAAACCCACGGTAACAGCCAACCCACTTGACTGGGTGAAGCACGCGGTGAGACCACAAAGAAAGCCGGTCGCAACAATCCGCGCCGGAGTTCGCCGTTCCATCAGCACGGCAAGCGCCGCGGTCGCCGTGAGCAGACTGAACCAGTGGTGCGTGGCGTCGAGCTGGGTTTTGTACACACCCGCCAGAAAGATCGCGCTCGGTAGCAGCGCAAGGTTCGGTCGCATCACCTTCCTGGCAATCACGATGCCGAGCCACGCCAGGCTTGCCCCCACGAGCAGCAGCGCTACGCTGAGCACCCACACTCGAGGCCCGAACAGCTCGAGCACCAAGAGATAAACGAGGGCGGTGCCCGGGGGCGTGAATTGAAAGAAGTCCCGGTACATGATTTCGCCATCCCGCATCCGCAACGCGTCGCCTAGAATGACCAAGCCGTCACCGCTGTGATCGATGGGAGTGAAGGGCGGAACGAAAAGAAAGGCATAAAGAAAAAGCAATGCGGCGAGCATGAAAAGGAGTGTTGGGGTGTCGAAAACTCGGGAAGAGTTTGAGACGACCTCATCCTGTGCGCGTGACATTCCTTGTACCTCTGGAGCCGACTTGGTTTGTGGTTTTGTACCAGCCAGGGTCCTCGCCATCCCCTCCACACGCCGCGGGATTACCGCTTCTCACCCTGCAAATACGATTCTGTCACTCAATCCTGGCAAATATATCTGCGCGGGAGATGAGAAACAAGTTCCATTTCGATGGCTGTCGGGGCTGGCGGAGAGCAAGTTCAATTGTTAGCCCCGGAGGGGTCCTTCGCGCGCATCACGCTTTCCTGCGTCCCAAAACAAAGCTTGCCGCGCGTTTCAGCCGGGTGCGCAGGCGGAGTCGGGCCCGCAGGTTCAGGAGGGGGTTGTAGCCCCACCGCGCCCGGCACTCCAAATCCAGCCGCGAATCATTGGGCTGAACCATGGTCCGCAGCAGAAGGTAAGGGTCGGTCAGTAGATGATTTAATCCCTCATTATTGTCGTCAGCGATGAAAGCTACGTCGAATGCTCCCCGCACGCAGTCCACCACCGCTTGATTATAAAACCCATAAGGGTACGCGAAGGACACAACCGGTGAGCCCAGAAGTGTTGTAAGGTCGTCCCTGCTCCCCACGACTTCCTCGGTTAGTTCTCGGGCGGAGAGAGTGGTCAAATCCGCATGGGTTCGGCTATGCGCGCCGAACTCGATCCCCTGGGTGGCCCAATAGCGGATCTGTTCGACGGTCATAAGCCGTTGTGTGCCAAAACCTTTTGCCTCATCCCAGGCGTTAGTCCCTCCCAGTTGTCCCGTCACCACGTAAACCCCCGCGCCGAACCCATAGCGCCGGAGCACTGGGAAGGCATAATCAGCCAAGTCAGCGTAACCGTCATCGAAGGTCAGCAGGACCGGTTTATCGGGAAGGCCCTTGCCCTCGAGACGCCAGCGGAGCCAATCTGCGGGGCGGACGCCGGTATAGCCCCGGCGAGCCAGCCAACGCACATGGCGCTCAAACGTCTGGGGAGAAACGGTCAGACTGGGAAGGGTTCCAGGCCGCAGAGGACCAACGTGGTGATAGAGGAGTACCGGCAGACGCATTCCAAATTCACTTTGAAGTGTTTTCCACGAGCCGGTTTCCTTGAGGGCGGCGCGGAATTCCGTGGTGCGACGCCCGATTTCCAGGAGGCGCAAGCCGACCTTCTGCGCAATAGGAAACCGGCACAGCCTCTCGCACACTCCTATAGGTGGCACCAGAAGATGGGCAGGCGACAAAGCGAACTGAAGGACCATCCGCCGGGGAAACCTTTTCCACCACACCGTCCTCGCCAACCCCGCCAGCAGGTCCGAATGCGGGCGGTAATCGGGGTGCTTGCGGCATAGCATTACCTCGCTCCTGCCGAATGCTTCCCCGTCGTTGAACAGGAAGGATCGCGAAGACTTCACGGAAAGCTCATAGGCGACCGCCGCAGGGAGGTACTGAAATCGGACCCCCATCTTCCACAATCGCCAGCCTAATTCGAAATCATCATTCGCCAGTAGATTCTCGTCGAGGCCACCGCAGGCGAGAAGCGTAGAACGGAGCATCGAACTATTACTGATCAAGAACGTCTGCTCCGGCCACTTCAGCCCACCTTGCAAATTGAGGTGGCGGTTATATTCCTGGTACCAGGATTCGTTGGCGTACGTAAGAATCGAAGCAGGAGACCTGGGGGCAAGAAAGATAGAGCCGTGCGCCACAACAGGATCCGGGCCCGTGTGCGCCTCGACATGCCGTCTGAAGACATCAGGGGTGCAGATGATATCGTCATCAATGAAGATAACCAGTTCGCCCCGCGCCATCCCGATTCCGGTATTCCGGGCTTTACTGAGGCCGCGATTCGGCTGTTCGATGATACGTAATGCACAGGGTGGATGAAGCTCGCGGGCCGCCGCAGCACTGCCGTCCATCGACCCATCGACAATTAGAATCACTTCGTATTCGTCCGCCGGTAAGTCCTGTTTGAAGATGGCGGGCAGAGTTTTTGAGACCAAAACGTCTCGGCGGTTGCAAGTTGCCATGACCACGGAAAGCTTTAGAGAGCCTGTCATGCCAACTCCACCTGATGAAAGGTTGAAGCACAACTCCCCAGCGGTTCTTCTGCCTGCACCACAAGCAGGTCTCCCGACTTTATGGGAGGACGTGATTCAATGATCCGCCCATCTTGGGATGCTACTGCCCTCCCAGGTATATCGCGCAGGAGGTACCCGACAAAGGCACTGATGTTGCTCACGAATTCAATCATCTCGTGAATCACTCCCTGTCCTGCCCAAGACAAACCTTGCGGTGTGTTTCAGCCGGGTGCGCAGGCGGAGTCGGGCCCGCAGGTTCAGGAGGGGGTTGTAGCCCCACCGCGCCCGGCACTCCAAATCCAGCCGCGAATCATTGGGCTGAACCATG
>Ga0326728_10022847_pt1 | contig 11547 bp, 13 predicted proteins | sample MB3enrmetagenome_FD_207602 | JGI IMG/M metagenome (GOLD analysis project Ga0326728, IMG submission 207602) | Lab enriched peat soil microbial communities from McLean, Ithaca, NY, United States - MB31MN | ecosystem: Environmental > Terrestrial > Soil > Wetlands > Peat | place: USA: New York... | reverse complement strand
ACAATTAATCTATCATCATTTGGATTTGACACTGGCGCGGCGCAACTTTAATTTGGAGGCATGATAGAAATTTATGGCTGAGAACACTCCGATACCGACTGGAGGCCCTGTGCCGCCCAAACCGGCTGAAGCCGCCAAGGTTCAGCCCAAAAAAGAAACGGTGCGAATTAATTTGCCGCCGAAGCCAACTGCCGCGCCGACAATTAAATTGCCGACGCTGGCTCCGGGCGCGCCGCCGCCAACCATGGCCACGGCGGCGCCAGCCGCGCCCGCGTCCGCCCGCACTCCCGCTCCTCCGCAGCCGCCGACGTCGGGAAGCCCGTCCTCCCGCATCGCCGCTCCGGCCGCGGGCCACAAACCCGGCCCTTCTTCAGCCGCGCCCCGGGCTGTTCCCGCCGGCGGCGGAGAATTGACCACACTGGATAAAGGCCTGGCCATTGCCGCCGCCGTGGCTGTTCTGGCCGCGTTGGCGGCCCAGGTTTATCTGAAGTTTTTCTTGACGGACACAACCGGAACTTGACACCAGGTTATTATGTCTTCCCCAAATACTATGCCTTCCCCGAATACTCTGAAATTAAACCAGGCGAATTTTTCAACCGAAGTGCTCGGCATTCCCGGACCGGTGGTGGTCGATTTCTGGGCGGAATGGTGCGGCCCCTGCAAGATGATCTCGCCCCTGCTGGAAGAACTGGCTTCTGAATACGATGCCCGCGTTCGCATCGGCAAAGTGAATATTGATGAGGAACAGGCTCTGGCCGCCGAATACGGCATCCGCGCCATTCCCACCCTGCTTTTTTTCAAAAGCGGCGAGGTGGCCGCGCAGATTGTCGGCATGTGCTCCAAACGGGACTTGAAATCGAACATCGACAAGTTGCTCGGCGGTTAACATGCAACCATCGGCCTCCGATGAGTTTGGGCGCGGCCCATGCCACTGATCATCACTCCCAGGCAACTGAATCAACGCGCGGAACTGTATCATCAACTTGGGATAATGATCGCCGCCGGGCTGTCGGTCCATAAAGCGCTCGAACATCTCCAGAGCCATCCTCCCTCCCTTTCTTTGCGCGCGCCCATATCGCAATTGCTGGAGCAATTGGACCAGGGCCACACCGTCGGCGAGTCGCTGCTGCGGATCGGAAAATGGATTCCTTCCTTTGATCTGGCCCTGCTCGACGCGGGCGAGCGCAGCGGCCGCCTCGATGCCTGCTTCAAACTCCTGGCGGTCTATTACCGTGAACGCGCGCAAATGGCGCGGCAAATGATTTCGGACATTGTGTATCCGGCCTTCGTTCTCAACTTCGCCATCGTTCTGTTTCCGCTCATCGATCTGGTGACGACGGGGAATGTCGCGCGCTTTCTGTGGATGACGGTGGGGATTGCCGCGCCGCTTTATGGTGTGGTCTTTCTTATTATTTACGCCTGCCAGGGGCGGCATGGCGAAGGGTGGCGCAGCAAGGTCGAGCAAATTTTAGGCCGCATCCCCATCCTCGGGACCGCGCGGCAGGATCTGGCTTTGGCCCGGCTGGCGACGGCCCTGGAAAGTTTGCTCAACGCCGGCGTGCCGATTGTGACGGCGTGGGAACTGGCCGCGACAGCCAGCGGGTCGCCGGCCCTGGCCCGCACGGTGCAGGGGTGGAAGGGGCCGCTGGAGAAAGGTTCGACTTTCTCCGAACTCATTTCGGATTCGGACCGGTTCCCCGCGCTTTTTGCCAACTTGTATCACACGGGCGAAGTCAGCGGGACGACGGACCAAACCCTCATCCGGCTGCATGACCTTTACCAGACGGAGGGCCTGGCTAGAACAAAGGCCCTGGCCCAATGGACGCCGAAGCTGGTTTACTTCGGCATCGTCTTTTTCGTGGCATGGAAGATCATTTCCTTTTACACCGGCTATTTCGGGGAGATTAACAAAGCGATTGATTTTAAATGAGCGATTTTGCTCCTAATCTTAATCCTAATCCTAATCCTAATCTTGGTCAAAGCAGCGATTCATTTGGATTAAGATTAAGATTAAGATTGGGAACCCAAGAAAGCAACCCCCCATGACCATTGCGGAAATTTTATCGAACGAGGAATTGCGCCGGCACGAATTTCCCGTGACGCGCGATAAAATTTTCCTGGCCCACGCCGCCGTTTGCCCGTTGCCCCGGCGGGTCGCGGAGGCGATTCGTGATTACGCCCTCAAGACCACCCTGGGCGATCAGGAGGAGACGATGCCGGTGGCGCAAATCCAGCGGGCGCGCGCCCTGGCGGCAAGACTGCTCCACGGGCAGGCGGAGGAAATCGCCTTTGTCGGTCCGACGTCGCTGGCCCTGAGCTTTGTCGCCAGCGGGCTGCCCTGGCGCAAGGGCGACAATCTCCTGGTCTATTTCGACGATTATCCCTCCAACGTTTATCCCTGGATGGCGCTGGCGGAAAAGGGCGTCGAGGCGCGCCGGCTCAACGTCCGCGAATACGGGCGCATTCGCGCGGCGGATGTCCTCGGCCAGATTGATGAACAGACCCGCCTGGTCGCCCTGGCCTCGAACCATTTCGTCGCGGGTTACCGGCTTGACCTTGAGGCCGTCGGCAAGGCGTTGCGCGACCGGAATATTTTGTTTTGTGTCGATGGCATTCAGACCGTCGGCGCATTCCCGACCCACGTCGCACACATGGATTTCCTGGCCGCCGACGCCCACAAATGGCTGCTCGGCCCGTGCGGCGCGGGCCTTTTCTTCGTGCGAAAATCGTTGCAGGCAAAACTCCGCCCCGCCGTTCAGGGCTGGCACAATATCCGGTGTCCGAATTTTGTCGCGCAGGAGCAATTGCTTTACCGGCCCGACGCCCGCCGCTACGAAGCCGGATCAGCCAACCTGCTGGGCCTGGTCGGATTGAATGCGGCGATGGAACTGCTTTTGGAAATTGGCGTGGAGAATATTGCCGCCCGGTTGCTGCGCCTGAGGGCGTTGCTGGCGCCGGCGTTGCAGGAAAAAGGCTTCCGGGTGTTGCAGGCGGACGCCCCGGCCCAACACGCCAGCGGCATTGTCAGCTTTTACCGGCCCGATGCCGATCTGCCCGCGCTGCAAAAAAAACTCATGGCCGCGCGCATTGAGACCTCGTTGCGCACGGATCGCGGCGGGCGGCATTACATACGGGTTTCCCCGCACTTTTACAATACGGACGAGGAAATTCACCGGCTGCTGGAAAAACTGTAATCTGATCTGTCCGACTCGTCTGACCTGTCCGACCTTGGGTCATTCACTTCGCACGGAGAAGGAGAACGGGCACGCTAATGCTGTGCTGGACGCGGCTGGCGGTTGTGCCGAGAAATATGTCGGCCAGGAGGCGGTGTCCGTGCGTGCTCATCGCCACCAGATCGCAGCCCTTTTGCCTGACCCATTTCACGATCTCGCTGGCCGGATCGCCATAAGCCAGTTCCGCGTCGGCGGGAATCCCGGCGGATTGAAACTCCGACCGAACCTTCTTCAAATAAGCCGTGTCCTCGGTGATCTCGGGGCTGACTGCATCCGGGCCATAGGTGCGCGCCGCCCAACCGTCGGCGACGTGGAGCAACACGATGCGGCTCTGTGCCAGCTTCGCCAGAGATTTGATGTGTTCGATAATGGCCCGGTCGGTTGAAGTCCCGTCCAACGTCACCAGAATCGTCTTGTACATGGTTGATCCTTGCACGGCCTCAAGCTTCACCCGCCCGTGATGACATGCCAAGCCGATTTAATCGAGTCCGGCAGTCCGCAGATGTCCATCGCGGTAATCAGCAGCGCGCTGCCCCAGCCGGCGATCAGCAAAAACCAGCCCAGTTTCCATGCTCCCATCTTCTGGCGCGAACTGGTGAAATGCAGAAGCGGGAACATGGCGAAGGGCAACTGAAGCGCCAGCACAACCTGACTGAGGTTGAGCAGATCATTAATGCTGCTGTTGCCGCGAATCCCGATAATCAGCACCGCCGGAATAATGGCCAGCGTCCGGGTGATGAGCCGCCGCAACCACGGCGCGACGCGCCAGTGCATAAACCCTTCCATCACCACCTGCCCGGCCAGCGTGCCGGTAATCGTGCTGCTTTGTCCGCTGGCCAGCAGCGCCACGACAAACAACGTGCTCGCAAGGGACGTTCCCAACAGGGGCGCCAGCGTCAGATACGCGATGCGAATCCAGTCGCTGTCGGGGCTGAAACTGACCATTTGACCGCCGGTGACGATGACGCTGGTCTTGCCGTGAAAAACAATCGCGGCCAGCACCATGATGGCGGCGTTGACAAAGAAGGCCACGCTCAGGGCGGTGGTGGCATCAATGGTGTTAAACCGAATGGCGCTGCGGATGGAGGATTCATCCTTTTGGAAGTTGCGGCTTTGCACCAGGGCCGAGTGCAAGTACAGGTTGTGCGGCATGACCGTGGCTCCGATGATGCCGATGGTTATGTAAACCATTCCCGCCTGGCGGAGACTCGGAGTGAGCAGCCCCCGCCCCATTTCCAGGAAGCTGGGCTGCATCTGCGGCAGAATAAAAATTTCGATGAAGTAACAAACCCCGATTGTCGCCACCAGCAGGAGCACTATGGCTTCGATGGTCCGCATCCCGAACCGTTGCAGGGCCAGCAGCAACAACACATCCAGTCCCGTGATAATCACCGCCCAAAACAGCGGAATGTGGAACATGAGGTTGAGGGCGACGGCGCTGCCCAGCACTTCAGCCAGGTCGCACGCGCCGATGGCCAGTTCACAGAACAACCAGTTTGGCCAGCGCGTCCAGCGCGGATACCAATCCCGGCAGCATTGCGCCAGGTCTTTGCCAGTCACCACGCCCAAGCGGGCGGAGATGACCTGCATGAAGATGGCCATCAAACTGGCCAGGCCGACCACCCACAGCAGTCCGTATTTGAACCGGGCGCCGCCCGACAGGTCGGTGCTCCAGTTGCCCGGGTCCATGTAGCCGACGCTGATGAGAATGGCCGGTCCGACGAACGCCCGCCATTGCTGCCAAAAGCCGGCTTGATGGTGCGGCACATCCACGCTGCCGTGCATACCTTCAATCGACATCGTGCCGGGGTGCGAAACCGCAGCGACTCCGTTCTTCGCCGGCTCGCGCAAGTCCGCCGCGCCGGGATTGTCCAATTTTTCGCTCATGCCAGTGGCCGAAACTGTGCCACGGTGGTTAAGATACCCAAACGAATGTGTTTGTCAATTAAGACTTTTAGGCGCGGCTAATATTGGGGTGATGGTGTATCTCAGAGTTGTTAAAACCCGCCCAAAAGCTCCTCGACTATCCAAACGCGGTTTGTGATGCCTTGCGCCATTGCCGGGGTTTGCTCTTTGGCCGGTTCGGTGTCCGTTGCCTTGATCTTGAGCGCGGAATGGACACGGCAGAAGTTGAAATACGCCACTTGCAGGGCCACAGAGAACTTGTGATTGCGGAGCGTTTTCGAGTACCCGAGCGTTTTCCGGGTGAATCTGCGATTGAATAGGCGCAAGCTCAGGTTGCACCGTTCCGAATGGTTGGTTGTCATCATGGAACGGTGAGGTTTGCCGATAACCGGAATGCGTTTGACCCAAAGGCATTTGACCGGGTTCAATCGGCGCGGCAATCGGCCCCGGATGCTGCGATTTTCGGCCCCAAAGCATTTAATCTCATAGCCGTAGTCAACGGACTCCCGGAACACCTTGAAAACGCCCCCAGTGTGGCCGATGTAAGCCGCAAATCCATCGCTGGTCAATTGATACCGGCCCGTCGTTTTGGCCTTCAAACCGCGCAAAAACTCAAGGGCATTTTCCTTGTCCCGTTTGCCAACGTGCCAGTGAAGAATAAGTTTTGTCGTTTGCTCCATACCCAAAAAGGCGTATTGATCGCCGCGCAAGCGGTCATTGGCTGTGGTTGTGTCCTGAAGGCAATTTACGAACCCGTACATTTCGTCAACGGACACGAATTTTGCTTCGATGTTTTTGACCCGGCTTTCCATCAATTCGATTGCCTTGCGGCCAGCAACTTCGAGAACGTTTAAAACCGTGCGGCGATTGACCCCGGCCAGCCGTTCACAAGCCCTAACGCCGATGCCCTCGCACAACATGCGGATGATCTGATACGCCTTTTCAGGCTCCACGCGGAGATTGTCCAATGGCCGTTCAGGAATGATGGAAAACGTCTTTTTGCACGTTTTGCACCGATACCGCTGAAAACCGTTTTGAACGCCGAATTTAAATGCCTCTGATTGACACCGATGACACGTCACTTGACCTTTCCGGCCATCGCGCTAAAGTGACGGTGTATCTACACGATACCGGCTTTAGGCTTCGGCCTTTAGTTGCGCTCTGCCGGTGTTTCTGCACCGGCAGAGCTTTTGTTTTTACCTCTGCAAAATTCATCATTGACATATTGTTTAACAGAAAGTATATTTGCGGTCAAGACTTTATGTTAAACAAAAAGTCACAAAAAGTGATAGGAAGGCCGAAAGTTGGCATTGAAAATGCGAGAGGCAAACTGATTGCGGCCAGATTTACCCAAACAGAATCAAGTCAAATCAACGCCGCCGCCAAGCGGCTAGGCTTGACAAAAACCCAGCTTTTAAGAAAGGTCTTGCTTTCTGCGGTCTAAAGTATATATTGTTAAACATAAATAGGGTGGCCGGGCGGGAATTGAACCCGCAACCTTGCCCTGAGAGTGAGCGTGCTCTATCCAATTGAGCTACCGGCCATTTTTCGCCCCGGCGTGTTTGCGCACGACCGGGGCAAAATTTTGTTTGTGTAAAATTTCATTCCAAAAATTATTTCCTGAACTTCACCCAACCCTTTTGCCCTGCATAAACCTTACTTTCTGGCTCAAAGAGTTTCGAGATAGTCCTTCGATTTACCCCAAAATGAGCCACCAATTCTGTCATACGGCGATTCTTCGCCTCCACAAAAGCTTCGAGCGTCCCCGCCGTAAGGCTTGGCTGACTCGCCGTGCCAGCGCCAGTGTGCTGCGCTTCATTTGTGGCGGATTGTCCGTTTTGAGCGCCCTTAGATGCGCCTGGCGGCTTCTCCGCGCTCGGCTTTGGCTCGGATTTCCGTTTGTGATGCTTTTTCCCATGCTTTTTAGGGGAGCGGGCTTCTTCATCTCGACCTTTGACACCATACCAGACGCAAAGGCCATAATCGCCATTTGGAAGCTGACGAAAGATCAAAGGGGTTTTTTTAAGCGAAATACGAACCCCGTTCTTGGCATATTCCTCTTTGGCGGTATTAAATTCATAGCCACCCTCTTTCAGGGCTTTGTAAATATCATTAACCGTGGCAGAGCCAAGACCCCTTGCCTTTCGCATCTCCAAATACATTTGAGCGGCCACAGCCATCGTCTTGCCGTAGAAATGGTCCGTGCGCAACGACTCAAGTTGGGGAGTCGAGTCGCTCACTATATCGGCGTAAGGAGGAGCCTCCTTTTCGTCTATGTAAAAACGATTCACGATTTTTTTTAAATCGCTTGCCTGTCCTTCAAGGGCGCGTATTTTACTGCGCATCACTTCGACTGCCTGTTCGATTTCAGGTCTCATATTCAGCACTAAACATCCTAACGGGGGATTTGTCAAGGGGGTTTTTACGATTTTTTATCACACATCAGGCTTGCCCTTAAATCTGCTGCTATAGCAGCAGAATCAATTCATTAAATCGCATAATTTATTAAAAGTAAAAAAATTAACCTGTTGACACGCAATGGTTTACGAATATACTGAATTTATGGCAGGTATATGCGCTTGGCTTTTGGGGTGAACAATTCTCGAAACTTTCTCTTGCTTTGCGTTCAAAACAGTGGAAAATATAAATGCCACGGTGGCGAAATTGGTAAACGCACTGGTCTGCAAAACCGGTGGCTTAAACGCCGTGCGGGTTCGCACCCCCGCCCGTGGCATCCTCTTATTACCACAAACCGGGCGTTATTGCCACTCTTTTTTTGGTCATCTAAAAAAACAACTTTGGAGCGCACCATGACCAATATTGGGGCCGTGGTTCATGCGATTGTGTCTGAAATAAGGCACAAGCCTGAACGAGTCAAGAAATCGGTAGTGCCTTAATTTGACTTTTTTGTGGTCTGTGGAACATTCTGGCATGAGAAATGCAAAAATTAGAGGCACGATAGCTGATAACCCGCACTGCGTTGAAGTTGGCATAAACCCAAACGACCCGTCAGCGAAAAGGGGGTTTTTGTTATGGACAGGCGATGGCGCGAAACAAGTTTTCTGCCACACTGGGCCAGGTTTTCGTGGGCCGCTCCCGACGGTAGGTGCATTCGTTGAATTGATTGGACAGTACATGGGAGCCGAATTCAGCTTTGACACGATTTCTGTGCTTTCACAACAAATGCCTCAAACATTGGAAGCAATTCACGACTGGAAATTGGGACAACGCCGCTAATTGTCATTTTCGCTTCCTTTGCTTTTTGACATGATACGCCACTCCGACCTTGACCGCTGCCTGCGCCGAGTCCACGGGGGGCAATTCCAGTATCGTGATGAACTGTTCCGGCTCACCTTATGACCAGCCGTAGCACCGCTTGGCCTTCGGGTGTCCGGTCAGCGTAAAAACTTCCACGTCGCCCCTCCAGACCGTTTTGCCGCGAAAAACCTCATGCACAGGCATGGACTCGACCCATGCGGCCCCGCAGCCGTGCAAGTGTTGGATTACCATACGCAGGCGTTCTGTATATTCTTTTTTCACGGAACGTCGGGGAGCTTCTCTTTGGCTCTGGCTTCTCTAAGGTGCATACATTTAATCTGGCAACTTATTGGCCAGCCGTTCAATCTCATCGGCTATTATTTTTGATTGATCATAGCCTCTTTTCGCATAGTAAGCCCAGTCATGTATAATGTTATCCAACACGTCTGATTGTTCGTTGTTTTGATCTAGGTCGTCTCTTACCAATTTGATCCTTTGCCAAAACCGCTCTTCATATCTATTAATATATTGCCATTCATTATTCTGGTCTTGAGGATTTTTTTTCCATTTACTAAGAAATTCATGCATTTGAGCCGCGAGAATTACGGCGTTCTTTTTGAGGGGGGGGAGCATCTTTGCCGCGATATATTTTTAAATCGTCATTTTGTTTTGTCAGTTTATCATTATCGCGGTTCGCCCCAGATAACTGAGTATTCAAAGTCGCTATAGTTGCATCTTTCGCTCTAATAGTAGCATCCATTTGACTAATAGTTCCGTTAAAATGACGCTCCTCCAGCCAATAAATTCCCACGCCGAGCAATGCGGTAATAATAAGGACGCAGAGCGTGAATGAAATCGGCGATTCCTTCATGGTTTGCTTCTCTCTTTGGAGTTGGCGAAGCCACCAAGGGTCATTTGCATTCTCTTTTGGAGCCATCGCTTGCCACCTTGGCAGAATGCTGATTTTGAGTCAATCCAGCATTTACTTATGCTTTGTCAAAAAGCAACGCTCATTGTGTTGGTGGCTTCGCTGGTGGTAAATTTGTTGGTCTTGCGACAGAATTGGAATTTGACGGCAAGAGTTTATCGTTTGGAATCGGTTGTTCGTTCTTGGGAAACCTCCAAGCCAACACAGCCACAATCAGAATTACTACCGACACAACAAGGATTCCGACCGAAATCCAGAACGTTGGCGTCAAAGTCCAATGCGGTCTTTCAAGTCGTCCAAGCGCCTTTACGACCTCTTGAGTGGCTGCACGGCTGGCAACCATTTCGCCTTCGTGGTGTCGCTCCTTTTGTTTTAGAGCAAGCACCTTCTGAATCGCATCAATCGCCGGGGCAGCAAATTGTGAGCCTGGCCCGCCAGAGGCTTGCCAACTGGCAAGGGCTTTAATCATGGAACTCAACTCCGCTTCACTTTTATTGTGCAACTGGCCCTCTTGGACGGCCCTTACCGCATCATTGAAATCATGTTGAAAAGCCATACTCAAATCCGAAATCGGAAAAGCTCTACGCTTTGCCTTCGTCGTTTGGCGGCTCGTCTTGCGCGTCTTTTTTCTTGGGCAGCAAAATGTTTGCAAGAATGGTCGCAACAGGCTGCGAAACGTCGGCTATTCCCGCCAGTCCTTTATTCGTCTGAGATTTTACCAAATTATCAATGTAGTCCTTTGGAGTGCTACCTTGCAGTATGTCGGGGTTTTTATCCAGAAGTGTATAAAGCAATTCTCGATGCGCTCGAAGCTCTCCCCCTACATGGGAAGCCAATGTCATGAGAAGAAGCTCCAACAGTTTGACTCTTTTGGGGTCTGGATTGTCTGCCCCTGAATCGTTAGCGGAATTCATAACCCAATAATCGCGCATGGCTCACAAAAATCAAGTTCAAGGGGCTGCTTATAGTCGCCCCGAAAAGGCGGGGATCCTCGCAGATTCACTGTCACGATAAGCCTTGGCCGCACGAAAGGCAAGGCAATTGTGACGTGTCATCGCTGTCAAACAGAGGCGTTCAAATTCGGTTCCGCGCTCAAAATCAAGGCCACGGACAGCGAACCGGCAAAAGAGCAAACACCAACAATGGCACAGGGCATCACGAACCACGTTTGGACGGTTGAACAACTCCTTGGCGGGTTTTAATCCCGGCCTTGCCCTTTATTTTTATGGCTGCGCCAAATCACGTAACAAATGAAGATGATCAGACTGGCCAACAATTCTGCTGCGGTCTTGCTCATTTCCTTCACAATCGCATACCCAGCGCATTCTAACAACTTTGAGATGCACCATGACCAATATTGGGGTAATGGTTCAACAAATTGTGTCTTTAAGGAGTTCTTCGACTGACCAAGTTCTGTCGGTTAAACCGGCAGCTTGCGCTGGCGTTTTATGATGCGCTGAGTGTCCTGCCGGTGTCCTGCCATTGTGTTGTTAAAACGTGATTGGTGTGCGATTGTGACGGAAGCGAAGAAAAGGAAAAAATGACCATTTCTCATCATCCGATTTTGGCTTTTTGGGGACGCGGTAGTGCTGTAAATCGTTTTTACCATAATCACCCTTGGGGATATTTTTGCCTCCTGGGTGTCGCAATTGCGCTTACGATCTGGCGTTGGCGGAAATACCGCTGACGGAGACAATTATCCAAATTAGGACACTCCCTCAACAGTTAAAACCCGCCCAAAAGTTGCTCAGACAAAAGGCTTGATTCGAGCCTGAAATGGTCCGATATTGCCGCCAGCAGACGTTGAACGGCATTATGAAAGAGCCTTACATTTATGAATTTGGGGTCCGGGTTTTGATTTCCCAGGAAGGCGGCGAAATTTGCGCGCACGCTTTGGAATTGGACTTGCTGGGATATGGAAAAACGGACGACGAAGCGATTTCCGATCTTTTGGAAGCGATTCAGTGTCAAATATCATTTGCCCGGTCTAAAAATGATGACAGCCTTTTGCCTTTTCCAGCACCCAAAGAATTTTATGACGCATGGGAAGCCGCACACGCCGCCGCCTTGAAAAACGAGGTTTCGCAAGATAAATCCAAGGCGGCGCTGATAAAGGCGGTTTGGATTGCCTTTGACAAAAAGACCTTGTCCGCCGCTCCGAAAGGGCGGTTTAAGGCGGTGGAATTATCCTGTGCCTAAGTGGGCGGCTTCTTAAATAAACAA
>Ga0326728_10022846_pt1 | contig 11548 bp, 7 predicted proteins | sample MB3enrmetagenome_FD_207602 | JGI IMG/M metagenome (GOLD analysis project Ga0326728, IMG submission 207602) | Lab enriched peat soil microbial communities from McLean, Ithaca, NY, United States - MB31MN | ecosystem: Environmental > Terrestrial > Soil > Wetlands > Peat | place: USA: New York... | reverse complement strand
TTCTTCCTCTTGGCCTCTCTCTGTGACCTCTGTGCTCTTCTCTCTGTGATCTCTGTGTTACCGTCCTTCTTCGGTTTTCTCCTTTATCTCCTTTGCATCCTATACCTCATTCAGCTCGCGCCACCGCTCACCGATCTGCCTCCTCCACCCCCACCCGTGCTAAACTACTTCAGCACTTTTTCAATAGTGAGGATCATCCACCGTGGCGGATCAGAATCCCGAAGGCACGTTTCGCGTCATCGATCGTCGGCCCTTCACGTCCGAAGGCGATCTCCGCCCGGACGTTGTCCAGGAGCAAGAGCGCGAAGCCAAGGTCGAAGCCGCCAACAAGGAAGCCAAGGAAAAAGCCGCGACCCCGCCGGCCGCCGATGCCGCCCCGGCTCCCGCCAAAGAAACCCCTAAGAAAAATCCCGCGTTCGAAAATCTTGTCCGCATGATCGGCAGCAATGCCGCCATGGTTCTCGGCGCCTACGCCGACCCGCGCACCGGCGAGCCTGTTATAGATCCCGAAGCCGCCCACGAACTCATCGACATGCTCGATGCCCTCCGCGAAAAAACCGTCGGCAATCTCGCTCCCGAAGAAGACACCATGCTCCTCGATCTCCTCGGCAAGCTCAAAATGACTTACCTCGAAATCAACCAGGCCCTCGCCGCCCAAATTGCCCAAGCCCAATCTCACCCCAAACCCAAGAAATAACATGCGCCCGTCTTTTTCTTTCTTTCCTCTGTGCTCTCCGTGTCCTCTGTGGTGAAAACTTCTTGCTCGCAGCCTCCGTTCCCTCTGCGGCTCCTCTGTTCCCTCTGTGGTAAGTTTTGCGCCTTTTCTTAGCACGCCGTAAAATACTCCCATGTCCTCATCCCCCCTCCATCTCACCGTTCTCGGTTCCGGCACCTCCATGGGAATCCCCACGGTCGGCTGCCATTGTGCCGTCTGCCAGTCCACCGATCCTCACGACAAGCGCCTGCGCCCCTCCATCCTCCTCTCCCGCAATTCCCAGAACGTCGTCATTGACACCACCCCCGATTTTCGCGCCCAAGCCCTCACCGCGCGCCTCGATCGCCTCGCTGCCGTTCTTCTCACTCACGGCCACGCCGATCACATCCAGGGCTTCGACGACATTCGCCCCTTCAACATCCGCCAACGTGCCCCCATGCCCGTCTACGGCTCCGAAGAAACTTTCCGCGTGATCCGCCGTGCCTTTTCCTACGTTTTTGACACCAAGCCCTCCCTCAGCACTCTCCCCAGCGTCATCCTCCACGAAGTCAAAGGCCCCTTCGAGCTTCTCGGCATTCCCATCATTCCCGTGCCTCTCCTCCACGGCGAAATGGACGTCCTCGGTTTCCGCTTCGGCCGCGCCGCGTATCTCACCGATTTCAGCCGCCTCCCCGAAGCCTCCCTGCCGCTCCTCGAAGACATTGACGACCTCATCATCGACGCCCTCCGCGATGTTCCTCATCCCATGCACCAGACCGTCGAACAGGCCCTCGCCCTGGTTGACAAGCTCAAGCCACGCCGCGCCTGGTTTACGCACATCGCTCACGAGCTTCCCCACGCCGCCACCAACGAACGCCTCCGCAAAGCCGGCTATTCCCACGTCCAACTCGCCTACGACGGCCTCCACTTCGACGTGCAAACCGACTCCCCTGCCGTCGCACGCGCCGCCAAAGCCCTCGCCGTCCACAGTCACATTCCTTCCGGCCGCCTCACCGTCTTCCATTCCGCCGCGGACTGGGCCGCGCGTTTCGCCGCCTCTAAACGCGGCAGCGTCATCGCTATCGGCAATTACGATGGCATCCACCTCGGCCATCAGCGTGTCCTCGCTTTTGCCATGACCCGCGCCAAGGATTCCGGCGCCGTCTCCACCGCCCTTACCTTCGAGCCGCCCCCGCTCAAAGTCCTCCGCCCGGACTCCGCGCCTCTCCGCATCTCCACCAATCAGCAGCGCCTCGAATGGTTTGGTGCGCTCGGCATCGAAGCCGCCGTCGTCCTGCCCTTCACGCCGGAGCTGGCGTCACTTTCTCCCGAAGATTTTGTGGATGAAATTCTCGTTCGTCAGTTGCAGGTCCGCGCCATCGTTGTCGGCGATAATTTCCGCTTCGGCCATCGCCAGCGCGGCGACGTCAAATTCCTTCGCGATCTCGGCATGCGTTACGGCTTCGAAGTCGTCGTTCACACGCCCGTCGCCCTCGACGGCAAAATCGTCTCCAGCACCCTCATTCGCAAACAAATTGCCGATGGCGACGTCACCCACGCCGCGCGGCTTCTCGGCCGCCCCTTCGCCCTGACCGGCGAAGTCATCCGCGGCACTGGCACTGGCCGCAAATTCCTCTTCCCCACTTTAAATCTCAGGCCCGACCAGGAACTCCTCCCCGCCAAGGGCGTCTACATCACTCGCACTGTCCTCGAAGGCGAAACCAGCAGCCACCGCAGCGTTACCAACATTGGCATGCGCCCCACCTTCAACGGTTCCGGCCTCACCATCGAAACTCATCTCCTCGACTATTCCGGCAACTTCGCTCCCAGGCACATCGAAATCCGCTTCTGGAAGCGCCTTCGCAGCGAACAAAAATTCGCCTCCCCCGACGACCTCCGCCTCCAAATCGCCCTCGACATCTCCACCGCCAACAAATTCTTCGCTCGCCTCCGCCGCCTGCGCTCCCTCCGTTCCTTCCACGCCCCCCTCTAACCCTTTCCCCTCCTACCGCGAATTGTCATCCCGATCCCGCAAAGCGGGACCCGACTTTTTCTTTCGCGCCGAATTTTGGCGCGTCGGGCCGCACAGTCGAGGGATCCCTCTTACGCTTGTTCTGGTATAGGGCCCGCCTTTTTACCCTGAGCCTTGCGAAGGGCCGAGGCGCGCTGTTTGCGCCCCGGATGTTATTGCGGGGCGGGCCGCCAACTCAACTTTTCCCAAACCCAATCTTTCGTTCACCCAACCAAGCGCCGTAGGCGCGCCACAAGCTTGCCCAGCCCGTGAGGGCTGGGTTCACAACCAACCAGAATCACGAGCACCGTAGGTGCGGCACAAACTCACGCAGCGAAGAACGCGTGCCGGGTGGTGCCCCAGCTTCGGTTTTTTACCTGGGTCTTGGGGTTCTCTTCTCTTCGAACTCCGCGCTCTCCGCGTCCTCTGTGGTGAACACTCTTCGTTCCTTGCCTCGCCATCTCCGTTCCTCTGCGGCCCCTCTGTTACCTCTGCGGTGGGCTTTTCTCTTTGTTCTTGGCTTCTCTCTGTGCCCTCTGTGTTCCTATCTCTGTGACCTCTGTGTTACCGTCCCTCTTCGCATTTCTCTTCCCCGCTCTTCTCTGTGAACTCTGCTCTCTCTGTGTTCTTCTCCCTGCGACCGGCGCCTACTCCGACCCGGTCAGGGTGTTACCGTCCCTCTTCTCTTTTTCTCCCTATTCTCGTCCACGCCTTCATCGGCCTCTCCCAACTCTCCGTTTCCTCTGCGGCCCCCTCTGTTCTCTCTGTGTTAAGCCTTTCTCTTTTCCTTTCTTCTCTCCTCTGCGAACCTCAGCGAACTCTGCGCCTCTGCGTTATCTCTTTCTTGCTTCCTGATCGCTGGTATCTGATCGCTGATAACCCTCTTCTCAGCGCCGGCGCCTGCCCCGACCCGGTCGGGGTGTTACCGTCCCTCTTCTCTGCGAACTCTCCGCTCTCTGTGTAAGTCTTTCGCCTTTCGCTTTTCCTATCTCTCCTCCATCCACCACCCGATCTTCCTCACCATCCCCAACAACACCTCCGCATCCCCCTCCGACATCGCCATCCGCCGCAGCATCCGCCGCAACTTCTCCTCCGCCAACTCCCTCTTCCTCGCCCCGGTGTACCCGCTCTTAATCAGCACCGGCAGCAGCGCCGCCCCAATCCGCTCCACCGTCTCCATCCGCGCCGCACTCCTCTTCTCTTCCGTCTTCCTCCTTGAATCCGCCCCACGCTTTCCCCGCGAAATCTCATACAAACAAACCGCCGCCGCCTGTCCCAGATTCATCGACCGGTGTTCCTCCCGAGTCGGTATACGCACCAGCCAGTGGCAATGGCTCAAACTCTCATTCGACAGTCCCCACTTCTCCGACCCAAACAGCAGCGCCACCTTTCCCTTCGCCATCCCCTGGCGCAGCACCGCCCCCGCCTTTTCCAGACTCCGCAGCGGGTGCTGAAGCTCCCGATTCCCCACCGAAGTCGTCCCCACCACCAGCCAGCAATCCGCCACCGCCTCCGCCACCGTCGCAAACTCTTCCGCGTTCTGCAGCACCGCCGAAGCCCCCACCGCCGACACCGCTTCGCGAAACGCCTTCTCATACGGCTGCACCACCCGCAGGTGCACCGCCCCAAAATTACTCATCGCCCGCGCCACCGCTCCCAAATTCAGCGGATTCCGCGTCCCCACCAGCACCACCCGCAAATTCTCCATCCCTTTCCTCATCTCCGCCTCTTCCTCATCTTTCCTTCTTTGTGACCCCCACGCGGTTCTCATCATCCCATTCCAAGTCTCCGTTACCTCTGCGGCCCCTCTGTTACCTCTGTGTTAAGCCTTTCTCTTCTTTGCTCTTCTCTGCGAACTCTGTGCTCTCTGTATCCTCTCTGTAAGTCTTTTCTTGCTTCCTGATCGCTGATAACCCTCTTCTCGGCGCCGGCGCCTGCCCCGACCCGGTCGGGGTGTTACCGTCCCTCTTCTCTTTTTCTCTCTACTCTCGTCCACGCCCTCATCGGCCTCTCCTAACTCTCCGTTTCCTCTGCGGCCCCTCTGTTCTGTCTGTGTTAAGCACTTCTCTTTTCCTTTCTTCCCTCCTCTGCAAACCTCAGTGAACTCTGTGCCTCTGCGATATCTTTTCTTCTTCCGAACTCCTAAAACTGCAAACTTATAACTAAAAACTGTAAACTGTTCTTTCGGAGGTCCCATGCATCTCCTTCGTCCCGCCGCCATCCTAACGTTTTTCCTCCTCGCTTTCTCCACCCCCGCCCAGCAACCCCCCACCCCGCGCATCGTAGATCTCACCTCTCCCGACGGCACCCGCCTCAAAGCGACCTTCTTCGCCGCCTCCAAGCCCGGCCCCGGTGTGCTTCTTCTCCACCAATGCAATCGTCAGCGCAAAGTCTGGGACGACCTCGCCCAACGCTTCGCTGCCTCCGGCCTCAACGTTCTCACCTTTAATTTTCGCGGCTTCGGCGAAAGCGCCGGCACCCCGCTCGACAAACTCACCAACGAGCAAATCCAGCAAGTCATCGCTGAAAAATTTCCCCTCGACGTGGACACCGCCTACACCTACCTCGCCGCGCAACCCAGCGTCACTCCTTCCATCATGGCCGTCGGTGGCGCCAGTTGTGGTGTCAACCAAGCCGTCCTCCTCGCCAGTCGCCATCCCGAAGTCAAAGCCCTCGTCCTCCTCTCCGAAGGCACTGGCCGTTCCGGCCGCGAATTCCTCCGCAAGAATCCCAATCTCCCCCTTTTCGCCGCTGTCGCCGATGACGATCCCGATCCCGGCGTTGTCGAATTCATGGAATGGATTTACAGCTTCTCCACCAACTTCATCAACAAGTTTGAACATTTCCCCAAAGGCGGCCACGGCGTCGAAATGTTCGAGCTCCACAAAGATCTCCCCACCGACATCGTCTCCTGGCTCACAAACGCTCTCAGCGCGCATCCCACCGTTCCCCCCACCCGCGCCCCCGTCCTCGCCGAACACCAAAACCACTTTCTCGATCTTCTCGACCGGCCGGGTGGCCCCGCCAAAGCCGCCCAGCTCTTCGCCGAAGCTCGCCAGCGTTATCCCAAGGAAGTCATCTTCACCGAACCCCTCATGAACCGCCTAGGCTACGATTATCTGCAAGCCGCCGACATCAAAGCCGCCATTGATCTCTTCAAGCTCAACGTCGCCGCCTACCCCGATTCCCCCAACGTCTACGACAGTCTCGGCGACGCCTATCTCGCCAACGGCCAAATCGATCTCGCCCGTCAAAACGCTCAGAAAACCCTCGATCTCCTCGCCACCCACACCAACTACCCCGAAGACTACGCCAAAGGCCTCCGCGAATCCGCCCAGAAAAAACTAGCCCTCCCCGCCTCCCCTCCCCACTAACCTGCCGCATTACCTCTCGCGTTGCTTCCATTCGCCCACGGCCTTTGTAGGGACCGCCTTCTGAGGCGGTCCGCAACGTATGCATGCTTTAGCAACACCTACAGGGACAGCCCGAGCAGTATGGAGTGCGGCGGCTCGCCGCCGCTTTTACAACTGCATACCCCACGCCCAAACCCCGATTCATCTCCTGTCGGTCGGGTGCGCCAGGCACGAAGTGCGTGCCTGGGTCTTGGGTTTCTCTTCCCTCTGCACTTCTCGGCGTAATCCCTCGCTTTCAGCGCCGGAGGCGCGCCACAGGCTAGCCCAGCCCGTAAGGGCTGGGAGAACATGCCACAACCATCCAGAGCGCCGTAGGCGCGGCACTTCCTTGCTTGGCGCTAAACGAAGCCCCGTCATTTCGAGCGGAGTCCGCGCAGCGAAAAATCCCTCTTGCTTTTCTCTTCCTTTCAACTTTCAACTTTTAACTTTTGACTTGTAAACCTCTTCTCCGCGAACTCTGCGCCCTCTGTGTTCTTCCCTCTGCTTGCCCTGAGTGCTTCTTGCGAAGGGTGAACTCTGTGTTACCGTCCCTCTACGCTTTTTCTTTCGACTTTCAACTTTTGACTTTCAACCGCCCTCGCCCTGCTTCCTGATCGCTGGTCGCTGATAACTGGCCGCTGCCTTCCGATCGCTGACATCCCGCCCTTTCTTCTCATCCCCCAAGTGCTAAAATAATTCCCATGTCACCCACAACCCTCTACGAAAAAATCTGGCAAAATCACGTCGTCCACGAAGAACCCGGCAAGCCCTCTCTCATCTATATCGATCGCCATCTCGTCCACGAGGGCACCTCGCCCCAAGCCTTCGCCGGCCTCAAAGCCGAAGGCCGCAAGGTCCGCCGCCCCGATCTCAGTTTCGCCGTCATGGATCATTCCGTCTCCACCACCGACCGCACCCTCCCCATCCTCGACAACGACGCCAAGCTCCAATTCGAAGCCCTTGAGCGCAACTGCCGCGAATTCGGCGTCCGCCTCTTCGACATGAACAGCAAGCATCAGGGCATCGTCCACATCATCGGCCCCGAACTCGGCATCACCCAGCCTGGCCAGACCATTGTCTGCGGCGATTCCCACACCTCCACCCACGGCGCCTTGGGCACTCTCGCCTTCGGCATCGGCACCAGCGAAGTCGAACATGTCCTCGCCACGCAGTGTCTCGTGCAATCCAAATCCAAAACTCTCCACATCCTCGTGCACGGCAAGCGTCCCAAGGGCGTCACCGCGAAGGACATCATTCTCGCCATCATCGGTAAAATGGGCATCAGCGGCGGCAACGCGCAAGTCGCCGAATACGGCGGCGAAGCCATCCGCGCTCTCTCCATGGACGGCCGCATGACTGTCTGCAACATGACCATCGAAGGCGGCGCGCGTGCCGGCATGATCGCCCCCGATGACACCACGTTCGCCTATCTCGAAGGCCGCCCGTTCGTTCCTCGCGGCAAGGAATTCCAAGCCGCCATCGAGCGCTGGAAACTTCTCAAGTCCGACGAGGGCGCCAAATTCGACTCCACCATCGAACTCCACGCCGATCAACTAGCTCCGCAAGTCACCTGGGGCACCAATCCCGGCATGGTCACCAGCGTCAATGGCCGCGTTCCCGATCCCCACGATTTCCGCGACCTCAACGATCAGAAAGCCACCGAAAGCGCCCTCAAATATATGGGCCTCAAGCCCGGCACGCCCATCGTGGACATTCCCGTGGACCGCGTCTTCATCGGCTCCTGCACCAATTCCCGCCTCGACGATCTTCGCGCCGCCGCCCATCTCGTCGCGGGCAAACACGTCGCCAAAAATATCAAGCAAGCGCTCATCGTTCCCGGCTCTCGCACCATCAAAGCGCAAGCCGAAAAAGAAGGCCTGGACAAACTCTTCACCGCCGCAGGCTTCGAGTGGCGCGACGCCGGCTGCAGCATGTGCATCGGCATGAACGCCGATGTCCTCCCGCCGCACGAGCGCAGCGCCAGCACCTCCAATCGCAATTTCGAAGGCCGCCAAGGCCGCGACGCCCGCACCCACCTCGTCAGCCCCGTCATGGCCGCCGCCGCCGCCCTAGCCGGCCACTTCGTCGACGTCCGCGAATTCGACGTCTCCCCCGTCGAGTAAAATCGTGTAGTGGCCGATCTTTAGATCGGCGCCGTTTCCTAGATTTGTGGCCCTTGAAAAAGAAATCAGTGATCAGATATCAGCGGTCAGGAATCAACCCTCGATGCCTTTGTAGTGGCCCACCCCGCCTCGCGGGGTCGGTTCTTTTCTGATGCTCTCGTAGGGGTCGAGCATCGCTCGACCCCATCTCGGCACGGTGTAAGATCCATTGTCATCCCGACCGTAGGCCCGCGTGGTTTGCGGGCCGGAGCGGAGGGATCGAGGCCGGGTGCCCCAGGCACGGAGTGTGTGCCTGGGTCTTGGGTTCCTCTTCCTGTGGCACAGTCATTCCTGACTGTGCTCTTGGGTCTCTCTGCTCTGCGAACTCTGTGTTCTCCGTGAACTCTGCGTTAGTTCCTTATTTCGCCCGTTGCGCCACGCGCATTTGTACTTGAGGGTGCCCCATCCTTTGCGGTTTGTGCAAAGGGTGGGCTCTTACGATCTTACTCCACGACTCTCCAACTCTTCGTCTTCCTCTTCTCTGTGTCATCTGTGCTCCTATCTCTGTGCCCTCTGTGTTACCGTCCCTCTTCTCTTTTTCTTTCAACTCTTGACTTTCAACCTCCCTCGCCACGCTTCCTGGTCGCTGATCGCTGATATCTGATATCCTTTTACCTACAACTCAAACTGAGGATACTCACTACCCATGCAACCCTTCACCACCCATCACGGCCTCGTCATGCCTCTCGATCGCGTCAATGTCGACACCGACCAAATGGTCCCCAAACAATTCCTCAAATCCCTCACCCGCGAAGGCTTCGGCCGCATCCTCTTCTACGACTGGCGCTACCTCCCCGGCGAAAAACCCAATCCCGATTTTGTTCTCAATTTCCCGCGCTACCAAGGCGCCTCCATCCTTCTCGCGCGCACCAATTTCGGCTGCGGCTCCAGCCGCGAACACGCTCCCTGGGGCATCAAGGACTACGGCTTCCGCGCCATCATCGCTCCCAGCTACGCCGACATCTTCTACAACAACTGCTTCAAGAACGGCATCCTCCCCGCCATTCTCACCGAATCCGAAGTCGATCAACTCTTCCAGCAAACCGAATCCGAACAGGGCTACTCCCTCTCCATCGATCTCCTCACACAGACCATCAAGGACGCCTACGGCCACATCTACAATTTCGAAATCGCCCCCTCCCGCAAAGAAGTCCTCCTCAAGGGCCTTGACGATATCGGCCAGTCCCTGCAGCACGCCTCCGAAATCGCCGCCTACGAAAAATCCCACGCCGCCTCCGCCACCATGTTCGATCCTGTGGACATCAAAAACTACCGCTAGTCAGATACGGGTTATCAGATATCAGTCATCAGCGATCAGGAACCAAACCAGCCTCAAACATTGTCATCCCGATCCCGCAGAGCGGGAGAGGGATCCGCTTTTGCCGTTTGTAGCGGCCGACCCCGCCCCGCGGGGTCGGTTTTTTTCTGACGCTCTCGTAGGGGTCGAGCACCGCTCGACCCCATCTCGGCACGGTGTAAGATACGTTGTCATCCCGACCGTAGGCCCGCGTGGTTTGCGGGCCGGAGCGGAGGGATCGAGACCGGGTGCCCCAGGCTCGGAGTGTGTTCCTGAGGCTCGGGTTCCTCCCCGTGCGAACCTCTATGTCTCTCGCGGCTCTCTGTTTTCGGTTTTCACGCTACCCCAAGCGCGTCATCCCGACCGCAGCGGCCCGATTTTTTCTTTCGCGCCGCCTTCTGGCGCGTCGGGCCGCGTAGCGCGGTTTGTGCGCCCCGTGCGCTTCGCCGGGGTGGAGGGATCCCTCTTCCGCTTTTCTCTTCTCCGCGGGTGCCCCAGGCACGGCGTGTGTGCCTGGGTCTTGGGTTTCTCTCTTTTGCCCTGCGAACTCTGTGGCACAGTCACTCTTGACTGTGCTCTTGGGTTTCTCTGTTTCTTCTCTGCGAATCTCTGCGTTCTCCGCGTCTCCTTGCCCCGAGCTGCGAGGGGTGCATTATCCTTTTTCTTCCCGAACTCCTTAACTTTCTTCGACTCTTGACTTTTCAACCTCTTCTTCTCTTGCCTCCTGGTCGCTGATATCTGATCGCTGATAACCTTCCCATCCGCCTCTCCACGTAATGTCTTCTCATCTCCAAAACTCAAAACTGGCAACTGCCGACTTATAACTTCTCAAACACCGGCTCCGCCGATTCCGGCGCCGCCGCCGGCCCCAGCAATTCCGCAATCACAATCCCCGCCACCACCATTCCCGCTCCCCACCACGCCCGCCCGCTCAATCGCTCACGCAACACGATGTACGAGGTAATCACCGCAAACACCGGCTCCAGCGCAAACAATATCGCCGCATGACTTGGCGACGTATACTGCTGCGCCCACAACTGCACCGTGAACGCCACCGCTGTCGCAAACACTGCGCAAATCCCGATCCCCGCCAGCAGTTCCCACCGCCACGCAAACCGCACCGCCTGCCAATGAATCGCCGCTCCCGCTCCCGTCGCCACCCACGCCATCCCCACGCAGCCCGCCACCTGTATCAAGCTCAGCGCCGGCACCGAATGTTCCTGCGTGTATTCCCCCACCAGGATAATGTGCACCGCGTACAATCCCGCCGCCACAAACGTCAGCACATCTCCGGGATTCAGGTAGCGCATCCCCTCCGCCGGCACGATCAGAAAATACAGCCCCGCCAGCGCCGCCAGCGCCCCCGCGTACATCCACTTCGTTAGCCGACGCCCCCAGAAAATCCCCAGCAGCACCGGCACCAGCACCACGCTCGATCCGGTCACAAATCCCGAATGGCTCGCCGTCGTGAACTGCAACCCGGTCGTCTGAAACGCATATCCCGCAAACATAAAGAACGCCAGCCGCAGCCCCGCGAAAACTTCCTGGCTGTCCAGCCGCGCCAGCACCTTCGGCTGGAACACCGCCATCAATCCCGCCGCCAGCGTAAAGCGCACCGCCAGAAACACGAACACGGACGCATGATCCAGCGCGTTCTTCACCACCACAAACGTCACGCCCCAAATCAGCGAGCAGAACGCCAGCGCCACATCCGCCTTAATTCGCTTTTCCATAAATCGTAGGGGTCCAGCATCGCTGGACCCCATGTGCCACTCTTAATCCAATTGTCCTCCCGCCTGCCCGCCGCAGGAGGGAGCGGACTGCCGCGCCCTTGCTGGCCGCCAAATTGTCATCCCGACCGGAGTGCCGCGCCTTATGCGGCATGGAGTGGAGGGATCGCGGCACACTCACATGATCTTGCCCATCTCCCTCTTCCGCTTTCTTCTCTGTGTCCTCTGTGTTCCTATCTCTGTGAACTCTGTGTTACCGTCC
>Ga0326728_10022845_pt1 | contig 11548 bp, 11 predicted proteins | sample MB3enrmetagenome_FD_207602 | JGI IMG/M metagenome (GOLD analysis project Ga0326728, IMG submission 207602) | Lab enriched peat soil microbial communities from McLean, Ithaca, NY, United States - MB31MN | ecosystem: Environmental > Terrestrial > Soil > Wetlands > Peat | place: USA: New York... | reverse complement strand
GATCCGCAAGTCACCCCTGCCCGACCTGCCGCTGCATTTCACCGAATGGAGTTCCGCCTACACGCCCACCGACTACATACACGATCAGTATCACCAGGCGCCGTTCATCCTGGACAAGATCAAGGGCGCGCAGGAGTCGGTGAATTCCATGTCGTATTGGGTCTTCACCGACATTTTCGAAGAGAACGGCCCGCGGATGACGCCCTTTCACGGCGGATTCGGACTGTTGAATTATCAGGCCATCCGCAAGCCGGCCTATTTCGCGTTTCAATTCCTGAACCGGCTGGGGCCGGAGGAACTGGTCAACGCCGACGATTCTTCCTGGGTTTGCCGCAACCCTTCCGGCGATGTACAGGCGCTGCTTTGGGATTTCACGCCTCTGGTGCCGCCGCAGGGAGTGAACGACCAGGTCTTCTACCGGCAGGAGCAGCCCTCGCCACCGGCAGGCACGGCGTCCCTGCGCGTCGACCGGCTGCCGGCGGGGACCTATGCAGTCGAGGTATACAAAACGGGCTACCGGGTGAACGACGCCTACACTATGTACCTGGATATGGGCGCGCCCGCACAACTCTCGCGTGCGCAGACCGAAGCGCTCCGCACCGGCGCCAGCGGCGCTCCCGTGGAGCAGTCGGTAGTGAAGCATGCCGGAGGCCTGTTGGTGAAAGACGTTCCCCTGCGCCAGAACGACGTCGTACTGGTGATGCTGAAGAAACTTTGATTTCAATTAGGTGCGGAGAGCACAGGGAAAACCTCTCACAGGCTTGCCCCTGCCCCGGGTTGCCTCAGCACGTAATGGCGTATAATAACAAATCTGCCTGCGGTTATGGCTGCTCCGGCTTGCCCCACCCGGCATGGGAGCGGGGGTGATTCCATGTGGAACGGAGATTACGCTTTCCTGCTGACAAACCTTGTCCAGAAGGATTTCAAGGTTCGCTACCGCAACATGTCGCTGGGAATCTTCTGGTCCCTCTTGAATCCGCTGGTAACCATGGCGGCATTGACGTTGGTTTTCACCCGGTTTTTCCCGAGCAGGCAGCCTGCGTTTCCGGTTTTCGTGCTTTGCGGCCTCGTGCCATTCAACTTCCTGACGCTCGCCTGGAGCAGCGGAACCAGCTCGCTGTTGGAGAACTCCTCGCTCGTCAAGCGAGTTCCCGTGCCGCGAGAGATCGTCCCGATTGCCACCGTGCTTGGAAATTGCTTGCATCTGCTGATCCAGATCGGTCTCCTGCTGGGCTTCACGCTGGCGTTTGGATTCGGCATCAACCGAAACTGGGTGTGGCTGCCATTTGTATGGCTGATGGAAATCATATTCGTGTGCGGTCTCACCCTGATATCGGCTTCGGTAAACGTTTACGTCCGAGACACGCGCTATGTGGTGGAGTCGCTCAATACGGTACTGTTCTGGCTGGTTCCGATTTTTTACTCCTTCTCCGATATCCCGCCGAAGTACCAGGAGCTTTTCTGGTACAACCCGGTCGCGGCCATGGTGATGGCTTTGCGCAACATCCTAATGAGGGCCATCCCGCCGCCGACAAGCCTCCTGGTCAAGCTCAGTCTGATTTCGCTTCTGATGCTCGGTCTCGGCTTCGCCATCTTCCGTAAGCTTAAGGCCGGTTTTTACGATTACATCTGATCGATATGGCCCTGATCGAATTCGAGCATGTTTCCAAGACCTTCAGCCACTCTGGCGGGGCCAAACTCCTGAGCGCCCACCTCATGGAACGCCTTCACTGGCGCGCGGCCAAACGCGGGGTCTTCCACGCCCTCAAGGATGTTTCTTTCCGGGTGGAGCGCGGCGAATGTCTGGCCATCGTCGGCGGCAACGGCGCCGGCAAGAGCACTCTTTTGAGCCTCGTGACGGGACTCTGCCGGCCCTCCGAAGGGCGCATCCAGGTCAATGGGCGCGTGGCGGCGCTCCTCGAACTAGGCTCGGGGTTCCATCCCGAGCTCACCGGCGTGGAGAACATCTTCTTGAACGCCTCGCTTCTGGGGTTGAGCCGCAAGAAGGCCGAAGCGTGTTTCGACGAGATCGTCGAGTTTTCCGGGGTGGCCGAATTCATTCGCGAGCCGCTCCGCACTTACTCGAGCGGCATGATCATGCGACTGGCATTCGCGGTGGCCGTGCACGTGGACCCGGATATCCTGATCGTCGACGAGGTTCTCGCGGTGGGAGATCAGGCGTTTCAAAGCAAGTGCTTCGAGCGCATCGCGGAGTTCAAACGCGCCGGCAAGACGCTGCTCTTCGTTTCCCACTCGGCGCAACTCGTCAGGCAATTCTGCGATCGCACGATCTGGCTGGATAACGGGGAGGCCGTTCTGGTCGGCACGCCCGACGAGGTATTGAACGCCTACGCGGGCAAATCGCTATAGCTGACCACCGGCCAGCCGCCGGCGCACCGGCGTCTCTTTCAGTTGGAACGCTGCCCGGCCCCAATTCGTCGCGATTGCAAGGCGCATCTGAGCAGCTATCGCCAAGACCTCGCCGTTTCCGGATAAAGGAGAATCCTTTGCCGAAATCCGCTCAAACCGCCCCGCCTGCCCTTCAGGCGTCCAGCCCGATCCGCTCGCGTGCTCGATGCGGTAAATCCGCGTCGGATCGCAGAGCACCTCCGCTCGCGCGCCAGGGTAATGCGCCGCGAAACGGAAGCGCGAATCCAGGTTCATGGAGAACAGATCCATTTCCGCATATCGCGCCTCGGGGAGTGAGAGTCGCTTCTTTCCAGGTTCTACCGGGCATTCCCGAGGCAGTTCCTCTCCATGCTCTCTCCGCCTCCGCGTGAAATTTCCTTCTACTGCGGCACTGACGCCAACCGTTCGTCGATTTCCGCCCTGGCCGCCTCCGGCGATCCGCCGAACCAGGTGGATGCGGGATTCGGCACGAACGTCATCAGTTCCTCCCAAGTCCATTCCTTTTTGGGAGAGAACGCGGCATAACCGAGCGTATCGGCGAGCCGCCAGCTCACCTGCACCAGCGAGTCCAGGCTGCAAACCCGCGAGTAGGGCTCATCGTGGTGCACGGCAATGGCGGCCGCCAGTTCGTCGGGAAAATTCCAATCCTGCGCCAGGTAGGCGCCCGCCATGCAATGATCGATCTCGAAAAGATCCTGCTCGGTGCGCAGCAAATCGAATCCGAAATCGTTGGAAACTTCCAGCATCCGCGAGTACTCGTCCGGGAAGGCCGACATGAGACCCAGGGTGCCCAGATTGTGCAGCAGCCCCGCCGTATAGGCGCTGTCGCGGCCGACGCCGGAAACCCGCGAAGTCTCCTCGGCGATCAGTGCCGTGACCAGGCTATGCACCCAGACCTTGCGGAGCCCCTCTTTGCGCACCGAGTGGCGCACCATTTGGTTCATCGCAACCATGGTGGCCAAGGTTTTCACGCGATCCAGCCCGACCATCGCGATGGCCAGCTGCAGACTGGTCACTTGCCGGCGTGTGCCGAACAATGCCGAGTTGGCGAAGCGCAGCAGTTCGGCGGCAAAAGATGGGTCCATCCTGACTAATTCGCTGAGTTCATTGACGTTGAGATCCGGATCATTCACCATAGCCAAAATCCGCTGCGCGACAGCGGGAAACGGCGGCACCAGGCGCAAAGCCCACGGAGCTTGCGGACGGGCGAGTTGTTCGATCATTGCATTGTCTCCCTACTAGACTTATCGGCAGCGCGCTCTAGAAACTCCAGTGTCGATTTTCAACCGTCCCGTCGTCCGGAACGGATTCAAATCCCCGGGGGCCACCGTTGACAACGTCCGACGAGTCGGCGTATATTTGCTAACATACTGATCTCTCAGTGTTTTCTATAATTGGCGCATGGTTTCATTCATTCGATCTGCCGGGGTTGATGAAGCGCGCCTGCTCCCACGTAAGATGAGTCAGCCGCAACCTTGCAAATCCTGGCAATCCACGGTGAGGCAGTACCTGGAGAAGGCTTGATGGCCGTAGACCCTAACAACAAACCAGCAGATGAGGAAGTCCCCAACAACTACGAGAATCTGCTCGACGACTACAGCCATTTTGCGCCTCCCGCCGCGGACGAAGTTTTACAAGGAAAGATAGTAGGAATTACCGCCAAAGACGTGATTGTCGACTTCGGTTACAAATCCGAAGGCCTGGTTCCCATCGAACAGTTTCAGGGGCCGGGCGGGGAAGTAACCGTGCAGCCGGGCGACCCGGTGGATGTGATGATCGACCACGCCGGCGAACAACCCGAGGGATATGTTCTGCTCTCGCACACGCGCGCGGCGCGCCTGCGCATCTGGGACAACCTCGAAAAGGCGTATCAGGAGCAACTGGTGATCTCCGGCCGGGTGCTGGGCCGCGTGAAAGGCGGCCTCGCCGTGGACGTGGGGATCAAGGCCTTCATGCCCGGCTCGCAGGCCGATCCGCGTCCCGTGCACAATCTCGATTCCCTGGTGGGACAGGACATCCCGGTCAAGATCATCAAGCTGAACCGGCGCCGCGGCAACGTGGTGGTTTCGCGCAAGACCGCGGTGGAGGAAGAGATCACGGTTCGCAAGACCGCCACGCTGGAACACCTGCAAGAAGGCGCCGTGGTTACCGGCGTAGTCAAGAATCTGACCGAGTACGGCGCGTTCATCGACCTCGGCGGGATCGACGGCCTGCTGCATGTCACCGACATCTCTTACGGCCGCGTGACGCACCCCTCGGAACTGCTGCATGTGGGTGAGGAAGTCACCGTCAAAATACTTAAATTCGACCGCGCCAAGGAGCGCGTCTCGCTGGGCATCAAGCAACTCGGGCCGGACCCTTGGGAGACCGTCGCCGAGCGCTACCCGGTGAACACCAAGGTGATCGGGCGGGTGGTCAACGTCACCGATTACGGCGCTTTCGTAGAACTCGAGCCGGGGGTGGAAGGCCTGATCCACATCAGCGAGATGACCTGGTCGCGGCGCATGAAGCACCCTTCCAAAGTGGTGAAACCGGGCGACCAGGTGGAAGCCGTGATCCTGGAAGTGCACTCGCGCGACCGGCGGATTTCGCTCGGCCTGAAGCAACTCGAGCCGAACCCCTGGACCACCATCGACACGCGCTACAGCGTGGGCTCGGTAGTGGAAGGCCGGGTGCGCAATATGACCGATTTCGGGGCTTTTATCGAGATCGAGGAAGGCATCGACGGTCTGGTGCACGTTTCCGACTTATCCTGGACCAAGCGCGTGAAGCACCCCTCGGAGATTTTGAAAAAAGGGCAAATCGTGCAGGCGGTGATTCTCAATATCGACTCCGCCTCGCATCGCCTTTCCCTCGGCATCAAGCAACTCCAGCCGGACGCCTGGGAGAGCTATTTCCAGGCCCATCAGGTGGGCGATACGGTACACGGGAAGGTGTGCCGGCTGGCCAGTTTCGGCGCCTTTGTGGAGCTGGCCGAGGGCGTCGAGGGCTTGTGCCATTTCTCCGAGGTGCCGGGATATACCGGCCGCCGCGGGCACGAGGAACCCCCGCTGGCTGTCGGACAGGAGTATGATTTTAAGATTATCAAGATGAGCGAGGCCGAAAAGAAGGTGGGGCTGAGCCTGCGGGCGGCGACCGATGACGAGGAGAAACATCGGCTTTCCGACTACCAGCGGCAGGCGGCCGCGGCCACGACTACCATTGAAGAAGTAATGAGTTTGAAAGACCGGAACCCCGAGTAGCTTGCAAATTTCTGATTTTCAAGCGATACTGCGGTTTCGTAATCATATGACACCGAGGAGAACGCGATGACGAAGGCCGATCTGATTGAAGAAGTCTCCCGAGTGGTGGAGATGACGCGGAAGGAATCCGAAGTCATCGTGGAGGCGATTTTCGACAGCATCGTGAAATCCTTGCGCACCGGCGACAAGATCGAAATTCGCGGATTTGGCAGTTTCCGCACGCGCCAGAGGCAGCCCCGTATCGGCCGCAATCCCAAGACCGGCGCGCGGGTCGAAGTGCCGGCGAAGAAGATCCCGTATTTCAAGCCCAGCAAGGAACTCAAGGACGTAGTCAACAATTCCGCCGTGCCGGCGGCGCCGGCAGCACCGGCGCCCTCGACCGATCCTGCGCCCAACGCCTGACATCCCCTGGGAGATTGCGCCCCTTTTCATCAGGGCCAGCATGGATTATCTTTGGACTCCCTGGCGGTATCAGTACGTCACTCAGGCGGACGACGCCGGCGTGTGTGTCTTCTGCGCGGCGGCGCAATCGTCCGACGATGCGCGGACTCTGGTGGTGCACCGCGGGGCGCACAATCTGGTGATCCTCAACCGGTATCCCTATTGCAGCGGCCATGTGATGGTGGTGCCGTATGAGCACGTGGCCACGCTGGCGGAATTGCCGGACGAAGCGCTGGTGGAGCTCATCCGGCTGGGGCGCGACTGCGAGAAGCACCTGCGCGCCGGGTACCGGGCCGACGGCTTGAATCTGGGCATCAATATCGGCAAAAGCGCCGGCGCGGGCATCGCCGGCCATCTGCATTTGCACGTGCTGCCGCGGTGGATGGGCGACACCAATTTCATGACGGTGGTGGGGGAAACGCGGGTGGTGCCGGAATCGCTCGATATCACGTGGGAGAAGCTGCGGGCGGCGTTTCGGGCGGGAGCTTAGGGCGGCGTTGGACCCCATCCGGATTTCCGATTTCGAAAGCCAGGGCGCGACTCTGACACCCGCCTCGGCCGCCGGCTTCGACGAGCGCGCGCAGGCGATTCTCGACGGCAACGCGTCGCCGCTGCTGGAACTGAAACCTTACCTGGCGATCGTGAGAAACGAGAACGCGCGCACGGTGGTGGCGTACACGGTATCTTGGACCGTGACTCTGCGCAATGGAATCAGCGAGGTCCACCATACGCAATTCAAGTTTCCCGACGCCGTGGCCGGAACGAGCAACGGGCTCTCGCTGCTCGAGGGTCGCGAGATCCGGACAGGCGAGGAGCGTCTGCTGGGCGTGGGCTTCGAAGCATGGCCGCCGGAGCACGTGAATACGTATCGAGACTTTGGGCTGGAGGAAGCCCGCAGGCTAATCAACGTGAAGAGCCTGGAGGTGGCGCTGGACGCGGTAATCTTCGACGACGGCACGATGCTCGGGCCCGACCAATCGCGGCTGGCGGAGCATTTTATCGAGTTCGTGCGCGCCAAGCAGTCGCTTTATCGCGATATCGTAGTCGGGCTGGAGAATGGCGGACAGGATGTGTTGGCGCCTCTGCGGTCGATGGCGTCCGTACCGCCCGGTACGGCGCACAAGCATCCGTTTGACCTCTACCCGCGCCTGGCGGCGGAGGAGATTCTGCGCTTTCAGGACCGGGTGATGCTGGAGGTCTTCCGGCGGACGTTGCGGCGCGAGCCGTTCGCCATCAGAAGACTTTCCGGAAAGTCAGATTGATGCGCGCGCTGCCGGTGAACGGATGCTCGCCGGCCTTGAGGGGCGCGACGCCGTGATAGACGAAGCGCGCGGGGCCGCCCCAGACCACGACATCGCCGCTTTCGAGGCGCATGCGGCGCACGGGATCGCCGCGCTTCTTTCCGCCCCATAAGAAGGTGGCGGGCAGGCCCAAGGAGACGGAGACGATGGGCGACCAGGCGTCGTTCTCGTCGCGGTCCTGATGGAGGCCGAGCTTGCAACCGGCGGTGTAGCGATTGATCAGGCAGGCGTCGGGGTGGTAATTGGGGAAGCCGGCTTGGGCGGCGGCGCGGGCGGCGAGCGAGAGAAAGCTCGCGGGGATGGCGGGCCAGGGCGCGCCGGTTGCGGGGTCGTGAGGGTCGTAGCGATAGCCGGTGCGATCGGAGACCCAGCCTACGCGGCCGCAGTTGGTCATGGCGACGGACATGGTGAATCCGCCGGGGACGACGAGATGGCGGAAGGGCGCGGCTTGGGCGACGGCATTGGCGTCGTCGACCAGAGCGGCGGCCTCGGCGCCCGCGAAGGCGCGGAGCACGACGGCGCCTTCTTCGAGGGGCTCGCGCGCGGGCGGAGCGGGATCGAACAGAGGAGTCACGCTGCCACGATTCTAGCTTATGGGATGTTCACCACGGAGGCACGGAGACACGGAGAGAAAGATAAAGGGCAAAATCAGAGCTCACGGAGGTGGCGGAGGCCACGGGGTCGTTGGAGCTTGTGGGTGTCTCTGCGTCCTGGTAGCTTCAGCGGTGTGGCGCGGGGATGCAGCGAAAACCGCCGGTACATGTGTTCACCGCGGAGACGCTGAGACGCGGAGAAAAACGAAAGTCAAACCGGAGGGCGCTGAGGGGGCAGAGATCGCGGAGAGGTTGGGTTATCGGGTCCCTGCGTCCTGGGAGCTTGAGCGGGCATGACTCGTGCTGCGGACCGTCAACCCGCCTAAAATCAGCACCATATAGGCCATTGCGGTTCCGCTGGCGCGGGGACTTCCGGGGATGGGACTCTTGAGGAGTTTTTTCCCAACCACCGGCCGCAAAAAAATTGTACAATCCATGTCACAGTTTGCGCTCAGTTCCTGTTATCTGAGATGAGCGGCCGCCACACAGCGCTTTGCCGCCGAGATCTGGGACCTATGGAGAGGAAAAAAGCATGACTACAGCCAAGACCGTGTTAGTTGCGGGCGCCGCGGCGGTGATTGCGGGCGGCCTGGTATTCGCAATCAGAATGAATCCTACAACTGCAAGCAACGATGGACGGGGCACCATCGGCGCGCCTGAGCCGGTTGCACCGGTAAAGCAGGCCAGCCAGTTGGACCAACTGAACCCTTTCAACCACGAAGCATCGATCCCCGCAATCGTGGATCCGGCGACGATCCGATTTGAAAAACTGCGGACGGTCGAGCTGGCTTCCAAGACGCAAACCAGCAGCGACCCCCAGGATTGCAAGGAGCGGCAGTCCCGCGAGCCGGACGGCTCGAATTGCCAGACCGTCAAGGTGGTGGAAAAGGTCAAAGCCATCGAGGCAACCTATTCCTACGCCGGACCCGTGCTTTCCGCCGGCGAGAGCCTTCCTGGCCGCGAAACATTCGCGGTATATTTCCGCCCTGAAGATGTGGGCGCCGATGGCCCGGTCGGGAAGCTGAAGCGCGATCAAGCCGCATCGTTCTTTCAGGTGAACACCTACCGTCCAATGGTCGAGGAAAAAGTCATCGACAAGGCGAATTCTCACTTCTGTGAGGGCAGCTATGTCGATGGCAGCTTCGTGCGCAAAGATCCCACGTGCCAGGATCAGGTGCAATATGCCAAGCAAACCGTGCCCTCGCCCTATTTGACGGTGCAGGTGGATCTGCGGAACCCGGTCTCTACCAAGTAAGATTCCGGTAGCGGGATAGGTAGCATTTGATTCCAGGGGGCCCCTTTGCAAATAAGGGTCCCCTGGATTTTGGCCGTTTATGGCATGCCATTGCCTAACCCGGTGGGCAGAGCCAGCCGACGCAGCCGGGGGCGAGCTCCGCTCGCTTGGACAAGCTGAAGCATGTCCCACGGCTAAGATTTTTCCGGCCCGCTAACCCCCGCAAGCACATCGCACACCTCCCTCGCCGACGGCCTCCCCTCCGGATGCCGGTCGAGCATCCGTAAGATCAGCCCATCCGCCTCCGGGGGAACGCCGGGCCGCAACGAAGCAATCGGCGCCACCGGCCGGCATTCGATCGCCTCAAACACATCCAACAGTGTTTCTCCTGCAAACGGATGTTGCCCCGCCGTCAACTCGTACAAGACAGCCCCCAGCGAGAACATGTCAGACGCACTGGTGGCGGTCTCTCCACGGAGAATCTCCGGCGGCATGTACAGCAGGGTTCCGGAAAGCGTGCCGGATATGGTTCCCGACGCGCCCATCGAATTCGGCTCCGGTCTCACCGCGCCTTCATCGCGCGCCAGACCGAAATCCAGGATCTTCACCACGCCGTCTTTGCGCAGCATGACGTTTTCCGGCTTGATATCGCGATGCAGGATTGCGGCGGCGTGCGCGGCGGACAGAGCTCGCGCGGCTTGGCCACCCCAATCCATCGCCTGCGCGATCTCCACCCGGCCGGCGTTCATGATAGCGCGAAAGGTAGAACCGTCGACCCACTCCATGGCGATGAACAATCCCGCCGGGGATTCACCGGATTGGAACACGGTGACGATATTCGGGTGGCGTAACGCCGAGGCAGCCCGCGCTTCGGTCTCGAAGCGGTCCACGGCGTGAGCGCTGACGATCAAGTGGCGGCGCAGGATCTTCAGGGCGACTGGCGTTCCCTGGGCGTCACGAGCCAGATAGACTTCGCCCATCCCGCCTATGCTGATCAGCGATTCGACCTCGTAATCGGCCACGCGTTCACCCGGCGCGAGCCCACTCGATTGACCATCCAACAGATCGGCCACGACATGGGAGGGCGGTGCGGCCAGAACCCCAGCCTCGGAATCGGCTTCCAGTAAGGATTCCACTTCCTTTCGCAGTTCCGGGCTGGCGCGAGCGAGCAACGCGTTGCGCTCGCCCGGCGGCAAGTCCAGCGCTTCGTGGTACAGGCGCTCGATCTCCTCCCATGACGCCGGCAGGTTCATGACGATTCGCGGTTCATTTCGCGGATCAACCAACTGCGCGCCAAACGCCAGTCGCGAATTACGGTACGGGTGGAAACTCCCATCGCCTCGGCAGTCTCCTCGATGCTGAGGCCCCCGAAGTAGCGCATCTCCACCACCATGCTTTTGCGCGGGTCGACGGCGTGGAGAGCTTCCAGCGCCTCATGGAGCGCCACAATCTCGGCGGCCTCCTGATGGACTGCCGGTTGGACATCGTCCAGCGAGACATGGGCCATCCCATAGCCCCGCTTCTCGGAAAGGCGGCTCTTGGCGTGGTTGACCAGGATCTGGCGCATGGCTTTGCAAGCCACCGCGAAGAAATGACACCGGTCCTGGAACGAGGCATTTTCCACATTGGCGAGCTTCAGGTACGCCTCGTTGATCAGCGCCGTGGGTTGGAGAGTGTTGTTATGCGGCTGCTGGCTCCAGGCGCGGCGCGCGATACGGTGCAACTCGGCATAGACCAGAGGCATCATTTTGTTGAGCGCGCTCTGGTCGCCGCTGCTCCACTCGGCAAGCAGCCTGGTCACTTCGCCCTGCGGATTGGTCTCGGACACCCTCGAATGGAGTATAGCGACCGTCGGTTGCAATTCAGTGACGGCCAAGATGTTGCATCTCCCAAAGATCGCGCGGAGTTTGCGAGAGCAGGGGGCGGACGGCCAGCATTCCGGTGGGTCCGATGCTCTTCTCCAGATACCGCAACTCCTTGAAGCGGCTCTCCAAATCGGGGTCCGGGGGGACTTCCAGGCCGGCCTCGCGGCGCATGAGATCGCCTTTGGCGCGGGCGCTGAGCTCCAGCGTCAGGTGTAGAAAGGTCAGCATGTCGCCGCGCACCTCCGGAGGGAAGGCGCCGTTCAAGGACATCAAATAGGCGCCCTGCGGCGTCTGCTTGAATTCGCCGCTGGCAATCATGGCGATCATGTCGATATCCTGGTCGAGTTTGCCGCCTAACCAGCGGCACAGGGACCGCTCGCTGAAATAGAAAACCACCGTGAAAATCACCGTGAGCCCTACTACCGTGGCCGCGGTTGAGCCGGCCGGCGACAGCATGCCCTGG
>Ga0326728_10022843_pt1 | contig 11549 bp, 11 predicted proteins | sample MB3enrmetagenome_FD_207602 | JGI IMG/M metagenome (GOLD analysis project Ga0326728, IMG submission 207602) | Lab enriched peat soil microbial communities from McLean, Ithaca, NY, United States - MB31MN | ecosystem: Environmental > Terrestrial > Soil > Wetlands > Peat | place: USA: New York... | reverse complement strand
CTCCATCGGCCAGCCGCTCTCCGACGGCTTCGGCGCCATTCTGGCCTACATCGGCAACCTGGCGCGGCCGCTGCTGCCCGCCGGATGGATTCAATCACTAATCCTTGACGGCGCATGGAAGGGCATCTCTTCGGTGCTGGTCTTTCTGCCGCAGATTCTTCTGCTGTTTCTTTTTATCGGGATTCTGGAAGACTCCGGCTACCTCTCCCGCGCCGCGCTCATCGCCGATCGCGTGATGCGCACCATCGGCCTGAACGGCAAGGCCTTCATTCCCCTGCTCTCGGCCTACGCCTGCGCCGTCCCGGCCATCATGGCCACGCGCACCATCGCCAACAAGCGCGACCGGCTGGCCACCATCCTGGTCACGCCCTTCATGACCTGCTCGGCGCGACTGCCGGTCTACATGCTGCTGATCGCCGCCTTCATTCCCAACACCGTCTATCTGCACGGCTTTCTGGGCCTGCGCACGCTGACCATGCTGGGCCTCTACCTGGCCGGTTTTCTTGCGGCCATGGTTACCGCAAGGCTGCTCAAAAGCTCCATCCTCAAATCCAGCGAGACGCCGTTCATCCTCGAGCTGCCGCAGTACCGCATGCCCACGTTGCGCTCGCTCGCGCTGCGCCTTGTGGACCGCGCCCGCATCTTCCTGCGCCAAGCCGGCACCATCATCCTTTGCGTCACCCTGGCCCTGTGGTGCCTGGCTCACCTGCCGGTCATTCAGGCTCCGGGCGGCCAAATCTCAGCGCCGGAGCTGGCCGATAGCCTGATCGGCCGCCTGGGCCACTTCATCGAGCCGGCCATTGCGCCGCTGGGCTTCAACTGGAAGATCGGCATCGGCCTGCTCTCCAGCGTGCTGGCCCGCGAGGTGATGGTCAGCACCATGGGCACCCTCTACGGCGCCCAGGCCGACACCCACGCCCTCAGCCTTCAAACCGCGCTGCACCACGACATGACCCTGGGCGGCGCGCTGGCGCTGATGATCTTCTTCGCCTTCGCCATGCAGTGCACATCCACCATGGCCGTGGTCCGCCGCGAGACGAACAGTTGGAAGTGGCCCGCCATCCAGTTCCTCTACATGCTGGTGCTGGCCTGGGGCGCGGCCTACGCGGTCAATCACATTGTGACGGCGATCTTCGGGTAACGAATCTTCATACATTTCTGAATCTGAGTAATTCAAATTAAGCTTGTCATCCTGAGCGGAGTTAGGCGCGTAGCCGGGGCCCCCAGCGATTGGTCTTTGTCGCTGGGTTGGTTTAGCGCCCAACGGAGTCGAAGGACCTGCGGTTGCTCCTGCTCTTGTATTTGCACTCGCGTTTGCTTTTCGTGACTTTGAAAGGGCACGACCTAATCGACGAAGTCGCCACGCGCCTCTGAGTCTTCCACGAAGACAGCATCGAGGACTTCCAGGGACCGTATGCGGAGTGGAAGGGCAAGCACAACTAAATCGTGAATTGTGGCATAATGTACTCATGCCAGCCCGAACCATCGTCGAGCTCCCGGAATCGCTGCACGAGCGGCTGAAAGAGCGCTCCAAGACCTCCGGCGTCTCAATCCGTTCTCTCATCGTGCGTGCGGTCGAGGAGACCTATGCGGAGCCGAAAAAGGGGAGGCGGGTAACCGGCCCTCTGATTACGGGCGCCGGCAAGCGTGGTCCCCTCTACCCCGTGGACGAGAATCCGCATGACCTTGTATTTTCCTGATCTCAACATCTGGCTGGCGCTCTCCGTTTTGGCTCAGGAACTTCTTTGATGTCTAAATATTTCGCATCCAAGCATTCAACAAATCTAGATACCTTCTGACCAATCGTGTTTATCAAATACATCCTCTTCTTCGCCCTAGTTACGGCAACCATCATTTGATATATCTCCCCCTCGGTCGGATCATTTTTGGCGGGAAGCTTTCCTTGATCGAATCCAATAAGAAAGACCACGTCGGCGCCAAGCCCTTTTGAGTTCAATATGTTGCCTACCGTAATATCGAGATTACACAGAGGAGGCGACAAGTGAAGATTGGCGATCTTGAGTTCCTGGGCGAGTAGGCCTTTTCTGATTAGAATATTCTGTCTTTGATACATCCTAGCCTCCAGCTCGTCTGCGCCCACCTCATCCTTACTGACCTCCTCACTTGGGATTTCCCAGACTTCAATTTCATCTTCCATTCGTAAAATGCAAGTATAGCTAATTGCCTTAACTTGCGAGGGGGTTCCGTTGATAATCGCGTTCAATGTCTGTGCGTTCGCTAGGTGCTTCTTTCGTGTTTCTGCGTCCTCCGGATTTTTCAGGATTCTCCATCCGAGCGGAGAGGATTCGTCCTTTGCAAGGAATTTGTACGCATCAACAATATCCTGTCGAATGGGAACATTGCCACTTTCGCCTTTATGAGCGACATTCTTGAAACCAAAGTTCCTTAACTGCCGCGCAGTCCTTTCGAGCAACTTACCACAGCTTTGCGCTTCGCCAATGACAAGTACTTCCTTTAGCTGCTGGCTCTCAACGAGATTCTCTAGCTCCGTCCTAATTATATTGGCAATCTTTCCTACCGGACAGCTCTTGATCAGATGGATTTTAGGATTTGCCCTCGAATCATAAATCTTTGAATCGCGCTCACCGTCGGGGATATAGCAAATATATTCTTTCTCAATTCTCTTCTTGGTAGGTACAGTTTCCGCTGAATTACTAGCAGTGAATTGTGCCACAAGACAATGAAAATATCTAATCATGACTTCCGTACACCGGGAACAAAAGCGAAGCGAAAAGCTTTCCCAACGGGCATTGTCAGGATCATATTTTGCTCGAATAAAGGAGGGAGATGCACCCTTAAATCCATAGAGGGCTTGGTCGTCATCACCGACAATGACAACCTCGTTCCTTTGTGCCAAGATATCAACAAGCTCAGACTCAGTCGAGTTGAAGTCTTGATATTCATCGATCAATATCAGATCGAAAAAGGGGATTTTCTTTGGGTCCTTCTTGCAAGTTCGAACGGCGTAGAGGACAACATCGTCGTGGCCCACAGCTCTATAGTACTTTGTCTTACGTACATAGTTCTCATCCCCAATCTCGAAGGCTTCAATCCCCTCATTTCTTAGGTCTTCTGCTATCACCTCGGAGATTTGCGGGTAATAATCAAAGTTCTTGGTATGCTCAAGCACAAAGCTCCTCGCGAAACCGTGCAAAGTGTTCGTCTTTGCCAGACCACACAGGTCATCGGCGAGCGCATCGGCGAGTTTGCCGACAAAGGTAAGGGCCAGGAACCTTTTCTTCCCTTCAGCGCGTTTCTTCGTGATTATCTCTCTGAACAGGTGGGTTTTGCCCGTGCCTGGGCCTGCAACGACAACCTTTCTCGGATGCACCGAGTCTTTAATGCGCTTTATGTCTTTTGCTCTCTCCGCCTTGTGATCTACTACCGGCATACACCCACTTCCAAACAGAAGCCCGCGCCGCATCTGCTTAAATGTTCCGATATTATGGTCTACGCCATTTGTCCCGACCACCCGCCGAAGTGTCGCGAACTCGTTCAACGAGTGGTGGCACGCCGGGGTTTAATTCTCGCGCCCTTTCGATGGCTTCAGCCTGGGTGGGACTTACGGCACTTGCTCTTTCCGAATCCGGTCTTCTCACTGCGTAATCGCCTTGTGGGCGCTGTTCAACAAACAGTCTCTTATTCGCCATTTCTTCGTTCCTTCTAAATGTAGAGTAACGCCGATATATAGCGGACGTCAATACCAAAGCGCTATATGTTGTGGGTGGCCCAGATCTGGATTCTCAGATCTGGGAATCCTCACACCCAAACCCGCCGGATGCAGGGAAGCGTGCAGGCCGGGAGCGGTAGGCCGGGCTTTCAACCCTTGCAATCCGCCAGTCTTCCAGGAACGGGGTTTAATCCGTGGGAGTTCCGCTAGACGCCCAGCCTTTATCGGTAGACCTCGCGCCGATTTCCCACGCGCACCACCATAACAATCAGTCTTGCATCCTGAATATCGGCGATGATGCGGTAATCCCCCACCCTGTACTTCCAGTAATCGCCCAACGTCGAACCGACCAGCGCTTCACCGATGCTGCGCGGATTCTCCAGTTTTGCAACACGGCTTCCCATAAACCGGATGATTCGCTGCGCGATTTGCCTGTCGAGTTTGGCTATTTCTCTTTCGGCGTCTTTGCCGTACTCAATCCGCCAGGCCATACCGCTTTTCCATCTCTTCCTGGGTATAGGTTCGGCTGCGTCCGGCCCGCAGGGCGCGGGTCCGCTCTTCGGCCAGGTACAAATCTTCCAGGTCTTCCAGCTTTTCGCTGATGGCCTCGATCATGTAATACGTTTTGCTTCTTCCGGTGCGCTTGGAGAGCTTATCGAGACGAGCTTTCACGCCTTCCGGCAGGCGAAGAGAGACAGCGGATCCCATAGGCAAACCTCCAGAATCATGCAATACAAGTATTGCACGAAGATGCCGGGGCCGGGCGCCCAAATCTTTTGTTAAGCCGAACGGAACCTATCGTCCCATAATGCGGCATGAGAATCCTGTATGTGCGGTCCGTCACATCACGGCGTTCACGCGCCCTCCTACTATTTCTGGCATGACGGCTGCGACCCTCGTTCTTGTTGCTCCCTGCACGCTTCTGCTGGGCGCAGTGCTCCAGCTTCTTGTAGCGCGGCTCTGTTCCGCCCGGACCAAGGGTGTCCTGGCCTTTCTCTCCTGCCTGCCGGCGATGCTTGCCGTGGCCGGAGTGGCGCGGCCCATCTGGGCCGGGCAGGCCGTGGAACTCAAACTCCTGCCGTGGGATGGGCCGCTTGCCCTGATCCTCCATGTGGACGCGCTCAGCGTCCTTTTCGCTTTGATGGGGACCTGGATAGGCGGGTTCGTCCTTTTCTACTCCATCGGCTACATGGCCCACGACAAGGCCGCCACTCGCTTCTACGCCTCAATGCTGATCTTTATCGGCGGCTTTGTTGGCCTCGTCTATAGCGCCAACCTATTCTTCTTCTACCTCTGCTGGGAGGTGATCGGCCTCTGCTCCTTCACTCTGGTGGGCTTCTGGTACACCAACCGCGAGGCGGTCGCCGGAGCGCGCAAGGTGCTGCTGATGACGCACATTGCGGGCTACGGCCTGCTGGCGGCCATCCTGGTCATCTATCTCCGCACCGGCAGCGCGTTATGGACCGATCCGGCCGTGGCGCACGCCTTCACCGGCGGCGTCTTCGTGCTGATGCTGGTTGCGCTGGTGGCCAAGAGCGTGCAGTTCCCCCTGCACACGTGGATTCCCGAGGCCATGGCGGCGCCGACACCGGTGAGCGCTCTGCTCCACGCGGCCTGTTACGTGAAGGCCGGCGTTTATCTGGCCGCGCGCATGCATAGCTTTGGCGCGTGGCCGCAGGCCGGAGGCTTCGCCTGGGGCAATGCATCGCTGGTGTGGGTGGGCACCGTCACCATGGCGGTGGGCGTGATGTACGCCATGGTGCAGACCGACCTGAAGCGGATGCTGGCCTTCTCCACGGTGAGCCAGATCGGCTACATGATGATGGGCATCGGCATCGGCACGCCGCTGGCTATTGCGGCGGGGCTGCTGCATTGCCTCAACCATGGATTCTTCAAGGGCGGCCTCTTCCTGACCGCCGGCTCGGTGCAGCATGCCTCGGGCACCCGCGACATGAACCTGCTGGGCGGCCTGGCGCAGAAGATGCCGCATACCACTCTGTCTTGGTTAATCGGCGTGGGCAGCATGATGGGCATTCCGCTGATGAGCGGCTTCGCCAGCAAGTGGATGCTCTACGCGGCGGCGTTGCAAGCGGGATGGGCGGTACCGGCCATCGTGGCCTGGGCGGCCAGCCTGGGCACGGTCTTCCTGGGCGCCAAGGCCACCAGCGCGGTCTTCCTGGGTCCGTTGACCGAGGCGACTAAAGACGCTCACGAGTCTCCGCCCACCATGCTGTGGGGAATGGGAGTCCTGGCCGCGGGCAGCGTGGTGCTGGGCGTGGCGCCGCAGTTGGCCGTCAACTACTTCCTCAATCCCATTCTCGGCGTGCTGCAACTGAAAGCGGTGTCGGTAACGTGGTTTGGGCTCTCCGCGGACGCGGGCAGCTTCTCCACCACGGGCGGCCTGGTGCTGGCTATCGTCTCGCTGGTTCTGGGCGGCGCCATCTACGCCATCGCTTACGTCTCGCGCCAGGCTCCAGCCGCGGCCGGCGGAGGCGCTGCGATGGCTGGCGCAGGCGGCGGAATCTTTACCGGAGGCGAACCTTTGTCGTCCCAGGGAAGGCTCACGGCCGGCGACTTCTCCGAGATCTTCCTCGAAAACTGGCATTCTTTCTTTCGCTGGACCAATGTAGATCGCGTTTATCTGGGCGTCTGGAGCGGGTTGCAGGCGGTCTCGCGCTGGCTGGGCGTTGTAGTCGCGTGGATGGAGCGGTATGCGGCGGTGCTGGTGATCGTGCTGGCGGCGGCGGTGCTGGCGGGCATGCGCTGGCTGGCTCCCGGAGTGGCGAGCGTCGCGGCTCTTCCCGCGCCTCAGATACCGCAACTGCTGGTTGCCGCCTGCGCCGTGGCTGCAATTGCGTTGATTTTGGCCGCGCTCATCAACACAAAGCGGCTCCGCCTGGCCCCGCTGATGATTCTCACCAGCGCTGCTACTATTGCGGGCCTGGTCGTTGCCGATTCTTGGCTTCGTCTTGAGTTGTTGGAGTTGGGCGCCCTATTGACAATTCCTCTGGTCTGGCAAACCGCGCGGACGAAGATCGCAAAGCTGACCTACCTGACGGTAGTGGTGCTCTCGGCGCTGTCACTGATTGCCAGCGATGTATTGATGGAGCGCGGAGAGCCGGATTGGGCGCGGGCGCTGCTGCTGACCAGCGTATGCGTCAAGCTGGCCGCGGTGCCGCTCTTCTTCTGGCTGCTCAGGCTGGCCGACGAGCTGCCGGCTCTGGTGCTGGGCCTGATTATCGCGGTCGTCGATATGGCCGCCTTCGGCGAGTTGTACGTGGTTGCGCAAACTTATCCGGGCTTGCTCACCCCGCAGGGACTCCTGCTGGGCGTGGCCGCCGCTACGTCGTTCCTCGCCGCTCTGCTGATGCTCACTTCCGCCGCGGCGGACAGCCTCAAGCGCTTGCTGGTTCTTTCAACCATTGAAGACGTTGGCTTCCTGCTGCTTGGCCTGGCCTCGGCCAGCGCACTGGGAACATCGGGCGTTGTGTTCGCCGCCGCCACTCATTCCCTGGCCAAGGCGCTGCTCTTCATCTGTCTCAGCGCTCCGGAGGCCGAGGGCGCGCTCGACGCCGAAGCTATGGGGCTGGCAACCCGCTACCCGGTCAGCGCCTTCGGATTCCTCTTCGGGATGCTGGCCATGCTGGGCGTGCCGCCGATGCTCGGTTACATCGGCCGCTGGAGGCTTTATGAGACCGCGCTGCGGATCAATCCTCTGCTGCTGGCGGTCTTCATCCTCTCTTCGGTCTTTGCGCTGATTGCATACGTGCTGGCGCTGACGCGCGTTTGGTGGGGACCGGCGCGCGATGGAGACTCACCTCCGCTGCCCGGTTTGCCGATAAAGGAACCATTCGTCCTGCAAGCTATGATTGTTCTTCTGGTAGTGTTGCTGCTGGTTGCCGGAGCATGGCCCGACGCTCTGCAAATGCTGCATTGGGGGAGACCATGAACCCTTGGAATAAATTGATGTGCTACTGCCGGCGGCGCAGTCCCTGGCTCTTCCACATGAACGGGGGCAGTTGCAACGGCTGCGATATCGAATTGATTGCCAGCCTGACGCCCCGTTACGATGCCGAGCAGTTGGGCGTGCGCCTTGAGGGCAGTCCGCGCCATGCCGATATTCTCTGCATCACGGGGCCCATCACCCACAACGCGGTGAACGCCATCAAGACCGTCTACGGCCAGGTGTGCGGGCCGAAGGCCGTGGTGGCCATCGGCTCCTGCCCGGCCACGACCAACGTCTTCATAGACAGCCGGACGCTGGCCGGGCCGCTGAACAAGCACATTCCCGTTGACGTCTTTGTGCCCGGCTGCCCGCCGCGCCCCGACGCCATTGTGCGCGGCGTGGCCATGGCGGCGGGGATTCTGGCCGAAAGAGGCGCGACGAAGCCCGCTGAAGAACCGTCAATAGAAACGGCGCCCGTGGAGGTCCAGCCATGAATCTGACTACCGCGCTGGCGCGCCTGCTCATCTTTCCCGGAGTTCTCTTCGCCGTGCCCGCTGCCTGGTTCTTCCTCTGGGTGGAGCGCAAATCCGTGGCTTTGATGCAGGGGCGCATCGGCCCTCCCTTCATGCAGCCCTTCTATGATTTTGTGAAGCTGCTGGGCAAGGACACTCCTCCGCGCAGCGGCATCGGCGGGTTGTTGATGAGAGCCTGGCCGCTGATCGCGGTATCGGCGGCGGGAGGCGCGGTCGGCCTGCTGCCCGTGCTGCCGTCTTCGGGAGGCTTCCAGGGCGACCTGATCCTGCTGCTGGCGCTGCTGGAACTTCCCTCCATCTGCATTATCGCGGCGGGATTCTCCTCGCGCTCCATCTTTGGCGAGATCGGCTCGGCCCGCGAAGCCGTCCTGAGCGTCTCCTACAACATTGTCTTTCTTCTGGCCATTGTCTCCATCGCCGCCTCGCAGCACACCTTCCGGCTTGAAACACTGGCGCAACTGCCGTTTTCGCCGCTGCAAATCCTTGGCATCCTGGCCATCCTGGTCTGCCTGCCCGCCAAGCTGCACATCAATCCCTTCTCGCTGCCCAATGCCGAGCAGGAGATATACTCCGGCCCCATGGTTGAGTACGCCGGGCCGGAGCTGGCCATGTGGGAGCTTTCGCATGGCCTCGAATGGGTTGCCGCTACCGGCCTGGTGGCCACGCTGATCGCGCCCCATCTGACCATCTGGTGGATGGCCGCCCTGGTCTTCGTCGCGCTCTCCTTCGGCGTCGTGCTGCTGCTGTCGGCGCTGGCCGCCGCCACAGCCCGGCTGGCTATCGACACCACGGTGCGCTTCTACTGGCAATGCACGCTGATCTTCGCGGTCCTGGCCATCTCGTCCGCGCTCTTCATGAGGTTCAGATCATGAACATACTCACCATGATGTGGAAGAATCTGTGGGGCGGCTCCCGGACTTTGCTCTTCCCAGCGCGCCCGGCCATGAGCCAGGGTTTTCGGGGCATGGTGCGATTCGATCCCGAGCTTTGCACCGGTTGCGCCATCTGCAAATTCCGCTGCACCTCGCGCGCCATCAACTTTCGCGCCGGCAAAGGCGAGTTCACGTGGAGCTACGATCCCGGCCAGTGCACCTTCTGCGGGCGCTGTGTTGAAGGCTGCAAATCCGGCGCGCTCAGCCAGGACCCTGAATGTCCGCCCGTGTATCTGACCATTGGCGCATTGAAGCACTCCTACACCGTGGCCCGCAAGCCGCCTGCTCCCAGGCCCGCCCCGGCTGCCCCGCCGGCTGCGATTGAACCGGCGGCGAACCCTGTCCCTGGAGGCGCGCAATGAGCCTGATTGACAGCATTCCTGAGAAGCTGGGGAGTACCGAACCCTGGGTCGAGAAGGGCGGCGTCCATTGGCTCACGGCCAGCGCATTGAATGTGCGCGATTTAGCCAGAACCATGAACGCCATGCAGGCCCGCTTTGTCACCATCACCGCCTACCAGTTGCCCGGCGAGGAAGGCCTTCGCCTGGAGTATCACTGGGACCTCGACGGCCAGTTGCTGGGCTTTCCCTTTGTGCTTACGGGCAACTCCATTGAAAGCATCTACGACCTGTGCGAGGCCGCGGACTGGATCGAGCGCGAGATTCACGAAGGCTTCGCCGTGGACTTTTTGGGACGCGAGTACGAGCCGCTTCTTCTGCGCCAGGGAGACAAGCCGGGCGTGAACCTGCGCGAGGAGGATGAATGAGCTACAAGATTCCCATGGGCCCCTACCACCCGGCCCTGGAAGAGCCATACAAGCTGGACCTGATCTGCGCCGGCGAGACGGTTCAGGACGCCAAGCTGCATATCGGATTCAACTTCCGCGGCATCGAGCATCTGGCCGAGAGCCGCAACTATATTCAGGTGATCGCGCTGATGGAGCGCGTCTGCGGCATCTGCTCCAACATCCACACCCTCACCCTCTGCCAGGCGATGGAAGGGCTGACCGGCCTCACGCCGCCTCCGCGCGCCCTGTACATTCGCGTGGTGGTGGCGGAGCTGGAACGCTTGCACTCCCACGTGCTCTGGGCGGGCATCGCGGCCAAGCTCATGGGCTTCAAAACCATGTTCATGACCTGCTTCGAGCTGCGCGAGAAGGTGATGGACGTCCTCCAGATCATCAGCGGCAACCGCGTCAACTACTCCATGAACCGCATCGGCGGGGTCAACCGCGACATCACAGATCCGTTATCGATTCTCAAGATGGTTGAAGCGCTTGAAGCAGAGATGTTTCGCACCGTTATCCCCATCTTCACCACCAGCACGACGGCGCGGTTGCGCTGCGCCGGCATCGGAGTCCTGACCCACGAGAAGGCCGTCTCCTGCGGCGTTGTCGGACCCAACGCCAGAGCCTCCGGAGTGCCCCAGGACCTGCGCCGCGCCGCTCCTTACGCGGCCTACTCCGAGATGGAGTTCGACGTGCCGGTGCAGCAGGAAGGCGATGTGCGGGCGCGCTTGCTGGTGCGGGCGCTGGAGATCATGGAAAGCTGCAAGATTCTCCGCCAGGCCCTCACCAAAATGCCGCCGGGAGAGATTCACACCGGCGACAGTAAGATCGCCTTCGTCACCGGCACGGCCACCAGCCGCGTGGAGGCGCCCCGCGGAGAGGTGATGTACAGCGTCTCCTGGAAAGAGTATTCCAGGAATCCCAGCCGCGTGCATGTGCGCACGCCTACGTTTGCCAACATGCCGGCCATCCGCTGGATGGTGATCGGAGCACGGCTCGCTGACACGCCATTGATTCAGGCCTCCATCGATCCCTGCTACTCCTGCACCGACAGGTAAGCGCGGTCCGCGAGTGCGAGGCCATCTTTGGAGGCCGACGAGCTGCCGGAAGAGTTGCGGCGGTTTGTGGCCGTAAACGCTGCCTACTACAAGAAGTAGCGATTTGAAGAACCGCTTGACACAATTCCTCGCCAGCCATGAAACTGCCATCAAGATGCCCTTTGTGAAAGGGAAAGAAAAAACATGAGCAGCCTTGAGCAAGCGACCGGGGAACCCGCTTCCCGGCTCATCGACCAGCGGATCATCGACCTGGGGGGATGGCGCGGGGAGACCCTGGCCCGCATGCGGGCGCTGATCCTGGAAGCCGACCCCGGGATGACCGAGGAGTGGAAGTGGAGGGGCACTCCGGTCTGGTCGCACCACGGGATTGTCTGCACCGGGGAAGCGTACGCAAAGGTCGTGAAGCTCACCTTCGCCCGGGGGGCCAGTATCCCGGACCCATCGCGCCTCTTCAATTCCAGCTTGGAAGGCAATACGCGAAGGGCGATCGACATCCACGAAGGGGAGAAGGTCGACGCGGGCGCGTTCAAGGCGCTGGTGAAGGCCGCGGTGGCCCGGAATGGCCCTCCGGCGAAGAAACGGTAGACCCCGAGGCGCACTTC
>Ga0326728_10022842_pt1 | contig 11550 bp, 10 predicted proteins | sample MB3enrmetagenome_FD_207602 | JGI IMG/M metagenome (GOLD analysis project Ga0326728, IMG submission 207602) | Lab enriched peat soil microbial communities from McLean, Ithaca, NY, United States - MB31MN | ecosystem: Environmental > Terrestrial > Soil > Wetlands > Peat | place: USA: New York... | reverse complement strand
CAGCGCCTTTCTGACCGTGGGTTCTTCCTTGAAGGTGCGGGATGCGTAGCCACGGTCAGCGCCTTTCTGACCGTGGGTTCTTCCTTGAAGGGGCGGGATGCGTAGCCACGGTCAGCGCCTTTCTGACCGTGGGTTCTTCCTTGAAGGTGCGGGGACGTGGTGCTAACCTCCTCACGTGTCTAACATTCATCGGCTGCGCCTTACCGACTGCATTTTCTTTGTGTGCGTGAATCTTCGCCCCAGGCGCCGACGGTTTAATGAAGGGGAGTATGCCTTGCTGATTGACGTGTTGAAGGAATCGCGTCAGCGGTTGGGGTTTTTTCTGTGCGGGTACGTTCTCATGCCGGACCATTGGCATGCTTTGATTTGGCCCTCATACCCTCTGCTGATTTGGCAGGTACTCCACGACGCGAAAAAGATCATGACCCTGCGAGTGAATGCCTCCCGAGGCGCGCGGGGGCCATTGTGGCAGCACCAATTCTGGGACCGCTTTGTGCGCCATCAGAAAGAGCTTAATGAGCGGTTGGACTACATGCATCGGAACCCCGTGCGGAAAGGACTGGTGAAGCGGCCGGAGGATTGGCGCTGGTCAAGCTATAACAACTTTGCCCTGGATAAAGCCACAGTAGCTGACTGCCCCATTCAGATCGACTACGTGCACCTGCCGCCAGGATATCGCGCCTGAGAAAAGCCCACGGTCAGAAAGGCGCTGACCGTGGCTACGTGCCAGGATATCGCGCCTGAGAAAAGCCCACGGTCAGAAAGGCGCTGACCGTGGCTACGTGCCAGGATATCGCGCCTGAGAAAAGCCCACGGTCAGAAAGGCGCTGACCGTGGCTACGTGCTCCCCCTCCAGCAGAAGTTCGCGGCCTTGGTGGAGCGAGTCGAGCGCCTGCGTTCGGTGCAGCGCGAGGCCTTGCGCCAAGCCGAGCACCTCTTCGCCTCCCTCCTCCACCGCGCCTTCAGCGGTGAACTTTAACCTCGGCCACGGCCTGTAGGGTCCTGTTTCGTAGCGGCAGGTTTATCCCGCCACCTGGCTGTAGCGGCGGTCTCCGACCGCCGAACGTCGATCGGAGATCGACGCTACAATCTGGCGGGATAAACCCGCCGCTACGAGGGCAGCCTCGTGGCACACTCGATCCAGGCGTGAGGCCGTTGGCGCGCGCGGAGAGAGTGTCTTATGCAGGTCGTGAAAACTAAAGGAGAGGTGGGGCCGGACGGGCGGTTGCGGCTGGATGTGCCGGTGGAACTTCCGGCTGGCGCCGTACAGCTAGTCCTGGTGGTGGGCAGCGCGCCACAGCCGAACGGGTCCAAATACAATTTCGCCGACGTTGTAGGAAAACTCGAATGGCAGGGTGACGCCCTCGCAGAGCAGAGAAAGCTGCGCGAGTAGTTCACAGTCCACAGTCGACAGTTCACAGTAAGAATCCTGAATAACCAGTTTACAGTCCACAGTTGACAGTTCAGAGTAAGAGCCAAGAACGCCGGGACTGTTCACTGTCGACTGTCAACTGTAGACTTGGCGGGTCTCGTGGTACACTGAAACCGCGTATCACGAGGTCCAAATGAAACTGGAAGTAGAATTGAAACCCGATATTGGCGAGGCGCTGCTGGCGCGGGCGCGGTCGGAGGGCTTGTCGCTCGATCAGTATGCCGAGCGCGCCTTGGAGGCGCTGGTCATGACCGAGACGGCGAAAGCCAGCGCGCCGGAGCGCGTCAAGGCGTTTGAAGAGTTCCTTGCCGGGTTGGAAACCGACGCGGTGCTGCCGGAAGAGACTTTTCAGCGTGCGAACTGGTATCCCGACCAGTCGTAAACCGCATGGACTACCTCATCGATACCAACGTGTTGCTGCGTGCCCTCGCCCTGCGCAATCCCCTCCGCCCGGTCGCGCGTCAAGCCATTAAGACTCTAATTCAAGATGGACTAGGTCTGTGCGTTGCTCCCCAAAATCTGGTGGAGATGTGGAATGTGTGCACCCGGCCCGAAAAGTACAATGGCCTTGGCAAGACGGTCGCCGCAACGGATGGTTATTTGCGCTTTGTCGAATCATTTGCCGCCGTACTTCCAGAAACCCCCGAACTCTTCGCCAAGTGGCGTGAGCTGGTGGTGACCTACCAGGTATCAGGAGTGAAGGTTCACGACGCGCGACTGGTGGCGGCGATGACCCTACACCACGTCAGCCGCATCCTGACCTTCAACACGCAGGACTTTGCCCGCTACAGGCATATCGAGGCGATCAACCCCACAACCGTCGAATCCTCGTCGCAGTGATACAGCACGCCCCGCGACCGGCAAATTTCCGCGATCCGCTCGACAGGGAACAACACACCCGTTTCATTATTCGCCCACATGAGCGACACCGCGGCGGTCTCATCCGTGATGGCAGCTTCCAGGTCAGCCAAATTCAATAAGCCCTCGCGGTCAACCGGCAGGTAGGTGACGCGGTAGGCCTCTTTCTCCAATGCCATGCAGTAATTCAGTACGGAGGAATGCTCTACTTGGGACGTTACGATGTGCCGCTTGACGTGGCACGGGCTTCCAGCCCGTGTCTGGCTTTGCCCCTTCACGGGCAGGATGCCCGTGGCACGAAGCGCCGCCGCGATGGCGGCGTTGTTGCTCTCCGACGCGCGGGAAGTAAAAATCACGTCCCGCGAGGGCGCGCCAATCAGCTCCGCCACCTGTTCGCGGGCCGTTTCGATCACCGACTTGAGTTTTGCGCCGAATTTGTAGGCGCTCGACGGATTGCCCCATTCCGTCGTGAGGTACGGCATCATGGCTTCCAGAACATCCGGCAGAATCGGCGTGGTCGCGTTGTGGTCGAGGTAGATCACAGGAACAGTTTACAGTTCACAGTTTACAGTTCACAGCAAAAACCATCGCAAAGAGTTCACAGTTTACAGTAAGAACCGGGTTCGAGGTTATGAGCAGCAAGCGGAAGTGGTAATCGAACTTCAGTTGGAAAAGGCCGGAGTCAGGCTCGCCTGCCTGTTGGACGCCTCAGGAAACTAGGTGTACGATGATGCCCTTTGCCCCTGGTAACGCACGCAGGGAAACCCGTTCCTGCCGATGCGTCGTGGGGCAAGCCTTTCCGAGGGGACCTGAGCGCCAGAAAGGCCGCTCATTAGAAAGGAATCATCACCATGGCTGTTTTTTATCGGAGTTTCTTGGCAGTCTCTTTAATCGCCGCCGCTGCCCTTTCCACAGCGGCCCGCGCTGCTCAAAACGCCGACGCTGGTCAGGCTTCGGAGCTGGCCTTGCTGACCGGTCAACTGCGCATCGGTTCGGAATTCTTTTTGAACCGGACCGAAACCAAGGCGAGCGTCGAGCATCATTTCCAGCTCATGCATGAAAGCGGACTCACGCTGGTTCGTATTTTCGTCATCTGGGACGATATCGAACGTACTCCGAACCACTGGAACTTCGAAGGCTACGACTGGATTTACGATGCGGCAGCGGAGAACGGGATCAAGATTGTGGCGACTCTGTGCGCTGAGGATCCGCCGGGATGGGTGAAGAAGACCCCCTTCTACCACAATCGGACGAACCTCAATGATCCGGAAATGCGCGCCCACGCCGCGCTTTATATTCAGAAGGTCGTGGATCGCTATAAGAACCACCCCGGGCAAGGGGTGTGGCTACTGGCGAACGAACCTACCAAGTACGACGTTGAGCCCGCTACGTTTCAGGCCTTTGGCGAATGGCTCAAGGCGAAGTACGGGACCGTGGAGGAATTGAACAAGCATTGGTTCGAGCCCCTGGAAAACTTTCCCGATGTCCAAATCAGGCCGGATGAACTGAACGAATATTGGAATGACTATCATCGGGTGGTCGATTGGCGGGAATTCAACACCGATAACCTCATTAATGTGCTCCTCTGGACCAAGGGTCAGATCCAAGCGCTGGACACGAAACACCCCACGCATATCAATGTCACCGAACCCACGGGCGGGCCCTATGGTCAGGACGTGTTTAAGGAGAAGCGCATTGTGGATATCCTCGGCGCCTCGATCCACCCCGCCTGGATTTTTCCGCCCACTTCGCCGACCACCGAATACGGTGAACGGTTCGCCTACCGGCTCGATGTGATCGGGGGGCCGGCCGGAGATCAGCCGTGGTGGGTTACCGAATTGCAAAGCGGCCCCACCATCTATACGGGCGGTTTTCCTCTTAATCCGACGCCGGAGGATATGACCCGGTGGCTCTGGGATGCGTTTGGCGCAGGGGCCCGAGCCGTCATCTTCTGGTTGTGGCATCCGCGCGTAGGCGGCTCGGAAGCGGGCGAATGGGGATTGGTGAGCATTGATGGAACCCCGTCGAATCGACTCCCCGCCGTCAAGGCCGTGGTGGAAGGACTGAAACGCAATGCCGATCTGGCGGAGGCGCGACCCCAGCCGGCGAAAGTTGCCATTCTTTATAACCGCGAATCCTCAATCCTCGACAGCCTCGACGACCGCACTCAGAAGCGCGGGGACGAAGTGGAAGAGTCCTTGATGGGGTGCTACATGGCGCTCCACCGCGCGCACATTCCCACTCGCATGGTTGACATCGATCAACTCCGAACCGGAGCGCTCGGTGACTACGATGTCTTGTACATTCCCTATTCCTACGCGATGGATGACCAGGCCGTGGCCGCCCTACGGGACTTCGTAAGTAACGGCGGGACCCTTTGGGCCGATGGCCTCGCGGCGTGGAAGAACGAAACCGGCGAAATCCGTCCCACCATCCCGGGAGGCTTGAGCGACGTCTTCGGGATCCAGGCTTCCGATATCTATCCCGTGAAGGCCAATGAGCCCTATTCCGTCACCAGCCAGAACGAACGCGGTGGCGAACTTTGGAAGCTGCCCTTAGAGTTAAAGGGCGCGGAGGTGGTAATGCGGGATCGCCAGGGCAAGCCTTTTGCCACCAGGCATCACTTCGGCAAGGGTCAAGCCCTCTACTTCGAGGCGGCGGTCACTTTGGGGTACTTCAAGCGCAACAATCCGGTGGTTCAACAATGGATCATCGACCCCGCGGCGAAGGCCCAAACTAATGCGCCAGTGCAAATCAAGAAAGCTCCCGGCACGGTCGGCTTCCGTGGCCTCCTTGCTAAGTCCGGGCCCGTGGCCATCCTGACCAACTGGGGCGATGCGGCCACGGTGGTCGTGAGCTTCCATGGCAATTACGCGGTCGCCGACGCGCTCACTCGCATGCCCGTCGAGGTAACGCACGAGCAGGGGACAACCCTCGCTACCGCGAAGCTGCTCGCCGGGGCGGTAAGCGTGTTAAGAGCAAGTAAGGTCGCAAAATAAGCCCAAGGCACGTTGGGATGTGAAATCAAGAACGCACTCTAGCGGGAGCCTCCAATAGTAGCACGGCACCTCAGTTTAACTGTCGGTGCATATCCTCCATGACGGACTCCCCACACAACGACCCCACTTCAGCCAGTGGCTCCGCTGGGCATCCGATTGTGCTTGGACCCCACGGGAGACGCGAATGTAGAATAGGGTTGTGGACACACCTGTCCGACTTGCTGACTTGGCGCACATTGGCGTGAATCAACGTTCCCCCGCTGAGGCCAAAATCGCCCTCTTCCGTTTCCTGTTTCGTGGGCGCGAAGATGTTTACCCGCGGCGGTTCGAAAGCCGCAAGACGGGCAGGGCGGGCTATTCGCCGGTGTGTGGTAATGAATGGGTCCAGGGAGTCTGCGAAAAGCCCAGAATCAAATGTTCCGAATGCCCCCACCAGCGTTTTCTTCCCGTAACTGATGATGCGCTTCGCTGGCACCTGAGAGGTCAAGACAACCGGGGCCGTGATTTCGTCATGGGCGTTTATCCGATGCATCTGGATGAGACCTGTTTCTTTTTGGCCGCCGATTTCGACAAAGCGGCGTGGCAGGACGATGCCGCTGCGTTTTTGGAAACTTGCCGCCAGATGAGCTTGCCCGTTGCTTTGGAGCGTTCGCGGTCGGGCAAAGGCGGCCATATATGATGCTTTTTTGATGAAGCCGTTCCTGCATCCTTGGCGCGCAAGTTGAGCGCGTACATTCTGACGGAAACCATGGAACGCCGTCCCGACATCGGGCTGGATTCGTACGACCGTTTCTTTCCAAATCAAGACACCCTTCCGCAGGGTGGTTTCGGAAACTTAATCGCCTTGCCATTGCAGAAGCGGCCGCGGGAATCGGGCAATAGCGTTTTCCTGGATGAGCGATTTACGCCGTTCCCTGACCAATGGGAGTTCTTGTCCTCGATCCGCAGAATCAGCCGCGTTGAAGTTGAAGAAAGGGTGCGTCTCGCGGAAGCCAAGGGACAAGTCATTGGCGTGCGTCTAGCGCCCCAGGACGAAGAAGGCGATGCAGCACCCTGGATGGCTCCGCCTTCGCGACGCAGGAATGAAGCTCCAATCGCTGGCCCACTTCCGAAAACCCTGGATCTCACATTGGGCAATCAGATCTATATCGCGAAAGAGGCGCTGCCTCCGGCCCTTCGCAACCGATTGATCCGGCTCGCAGCGTTCCAAAATTCCGAATTCTACAAAGCTCAGGCCATGCGGCTTTCGACCTTCGACAAGCCTCGAATTATCGCTTGCGCCGAAGATCATCCCCAGCATATTGGATTGCCACGCGGCTGTCTGGATGACCTGCTTCAAACCCTGTCGGCCTTGAACATCAAGCCAGTGGTCCATGACCAGCGCAACTCTGGCCAGCCGCTGAAGGCGACGTTCCAGGGGGAACTGCGTCCCGAACAAACCGTCGCTGCCCAGGCCATGCTTGCCCAAGACATGGGAGTACTGGCCGCCACGACTGCGTTCGGCAAGACCGTGGTGGCCGCCTGGCTGATCGCTCAACGCGGCGTCAATACGCTCGTATTGGTGCATCGACGGCAATTGCAACAACAATGGGTCGAGCGACTTTCCACCTTTTTGGGAATGCCGGTCCGCGCCATTGGCCGGATTGGCGGTGGCCGCAAAAAACCTACTGGCCTCCTGGACGTGGCGGTGATCCAGAGCCTGGTCCGAAACGGCGTCGTCGATGATCTGGTCGCCAATTATGGGCACCTTATTGCAGACGAGTGTCATCATCTCTCTGCCCAGAGCTTTGAGCTGGTTGCACGTCAGGCCAAGGCGAAGTTCGTCACGGGTTTGTCGGCGACCGTTACGCGGAAGGACGGCCACCATCCGATCATCTTTATGCAGTGCGGCCCAGTGCGTTATCGGGGTAATACGAAACGACAGGCGGCGGCTCATCCCTTTGACCATACGGTGATGGTTCGTCCGACTGACTTTTGTTCGCTGCGCCCGGCCAATCCCGATGTGCGGCAACAATTCCAAGAACTCTATGCGGAGTTGATTGCCGATGAAGAGCGCAATCGGCTTATCCACCAGGACATTATCCAAACCCTTCGGGAGGGACGGTCGCCGCTGGTGCTGACAGAGCGAAATGAACACCTGGATTGTATGGCCAAACAGTTGGAGCCTGAGGTGCAACATCTCGTGGTGCTCCGAGGCGGGATGCGCAAAAAGGAACTTGACGCACTCCCTGCTCGTTTGGCTGCCATTCCCGCGGGGGAGACCCGCGTGATCTTGGCCACCGGCCGTTATGTGGGCGAAGGTTTCGATGACGCCCAGCTCGACACCTTATTTCTGACGCTGCCCATTTCGTGGCATGGGACCATCGCGCAATACGTGGGTAGGTTGCATCGCCTTTACGACGGCAAGCGCGAAGTGCGCGTCTACGACTACGCCGATCTCAACGCGCCGATGCTGGCACGGATGTTCGATCGCCGTTGTCGTGGCTATGAGGCGATTGGCTACAGGATGCAGCTTCCGGGCAGCGCCGTGCCCGGTTGGCCTGCGGACGTGCCGCTTCCCATCGATCCCGAGTGGAAGAGCCAATACGCCTCGAGCGTGCGTCGCTTAGTGCGCGATGGCGTAGATCCTCCCCTGGCAAACCTATTTGTCGGGGTTGCCGTATTGGCTCCTCCAAATGCCGAGGGCGCCAACCGAGCGCGAAGCGCCAGCGAGGCATTTCTATATCGACGGCTCGAAACCTTGGCTGCAACCACCGGGAAGTTTCGTTTGAATGCAGAGTTGCCGATTCCGTTTGATGGCTGGGGCCGCATGGAAGTTGATCTGCTTTGTGCGCCCTCGCGAATCGCCATCGAATTGGACGGCGGCCAACATTTCGGCGATACCGACGCCTACCGACGAGACCGTCGCAAGGATGCGTTGCTACAGGAGAACGGCTTTCTGGTTCTCCGATTCCTTGCCGAGGACGTCGGCAAGTATCTCGATCAAGTTCTGGATGCCATCTTGCGGGCTTTGTCACATCAAGATGCCAGAATCTCCTGAAATCGGCGCGCCGACATGGCGCAAATTGTTGAAATGCATCGGTTTGGCCAATTCGAATCGTTTGACGAGCGGCCCCTCCCGGATTTGAACTCGGAAGCGCTAGACAATTCGAAAGGCAAGCGAGATTGCTAAATTATTGAAACCATTGGTAGGCCCGTGGGGACTCGAACCCCAGACCTCTACCGTGTCAATTTGCGGGCCGCATGATTATAGACTGCTACCGAAAGCCACCAACTAGATGCTCTTGAAAGAGATAACCTCGTTTCTGCCTCCACCATAACTGTCCCTATCAACTGGTCACTTTCCGTCATTAAACTCGTTCTGTGTTGAACTCTGTGTTGAACCCTGCGTGGGCAGCATTGCGACCTATTTCCCTGCCCAGTTCGCAGAGAGAGAGAGCGGTCAGCTTAACCATCCGTTTCCCATCCCCTCCAACCTCCCCTCGTCTGCAAAACCCAACATCTGGCCGACGTTCTGCCATCCGCAAACAATCCTGTCCACCGCTGTGTTAATCAAGTCCGTACGCGAGACCCATCTCGTACTCAAAACCTGACCAAATCGTCCTTTCACTCCCAAAACCCAACCCTCCCTGGCAGAGGGGTGGGGAAAGTGTGTATTGCGCGAGGGCAACAACAGCCAATAACTGTGTTCACCAGGAGGGATTGTTCAGGGGGGCCCCTGGCAATTCCTAACGAGCCCAGGGGGGTCTCCTTGAAACATCGTAGTTGAGAGATCCCGCTGGGTCTGTCCTGGAGGACACATGGATACAAATCGCATATTCACAAACCTGTTTGGTGGATGGCTCACTACAGCCGACAAGGCTGCGGCCGCCACAATCAATTACACCAAGTCAACCGTCGTGCCTTGCGTCTGCGACCTGACACAGAAAGCTACACTGGCAACCGGGAAGACGTTGGTTAAAGTTGGCACCCACCTGACCGACCGCTGCACCAGCAAGTAACCGCCGTAGTCAACACTCCTTCCAATTCAATCCTTTTCCCTGACCACACCGGAGGTGTGCGTTGAGAACATATCAACCCGAACATGCTTTGATCGCTCGTGAAACCCGTAAAGACAATCGTGACGAGCTGGCCAAGATGCTTGCCCAGATCGCCATGGAGAGGGCAGCTCGACTGCCACCACCAATTCTCTCGGTTTCTCTCGAAGCGCAGTTTCAGATGAACATCCACAGGATTCGCAAAGATATCCAGCGCGCCAAGGACGTTCAGTCTGCCCACATTCTGCGCTGGCTGCAAAGCTAAATCCCCCGTAAGTCCAGAAAGCCTTGGTGCTTTTCCAAGGAGCAAGGGGCTCCCGCCTTAGCCCCCGCATTCTGGAAGCCCACCTTATCTCCTCTCGTCCGAGGGGAGATCCCAATCGTGAACACACAAACTCCAAGCCCGTCTGGGGCATATACCAGACAACTGGAGGTACGTTGGACTATCAACACCTGCACTATCAGTTTCCCGCCAAGCCATTTCAGCGGTGGCACGTGATCGCGGACAGAAGCGCTCGTCGCGGGATGCGCTTCCGGCATCCTCGCCAGCCCGGTGAGAAGTACGACCCCAAGGTAAACTTCGGGGCCGAAGAGCTATCGGCTCGCCTTGAACACGCTGGAGTGGAATACATGCGTATTGCGCTCGGTAACGACGAGGACTCGTTTGAACTGGCGAGCGTATTACTCACCTTCGGCGCCATGACGGCAGGATCTCCCGATGATATATGGTATCTGGCCATTCCCTGGGTCCGTGACGACGGATTCTACGCCGTGTGTCTACGCGAACCCATGCCGTTCCAGGACGCCTGCCACCTGTTCGGGTTTGACATCCCGACTGGCAAACCCAGTGTCCCCAAACGCATCAAGCGCGACATTGCGCGGGGCAAGACAAGCTTGTTCGGCGAACTGCTTGACACCCGCGAGCTTAACGAGTGGGATCTTCTCCACACCGTATTGCTTGCCGATGGCAAGACCACATTTGAAGTGGCTACCTATCTTCCTGGTGATCGCTGGCCGGACGCCTGGACTTCTGGAGCAGCGCTGGCCTCTCCCCGAGGCGGCGCAATCCTCACCGGGCACCCGGTTAAGATCGGTGATCTCATCCAGATTACCGGTGCCCTACCCAATGGTCAGATCAAAGGGAACTGCCTGATCTGGGACATTGAGCATGATCTCGTGGTCTGGGAGGTCAAGCCTGAACTACGGGCCTGGCAAGGCCAAATCTACCTCAGTGTTCTCAATGAACTCCACGGTGGTCCTGCCAACCTGGATGTCCAAACCGCCTCCAATCTTGACCTGGCCAAGGTGCGGGATCACAAGCTGATCCAATACCTCTGCCAGCAATACGCGTGCGATGTGTTCGACCTGATGCGGGACGACGATCGAGTTAAGGAGGAAATCGGCTTCTACAATCCCGCAGCGTGGGCTGATGAAGACGGTAATCCTGTGATCAGCGAGAACCACTGGAAGCTCTGGAGGATGTACTCCGCAGGCTTACCGGCAATGCAGTTTCGCAACTGCCGTGACGCCTTCTATCGCACCCAGATGGAATCTCCTGAGAATAACGATCCTGATCGCTTTCGAATGAGCTTCCGGGAGCCTGGGGACCTCATGACGGTAAAGCCCGAAGGGCTTGCCGGGGCAGCTGTGCGAAGGTATCTATTCCCTGAGCCATTCGTCTTTGACAAGCAAGGCTATCCGCACTGGGACCGTTCAACCTTGCCTGATATTCACTCCGTGTATTTGGGCGGATTCCAGGGCGAGTTTATCTCGCTGCGGAACCCCAATGCCTCGCATAAGGAATCGGGCAAGCTACGGGGCCGCAATCTGCAGCGCTTTGCCGATATCGACCGGGGTGCCGCGATGTTCGTACATCTCGGCTTCGCGGCCAGCCCAGAAGGCACTCCAGGTATGGCAAAGAGCTTCAACGGTGCTGACTTTGACGATTCGGTGTTGGCTCTGCTTGACCCAGAAATAGTCCAGCACTGGAAGACCCTGCCCGCCTATCCGTTGGTTGTCGGCACACCTACCGAAGTAAAGGTCATCGACGACGGTGATGTCCTGTTCGACCGTCATCCCCAAGTCAAGCTGTACGACCAGCGGTATGTGTTCTGCACGCTCTTCGACGCCAAGCGGGGTCAGACCGGCATTGGATACGTAGTCAATGCTATCGTCTGGTTCAACCTGCTGTGGCTCCATCGAGAGAGCATCGTGGCGGAGCTGC
>Ga0326728_10022838_pt1 | contig 11552 bp, 13 predicted proteins | sample MB3enrmetagenome_FD_207602 | JGI IMG/M metagenome (GOLD analysis project Ga0326728, IMG submission 207602) | Lab enriched peat soil microbial communities from McLean, Ithaca, NY, United States - MB31MN | ecosystem: Environmental > Terrestrial > Soil > Wetlands > Peat | place: USA: New York... | reverse complement strand
TCTGCCAAGGCTACAGTAGCGTAGGTGGTCTTGACGCCCTCCGCCACCATCCGCATGGAGCCGATGATGTCCTCAAGCTTGCGCCCTCGGCCCAATTCGACTCCTACGGTCCGATTCCGGCTGAGGTCACCCGTGCAGGTGAGGACGAGGTCTCCCATACCTGCAAGCCCTGCCAGCGTCTCGCGTCTTGCCCCACAGGCGCAAGCAAGACGCGCCATTTCGGCGAGGCCGCGCGTTATGAGGGCCGCCGTAGGATTGTGCCCCAGTCCCAGTCCTGCAATGACTCCCGCCGCGATGGCGATGATATTCTTGACTGCCCCGCCGATTTCCACGCCAACCATATCCGTCGAGGTATAGAGCCTCAAGGTTCTGGAAGAAAACTCCTTCTGCACCAATTGAGCCGCGGCGCGGTCGCGCGAGGCGACGACCAGCGCGGTGGGATCTCCCCTCACAACCTCCTTGGCAAAGCTGGGGCCCGAGAGGACGCAGATCCGAGGGACAAGCCGTATTCCAACCATCGACGCGATAACCTCGCTCATGCGCATGCCGCGGTCAGTTTCAAGGCCCTTGGTCGCGCTCACAAAGATCATCTCCGGCCGAAGATGACTTAGCATTCTTTCGTACAAGCTGCAACACACATGCGAGGGCATTGCGCTTACGACAATCTCCGCTCCGTGCAGCGCTTCGCCCAAATCGTTGGTAGCTGCAATACCGTCCGGGAGCTTCACCCCGGGCATGAAGACCGCATTCTCATGCCGGTCGCGAATGCTTTCGACGACCTCAGGTTCATGAGCCCATAGCGAGACCGAATGACCGGTCTTGGCGAGCGTAGCCGCCAACGCCGTGCCCCAATTCCCTGCCCCAATAACTGCAATCCGCTTCATGATAAGTCTTCAGTTATCAGTCGTCAGTTCTCAGCGCACATTGAACCACGGGAGAACCGATGTTTGCTCGCTAGGTACTTTTTCCTTCTGCATTCTGCGTTCTGCTTTCTGCTTTCTTCTGCCCCACCTTACTCTCCGTCCCCTTGAGCAGCCGAACGATGTTGGCATGATGCCGCGCAATGATGATGAGGGCAGCGCCGGCCGCCCCAAAGACTACTTGGATGGGCAGGTGCTTCATAAGATAAACCAGAACCGGGAAAGCAGCCGTGGCGACAATGGATCCGAGCGATATGTATCGCCAGATGGCCACCACAACCGCAAAGATGACCAGCACGAGCACAACTTGCCAAGGGGCGATTGCAATGAAGACGCCCACTCCGGTTGCCACGCCTTTACCGCCGCGAAACCGCAGCCAGAACGGAAAGCAGTGGCCCAAAACCGCGGCGACAGCCGCTGCCGCCACTGCAGTGGGATCGTCCCCCGTCATCCGGGAAGCAAGCACCACAGCCAGCAATCCTTTGCCGGCGTCCAGAAGAAAGGTGGCGACGAACCCCAACACTCCCAAATTGCGCATGACGTTCGTCGCGCCAATTGAGCCGCTGCCCGTGGACCGAACATCGATCCCGCGCTGCCAGCGAACAATGACATAGCCGAATGGAATGGAACCTAGCAGGTATGCCATCAGGGTTGTAAGCGGGCCAATCATTTACGGGAATCTTTCTACCTTTCGGTATTCGGCGCCATGCGGGGAGAGTTTACTCTCAAACAGGAAAAAGTCCGAGACTTCAAAACTTCCCAAGTCCTGGTCGCCTTCTTGAGAAACCGCCGCCTGGAGCGCCGGCTGCGCTTGCGGCGCCCTGAACCGTGCCAACGTCAGGTGCGGCCGGAACGCGCGCTCCTCGCGCGCAAAGCCGATGCTTCCCATTGCCTGGTCCACTTCTTCAGCGAGCCGCACAAGGGGTGCTGACTCTTCAATCCCCACCCAGAACACCCGCGGGCGCCGGCCATCAGGAAAGAAACCAAGACCCTTGACTCGAATGGCAAAGGGTTCGAACGGGCCTAGTTTCTTCAGATAATCAGACACTTCGCGCACCTTATGTTCAGGAACTTCACCCAGAAACTTGAGCGTCAGGTGGATGCCCTCGGGGTGAGTCCATCGCGCGTCAGATGAGGCAGAACGGAATGCAGCCTGCTTACGACGCAGCGTCGCGCGAATGCTTTCCGGCAGGTCGATAGCGATAAAAGCGCGCATGTTGTGTCAGGACCTGGGGCTTGGGGTTGGGGACTCGGGGCGAAGGAAGGGTATCATTGCCTCGGCAAACCACCCAAGCATAGCAGCCGCCCCTTGGTCGGCCCCCCCTACCCGCACGCCAATCATTAGGCCCTAATCCCTAGTCCCCAGTACCTAGCCCCTTGCGGTCAGCCCCTGACTCTTCGGCGGATCATTTCCAGAGCCATTTGCGTAGACCACAGGCGCACTCTCTCGCGGCCGCCGGGAAAGCGAAACTCCCGCACTTGGGTTCCGCGCTCGTCCGCAAGAGCAATAAAGACCAGGCCCACCGGTTTCTTCTCTGTGCCGCCTGTCGGGCCGGCAATTCCCGTAATACTCACTCCGATGGAAGCACCCGTCCGCGCGCGAATGCCTTCTGCCATGGCTTGCGCCACGGGCCGTGAAACTGCGCCGTGTTCCTCGATCAACGGCGCCGGCACTCCCGCCAGGTTGGTCTTCAAGAGATTGCTATAGCAAACAGCGCCGCCCAGGAAGAAGTCGGAAGCCCCGGGCTTCTGTGTCAGCCGCTCGGCAAGAAGTCCGCCGCTACAGCTTTCCGCCACAGCCAGGGTCTTCTGGCGCATCACCAGGTACATCCCTACGACTTCCTCCAGCGACTCGCCTCGCGTGGAAAAGATGTATTCTCCCAAGGCAAGCTCGATCTGATCGCCCAGTTCGGCCAACAACGCGTCGGCCTGTTCCTCGCTTGGCGCGCGGGCGCGAAGATGAATTTCGATAGCTCCGGGCTTGGCCAAAATTGTGGTGGAGGGATTCGTATAAGCCTTGTAAACCGCTGCCGCTCGTTTATCAACCTCTGACTCCGGCAGACCCACCACCTTGTAAACGCGAGTTCTGATCCGCTGCCTCTGCGCAAGCTTTGCGAGCCGAGGCATACAAAAGGCATCAAACATCGCCTCCAACTCACCGGGCGGCCCCGGCAGGAGCACGACAATTATGTGGTCGTGCTCAATCCAGATGCCGGGCGCGGTCCCATGCTTGTTTTCGAGCCATTCCGCCCCCTCGGGAAGCATCGCCTGCCGCAGATTGTTTTCCGCCATGGGCCGTCCGACGCGGGCAAGGCGTTCCTGAATCTTCCTTCGCACCTCAGGATCTTCATGCAAGCTTCGGCCCAGAACTTCCGCCACCGCCTGTCGCGTGAGATCGTCTTCGGTCGGGCCCAGGCCGCCCGTCAGAATGATTAATCCGGAGCGTGAGAGTCCATCTTTGAGGACAGCGCTCAGGTCCTCTGCGCGGTCGCCGACCACGGTCTTGAAGCGCACCTCTATCCCCAAGGCGTTCAGCCGGTCCGTAAGAAAAAGGGAATTGGTATCAAGGTAGAAGGGAGTTAAGAGTTCCGATCCAACGGCAATGATCTCAGCGTCCATTTGGAAAGTCAGAAAGCAGAAATTAGAAAGCAGAAGTCAGAAGACCCAAGTGAGAAGTCAGAATCAAAATAGCGGCTCGTCACTCATCACCCGTCACTGTAATAACGGCTTGCCCTTGATGCCAACCGGCAGCTCGATCAGGGAACTGCTGGTCGCGACAACCATTGACTGCTGCTGCGTAAAGGCGATGCCCACGATGCCGTAACCCGACACCACGCGCTCGACTCGGACGTCCGCGGTGATGCGCACAATCCCGCGCTCGCCGGCCAGCGAAGCCGCCACGTAAAGGTTCCCCTCGCTATCAAACGCCATTCCTTGCGGCCGCCCCAGGCCTCGATAGAATGAAGTTACTTCTCCGCTTGGAGAAATGCGAAACACGTGGTCGAAGCTGGAAATCGTGGGCCCTGTAAGGTAGAGGTAGTGATCGGGCCCGAAAGCCAGATGGTAAGCTGCGATACTGGGCTCGATTGTCGCGAAGACAAAAATCTGGCGGTCACGACTGATCTTGAAGACCGTGCCGGTCCGGTCGCCCACGTATAAGTTCTCATCGTCATCGAAAGCAATCCCGGTAGCAACCCCCATGCCTTCCGCGTAAATCTCGCGATGGGCGTCCGGGCTCACTTTGTATACGGTTCCCTCCATCCGGCTGGACACATACAGAAAACCATCGCGATCGAAAGCCAGTCCGGTGGGATTCAATAAATCGTGGAGGAAGGGTCGCACGGCAAGTTGCCGGTCGATTTTGAACACAGAAACGGGAACCTTCTGGCCCCGGCTGCCGCTGAACGTGGAAAAGATGTTCCCGGCAGCGTCGATAGCAGGATTCGCGACAGGGTGCAGGTTCTCGGCTATGGTTACTCCCAGCGCCACTGCGGCCGGGGCGCTCACCCCAACGCCGGTATCCACAGTTACGGCTCCACTCGACGCCCCTTCGGGAACGCGCACCACCAATCGGCTCGGAGAGCAGAGCAACAGATTCCCAGGCTGACTGCCAAAGCGTACTTGGGGCCTGCCGTGACCATTATGACTCAGGCCACGCCCTGAAATGCAGATGTCGCCCCCGGGAATCGCTGCCCGCGGAGTAACTCGCTCAATCAATGGTTTATCCGTAGCGGGTCCTTTCTTAGGAGCAGGAGAATCAGGTTTGTCAGATTTTTTCCACAAGCTCATTTGATCATGCGTCCCAGAATCACCAGCGCTATCAGGCTGTATAGGCCCGCCACGCCATCATCTAACATGATACCCCAGCCGCCGGGAAATCGCTCGGCCCGCCGCGCCGGGAAAGGTTTCACGATGTCGAAGAATCGGAATAGGATGAAACCGGCAATCAATCCTACCCTCGAAATTCGGGGCGCGGCGATAAAGGTGATGATCTGCCCCAGAACCTCGTCAATCACGACCTGGCCGGGATCAACGCGTCCAAAGTACTTCTCAGCTTTCCCTGCCGCCCAAACTCCCAGGGCGAAGACCACGACGGCCAAGGCCGCCAGCGATATTCCGAGCCCAGCAGAATCGAGCGGCGTCTGCCGCAGGGCGACAACCAGCGCCAAACCGACTACCGATCCGGCGGTCCCCGGCGCCACAGGAAAATAGCCCGCACCCAAACCGGTTGCAATCCAGACGCTGAGACTGCGGTGTTCCTTAGCCACTCCCCCTCTTATCGTCCTGCTTGTTCTCTTCGGCAGCGCTACCCTGGGTCTCACTTTCCACGGGCGTCGAGACCCGATAACGCTCCGATAGCCAATGGTCAAGGTCGATCAGTTTGCAACGCTCGCTGCAAAAGGGCCGAAAGGGATTGCCCGCCCAGGAAACCTCTTGATGGCAAATGGGACATCGCATGGCCCGGAACGTCCCTCAAAGGCCGCTCGTATCATGATTTAGCTCGTAGCACCGACCTTTAGGTCGGCAGGTGCTGGCCTAAAGGCCAGCGCTCCCCCGAAACTAGGACGCTACTCAAAGGTCGGCCCTCTCGATCGCTTTCCATGGCGGCCATGATGGCCGCCCCTACACTGCGGGCATTGCCGCCGCCTGAATCTGAACCAGCCGGCTCCCGACTGGACGTGAAGGACTCGGAAGTGCGCGCTCCGCAAAGCTCCGCGCTTCCAAGCGCGCTACCAGATCGTAGTCACCCGCGCCCGTAATGGTGGCCCAGCGGAATTCCCCGGGCGCCGGCTCCGCCCCCTCAAAATCATTGATCAAGACCTGGCCGTCAATCCCGGGAGCTTGCGATTCCAGCCTGCCCTGAAACAGAAGCTCTGTCTCCTGCGAGCAGCCCTCCACAAGAACTGGGAGGGAGCTTCCGACTCTGTCGCGGAGCTTGCGTCTTGATATCCCACGCTGCAAGGCCATCAGCTTTTGTCTTCGACGGCGGGCCACCGCCGCGGGAACCTTCCCTGGCAATCCATGGCTCATGCTGGTCTCTTCGTCGGAGTAGAGGAACACGCCCAGATGGTCAAACTGCGCCGCCTCGACGAACTCCAACAAGCGGCCAAAATCCTCTTCAGTTTCGCCGGGGAAGCCGACGATGAAAGACGTCCGCAGTGTAACGCCTGGAATTGCGGCGCGAATTCTCTCCAGCAGCTTCAGGAAGTGCTCGCCACTCGAGCCGCGCCGCATCAACTTTAGCACCGGCGCGCTGGCGTGCTGAAGGGGAATGTCAAAGTATTTCACCAGCTTGGGAGTTTCCGCCACGGCCGCAATCAGCGCGTCAGTCAAGCGGTTGGGGTAACAATAAAGGAACCGCACCCAGACGAGATCGGGAATCCTTCCTAGTTCCCGCAAGAGCGACGCCAAGCCGTCGCGCCGTCCCAAATCCTCCCCGTAACTCGTGGTGTCCTGGCCGACGATGGTCAGCTCAGCAACACCTTGGCGCGCCAGGTTCTCCGCCTCACGCACCACCGAAGCAAACCGCCGGGAACGGAACTTGCCGCGCATCTGCGGGATCACGCAGAATGAGCACGGATGGTCACACCCCTCAGCGATCTTCAGATATGCAGAATAGGAAGGCGTGGCGAGCACCCGCGGCGTCAGGTCGTGATAAAGGTAAGGCTCAGCGACCCCTTCGAACCCCCGTTCCGCGTTACCCTTCCCACAAGCTTCCAAAACCCGTTCCAACTCGTTGGTCCCAATGACGAAATCCACTTCCGGGATCTCTTTCAGAATCTCCTGGCGGTATCGCTCCACCAGGCAACCGGCCACGACTAGCTTCTTGGCCGACCCGGATTTCTTGTACTCTGCCATTTCCAGGATGGTGTCGATGGATTCACGTTGGGCAGGCGCGATGAAAGCACAGGTGTTGACGATGATGACTTCGGCTTCTTCTGCGCGTGGAGTCAACTCGTATCCCTGGCGGGCCAGCATTCCCAACATCACCTCGCTGTCCACGAGGTTCTTGGGACAACCGAGGCTGACCATTCCCACTTTTGTCATACGTGTGTTAACGTCCGCGCGAGGTTAAACTACCCTGCCCTCTCTGAGACATAAAATTCTAGCATAATTTGCCGATTGCGTCCGTCATCCGTTGTCAGCCATCGGAGGCTCGCTGTCGAAAGCGGCCGGACGTGGTTCAATGTTCACTGACTCATTGCCGTCTCCATACGAACACGGCCTTTTCCGAGGACGCTGCGAAGGACTCGCTGTTGGGAGCAAAACTCACCGTGAGCAGAGGGTCGCGGCCCTCCTGGAGGGTCTGCTGCAACTTGCCGTCTTCGACTGACCACACCCGGGCAGTCTTGTCCTCGCCAACTGAAGCGACCCATTTCCCGTCTGGAGAGAACTCCGCCCAATGGACTGGCCCATTGTGTCCGCTGAGCGTTTGGAGAAGGGTCCAGGCAGGCACAGAAAAGATTCGAACTTTCCCATCTTCGCAGGCCGTAACCACCTTCGTGCCGTCGCGCGAGAACGCCATGCCGAGCACGGTCCCTCCGTGTCCGCGCAAGCTGTCCACAAACCGGTGCTGCTTGGCTTCCACAACTACAGGATCGGGGGTTGTGCTCATGGAGATCTGCGCCAAGAGCGCCCAATGTCCATCGGGAGAAAACGCATACACGTTGGGCGTTTGGGTCAGGTCGGGGATGGTAAGCTGGCCTCCACGGTGGGTGCGCGGATCCCAAAAGGCAAAAGTCCCTGCCTTGTAAAGCACCAGGGTTTCCAAGTGCGGAAAGAACAGGATGGGCCCGAATCCCCCTGCCCGGCCAATCGACTCCATGGTGCTGGCCGACCGGTCTTCAATTGTGTCCCACTGCAATCCGAGAAGTGGTGTTGATCCGCCCGCCCCTTTACCTTTGACGGAGACGATCCCGGTGAACAACAAGAAAAGTTGGTTCATGGCCAGGAAATTTGCGGATTGAATGTTCAGTTCGGTGAGGCTGGGAATATGGATTTTCAGGACTTTCCGAATGCTGCCGTCGTTGACCCCAAGCAGAACTATCTTCTCTTCACTCACCACCGCCAATGTTGAACTGTCCGGAGAAAAAGCTCCGGCGGGAGAATAGTGCAGAGCCAGATGGCCTTCAACCCGTCCCCCGCTCACCCATGTGTAATGCGGCGGCTGGGCGCTTTCTACTGTCTCAACCTGGCCGCACAAAGAGCCGGGAAGCAAAAAGTAGAAGGCAGAAAGTAGAAGGCAGAAGGCAGAAATTTCCGCTTTTCGTCGCAACCTACAAATTGATTTCAGCATTTGAGATCTGGCGCACCAGTTCGCGGTCCGCCTCGAGGAAGTTGAACTCAGTCAGTCGGGATCGTTCCGCCCAGGTGATCGCCTCGAACACCTGATTCCGGATCGTCCCGCGGAAGCTCCGCACCGCAAAGAAAACCACTTCCACATGCCGATCCGGGTACCGGTGGCGCAGGCGAAAAACCTCTTCGTCGATCTCCGCCTGGATGGCAAGCTCCTCGGCCAATTCGCGGCGAAGCGAGGCTTTCAAGTCTTCGCCATCTTCAACCTTGCCTCCCGGGAACTCCCATTGCATTCCGTAAGGGTCCGAATGATGGCGCTGGCAAATCAGCACCCGGTCGCCCTCTGTTAGGATGCCGGCGGTGACAAGGATGGATTTCTGATCCGTCATGAGGCAAGGGTATTTTAGCAGAAGATGTTGGTGTATACTATGCGCATGAAACGTGCGAATCTTGTGCTGGACCCAGATCTTCTGGAGCAAATAACCCGGGTGCTCGGCGTCAAGACCTACTCTGCCGCTGTAAACCTCGCGATGGCGGAGGTTCTTCGCATGCGGAAGATACAGAGCTTACCTCAGTTCTTTGGTCGAGGGCTTTGGCAAGGCGACTTGGGGCAGATGCGTGAGGATAGCATCAATGGGCGTCGTCGCGCCGGTAGACGGCCGCGGAGCCGCTCATGATGCTGGTTGACACCTCAGTGTGGATCGAACTGTTGAATGGGACGCTGGGATCGAAAGTCACAGAAGCAGACTTACTGGATTTCGTTACCTGCGGACCCGTCCTCCAGGAGGTCCTGCAAGGCCTGCGCGACGACCCTGCCAGTGAGGCGTTGCGCGAGAGTTTACTGGCGCTGCCGGTGTTGAGTGATCCCGTACCAACTGCCCTGTTCCTCTCGGCGGCGGAGATTTATCGCCTGGGGCGGGCGAAGGGCTACACGATTCGCTCTTCGACGGATTGCCTGATCGCCGCTATCGCCATCGAGAACGGCGTTCCGGTCTGGCACAAGGATCGCGATTTTGAGGCCGTCGCGCGGTATACGAGCCTCCGGATAAGGCGCATGAGTTGAGCCTCAAGCGCTGGCCTTCACAGGCTGCGGAAGTATCCCTTTGACTGTCATCCTGAGGAGTTCCGATGGGCCTTTGGCCCACCCTAGGGAATGAAAATCAGCTTCGTCGCCCCCGCGGAAGCGGGGGTCCATTGTTGGTCCGGGATACGATGGATCCCCGCTTTCGTGGGAATGATGTGATTTTCGGGGAAGCCGCAGGCGACGACCCGTCGCCCGAAGGCTTTGGGCCGCAGGGCGCGGAATCTCGCACTGCCTTGAAAAAATTCAGAACGAGATTCTTCGCTTCGCTGGGAATGACAGCCTGAACGAGGCTCTCACACAGACTCTCGAGCCCCGCCCTTGCCGGGGGTCATTTGAAATTGCACTCATTAAGCCAACTGGCCGCTTGGCGAGGCGGAGGGATGATTGCCCTATCGCTTCTCCCGCCATTTCGCTCCCGGCTCGGAAGTGAAGAGGTAGAGCGGGTAGAGGTCTTCGAAGATTTGCTGCACCTGGCCGGCAAAGGACGGCCCCCGCAAGGCACGCGAATTCGGCAGGAACACCTTTCGGACGATCCACGCTTGCATGGTTTGCCAGTCGTCGTCGCGGCGCGGCAGGCCTGGGTGTTGCACCCAGTCGCCGTCTTCCTGCCGATGCCAGTAAGTCTGGTAACGCTTGCTCCGCACGGTTCGCTCGACCAGCCTTTCGAAATAGGCACGTTCTTTAGCGACTCTCTTGCGAAAGACTGTCTCGAGCGCGCCTTTGGGACCGCGCCAGGTGTCATAGATCGAAAACCCTACGGTGACGCAGTCCGCCGAAAGTCCCACATAGAGGCGCCCGCCATGATCTCGCTCGTGGCGGCGGTCATAAACGTAGAGATAGTAGTTTGACTTGTAGGGGCTCTTGTCCTTACTGAACCGAATATCCCGGTTGATCCGCGAAAAACTGCCGTTGGTCTTCCCCGAAACTTCGAAGTGCGGGTTGAGGGCGAGTACAAAGGGCGTGAGAGTCTCAAGCAGGCTGCGAAACGCCCCAGTGACGTGCTCCTCATAGCGTGCCCGGTTCTGATCGAACCATGCCTTGTTGTTGTGTTGCGAAAGCTCCTGAAAAAAGGCGAATGCGTCAGGTGTCAATCCCGAAAACGAGTTGAGCACAGCGCCTCCTTAGCGTGCGGTCAGGATTGGGTCATGCCTCTCTTTTGATGGGTAACAGAGAAAAAAGACGCGTCCGTCATGTGTCGAATTCCTCAACGGAACCCACTGGCTGCGGCACCGCTTTCAGTGTGCCGCATCCGGTCGATGAGGGGGTAATAGAAATCAACGACTTAAGACGACGTATTGTCATTTTTACCCCTTCATCGCCTTCACGTAATGCCAGACACCTGTCGTGGTTTCTGGCAGATTGATTGCCTAAAGACGTGCAGGAACGGTTGAAATTCGCGGCCCAGGAGGTATTTGTGTCTGTGCGTTCTGTCAACTGCGAATTTCTTGATTCCGAAGATGTTACCTTTGAAGAACTTATTGGCTGCGGCTTAACGTCCGCATGGCCCTTCGTATCGGACAAGCCTGTAGCCTGCGCCTGTCCCTCAAGAAAGGGGAGAATTCCATGGGCCCCACATGCAGCAATTGCCCTGTACTTAAGACTTCACTCTTCAGCAGCCTCTCCAGCGAGCAAGTCGCGCAGTTGGGATGCGTGTTCCGCCCGGCACGCTATCGCAAGAACCAGATCCTCTTCTTCGAGGGCGGCATGGCCCAGCATCTGTTCGCCCTGCATAACGGTCTTGTCAAGCTCGTGAAGTCGCTGGAGAACGGCAAGGACCGCATCACCGGCGTTCTGTTCCCCGGACAGTTGTTTGGCCTGGAAGCCCTTTGCGAGCCTATCTATCCGATAACCGCAGTCACCTTGCGGGACAGCGAAATCTGCGCTGCATCCCGCGATGAAGTCGTGGCTTTCCTCCAGTCTAATCCGGAAATCGCGCTGGGCATGGTGCGGTTCCTGGTGGCTGAAATCGGGCGTGTGCGCAGTCAAGTCACTGATATGAGCTTCAAGGACGCCAGAATGAAGGTGGCGACCTTCCTTCTGTCGCTGGTTACCTCCGATCCCGCTCCTCATGATGGGCGTACAACACTGAACCTGCCCCTCTCCAGGCAAGAGATCAGCGAAGTTCTGGAGTTGTCCCCAGAAACAATCAGTCGCACGCTGGCGGCATTCCGGAGGCAAGAACTGATAATCGCTCGTGGCCGCCACCTGACGGTCCAGAACCTTGCCGGTCTGCAATCAGCCGCACATCGCTG
>Ga0326728_10022835_pt1 | contig 11553 bp, 8 predicted proteins | sample MB3enrmetagenome_FD_207602 | JGI IMG/M metagenome (GOLD analysis project Ga0326728, IMG submission 207602) | Lab enriched peat soil microbial communities from McLean, Ithaca, NY, United States - MB31MN | ecosystem: Environmental > Terrestrial > Soil > Wetlands > Peat | place: USA: New York... | reverse complement strand
GAACGGAGGTGCGATGTGACTACGAACGATCGCGTCGACCACGGTGTTCTTGTGCGGCTATTGCTGCTGTACGGAGCTTACAACCTGATCCACAACTTCGTGTTCCTGTTGGCATACCACTTGTTTCCGCCCGGCTTCCTGAAAGGAACCCATGTCATGGCGATTGCATCGTGGGCGGGATCGGCCGGCGGATTATGGGGAGTATTCGGCAGAACGCTCCTCATGAACCTGGTGGTGGTGGGGTCGATCTGTGTTCTGCTCAACCTGCAGCGGGTGCGTACGATTCCCCTTGGGTACACGGTGCCGCTGTTCTTAGGCGTCGCGACCGGTCTTGCCCTAGGAACGAACTCGTTCGCGGCCATGGATCTAAGTGACATACCTTTTCGCGCAGGCATGGCTGAGGGCCTTAGCATCGGAGGGGCAGAGATGCTCGGCTACATGTGCCTGATCGCGGCCACTTCCCGGATATCCATGTATCAAAGGCAGACGTGGTGGCGCTGGAGCGAACATTTCGTCCGTATCCGCCGGATCAGCGACCTGCACTTATCTTTGTCGGAAATCGTGGTACTCGTTGCCGGGATCGGCCTGATTGTTTTGGGAGCTTACCGCGAAACGTGGTAGAGAGCAGTAAAAGATGCCGCTCAAGGGAGTCAAAATCCCCACCCTGTTTTCAGGTTGGGTGGAACGAACAAGAACAAAGTCAAGATCGAAAACAAGATCAAGATCAAAAACAAGGTCAAGAACTAAGGTCAAGAACAAGAACTAGGTCAAGAACAAGAACAAAGTCAAAGGCGGCGGACAGAAGTGTCCGCCCTACACATAGCGGTCAATTTAGTTTGGAGACGGATTTTTCTACGGCTTCCAAAATTTTGCCTTCCTTGGCTACTTTGGCCAGGGTGTTGATGTCGTCGTAGAGAGGGCGGTCTTCGTCTAGGCGCTTCACGTGAGTGCGGATGACTTCGTAGGCGGCTTGTGAAGCGGGCGAGGGTTTGACGGGGGCACGCATGTCGATGGCTTGGGCGGCGGCCATGAGTTCGATGGCAACGATGTGCCAGGCGTTTTCGAGAATCTGGCGCGTCTTGATGGCGGTGGTCATGCTCATGGAGACGAAGTCTTCTTGATCGGCGGCGGCTGGGATGGAGCCGGTGGCGGCGGGAGTGGAGAGGACGCGATTTTCGCAGACTAAGGCTCCAGCGGTGTATTGCGTGAGCATGAGGCCGGAGAACATGCCAGCGCCTTTGGTGAGGAAGGCGGGCAGGCCCATGGAGAGATGAGGATTCATGAGGCGATTGAGGCGGCGCTCGGAGAGCACGGTGACGGTGGTGACGGACATGCCGACCATTTCGAGGGCGAAGGCGAGCGGAGTGCCTTGGAAATTTGCGCCGGTGAGAACGAGGTCTTCATCGGGAAAGAAGACGGGATTGTCGGCGGCGTGGTTGAGTTCGATTTCGAGCATGTGGCGGCTCCAGACGAAGGCGTCTTTGGCGGCGCCGATGACTTGCGGGCTGGAGCGGAGAGCGTAGGCGTCCTGAACTTTTTTGCCGGAGCGCTGGAGGAGCGGAGAGCCAGCGGTGATGCGGCGAATGTTTTCGGCGCAGGCTTGGGCTCCGGGATAGCCGCGGACTTCGTGGATGCGGGGATCGAAAGCGACCATGTTGGCGTTGAGGGCTTCGAGGGTCATGGCGAGGGCGACTTCCTGGGTTTTGAGCCAGCGCTCGGCGTCAAAAAGTTCGAGGCATCCCATGCCGGTGGTGAGGTCGGAGCCGTTGATGGTGGCGAGGCCGTCGCGCTCGCGGAAGGTAATGGGCGAGAGGCCAGCGGCGGCGAGGCCTTCTTTCGCGGGCCAGCGTTTGCCTTGGTAGAAAACTTCGCCTTCGCCCATGAGAGTGATCGCCATTTGCGCCATGGGGGAAAGATCGCCACAGGCGCCTACGGAGCCTTTTTGGCAGACGACGGGAGTGACGCCGGCGTTGAGCATTTTGATTTGCATTTCGACGATTTCGCGGCGAATGCCGGAGTGGCCCCAGCAATGAGTGTTGAGGCGCGACAACATGCCGGCGCGAACGTCTTCTTGGGCGCAGGGCTCGCCGCAACCGGCGGCGTGGGAGTAGAGCAAGTAGCGCTGGAATTGTTGGACCTGGTCGGGAGTAAGGGCGACTTCGGCGAGTTCTCCGAAGCCGGTGTTAACGCCATACATGACGGCGCCGGCGGCGATTTTGCGTTCGAGAAGGCCGCGGCATTTGTCGATGCGGGCGGCGGCATCGGCGTGGAGCTGGATGGGCTGACGATGGCGGGCGACGGAAGCGACATCTTCAATCTTTAGGGAATGGCCGTCTAGAACGAGATTGGGTTTTGCTGGATTCGACTGGGCTTCGTGCTGAATCGTCGTCATGAAATTTCCTCGCGGTGAGTGGTGGTGCGTTGCATCGTCCGCAGCGGCGCACCGGACGCGGTTTGGTGGACGAAGGAGCAATCTAGCGCGCCAAGGCCCGGAACGCTGTGACCAACGTCACCCAGATATGGATGCTCCGGTCTCGAGCTTCACTTCTTCATAGTGAAGCCGGAGTTGCTGTGGCCTCCGGCAACTGCCGAGCTGCGCTCGGCATGGACTAATGGACTAGCAGTGGAGAGCCGGACGTCCCCGCCCGGCTGGACGGGCGAGACGCCCGTCTCTCCACCGAATGAGTCATCAGCCGGTCACGGGACCGGTTTGTGTTTTCTATATTGGCGGCGTATAGTTGGCAATGAATACTGTTGTGTCGTAGTGTCAGGATTGTCGAAGCACACCAGTGGGCGAAAGCCCACTTTTTAGTTTGGGCCGGTTTGCGGGCCGAATCGCAAGAACGATGGGCGCGGCGGTTAGAGCGCAAATTGCTGAAAACATGGCTGTAGATCTGGATAAAGTCCGGCAGATTGCCGAGCGCGTGGCGGGATCGAGCGGGCTGGAAGTGGTCGAAGTGGAGTTGTGCGGGGCGGGTAAGCATCGCATGGTGCGGGTGATTATCGATCGTTCTGGGAAAGACCGGCCCGGATCGCAGCCCGCGGCGGATCGTGCGCATGAAGATCGTGCAGTCGGCGTGACGCACGAGGATTGCGTGGCGTTCAGCCGCGAGTTCGGGACGATCGTCGACGTGGAAGACGCAGTGCCGGACGGGCCGTATGTGCTGGAGGTATCTTCTCCGGGGCTGGATCGCAAGCTGACAAAGGCGGCGGATTTTGAGCGCTTCCGCGGATGCCGCGTGAAGTTGACGACGCGCGAGCCGGTGAACGGCAACCGGTATTTTGAAGGGAAGCTGGAAAGCTTCGAGAACGGACGGCTGCTGCTGGATTTGAGCGCGGGGCGAGTGAATAAGAAGATGCGTCCGAAAAAAGGCGCGGCGGCGCAGGTTGAGATTGAGTTAGGGAACGTAGAGAAGGCGAATTTAGTACCGGAAATCTGAAGCGAGAAGGTTTCAAGGTTTCAAAGAACAGAAGCGGCGCGGTGGCGAAAGCGCAGCGATTTAACCTTGAAACTCTGAAACCTTGAAACCTTGAAACCTGGAATTTATATGGCGAGTGAGCTCTATAACATCATCGAAGGGGTCAGCCGGGAAAAAGGCATTGATCCGCAGATTGTGGTGAGCGCGGTCGAGGACGCGATTGTGGTGGCGACGCGCAAATATTACAAGACGCAGGAAAACTTGCGCGCCGTGCTCGACAAAGACAGCGGCAAGATCAACGCCTATGCGGTGAAGTCGATCGTCGAGGCTCCCGAGCAGGTGGAAGACGCGAACCTGCAAGTGACGGTGGAAGAGGCACGGAAAGTGGATCCGGCGGCGGAAGTGGGCGGGGAGCTGCTCATTCCGAAAGTGACGGAAGGAATTCTGGGACGGATTGCGGCGCAACTGGCGAAGCAAGTCATCTTTCAGAAAGTGCGCGAGGCGGAACGCGACACGGTTTACAACGAATACATCGGGCATGTGAACGAGATCGTGAATGCGACGGTGAAGCGGATCGAGGGGCCGGACGTGATCCTCGACATCGGCAAGGCGGAAGCGCGGATGGGACGCAAGGAGCAGTCGCGGCTTGAATCGTTTGCGGTGGGCGAGCGCATTCGGGTGGTGATTGTGCGCGTGGATAAAGCCACGAAAGGTCCGGGAGTGATTGCTTCGCGGTCGGCGCCGGAATTGGTCCAGCATTTGTTTCAGACGGAAGTGCCGGAAATTTACGACGGCACGGTGGTGATCCGGGCGATTGCGCGGGAAGCGGGCGAGCGCACGAAGATCGCGGTGTTGTCGAAAGACAAGGACGTGGACGCGGTTGGTGCCTGCGTGGGCATGAAGGGGATGCGGGTGCAGTCGATCATTCGCGAGTTGCGCGGAGAAAAGATCGACATCATCGAGTATCACGAGGACCCGGTGACGTTCGCGGAGAAGGCGCTGCAGCCGGCGAAAGTGAGCCGGGTCACGATTGTGGATGCGGCGGACAAGCATTTGGAAGTGGTGGTGGACGACACGCAGCTCTCGCTGGCGATCGGGAAAAAAGGGCAGAACGTGCGGCTGGCGGCCAAGCTGCTAGGCTGGAAGATCGACATCAAGAGCGAAGAAGAAAAACGGCAGGAAGTGGAACAGCAGATGTCGGCGCTGGTCACGCAGACGGTAACTCCGCTGGATCTGGTTACGGGACTGGGCGAGGGGCTGGTGGAGAAGCTGAAGGCTGCGGGCGTGAACACCGTGGAGTCGCTCGCCGATATGACGCCGGAGCAACTGGAAGCGATTGAAGGCATTGGCCCGAAAACGGTGGAAAAAATCAGTATTGCGGTCAATAATTACTTCGCCAGTCTGGATGGCGGCGAAGCCGTAACCGCCGCGGAAGCGGAAGGCAGCGGAGAAGCCGCCACCGAAACGGCAGCCGCCGGAACGGAAATCAGTGAGGAATCGCCGACAGAGGGGCCGGTTGAAGCGGATGCGTTAGCCGCGGAACCGGAGAGCATCGGAGAAGCCGAATCGCCTGCAGATGGCGAAATAGAGGCGGCGAAGTTGGGCGCTGAAGCGGAGCCCGCCGAAACGGCGCCAGCAGCAGACGTCGGGCTTGCACCCGAAGAAGCCGCGACTGAAGAAGCCCCGGAAGACAAGCAGAGCTGAACTGGGCGCGTGGCGAGTTCGGAGTTCGATCCGGACCGAAAGCGTGGGCTTCGTCGAAGGGAAGCCCGCCGGGATTAAGTTGGAATTCAGTGGGCACGAGAATTTCGTGGGCATAGAGATGCGAGACTAGATATGCGACCTTAGAGACGCGAGGTTAGCGGGACAAGAAGAGGAAACGACGGCGGATGAGTAAGATTCGAATCAACGATCTGGCCCGTGAGTTGGAAGTCAAGAGCAGGGAAATTCTTGACGTGCTGACCGCGGTGGGCATCACGGAGAAGAAAACGCACTCCAGCTCCCTGGAAGATCACGAAGCGGACCTGGTGCGGCGGCATCTCCGAGGGCGCTCCGATGCGGCGCCGAGTTCCTCGAAGCCTTCTGCGCGCGCGACTCACGGCGAAGAAGAGATCAAGACCAAGATCGACCTCTCGCATATTTCGCGGCCTGGAGACGTGCTGCGCGCCATCACGCAGCTCAAGGAAACCGCCGAGCGTCCGGCGGCGCGTCCGCCAGTCAAGCCGCCCGTAGTGGAAGCGAAGGTGGAAGCTTCGGTCGCTCCCGCGGCGCCGGCGAAGGCAGCGCCACACAAACCAGCTGTCGAAGCTCCCGCGGCGCCGCCGAGACTGGTGACGCCAGCTTCGGTAGCTGCCACCTACCGTCCGCCGACGACGGTGGTGATGCCGCCCAAAGTTCCCGCGACCCCAGCCGCCGCGGCTCCTCCGATTGCGGCTCTGGATTCATCCGCTCCAGTCGCGACGTCGCCTGCCGTCGCCGTTCCGCCGCGAGTTACGATTTCTGGAACTCCGGTCGGAAGTGCTCCGCCAACGGCGGAGCCTCCTGCGACTACACCGGCAACGGACAATGTTATGCAGATGCAAGCTGCGGCGCCGGCGAAGCCAGCGGCTCCGGCCGCGCCACCGCCGCGCATGATCATGCCGCAGACCGGCCCGCGGCCGGTATACAAGGCGCCGCCGCCGGTTCCGGGAGCGCCACCGCGTTCGACGCCGGGACGGCCCGTGCCGGGGCAACCGATTTTTCAGCGCACGGGACGACCGCCGGCGCCGGGAGCGCCGCGTCCGCCGCTTCGTCCGGGTGAACGCCGTCCCATGCATCCGACGCGGGTGGCGCCAGCGGGATCGCGTCCGCTGGGAGTAGGTCCGGGAGCGGGAATGGCCCCGCCGGGAACGACGCGTCCGGGAGCGCGTCCGGGAGCTCCGTCGCGCCGTCCGGGACAGAGGTATGTGCCGCGAGGCGTAAAGGAAGGCCCGATGAAGGGCTATACTCCACCGCCGCGGATGACGATCAGCAACGAGCCCGCGCCCATCACGCGCAACATCACCATCACCGAAGGAATCTCGGTGAAGGACTTGGCGGAGAAGCTGGGCATTCGCGCCAAGGATGTGATTGCGCGGCTGGTGGTGCGGGGCGTGTTCGCCACCATCAATCAAACGCTGGACGCGGAACTGGCCAGCGAAATGGCGCGCTTCTTCGGAGCGGACACGGAAGTGATCACCTTCGAAGAACAAGCCGCGAAAGATACGGACGCAGCCACCGAGAGCAGCGAAGAAGGCGTGGAAGCCGTGTCGCGTCCGCCGGTGGTCACTATCATGGGGCACGTGGACCACGGCAAGACGACGCTGCTCGATTCCATCCGCTCGACCAATGTGGCCGGAGGCGAGGCGGGCGGCATCACGCAACATATCGGCGCCTATAAGGTCCGCATCTCGGACGAGGCGTCTCCGGCCTACGGGCGCGAGATCGTCTTTCTCGATACGCCTGGCCACGAGGCCTTTACGCGCATGAGATCGCGCGGCGCGAAGGCGACCGACATTGTGGTGCTGGTCACGGCGGCGGACGACGGCGTTATGCCGCAAACCATTGAAGCCATCGACCACGCGCATGCCGCCGAAGTTCCCATCATTGTCGCCGTCAATAAGATCGATAAGCCGGACGCGCTGCCCGAGCGGGTCAAGAAACAACTGGCGGACCGCGGGCTGATGCCGGAAGCTTGGGGCGGCAAGACGGTGTTCGTCGACGTTTCCGCCAAGCAGAAGACGAACATGAATCTGCTGATGGAAATGATCTGCCTAACGGCGGATTTGCAGGAATTGAAGGCGACTCCGGGACGCGCCGCGAGCGGCGTGGTGCTGGAAGCGAAGCTGGACCGCGGACGCGGCCCGGTGGGCACGATCCTGGTGCAGAACGGCACGCTGCGCGCGGGCGACAATTTTGTGGTGGGGAACGTCTACGGAAAAGTCCGCGCCATGTTCGACGATCGCGGAAAATCGCTGAAGGAAGCTCCGCCCGCAACGCCGGTGGAAATTATCGGATTGGAAGGGCTGCCGCAGGCGGGCGATCAGTTCGTGGTGGTCACGGACCGCGAGAAGGCGCGCGACATTTCGGAATACCGCGAGCAGAAAGCGCGCGAAGCCGCGCTGGCCAAGAGTTCACGCGTCTCGCTCGAAGGTCTCGCCGAGCAAATGAAGACGGCGGGCATGAAGGAACTGAACGTCATTCTCAAGGCCGACGTGCAAGGCTCGGTCGAAGTGCTGGGCGATTTGATTGGCCGGCTGTCGAACGACAAAGTCCGCTTGAAGTTGCTGCGGTCGGGCATTGGCGCGATCACCGAGACGGATGTGCTGCTGGCGTCGGCGTCGAATGCCATCATCATCGGATTTAACGTGCGCCCCGAGCGCAAGGCGCAGGAACTGGCCGATCAGGAAAAAGTCGATATCCGGCTGCACTCGATCATTTACGAATTGCAGGACGAGATCAAGCGCGCCATGACCGGGTTGCTCGAACCGACGTACAAGGAAAATTACCAGGGACGCGCCGATGTGCTGGAGACGTTCCGCATCCCGAAAGTGGGGACGGTTGCCGGTTGCCGCGTGAGCGATGGACTGATCAAACGCGACTCCGAAGTACGCCTGCTGCGCGATAACGTGGTCGTGTTCAAAGGGAAAGTGGCGTCGCTGCGGCGCTTCAAGGACGATGCATCCCAAGTCACGAGCGGCATGGAGTGCGGCATCTCGATCGCGAACTACGGCGACATCAAGGCCCACGACGTGATCGAGGCGTTTGTAACGGAGAAGATCGCGGCGGAAGCGATCAAGTAACTTTTATGGAGCGCCGGGCGTCCCCGTCCGGCCAGAGGGATGCTTGCGGGGGGACGGGCGAGGACGCCCGTCGCTCCATTGGAGAGAAGAAAAGGGCGCGGCTTTGGAGCCGCGCCCTTGGTTATTTACGCGATCCGTCAGATTCTACTTGCGCTGCAGGGCCGCGTGTGGACGGACTGCTGGGTGGACTAGCGGCCGAACCATGGAGATGGCTCGCCGCGCCACTCCACATAATTGACAGATCAAGCTCGAACTCTGCGCCTCGAATGTTCCTGCCCCGACCTGGCCACCGGAGATCTCGGAAGAGGAGTCGACATCGATAAAGACGACGGTTGAGTCGTCGACTACGTAGTACTGCAGGATTAGCTCGCCGTTGTACGTTCCGAGCGATCCGGTGGTGGGGGCGGTGATCAAGCCGCGGCCGTCCGCAGGAGAATCCGGAGTGTAAGTGCCGGACAAGGACAGATCCCCAGCCGTCACGGCGTACTCATTGTCGTCCAATATGCCGGTCATGTTGGCTGCCGGGGAGGCGGTGCTGGTGGCATCGAACTGGGCAATATAGTTGACCGGGCCGTTTGCATTAATTCCGGAGAGGTTGAGTCCGTAGCCCCCTGGTGCAGTGAAGGATGTAGCGGATTGAGCGTAAGCGGCACCGGTGGTGACGGCTGATGAATCCGTTTCCAGCATTAGCAGTCTACCGCTAGAGGGATAGATGACCCACTGAGTGGCGGGATCGAAGCCGCTGAGGGCAACAACGACCCGGGTGCTGGCCGTACCCGAAGTTGCGCTCCCGCTGAAAGCCAGTTGCGCCGGCGAGACCGCACCGTTGATGTTGATATCCTCAAGACCGTTGCTGAAGTTGCCAGTTCCATCCGAGGTCATAAAGCCCCCGTTCGCGATGTCAGTAGTGGAGTTCCCGCCGGCCATGGTGAACACCATGGTTCCTGTGGGGATGGACGCGCCGGTTTGGGTGAAGACATCGCCGGCAAAGAACTCGGCGTAGTCGGTTTCGATGATTTTCCAGTGCGTCGAGTCAATCGGATAGAAGTCAAAGGTGAGCGTGCCGAGGTTTGCGGTAAGGGTGATTGCTCCTGGACCGGTCCCTGAACCCAAGGTTGCGGTGGCGGTGAGGGACTCACCGGTATAAACGATACCGTTGTCATTGAAGTCCTCGACGCCCGCGGTGGAGGCGCCGCTGGCATTGAGCGTGAACGCTCCCGCCGCGGCGAAGGGATTGAGACCCGAGTTAACCGAGTCACTGCCGGCAAGACTGAAGGCGTAGGGACCTGCGAGCTGGCTCAGACTGGTGACTGCGGTCTGCAAGTCGATGGTGCCGCTGCCTGTGCCATAGGAGTCGAATTCGGAGACCAGCCCGTGAGAAGTCGAGGTCAGGACGAAATCCAAGGTAAAGGTAGGATACGAACTCTTCAACGTGGCCTTCCCGCGACCGTCGATGCCGACCGTGTAGGAGCCGCTGGTAATCGACTGGGCGGCCGTCGTCGGTGGATTAGTGATCGCTGGGTCGATGACGTCGATCGTGCCACCGGTAATACCACCGCTTCCGTTGGCCACCAGAGTGCCCGCCAAGGCCAAGGGATATCCAGAGGCATCTACGCCATCCGACGAAAAAACGTAGGTGCCAGTCAGGCTGCTGGGGCCGAAGCCGCCCTTGTTGGCCGTGGGCGAACTGGAGCCGCAACCGGCTGCAAAAAGGATGCTTGCTATCGCCGCCAGGGCCATGAGCAGGCGTCCAGTACATTTAGTGGAGGCATGGGGATTCATAAGACACTCCTGTCTTTAGTTCTTATGATGCGTTAACACAGATAGTACAGGAAAGTTTCGGTGGAAAAAATGGTGGAGGCGGTTTCTCGGGCGGTGCGGGGAGGCGGGATGGCGAAATTCAGCCCCTAACAGCCTGTGGTGAAACTCCAGCGTCCAAAGCCAGCGCCTAAAGGCGCATTCATAACACGGCACTTACAGTATGCCTGAAGGCATACCCTGATACGAATCCGGCGTCGCTAAGGTGACGTAAATTCGATTGTGTAAAAAGCGAGAGGGTGTAAGTTGGCTTTGGCCTCACGAGCTAAAGCCATTCCTGAAAGGAGACCTCCACCCGATGGCGAAGATAATCCCAATCACCGAACATTTCCAACATTTTCTGTCGGACATGAAAGAGAGTTTCTGGGGCGATGTATACGGGCAGACCAAGCTGGCATGGCAAGGGTTCCTAGAGCTGGAATCGCAGCGGCAGCGCGACCGTTTTTCGGGCTGGGGACGGTATGAACGGAGGCCGGGAAAGCGGCGGGATTATCGCAACGGCTACTACGAGCGCGATTTTGTAACCCGCTTCGGCACGATCCGGCTGCGCGTGGCGCGCACGCGGGGAAGGAGTTTTCTGCCGTGCGGGATCGAGCGTTTCCAGCGCCGGGCCGAAGAGGTGGCGATGCTGATCCGGGAAGCGTTTTTGCGCGGCATCTCGACGCGTCAGGTGGGGCGGGTGGTGGCCGCGCTGACCGGCGAGGTGGTGAGCGCGACGACCGTGTCCAAGCTGACGCGGGATCTGGACGAAGCGGTGCGCCAGTTCCATCAGGCACGGCTCAGCGACGACTATGCGTACTTAATTTTTAGATGGAGTGAGCCTGCGGGTGCGGCGGCCGGCGGGGCGCAAGCGAGTGCAGATGCTGGTGGCCTACGGAGTGCGGCGCGACGGCACGCGTCACCTGCTGGCGTTTCTGCGTCGCCAGGGTGAGAGTCAGGCCGATTGGGAAGGTTGGTTGCAGGATCTGTATCGGCGCGGGCTGGAAGGCAAGCAGTTGGGTCTGATCGTCACCGACGGCTGCCCTGGCTTGGCGGCGGCGATTCCGACCGTCTATCCGCGGGTGCGCCATCAGCGCTGCTGGGTGCACAAGATGCGGAACATTCTGGAGAAAGTGCGGAAGTCCGATTACGACGAAGTAAAATCGGGCGCGCAGGCGATGTACTTGGCGGAAAGCCGCGCCCAGGCGGAAGCGGCGTTTCGGAGGTTCCGCGCACGCTGGCGCAGGGAGTACGGAGCCATGGTGCGGCGACTGGAACGCGACTTGCCGGAACTGCTGTCGTTCTTCGCCTTTCCCCGGCACTTGTGGCGCAAACTGCGCACCACCAACGTGATCGAGCGCTGCTTCGTGGAAGTGCGGCGCAGAACCCGACCCATGGTGTGCTTTGTGAACGTAGAAAGTGTGGATCGTATCGTCTACTCCATCTTCCAGAGGTTTTATCTGGAATGGAAAACCCGCACCCTCTCCGTATTTACACAAGCAGCTTGACGTCACCTC
>Ga0326728_10022833_pt1 | contig 11555 bp, 5 predicted proteins | sample MB3enrmetagenome_FD_207602 | JGI IMG/M metagenome (GOLD analysis project Ga0326728, IMG submission 207602) | Lab enriched peat soil microbial communities from McLean, Ithaca, NY, United States - MB31MN | ecosystem: Environmental > Terrestrial > Soil > Wetlands > Peat | place: USA: New York... | reverse complement strand
GTTGTATGTGAAGTTTCAGACCCTGGCGAGCGGCGAAGAGGGTCAGGATCTGGTCGAGTATGGGCTGCTGTGCACCTTGATTGCCCTCGCCGTGATCTCGAGCGTCAGTCACGTTGCGACAGCGGTGTCGCACATCTTCACCAACATCAGTTCTTCGCTGGCGTAACCGGGAAATCGCGAGCGGCTCCCGCAGCTCGCGTTCGAATGCCTCCACCACGTCCAAAAGATGACAGGGCGAACGCTCGCTGCGAAGCGGAGATGGCCCGTGACCTCAATGCAGATTGGGATAGGTTCTGTATGCAACGAGTTGAGCGTCGAAAAAGGTTCCGCTCAATCGTGAGGTTTTGAGGAGGACCTCGAAGTAAGGAAATCGATTCACGCCGAAGGTCTTGCGCAGGTTCTGCATTTGACTTTCGGAGGTGAGAAAAGCAGCCGCGGCGCCCGTGGCATCGGAGTCGGTTCCGGCAAGGATGATGATGTTTCCCGTGTGGCTCGGGTTGGGCAGGTAGGCGATTACGGCGTACTCGGTCAAGTTGCTCGAGGTTCGGAAAATCGTATAGACCGCCTGCTCTCCTGGTTTGGGATTACGGTTTCGTATGATCGGCGTTCCGTGAGCGTAGTCGTAGTCGGCGACGAAGTTCAGTTGATCGTCGAAGAGGTCGTCCCAGAGTACCGCTTTCTTGCCGCCGATCAGGATCACGTTGTCGCGCTTGATCTGGTCCGCGGTAAAGTAGCGGGCCAGCGTGAGGTAGTGCGGGTAGGTGGCCGGAATCTCGCCCAACAGGGCCTGGGCAGCGCGCACGGCGCCAAAAGTCACCAGGTTATGGGCCAGGATCTGGGAGACGTCTTGCTTGCGGTCCGCGCTCATGTCCGACGATTGAATCTGCTGAATGAAGTCGCGGCTCATATAGTCGCCGAGCGTGATTGGATTGTGGGTGATGTCCTCCATCACGCTGGCTGAATCGTCGGGCATCACAAGATCGGTTTGTTGGTGGGAGTCGAGAAAGCCGCTCCAGAATGCCGCCAAAGCCGGCTGGCCGTCCCATGGGTAAATCACCTTGCGCAGAGTGCGGTTCTGAACGTAGAGCGTGACACAGGCAAGAGCAAGCAACAGGCTCACAAGGGGCCACACCCAACGCCGGATTCTCCAGAACGGCCGAGCGTCTTCGCGAGCCGCGGTTTCGCCGGCCGCCGATTCTTGCGCGGACTCCGCCTTTGCCGGCGTCTCGATCTCCGGTTGTTGCGCAAGCCGGCGGCGAAAGACCAGCCGGTAAGCGCCGCGGGGAATCTCGAAGATGAGCGGCTCGTCAGCGCCCGTCGATTCAAAATACGCTTCAATGCGCTTGCGGAGTTCGGTGGCGTTGACCCGGACAATATTGTCGGCGCTGCGATCGTAGGAGACAGACCTGCCAAAAACCTTGACGCCGATCTCCTGTTCGTGAATCTCCGGGCAGCCCTCTTTGAGCGACTGTTTTCCCACGTAGAGCAGAAAATCGCGCAGGCGGGCCGAGCGGCTGAATTGCTCACTGGCGGAGACGCGCTCAATGAGCGCCCGCCGCTCTTCGAGCGTAGGCAGTTCTTCCGCTTCACCCAAGGCCGGGTTTTCCACTACGGTTCCCATGGCTCTGAATCAAGCTACGGTTCCAAGTCTACGCCGCGATGCCGTAGACGGCAATGCATACGAAAATGCTCTGGAAACGTATTCTTGCGGCGCCCTTAACCGGGGGTTTCTGCAACCGCCTTAAGCCTCCCAAGGCGTTGGGATAAAACTACTTCCAGATCTTCTAGCGGTTAAATTTGCAGTTTTCTTCCGGTGAATTAACTTGCGGGTGTCAGGTGCGCTGCGAAGAATCGTTCTCCGGGTTTAAAACCGCCGAGGACGGGGTGCCCCCGGGGCGCAACTCCTCAAGAGGCGAGCCGTTGCAAGGCAGCGGTTCCTGCCAGCCAGATTCAAGACTCAACCGTATCAAGCCACTTTTCAGGAGGAATCATTGGAAATGAAAACGTTCATCAGTTCCAGGACGCGCACCATTTTTTGGCTGCTGATCCTCGCGGGGATCATCGCAGGCGCCGGTTCACTGCAGGCGCAGCGGTATCTCGGCGAAATCAGCGGCACCGTGGCCGATCAAACCGGCGCGATACTCCCCGGCGCCCAAGTATTGGCCGTGGATGACAGCACGAAATTCAAGACGGAAGTGACCACCCTCGCCGACGGCGTGTTTTCCATGCCGACGCTCCCTCCCGGCACCTATACGGTGACGGCGACGGCCAAGGGATTCAAGACGGAGACGCAAGTCAACGTAGTTCTGACCGCCGGACAAGTGATTCAGCTCGACTTCAAACTTTCTCCAGGCAGTGTCAGCCAGACTGTCCAAGTGGTCTCGGAGACGGCATCGTTGATCGACACCGGTTCGCCGACGATTGCCACGACGCTGGATAGCCAGGAAGTGTCTGAACTGCCCAACGAGGGCCGGAATCCCTATGTGATGGCGACTCTGACGGCCGGCGTGGTGGACACCGCCTCGGGCGGCTACTTCGAGGGCCATTCGAGCCAGTACACCAATCCCTACAGCGGCGTCGCAGTGCAGATTACCACTTTCGGCATCTCCGGACACAACCGCCTGACGCTGGATGGCATCCCGAACGACGCGCCGGAACGCTTCTCGGGCGCCAGCTACCTCGACTTCACTCCTTCGCCCGATGCGGTGCAGGAAGCCAAGATTGAAAACGGCATCTTCGACGCGCAGATCGGCCACGGCGATGGCGTGGTGTCCAACGTCGTGATCAAGGGTGGTACCAACAGCCTGCATGGCGCCGCCTACTACGTCTTCGAGAACACCTACCTGGACGCCAACACCTACGACAGGAATGCCTCAGCCAAACCGCGCGCCAACAATCAGGTCAACCAGACCGGACTTGTGCTGAGCGGGCCTGTGGTTCTGCCCAAGCTCTACAACGGGCGCAACAAGACTTTCTTCATGTTCTCGGGTGAGCGGTACGCTACGCACTCCCCGCTGCCGTACACGAGCGACTTCCGCGTGCCCACATCGGCGGAAGTGGGTGGCGATTTCTCGGGTCTGTGCCCCAACGGCTTCAATTCGTCCGGCTTCTGCGCCTCGACCGGGGGCGTTCAGCTGTTTGTTCCGAACTCGCCCGTTGACGCAAACGGCAACCGCACCGAGTATTTCTTGAATAACAACATCGTTGCGTCCACCTTTGGCACCGCCGGGTACACGTGCACAAGCGGCACGTGCACGGTCACCAGCTACGGTGCAACCGTTGCCGGATCGTCGGCTATCAACGCCACCGGCGCGGCCCTGGCCACTTACATCCCGGCCCCCAACGTAACCGGTTCAACGGCGTACAGCTCGGCCTCCACGTCCAACTACTCCCCGCCGAGCGTCTCGTACCCAGCCACCTATCCGTCCTTCGTCGGCCGCTTCGACTTACAACTCGGCCAGAGCGACAAGGTGATTGTGGTCGGATTCCGCGACGGACTGACGCAGAGCTATCCGAAGTACAACTACCCCAAGGCCATCTCGGCGACCGGATACGGGTATTCGGTTTACCGCAACAGCCGCGGCGGTACCCTGGACGAGATTCACCAGTTCTCGTCGAGCCTGGTGCTGGACTCGCGCTTCGGCGTTGACGAGCACCCCTTCGGCCTCATCTATCCGGGCGCCCAGAACTTCAGTCTGAGCAGCCTGTCGATGACCCAGACGGGCCTGCCGTACAACTCGTTTCCCGGTGTCACCTTTTCCACCGATAACTACGTAGGGCTGGCGGCTGGCGCCGGCGGCCAGATCAGCAACTCCGTTCTTGGTTCGCTCGACGAGACTTTGGCCAAGCAATGGGGACGCCACTCGCTCCGTGTAGGTTTTCAAGGCGACCTGCTGCGCTACAACGTGCAGAACCCGATGAGCGGCTTTAGCAACGGCACTACCGCGGGCCTTATCTTCGACCGCACCTTTACGCAGTCGAACTCGGTCCTCTACGCCGCCGACAAGTCCCCGGTTTCCTCCGGCGATCCCGTCGCTTCCATGCTGCTGGGCGACTTCACCTCGGCCAACTACAACGTCGCCGTGGCGTACGCCACGCAGCAGATCTACATGGCCCCTTACTTCCAGGACGACTGGCGCGTGAACAACAAGCTCACGGTGAATCTGGGCGCGCGTTACGATTACGAGTCGCCTCTGACCGAGCGCTACAACCGGATGCTTCAGGGCTTCTGCAACCTCTGCACCAATCCGCTGCAGAGCTCGGTTACCGGCCTGACGTTGAATGGCGGCCTGCAGTACGCCGGCCCGGGGAACCGCTTCCCGTTCCCGCACGACACGCACAACATTGCGCCTCGCCTTGGCGCGGCCTACCAGGTGCGGCCGAATACAGTGATCCGGGCCGGCTTCGGCATCATCTTCTTCAACACCATCGAGACGCCGTATTCCACCGGCTTCAGCCAGGCCACAAATTACACCAACTACACCGCCTCAACCCCGCTGAACTCCGCTACCGACCCATTCCCGACAGGCGTTGTATTGCCCACCGGCAACACGCTGGGCCTGGGAACCGGGCTCGGCCAGAACATCAATTTCAACGACCAGCGTCACGTGCAGCCCCGCGCTGCCGAGTACACGCTGAACATCCAGCAGCAGCTGCCCTGGAACATTTCGTTGCAGGTCGGCTATGTCGGCGCCCGGCCCACACGGCTTGAAGTGGGCGGCTACAACATCAATACCGTGCCCACGCAGTACTTCAATCAGGGCTCCGCTGAAGTTACAACCCTCAACACGGCTGTCGCCAACCCCATGGCTGGCCATTTTGCCAGCACCTATGCCAATAACTCGACGCTGAATGCCGCAACCATCAAGCAGTACTTATTGCTGGTTCCATTCCCGGAGTTTGGCACGGTCACCGAGCAGTACTCCTCGCTCGGCAGCACGCCGTACAACTCGCTGCAGATCCAGGTCAGCCATCCCATGTCGCACCACCTCTCGCTCCAGGGCAACTTTACCTGGGACAAGCTGATGCTCCACAACGCCTACCTGAACAACGGTGGCGGCGAAAACACCGCTCTGGATACGCATCTGGAGTCAGTGCAGGATAGCAACGCCAACGTGCTGGCCAACATCTTCGGCACTTATGAACTGCCCACATTTGCTTCGCGCCCCTACCTGGAGCGGCTGGCGATCGGCGGATGGAAGCTGAACGCCATTATGCTCGCGGTCAACGGCAACCTGATCTCGGCGCCCAGCTCCGTGAACATCATCGGACCGGTAGGCGTTGCCAACCGCAGTTACAGCCAATTCTTCAACACCTGCTACGAAAACACCAGCGGCGCACTCGTGGTGGGCACAGGAGCCTGCGCCAGCTCAACTTCCACGCCGGCTTTCCAGCAGCGGCTGGCCTACACCACCCAGACCAATAGCACCGTCTTACCCGTGCGGCTATCTGTCCACCCGCTGTTGATGGCCTCGCTCTTCAAGGTCTTCCCGATTCGCGAGGCGACGACCTTCGAGATTCGCGGAGAATTCTTTAACCTGCTGAACTCGCCGTTCTTCGGATCTCCCAATACCTCGATCGGCAACTCGGCCTTCGGCTCGGTTTCATTGACACAGGTCAACGACCCGCGCTACGGGCAGCTTACCGCTCGATTGAACTTCTAAGGTACGCCTCCTTTGCTGTGGACTTCCGAAGGGCACCAGCCAATTCGGAAGTCCACATACTTTTTGCTAACTAGAGATACTTTCCCGGCGGAGACAGGTGCGCCCATGCTCTCCAAATCGGGAATTTGCGAAATGATTTCGCGCAAGGTGCAGATGGGCATGATTTCCAGACGGAAGACCGTTCTCCTGCAGATTTTTTTGATGGCCGGCCTGTTGGCCACTGCGTATGGCCAGACCCGAAGTTCACAGGATGCATTGCACGCGGGATTTGTTGAACCGCCGGCGGCAGCCAAACTTCGCTGCTACTGGTGGTGGCTCAATGGCAACACCACCGCCGACACCATCACGCGCGATCTCGAGGGCATGAAATCCCACGGATACGGCGGGGTCATTCTGGTCGATGCCGACGCATCGAGCCAGCATGGCGACCTCGAAGTTCCAACCGGCCCGGCCATCGGCAGTCCCAAGTGGATAGATTTGTTTGTCCATGCGCTGGCGGTTGCGCAAAAGCTGGGCCTCGAGATCAGCCTGAATGTAACCAGCCGTTATGATGTGGGCATCATTGGCGGTCCCACGGTGACTCCCGAAGATGCAATGAAACAATTGACTTGGTCGCGGGTGATTGTGGAAGGCGGAGCCGCAAGGAAAATTCAACTCGCGGCGCCACCCATCCGGAACGGTTTTTATCGCCCCATCGCCGTGCTTGCCTATCCACTGCGCCACGGCGCTCCGTTGCCGGGATCGCCGGGAAACGGCCGCACACCGATCCTGAACCTGGCTTATAAAACGGCTTCGATGGAAACGGGATTCTCCATGACCCCGTCCGATCGGGTGATGCGGGATGAGCCCGGGATTGCAGGCGAAGAGGACGCTGCATCCGGCGACGTCGTCGACCTGAGCTCGCACATCGACGCAAACGGCAATCTGGAGTGGAATTTTCCATCGGGAACATGGGAGGTTCTGCGCATCGGCTACACCGACTCTCCCACGCCGGCAACCATGGTCGACGCCGCGGGAAAGCCACTGGCATTGCCGCTCGACGCGCTGAGCCCTGAAGCCTTTGACCATTACTGGCGCGACCACGTGACGCCCTTGCTGGATGCGGCAAAGCCGTATATCGGCACCAGTCTGCGCTATCTTGTCACCGATAGCTGGGAAGCAGGCGGAGCGAATTGGACTTCCCGCTTCCGTGAGGAATTCAAGCGCCGGCGCGGGTACGACCCGATTCCATATCTGCCCATCGTCTCCGGCCGCATCCTCACCAGCCGTGAGACCAGCAACCGCTTCCTCTTCGATGTGCGGCGCACCGTCGCCGACCTGATCGCGGAAAACTACTATGATCGTTTTGCAGATCATGCCAGCAAACGGGGCTTGGGCACGCATCCTGAGGCCGGAGGTCCGCACGGCGCGCCCATCGACGCGCTTGAAAACTTCCGCAGCGCCAGCTTTCCGCAAACCGAATTCTGGGTAGTTTCCGGAACCCATCGCGTGAGCGACGATCAGCGTTTCTTTGTCAAGGAAGCCTCCAGCGCCGCGCACATTTATGGCAAGCCGTTTGCCGCCGCCGAGGGTCCGACCAGCATGAATCCTGCTGCGTGGTCGGAATCTCTGAGCGGCGACGTGCAGCCTGTGTTTGACCAGGCGCTTACGGAAGGGCTGAACCGCCTCTTCTGGCACGAGTTCACGTCGTCGCCCGCGGAGTATGGATTGCCCGGCCAGGAGTACTTCGCCGGCACGCACCTCAATCCCAATGTCACGTGGTGGAATCAGGCCGGGCCTTTTTTGCGGGCATTCAATCGCGCCCAGTTTCTGATGCAGCAGGGCCGTTCTGTATCGGATCTGCTGTATTTCTATGGCGACCAGGTTCCGGGACTTGTGCGCTTGCAGAGCGACGATCCGGCGCATGTGCTGCCCGGATACGACTACGACGTCGTCAATGAAGATGCGCTGCTGCACCGCATGCAATTTGAAGGAGCGGATCTGCACACGCCGGAGGGGCTGCATTATCGCGCTCTTGCGCTGCCCGCTTCGCACCGCATTTCCTACGCGGCGCTGGTGTGGATCAGCAAGTTTGTGAACCAGGGAGGCGTGGCCATCGGGCCGAAGCCAACCGGGCCGCTGGGCCTGATCCCGGCCGGCGAAGAGGCCGAGTACAAGCGCACCGCAGATGCCGTATGGGCGGGCTGCGCAGGCGGAGCAACTACGGCGCGATACGGCCGGGGAACGATCTACTGCTCGGCAGGCGCGCGCGACGCCTTGAGCGCGATGGCAGTAGCTCCCGATTTTTCGTATCAGTTGAGCACGGCAGACGCAGGCGCAACCAGCCAACCAGCCTTCGAGTACGTTCACCGCAGAACGGCAAGCGCCGAGATCTACTTTGTCCGGAACACGCGATCCCGTGCGTTGCAGGCGACACTTTCATTCCGGGTACGCGGCCGCGCGCCGGAACTGTGGAACGTCGACGACGGAACGGCCATCTCTGCATTGGCCTTCACGGAAACCAAAGATGGCCGGACAGACATCCCTCTTGCCTTTCCGGCCAGAGGGTCGATCTTCGTGATTTTTGAGCGCCCGGCAGGGCGTCACCTGGTCAACATGGAGAAAGACGGCATCGCGGTCTTCCCATCGATCGATCAGGGTGCGGACGTATTTCCGAGCGGGGATCGGGAATTCGTTGCCACCACCCCAGGCACTTACAGCGCAACCGATTCCCAGGGAAACAAACAAACCTTCACCGTAAGCGCCGGTGAATTGCAAGCGCCGATCAAGGCGTCGTGGACGCTCTCCTTCCCGGCTGGTTGGGGTGCGCCTTCGTCGGTTCCTGTGGAACAGTTCCAATCGTGGACGGAATCGACGGACCCAGGAATCCGTTATTTCTCAGGCACGGCGGTGTATCGCACGACGTTGCAAATCCCGGCCGGCTTCGTCACTCCCGGCCGGCAACTCTGGCTCCAACTCGGCCAGGTACGCGAGATTGCCACGGTCACGGTGAATGGCCGCGCAGTCGATACCGTTTGGCGGCAACCCTTCGCGGCGCGCATCGATCCCTTTGTGCACGCGGGCGACAACATCGTCGAGATCAAAGTGAGCAACCTGTGGCCCAACCGGATCATCGGCGATTTGCAGCCATCGGCGACGGCGCAGTTCACGCACACCAATGTTCGCGCTTATACCAAGGATTCTCCGCTGCTGCCTTCCGGCATTCTTCAGCCCGTGACTCTCCAGGTGGGGAGTGTGGTGCGATGGTGAATGAGTCGGCGACGTAGTTTCTGAAGGCTGCTGAATAAGGGCATTCAAACGCCCCGCTAAGGCTGGCGGGACAAGTTCGGCTTCTCGGAATCGATCCCGTGCGTACTCGAAGAAGAAAGCCTTGCTGCTGAACATAGGCGCCGGAGAGTCCGGGAAGGAGGGATGGATTAGCCGTGCTGATGTCAACGACCATATCGGAACCGTTGTTGGCAACGTTCGACAGCAGAATGCCGATGAGCGACTTGACGAGCCGGTATTCGTAGGTTCGATCCCAATACGCCAGCACGCGCTCTGCGATTCGATCCATTGGATTGCTACCGGCCAATTCACCAGCAAAGCTCATCGAACCCCAACTGTTGTTGAGATACGATTTGCGCACTTGCTGGTTGATCGCAGTTATCAATCCAGGGGTCGAGAGCTGCAATGGGTTGTCGTTGGACAAATTTGGATCAGCGCCACCAGGATCAGCGGGCGAAACTAGATCGGTCCATGCGGGAACGTTCAAGCTGTTTCCGCCGCGCGAAATGTCGGCTTGCATGATTTGGTTGGGAACCAGCACGCCACTGCGAAACAGCGCGGTGCTGGTCATACTGTTCACACCAAGATATTCGGTGAATACCTCCGGCACAATCACATCGGCAAGTTGCACGCCGCCTGCGGGCATAGCACACCTCAATCAATTTGGATTTGGGATTGATGCGGCTTGCCGACTGGTTCGCCGATGCTCAGACTTGAGCGTGAAACCTTGAAACAGGGGCTTCCGACTGGTTGCCCGCGCTGCTTCAAGTGTGACTATGACACGGTTTCAATATGCGTGCAAGGCTTTAGCTGAGAAACACATGGGGGGACGCTGGTGGATTGATTTTAGGGCTCAAGTCCCATCGACTTCGCAATCACTTTTGCGGCAATCTCGGTTCCAATATCCTTCGCTACGTCAAGAGCACCCTTCCCAACTTTGGAAAGAACCTCCATTGCTTTGCTACCATCGTGTTTCTTGGCGTGCTCTTCGGCTTCTGACAATAGCGCAAGTTTCTGGTAGTCAGAACTCGATGACGCGCTTTGCTGAAAATGCTTTCTTAACTGTTCAAGTTCACTGGTCAAAGCATTCAGGTCAACTTCGTTCTGAATCGCGGTCCATTGTTGCTGAATGTTGATCGTTCCCACTGAAGAAGGCCCAATTGCTCCTGCGATTCCGTTGTTGATATATTGATCGCCTTGAATAATTGTGGAATTGCTCGATAGCGGCTTTGCCTTCATCTTCATTTTCAATTCCCGCATTCGATTTGTTCCTTCGCGCACAAGCTGCGCTGCGAGTCGCTGACGCTCCATCGCGTATGAGTGATTTACCGCTTGTGCATGAGTTCTGCCATTGATTGCGGGAGGGAATTGGATTTGATTTGGACCCGCTGTGAGACTCCAGAACTCTTTAGTCATGTCTGTCTCAAATGCCGCATCAATCGGATAGCCCCAAATCTCTACAGCTTCGATGTACTTCTTAATGGTCCTGCTCAAGCGGAATTCCATCCGGTACAACTCGGCATCTTTATACGCTATCGGCGGTGCAGCCGCATTGTGCGTTTGTTGCGCCTTGAACACAAGCTCTCGTTTGTGCTGCTCAATTTCATCAGCAGTTTGCTCATAAACTTCGACCATGAGCGAATGCAGATGCTTTTTGAATTCTGCATCAAGTGCCATCGGGCTTCCCATTTAATTCACTACTTCCCAAGGCTTCTTGGGAAGGTACTTGTCAAATCCAGGCCAGTCGGATGTACCAACGCCCGGTGGACGATTTTGATCCCATACGTCAAGTGCGGCTCGCTCGTCTGGCGGAAGTGTCTCAACGCACTCCAGCATCTTTCCGAACCAGTCCATAAGCTCCGATTGCCTTGATCGCTTTTTCATGCTCCTCCCAACTCGCCGATACTATGCGGTACGAACATGCTACGCCTGCACGATGCGCGGCCATTCTGTTCAATGCGTGGAAAACCCGGAACGAATGTTGCTCAACAATGTTCGCCTATCGTTAGAGCGCGATTGATCGCTGCGTTATTAGGGCATGACCGAATTCCCTATTGTGACCCGGATATTCGGAGTCGCATCCCCGCGCCGTTTTGGATGGCCGTCTGGGGGTGTGGGGGGTGCTGACAGGCTCTCCGCACTGTTGGCCGTGTCAGAGCGAGCGCAAACGGCACTCTGGCGAGCACGATTGCCCTAGAATTGCCCTACAGATCGGCTTTGGCAAGCGATTTAAGACTTAACTTATTGATTTAATTTGGCGTCCCCGACGGGATTTGAACCCGTGTTATCGCCGTGAAAGGGCGGTGTCCTAGGCCGGGCTAGACGACGGGGACGTTTAGGAGAGCGGAAAGCGGCGGGAAGAGCGGCCTTTGCGCCTTTCAAGATGCGTCCAGTTCAAGGCTATCAACTCGCGGAAGGGGTGTCAAAGAACGCCGCGCCGCATCGAAGGCACAATGGAGTGGATTGGCCACGCTGCAGTGAGGGGCCAAAGCAGCTCACGCCAGCGGTTCAAGTGGGGCCGTCGCAAGCAGTTTGTTAAAGCGTGTTTCAAGAATGGGCTAGTGGGCTTGGCCCAAGGTCCTCAGGGGTTAAAACCCCACGTTTTATAGCCGTTTTCGGCCCGCG
>Ga0326728_10022832_pt1 | contig 11555 bp, 10 predicted proteins | sample MB3enrmetagenome_FD_207602 | JGI IMG/M metagenome (GOLD analysis project Ga0326728, IMG submission 207602) | Lab enriched peat soil microbial communities from McLean, Ithaca, NY, United States - MB31MN | ecosystem: Environmental > Terrestrial > Soil > Wetlands > Peat | place: USA: New York... | reverse complement strand
CCAAACAGCGGCTTCAGCTCTTCAACAGCACCACTGCTATCTATCGATTGAGCTATGGCCACGAGGCTGGCTCCGATGAGTCAGTTCTCGAAAGCAGACCCGGGTAACTTCTCGCGAGCGCCCAAGAGGCCCAGGGGTTTGTGGCTCACTTGAGGGTTGAATCACCTGCTGGGGATTGAAGAGTGAACGGGGCGACGCCCTCTTTTAAGGACGCCGCCACGGGGACAGCGGTCGGCTGATTCTGATCCGGTACGCCGCGGGCCTGATGCTCCGACGCGCGTTCCTCAGCGTTCGCTAATCATGGTGCGGATGGCCGAGTGGGACGCCGAACTCAATCCAGAACTCGTTCCCGACGGGTCTATTCTGTGTCAGGAAGTCCTTTTGATACTTCAAAATCATGGCGAAACGGTTGAAATGATAACGGATCTGCGGCCCGAAGACTACGTTGCGGCCGCGATTCCCATCCAGATACATCAACCCATTCTCCAGATCGTTCGTGGTCTGCTTGTAGAAGTACCCATTCCCACCGATCGCGAGCCTCTTGGTCACATTCTGCATTCCGGCGTACTCCCACAAGAATTCGTTGCCGGAACGATAATGGGTAGCATCGTTGGTGTAGTTGACAATGTACTGAAACCTGGAGCTCACTTCGGTTCTTCCTTGGTTGGGCATGTACGTAAAGGCGCCCGAGGGAGCCGTCGCGTAGTTATGCTGGCCAATATTGACCAGGTCGTTCTTGTTATAGGAGAAGCCGGGAGTGAAGACGTCGAATCCATACCACCAGTTCAGGGCGCCTTTCTTGTACGCAACCGCTGTTTCCACGATCGAGTTTCCAAATCCGGTCTTTTCACCCTTGCCAAAGGGGGCGTTGAGGTGAATGTAATCGAGCTGGGCGGCCACCGAACTGACGAGCGTGCCGCCTAGCGCGTGGACACCCCAGTTGTGCACCAGCTTTCCAGCCACCGCACCGGCTCTCAGATGAAAGCCCGGAAGCAGGGCGTGGCCATGGGAATCTACCAGCTCATTGGCCTGATAAAAAGCACTGAACTCATCGACCACCGTCCCCCCGGGGGCAGGCATAAGGCCCGGCATTACGGTTTCGACTCCCAGCGGGTAAATGCTACCGCTGCCTTCGGTGGCGTAAGCCGCACCGATCATCAACATCGCAAGACTGAGACACATTGAGAATCGGCGCCAAGCCGTTCGCAAGGTCGGAACTGACGCACTGCCGTTAGATTGCGTGTACATTTTAGACTCCTGAGTTGTGTAGATTAGACACTTAGTATTTCGTTTTCCGGACGACTCCCCTCGTGTACCCGATGTTCACAGAACGTACTCCTCTTTCCCTGCTTCGCCAATACTGAGGGAACCCTCGGATTGCAGCTTCCGCACCAGGGCAATGATTTCCTGTTGGGCGGCCTCAACGTCCTTGATTCTGACTGGCCCCATGACCTCCATATCCTCCTTCAGCATTTCCGTCGCGCGCTGCGACATCATCTGCGTGAAGTGGTTACGGATCGACTCACTAGTCCCCTTGAGTGCAATAGAAAGAGTTTTCCGGTCAATCTTTGACACCAGTATCTGCATGCCCTCAGTACTAATGTGCAGGACGTCTTCGAAAACAAACATCAAGTTGCGAATGGTGTCCGCGACAGCCGGATCTTCTTTCGATACCTCCTTAAGGATCTCTTCGCCGGCGGAGGTGTCCAGCCGATTCAGAATCTCAGCAACGGCGCGGACGCCGCCATAGGATTCCCTGCTGGTTTCACCCAGCGCCTGCAACCGCTTGCCGATCATCTGTCCGATGCGGACGATAATCTCCGGTGAAATGTTATCCAGGCTAGCAACCCGTTTGACGACCTCCGCACGCAGTTCGGCAGGCAGGGCATTTAACAGAGCGGCCGCTTGCGCGGGTACGAGATGAGAGACAACCAGCGCGATGGTTTGGGGATATTCGTTGTAAACGAGCCTGGCGATTTGCTTTGGATCCATCTTCTGCATGGCATCAAAGCTCGCCATGTCGCCACCCATGGCCTTAGCAATTCTCTCCAGTAAGGCTCTGCTGGTCTCCGGACCGTACGCGCTTGTCAGCATTCGTTGAGCGAATTCCAGTCCTCCCTCGAGATAGTATTGCCGGGCATCCATGAGTTGAGTCGCCTCTTCGACGACTGCCTCAACCTCCTGGCTGGAAACGGCAGTGAGCCGGGCCACTTCGCGGCTGAGCTTCTCGGCGTCCGCTTCGGACAGCTGGCGCAGGATCTTGCCTCCGGACTCTTCACCAACTACGAGCATGAGAATGGCGGCTTTGCGGACACCGGATACGGGAGGAAGGGCCGGTTTTGTTTCAGTCGCTGGCATAGGTCACTCAGTCTCTCTCATCAGACAATTCTCAATTCAGGTGGAGTGCAGACACTCAATGCAGACGGCGCGGTGTGTTCCGGCGCTCCCAACCGTAGCATCGTATTTCCACTTATCGTTCAGTGCGCAAGCAATCAACCCGTCCGCAGGGTGGCCCAAGACAAGGACTGACCCCTCCGTCAACGTCAGAAAATCACGGGCACGAATGGTGGCTTTGATCTGGGCTTCTAACTCGACCCCAGCTCTTAGTAACAGGTTCAATGTCTGCTTTTGCTCGGCTTCATCCACCTCGATAGCCTGTGCAGACCACTGCTTGTCGAACCTCTGCACCATGCTCTTTACAATCAGCGATGGAATCGCCAGGTTAATCATGCCCGTGTTTTCACCGATCCGAAACTCAATGCCGATTGCCAATACTGCCTCTCCCGGGGCAAGGGCACCGAGCAGTTGGCGGCCACCTTCGTCTGACTCCATCGTGAACTCGACATCCGCCACGCCGCGCCAAGTGTTGGTCAAGTCATGAAGGATGATACGGTACAGGCGATCCAAAAGATGCCGCTCCAGCTCAGTCAGCTCACGACTCAAATTCTTGGCGTACCGTTCTTTGCCACCTAGCACCAGTTCCAGGATTGGAAAAATGAGTGAAGGGTTCAATTCCAACACGGCATGCCCCCCACTGGGTTTCAGGGTCAATGACACCAGGCACGTTGGACTGGGAAGCACCTCCAAGAACTCGGCGTAAGGAACCTGCTCGAGGCTGATCAGATTGCCGGATATGTACGATCGGAGGTAGGCTGTGAGGCTGGAAACCAGGGTGCGAACGAAGTTCTCCAGTAAGAAGCGAATCGAGTGGAGTTGGGACTTCGGGATTCGATCTGGTTTTCGGAAGTCATACGGAATCGCTTTGACTTGAGACTGCCCGCCTTCAGCTCCGCGAAATACGCTGTCGATCTCATCCTGGGAAAGTTCGCGCATTTATGCCATCCTTATGCGATCGCTTCGAGCTGCTCCGTCACCCGGTTCGTGAGAGCCTCGGCATCGAGGTGAAAACGATTCCGCGCTGCTTCCGGCAGGCAAGCATGTATCTCTTCGAGAGTCCATGTGTACTTGGAACCCACGACCTTGAAACCGAGACTGTCGGCAAGCCGGCATCCCAAGGCCACGAGGTTGGGCACATCCAATTTGTACGGGGCGGGCTCATCGTGGTGGTGCTCGGCGGCCAACGCGATATCTGGCGGGAGGCCCCATTCCCCAGCTAGCCAGGCGCCGGCCTGGCAGTGATCAAGATCGAACAGGTCACGCTCAGACTGCAGAATGTCGAACCAATTGTCTGCGGAAACGCTCAGCATGTTGCCATACTCGACGGGGTAACAGGCCATTAATCCGATGCGGCCGATGTCATGCAGCAGGCCCGCCGTATATGCGACGCTACCCGGGACCAGGCAGGCGACTGCAAGCTCCTGAGACAATAGCGCCGTGGCGAGGCTGTGGTTCCAGCAGCTCCTTAAGACTGGAACTTGCAGTGCGGATCTCACGTAAGCTCGCATGCCAACAGTTATCGCGAGGGCTTTGACGAAGTCGAGACCCAGTAGCACAACGGCCTTTTGGACGCTTGCGACCTTCTGCCAGCCGCCAAATAAGGCTGAGTTCGCAACACGCAGAACTTCGGCGGCAAACGCCGGGTCCGACTGAATGCATTGGACCACCTTGTTGATGGTGATTTCATCTTCGCCGTTGAGTATCGACATGATGCGGATCGCGGCGGGAGGGAAAGGAGGTGGTGTGCTCAGCGCCCACGGCCGTGGTGGTTCCTGTGCGGCTACAATCGCTGAGCTATCTTCCTTGCTGGCCATACTTACTCCCTGCTTTGCTCTGTTGCTACTTTTCAATCATTTCCACCAATGCACACAAGAAGTCTCCGTGAGTACTCGAAAAGCGAATGATCGTCGCGAGATTGCCCCCGCAGATACGCAATGCATAGTTACTGCCCTCCACGACCGTCGGCATAGAAAGCGCGACTCGGAAGGGTAGAACCGATTTGAGATTGCCGGCCACCATATTCGTCAACTCACCCATGGCGTCGCGGACGTCATCGTCATACTGCGGCGGTGACCCAACGCGGATCAGCCGTGCGCATAGACTGCACGCCAGTTCCGGGCTCAACTGCAACAGAACTGCCCCGCGCCACTCGCCGGCAAAATGTACGGCAGCAGTCACGGAACCAGCAGCCATGAGGTCTCCGTCCCCCTGCGGCACTACTTCCAGATCCAACATCGTGCGGAACACATCCACGACGATGTTTGACACATACGTTTGGTAACACTCGATCTCAAGTATTCGCGGCATGTTCCTTCATCACGGAGCCTGATAAACAACCGCGCGGCCATGTGTCGCGCGAGTGAAACACTCGTCCAGATTCAAAGTGGTTTCAGCCCCGCCCAGCAACAGCAGGCCTCCAGGCACGAGCGCCCCGCGGAGTTCACTCAGGATCTTCTTCTTGGTCTCAACATCAAAATAGATCAGCACGTTACGGCAAAAAATGACATCAAATGGGCCTTTGGACTTCATACTCGCGCGCAAGTCGAATTGCTCGAATGTGACCATCTGGCGCACCTGGTCTTTGATTTGCCATTCCAGTCCGTGACGCTCGAAATACTTCACCAGGTAGGGTGCCGGCAAGCCACGGTTCACTTCGATCTGCATATAGCGGCCCTGGCTCGCCCGCGCCAGGATCGGCTCCGAAATGTCGGTGCCCAGAATCTGGATATTCCAGCTGCTGAGCCCCATTTCGAGGAGCAGCATGGCCAGGCTGTATGCTTCCTGGCCTGAGGAAGCGGCGGCAGACCAGAAGGTCAGCTTGCGTGTCAGTTTCCGCTCCTCCATGAGCTTGGGGAGGATGCTGGTGCGCAACGCCTCGAACGGGGCCGCATCACGGAAAAAGAGAGTTTCGTGCGTGGCCATGGCCTCGACCACACGTTTCCGCAAGGGAGGGCTCACACCATCGCGCAACGCTTCGCACAAGGCATCGAGGGATTCCAGGTGGGATTGGTGCACCAGCGGCAGCAGCCGCGCTTCGATGAGATAGTGTTTGTCCTCGCCGAGCAGGATCCCCGACTCCCGGTGAATGTAATCGCATAGAAACTGATAAGTGTCCGGGCGCATCGCAGGGTTCACAGCTTGCGTTGATGTATCGGACTGTTGCGAGGAGATCATTTCACTTCGCCATCCTCTGGAGCATCGTTGGCACCACGTCCTCCAGCGGCACGATGGCGTCGGCCAACCCCGCGCGCGCAACCGCACCGGGCATCCCCCAGACAACGCTGGTGGCCTCGTCTTGGGCAATCACGTAAGCGCCGGCGGCCTTCAGAACACTTGCGCCCCGCGCTCCGTCGTATCCCATGCCCGTGAGAACCGTGGCGATGCAGGCTCCGCCGTACACTTCTTCCACGGACCGGAACAGGACATCCACCGCGGGCCGGCAGGAATTCTCCGGCGGCCCTTGATCGAGCGTCACGACCGGCTGTGTTCCTTTTCGCGCCACGCGCATGTGATAATCGCCGGGCGCGATCAGAACCTTGCCGGTCTCAACCAATGCGCCTTCGGAGGCTTCCTCGACCTTCAGTGCCGAGGCAGCCTGCAGCCGTTCCGCCAGCAACCGTGTGAAGAGCGGTGGCATGTGCTGGACGATGAGGACAGGCAAGGAGAAATCGGCCGGGAACTGTGGCACGAGCTGGCCGAGCGCCGTGGGACCACCAGTGGACACCCCGATGGCTACGACTTTCGGCGCTGTCATCGAACGGGCGAAAGTGGGAACCGGCAGGGTCCGGGCTCCGTTTAATGGCAGCACGGGCGTTATGGCGGTGGCTTCCGGAAGAACGAAGAACTGTTTGATCTTGGGGATTAACTCATCACGCAAACTGGCCATGGACCGGTCCAGCGCGCCCATGTTGGACGCCTTGGCTACATAGTCGTCTGCGCCCAGCGTGAGCGCTTCCATAGTGATGGCCGCGCCGCGCTCGGTCAGTGTGCTGAACATGATCACCCGTACGTCTTTGTAGGTCTGCCGGAGCCGGCGCAGCGTTTCCAGTCCGTCCATCTCCGGCATCTCGATGTCCAGCGTGATGACGTCCGGATTGAGCTGGGGAATACGTGCCAATGCGATGGATCCGTTGGATGCGGAACCGACTACTTCCAGCGTGGGATCTTCTGAAAGCGCGTGCGTTACCAGGCGCCGGATGACGACCGAATCGTCAACCACGAGCACACGAATCCGGCTGCCGCGTTGGATCGTTCTTTTGCACAGAATGACCAAGCGTTAATTCCTCACTGCAGCAGGCCGAGCAAGCGAAGCTTGTCGGTGATAATCTCTTTCGTGAACGGTTTCATCACGTACTCGTTGGCGCCCGCCTCTAATGCCGTTGTCATCTGGCTCAACTCGGTTTCCGTGGTCACCATCATTAACGGCACTGTGGAATAACGCGGGTTGGCCCGCAGACACTTCACAAACTCCAAACCATTCATCTCGGGCATGTTCCAGTCCACGAGAAACAACGCGAATCCGTCGTCTTCCTGCTCTACTGCGGACAGCGCCTCCTTGCCGTTGCTGGCCTGCGAGACCTGGTATCCAAGCTCGGCGAGCGTATTGCTCAAGATCAGGCGGATGGTGCGGGAATCGTCGATTACGAGTGCCTTGCCCATGACGGTGTCTCTGTGTCTCGCGTGGACTGTGCGGGCCGGAGGGTCACGTCACCCAATGGGAGCATGACCCTCCAGCCATCGCGTTAGTATTTGAATTTCGAAACCAGCTTCTGAAGGTCCGCTGCCATTCGCGAGAGTTCCTTCGCCGCTTTTTGCGTATCGTTAGCGCCGGTCGTGGTCTCCTGCGCAGCCTTCGCGACCCCCGTAATGTTTCCGGCGATCTCCGAACTTCCCTTCGCAGCCTCGGAGACATTGCGGGCCATTTCATTCGTCGTGGCTGTTTGCTCCTCTACCGCGGTGGCGATGGTACCCGAGATATCGTTGATCTGATTGATGATCCCGCTGATCTGGCCGATGGCCTGCACAGCACCCTTGGTGTCAGTCTGGATCGCATCAATCTTCTGGCTGATATCTTCGGTCGCCTTAGCCGTCTGCTTGGCCAGTTCCTTGACTTCGTTCGCCACAACCGCGAAACCCTTGCCAGCTTCTCCGGCGCGGGCGGCTTCAATAGTGGCATTCAAAGCGAGAAGGTTGGTCTGTTGGGCAATCGAGGTGATGACCTTGATGACCTTGCCGATTTCCGCGCTGCTTTCGCCGAGCTTGGCCACGGTTTCATTCGTGGACTCCGCCATTTTCACCGCCGACGTAGCCACCCTCGCGGCCTCATTCACGTTCTTGGCGATCTCCCGGATGCTCGCGCCCATCTCCTCGGTTCCGGTGGCCACGGTCTGGACGTTCTTGCTGACCTGTTCCGAAGCGGCTGACACCACACTCGCTTGCGTCGAGGTCTCCTCAGCATTGCTGGACATCTGCTGGCTAGTTGCGGTCAGTTCCTCGGAGGAGGAAACCAATGAGCCCGTGTTGTTGGCAATGTGCTGGATGGCACCGCGCACCTGTGTGGCCAGCCTGTTGACGGCTTCGCTGAGCTGTTTGAAGTCGCCGGCATAGTCGGCGGTCATTTGCAGCGTCAGATCACCTGTGGCCAGCTTCCCGACGGTTTCTGCCACTTCATTCAACGGACCGATCACGGCGTCCAGCGTGGCATTGACTCCCTCGACCACCTTGCGGTAGTCACCCTGATGCTTACTGGCATCGGCGCGCGTCGCTAATTTCCCTTCCACCGCCGCCTTCGACAACATGTTGGCATCGGTCACCAGCGCCTGGATGTTTGTCATCAGTGCCATGAGTGATGGAACCAGTTCGTCATTTTCGGACCGGCGTCCTATCTTCTTGTATTCCTCAAGGTCCTCCAGGTTTCCCTGTGAAATCTTTCTGATGCAGTCAACCACGCGATGGATCCGGGTCTGAACCCCGTTGATGCCAGCCGCCAGATCGGCGAAGATGCCCACATATTTCCCGTCTACGGCTTTGGAGTAATCGTTGACAGCCATCCTCTGGGCGACAGCTGTCCCCTCCTGTAAGCCCCCAAGGCCATCGATGCACGCGTTCAGATTGTTCTTGATGACGTTGAAGTCGCCGTTGTAGCTGTCGGTAATCTTTGCCGGAATGTTCCCCTTGCTGATCTTGTCTACGTAGTCCGCCGCTACTTTCAACGGTCCGATCACGGCGTCCAGGGTACTGTTGACGCCTTCCACGATCTTGCGGAAGTCGCCTCCGTGCTTGCTGGCATCGGCGCGCGTTCCCAGTTTACCTTCCACCGCCGCCTTCGACAGCATGTCGGCGTCCGCCACCAGCGCGTTCACCGCGTCGATGCAAGTGTTCACACTGTTCTTCATGAGGTTGAAGTCGCCGCTGTAGGTTTCCGCAATCTTTGCCGGAATGTCACCCTTACTGATCTGGTCGAGATACTTTGCAACCGTAGCGGTTACCAACTTGCGTTCGGTGACATCGGTGGTGTAACAAACCACCTTGAAAGGCTTGCCGTTGAGATCAAAAATCGGATTGTAGGAGCCCTGAAGCCAGACTTCCTTTCCGCCCTTGCCGATGCACTTGTATTCCGCCACCAGGTACTCGCCGCGGTTCAGCATGGCCCAGAACTCCCGGTACTCTGCGCTTTGGCGTGTGGCTTCATCCGTGAACATGCTATGATTACGGCCCTTGACCTCATCCAGCGTATAGCCCAAAGTCTTCAGTATGTTATCGTTGGCTGTGATGAGCGTCCCGTTCAGCTCGAACTCGGCCACCGCCTGCGCCCTACTGATGGCAGACAGCTCGCCGGTATAGTCCGCCAGTTGCTGTTTGAGCTTGGTGTGGTCGATGATGTACTCAAATACCTTAAAGGGTTTGCCGCTACGATCGAAAACCGGGAGGTAGTTTAGAGAGAGCCAGACATCCTTGCCGTCCTTACCTTTCCGCCTGCTCTCCTGAAAGTGAGGTTCCCCGCGGTTCAGCTTGGCCCAGAGCTCCCGGTATTCGCTGCTCTGCCGAGTGGCCTCGTCGACAAGGGTGCTGTGATGCTTTCCCTGGATTTCCGCGCGTGTATAGCCAATCATCTTCGAAAACTCGTCACTGACTGTGATGATTGTGCCATCCAACTCGAACTCCATCGTAGCCTGAGCCTTGTTGATAGCGGCAAGGATACCCTCGAGTTCTTCCTCTCTGCTGGGCTTACGCGAGGCGTGCGAGAGAGCTTCCACTGGGGGGTCCAAAATTGCGGCGTTGCTTCTGTTTCTCCCGTTCGACATTCCCTTCTCCTTCATCATTTCCTTGTTAAGTTAAGACTTGAAATCTGATTTTTCCCTTAAGTGCACGATTGTGTTTGCAGCACGCGTTCGGTGTTGAGCACCAGCAACAAGCGGCCATCAAGCTTGTACACACCCTGGATTAGTTCGCGCTGGCCCTCGGGCACATTCTCCGGGACTGGCTCGTAACTGTCAGCGCTCACTTCCAGGACGTCTCCAATCTCATCGACCAGCAGGCTGACCGCGCCGTCATCCGAACGGACAACCATATTCATAGGAGTTTCGTCGGCGCCGCGTTTCTTCAATCCCAGGCGCCGCCGCATGTCCACCGCGGTCACGATTTGGCCGCGCAGGTTGATCAAGCCTTGAATCACATCCGGGGCCGAAGGCACACTGGTCATCTCCTGGTAACGCAGTACCTCCTGCACCTTGAGCACTTCAATACCGAAGAAGAGGTCCTCGACAAAAAATGTTGCGCACTGCTTCGCGCCTTCGGGTACCACCTCGGCTTTAGCTTTGTTCGGTTCCGGGCTTGTCATGTTCATTACCTCGTCACAGGCGCTACTGCTTCAGGCGCGGCCGGCGAACTCAGGTCCGCTGTTCTGTGAACCTGCGCCAGAGCATGCAGAGAGCGGAGAGTGCTCTCGCGATCGAAGCGCTCGACACATGCCGTGAATCCGTTCACTCCTGTCTGGGTGCTTTCTTCCAACGAGTGGCAGAGTGCCAGGACCGGAAGATGGGCGAACTCTGGGCAAGAGCGCAGACGCTCGAGGAACTGCTGGCCACCATCAGGTGACAGATCCAGCGAGGCCAGCACCGTGTCCACTTTCCGGTCTCTCAACCGTTCCAGAGCCTGTTGCTCGCTGGAGGCTTCCACAACCCGGTACCCCGCTAGTTCGAGATAGTTGCGCACCAGACCGCGCGAGAAAGCGCTCCGATCGGCGATAAGTACGGTGAGACCGTCGGTGCGGTGCTGCGATCCACTGCCAGCCCAGGCTTGGTTTCCGTTCCGCAATACCGTGGACACATCCAAAAAGTCGGTGACCTTACCGCTGATGACCGCCGAACCCAACACACCCGGCTGGTCGCTGTGCTGCATGACCCGGATGCTTTCGTCCTGAATGTCTAGAATTTGGTCGACCAACAGGCCGGTTCTGTGGTCTCCTTCCGCGAAAACGATGACTTGAGCCGGCTCCGGTACGTCGCTGTCGCTCGAGTTCCCGGATAGAGAGAGTAAGGGCAGAATCTGTTCCCGATACTGCACCACGAGCTGGCCGCCCGCACTCTCGATCCGCGATTTCGGAAACTCCTCCAGCCGCGCCACTAGCGAGAGAGGCACCGCCAGGCGGCCAAATTTTCCGGCGCGGAACAGCAAGTAAGTCTGTCGCTCCTGGTATGCCTGCTCGGTTCCCTTGGTCTGCCCGTGCGCCTGATCGTGGGATTCCGAAAGCACGGCGGACATTTGCCCAATTCCGAGGACATCCAGAATCAGCGCCACTTTCCCATCACCCATGATGGTTGCTCCCGCGTAGCAGCTCAGACCTTTGAGTTGTTTGCTGAGCGGCTTCACGACAATCTCTTGCGTGTCGTGGATGGAGTCGACCACTAGCCCAAACTGGCGGTCTTCCGCTTGCAGTACCACTATGTTGAGTATTTGCGAGTCGGCGGGAGGAGCCGGGAGATGAAGCACTTCGTTCAGGTACGCCAGGGGCAGCAAGGTGCCGCGCCGCCGGTAAACCGGAGTGCCGTGGATGCGCTCGATCTGCTTCTTGGCAGCATCTCCCTCCAACCGCAGCAGTTCGAGGAGACTGACTTGCGGGATGATGAATCGTTCGCCACCGCTATTGACCACCAGGC
>Ga0326728_10022830_pt1 | contig 11557 bp, 9 predicted proteins | sample MB3enrmetagenome_FD_207602 | JGI IMG/M metagenome (GOLD analysis project Ga0326728, IMG submission 207602) | Lab enriched peat soil microbial communities from McLean, Ithaca, NY, United States - MB31MN | ecosystem: Environmental > Terrestrial > Soil > Wetlands > Peat | place: USA: New York... | reverse complement strand
CAAGCCGAAGCCGCCCGGCCTTACGCCGAGCGGCTCGAAAAGATTTTGACCCGTGGAGCGCGCGTGGCTCGCTCCTCCGCCTTGTCTCCGTTACTCACGGGGACAGGGAGCGATCGAACGCATCTCGTGATTGTCGCGACGGGTGAACGTGGGCTTGCGGGCGCCTTCAATTCCAATATCGCACGCATGGCGCGCGATCACGTCCGCCGTCTGTTGCTGGACGGCAAGACGGTCAAGATCATGACGATTGGCCGCAAAGGCGCCGATCAGCTCCGGCGCGACTTCGCCAAGCTCATGATCGACCATGTGGATTTGAGAAACGTGCGCCAGCTCGGCTACGTTCACGCCCTCGACATCGCTCAGCGCATTACGAAGCGCTTCGAGGACGGCGAGTTCGATGTCGCCACGCTCTTCTTTTCGCAGTTCGTCAATATCATCACGCAAAAGCCACGCTCTGCGCAGCTTATTCCCGTGCAAGTCCCTGACGAGCCGGAAGCCCCTGGCGGAGTTGGCTTCTACGAATTCGAGCCCGACGAGAAAGATATCCTGCGCGATCTTCTTCCGAGAAATCTCGCCACGCAAATCTTCCGTGCGCTTCTCGAAAACAACGCCGGGTTCTACGCCTCGCAGATGACAGCTATGGACAATGCGACGCGCAATGCGGCCGACATGATCGACAAACTGACGCTGAAATATAACCGTTCGCGGCAGGCTCAGATTACAAAAGAACTAATCGAAATCATCTCGGGAGCAGAGGCTGTATAGGCTCGCGAGGCCTGTACGCGAGCGAGTAAAACCGCACCATGAAGAAGATCGAGACCATATGGCCTCATCCCGCTGCTGCTTATGCAATGTGGATCGAGCTGTGGACGGCATGGAGCACTGCCTGGCTTTGGTGGATGCCCCAGCCGCCGGTCCGGCTTGACCCGGACAAGGCCGGGACGGGCAGGCTCGACGCTGAGTCGAAGGCGCCAGAAACGCAAGCCATTCTTTGCGCCAGCGGTGCCGCTCGAGCTGCCTATGCGAACGGCTCTTCGGGCGCCGGCTTGCGCGACGATGACGGCACCAGCAGCATGATTGCAGGCGAAATTGCTGCCGGCACAACAGGACTGGCCGTAAATGGGCACGCCATCGCGAACGGTCATCCCATTGCGGTGGAACTTTGCGGGCGGCCGGCGATAGAGCCAGAAAAGCAGGTTGAGGCAATTCCCGCTTCGCTTGACGAGTTTGGACCGGGCGAGTTCGGACCGGGCGAATTGAGCCCGGCCGGCGGTGCAACCGGAGGCGCTCAGACCGGGCCGCTGCCGGAGTTTGCGGCCGTCACACCGGACGAAGCCCAGAGCGATTCCCTTGCCGGGTTTGCAGAGGCTGCGCTGGGTGAGACGGGATTTGGAATAGAAGAGACCCGCAGCGAGCCGCTTCCTGGGTTTGAACCGGCTGCGCCGGATGAAATACCTGGCGAAACAGATGAAGCTCACGAAGATCCACTTCGGGAGTTTGCTGTCGGCATGCCGCATGAAGCGAAGAACGGCGAGCCGGTTGCTCAAATGCGGGGGAAGAAGCGGAAAGCTGGTCAAGGGCGCCGGCGCGTATCGGCCTCCGGCGATGGTCTGTTACCAGCGGTTGTTTTTGGCGACGTTCCATCCTATGCAGATGAAGCAAGCCATTCGGACGCGGCCGGCGAAGAGGATGAGGACGGCGAACTGTTCCCGTCCTTGCTGGCAGCAGGCGCAGACGATGAGCCTCAGGCCGCAGATGACCGCCAAGCGCTAGACATCCTCCCTAGGGATGATGAGACGCAGCTTAGGACCGGCGAGCCGGAACTGGACACGGCGGCTTTGGATGATTCGGAAGGGCGGGAACCGCCTCTCGTTTTGACGGACTTTGGACAGATTTTGGGGAAGAAAGAGATGAGCGATAGACGAGTTGGCCGCGTGAGGCAGGTGACCGGAGCTGTTGTCGACGTGCAGTTCGATGGCCCGCTGCCCGCGATCTTGAACGCGCTTGAGACGCAGAACCAGGGTAGCCGCCTTGTTTTGGAGGTCGCTCAGCACCTTGGCGAGAGCACCGTCCGCACCATTGCGATGGACACGACCGAAGGTCTCGTGCGCGGTCAGGAAGTCATCGACACGGGCGAGGCGATCGCGGTGCCGGTGGGCGACGAGACGCTTGGCCGTATTATCAATGTGATCGGCGAGCCGATCGATGAGGCGGGTCCCGTCAAAACCAATCAGCGCCGGCCGATCCACGCTTCGGCCCCGTCATTCATCGAGCAATCGACCGAGGTCGAGGTGCTTGCTACCGGCATTAAGGTCGTGGACCTGCTCGCCCCCTACTCGAAGGGCGGCAAGGTCGGCTTGTTCGGTGGCGCCGGCGTGGGCAAGACCGTGCTCATCCAGGAGCTCATCAACAATATCGCTAAGGCGCATGGCGGTTACTCGGTGTTCGCCGGTGTGGGCGAGCGTACGCGCGAAGGCAACGACCTTTACCACGAGATGATCGAGTCCGGCGTGAACAAGGACCCGAAAAAAGGCTCGACCGAGGGTTCGAAATGCGCGTTGATCTTCGGCCAGATGAACGAGCCGCCCGGAGCGCGCGCCCGCGTCGGCCTCTCCGGGCTGACGGTCGCCGAATATTTCCGCGATCAGGGCCAGGACGTGCTGTTCTTCGTGGACAACATCTTCCGCTTCACGCAAGCAGGCTCCGAGGTGTCCGCGCTTTTGGGCCGCATTCCTTCCGCCGTGGGTTATCAGCCGACACTCGCAACCGACATGGGCGCGCTGCAGGAGCGCATCACCTCGACTGCGAAGGGCTCGATCACGTCGGTGCAGGCGATCTACGTGCCAGCCGACGACTTGACCGACCCGGCGCCGGCAACCTCGTTCGCTCACTTGGACGCAACCACGGTGCTTTCGCGCTCCATCGCTGAAAAGGGCATCTACCCGGCCGTGGACCCGCTCGACTCGACGAGCCGCGCGCTTGAGCCGCGCATCGTGGGCGAGGAGCACTACCAGGTGGCCCGGCAGGTGCAATCGATCCTGCAACGCTACAAGGCGCTGCAAGACATCATCGCGATCCTTGGCATGGACGAGCTGTCCGAAGAGGACAAGCGCATCGTGGCGCGCGCGCGCAAAATCGAGCGCTTCCTCTCGCAACCCTTCCACGTGGCCGAGGTTTTCACCGGCAAGCCCGGCGTGCTTGTCGACGTGAAAGACACGGTGAAAGGCTTCAAGGGTCTTTGCAATGGCGACTACGACCATCTGCCCGAGCAAGCCTTTTACATGGTCGGCACGATCGACGAGGCCATCAAGAAGGCCGAAGAACTCGCCGCCGCGGCATAAAAGCAGCTTTTACGGCCGGGCACAGGCCCGGCCTCCACAGCACCCAGTTTTAGCGCCAACGGGCGGATCAGATGGCCGAAACCATTCACTTTGAACTCGTTTCTCCGGAGCGTCAGCTTGTCTCGGCCGATCTCGCGGAAGTCATTATTCCCGCGCAGGAGGGCGACCTTGCTGCGCTGCCGAACCATGCGCTGCTCATCGCGCAAGTCCGGCCCGGCATTTTGACCACGCGGACCCAGACAGGCGAGGAGAAGCAATATTTCCTGCGCGGAGGTTTCGCGGATGTGGGGCCCGCAGAAACCGTGGTGGTCGCGGAATATGCGGTGCCGCTTGAAGAGTTTTCTGCAGCGATGCTCACGGACGAGATCGCTCAAGCGCAGCAAGTTTTTGAAGAAGCGCGTGACGATGAGAGCCGCTATGCGGCTCATGATCGCTTGGAGCGCTTGCAATCCTTGCAGCCCCGGATTGCCAAATAGACAGGCCGGAGCGAGGCGGTCTTCCGGTTCCGGTTCAATACCGGCGTCCGCCCCGTTGCAACGGCCTACTCCGCTGGGCTATTGCACCACCGGCTGTGCCTCTCCAGACTCGCGCGCCTGAATAATGCGATCGGCGCTCATGCCGGGGGATGCTTCGCGCACATCCGATGCGCCAACCGGGCCTTGGTTCTCCGCCCCGGCCGGCGTGGCAGCGCGGACTGTGCTATTGGCGGCGGCTTCATCCGCCGAACCTGTCTTTGCTGATGCGGCTTGTTGCTGAGCCGGAATCGCCGCGACCGGTTGTGCGTTGAGGTTCCGGACTTTGTCCTCCGCTTCGGCAAGCGCGCCTTCTGCGGCTTTCCTAGCGGCGATTTCATCGTCCAATTGGGCTGCCGCCGAAATCGCAGAATATTCAGCATATTGCCACGCATTTTCTAAGGTCTGCCGCGCGTTCTCCAGTTGAACGAGCTGCATGTGTGCCGTCTGCAAGGCCGACTCAGCTTCGGCGCGAGCCTCCTCGGCGGCCAGATGTGCACTTTCCTCACCGGCAAGCTTGAGATTAACCGCTTGCAGGTCAGCTATAGTTTGCAGGCGCGCGGCCTCAGAAGCCTGTTGCGCTTTCACTTCCTGTGCCAGCTTCTCGCGGGTTGCTTGTTCGGAACGCTCTGCAACCGCTTGCGCAGCTTCGGCGAATTCCCGCCCATTAATCTCGCGCTGCAGTTTTTCACGGAGAATTTTAGCCTCGTCCTGCGCCGCTTCCAAAGCCACGCCAGCGGAGAGATTAGCCTGGACAAGCTGCCTGTTCTCGGCGGCAGACTGCCAGAACGAAACGCCAAGGCCGAATGCCAACGCCGCTACCGCAGCAAGAGCATAGACGAGATTAGATTTAGTCTGCATAGGAAATTCCTTGCTGTAGTGTTAACCGCAGTTTCCAGGTGTTGCTCTAATTATGAGTAGAATGAAATGATTAACATTGCATTCCAAAGTGACTTAATCGGAACGCTTAACTTGCGAAGCGTGGCAGGGATTGGGCTTTTGGAGGGACAAGCTTGGCGCGATCACGCCCCGTGCCGGGGTTCGGCCTGTCACGCAACGGGGAGGCAAGTTGTCCACCTCAGCGGTACTTGCTAGGGCCTCCTACCCCTTGCATTACCCGGCGCTCGCGATCTAGTGTAGGCCACTGAAAAACGCTAAAAAGCGAAACCTGCGTTCCCAACGGAAGAGACAACATGACTGTAAGGGTAGGGATAAACGGCTTCGGCCGCATCGGCCGTAACGTGCTCCGGGCCATTTCCGAAAATAATCGCACCGACGTTTCGATTGTGGCGATCAACGATGTCGGTGACGTAAAAACCAATGTGCACTTGCTGAGATACGATTCCGTACACGGGCCGTTTCGCGGCGAGGTCAAGGTGAGCGGCGATGGTTTCGATATCGGCTCTGGACCGATCAAAGTGCTGGCCGAGCGCGATCCCTTGAAACTGCCCTGGTCCGCGCTGGGCGTCGATGTTGTGATGGAATGCACGGGCATTTTCTCAGATCGGGAGAAGGCGGCGATGCACCTCACCGCTGGCGCTAAGAAGGTGCTTGTGTCGGCGCCCTCCAAAGGTGCGGACCTGACCGTGGTTTATGGCGTGAACCACGACAAGCTCGAGCGCGACCACAAGGTGGTTTCAAACGCGTCCTGCACCACAAATTGCCTTGCGCCGGTGGCCAAGGTGCTGCAAGGCCTATGCGGCATTAGCCAAGGCTACATGACGACGATCCACGCCTACACCAACGATCAGCGCATTCTCGACCTGCCGCATAAGGACCTGCGGCGTGCGCGCGCGGCGGCCCTGTCGATGATTCCGACCTCGACGGGCGCAGCGAAGGCGGTCGGCCTCGTGCTGCCCGAGCTTGCAGGCAAGCTCGACGGCACGGCAATCCGCGTTCCGACGCCGAATGTGTCCGTTATCGACCTCTGCTTCATCCCCGGCCGGGAAACGAGCGTGGCCGATATCAACGCTGCGATGGAGCGTGCCGCTCAGAATGAGCTGAAGGGCGTGCTTTCGGTGGTGAAGGACGAGCTTGTCTCCATAGATTTCAACCACAATCCGCATTCGTCGAACTTCGACTTGTCGCAAACGCAGATCGTCGACGGGCGTCTCGTCCGGGTGCTCTCCTGGTACGATAATGAGTGGGGCTTCTCCTGCCGGATGGCCGATACGGCCGTGGCGATGGCAAGGCTCTCTTAAGCCTATGGACGGGAAGCCTTGCGGGCTGATTACGCTTATCCCGCCTGCTCTGCATAAGGAGTGGGCGGACAACTTAGGCGGGCTCGCAAGGCGTTTCCGTCCAGCCGCGCTGATCTTCGCGGAACCGGCTCGTGATGTTCTGGCGCAAGCGATCGCCGCGGCCAAGCCGCTTGAGCTGGCTGTGCTTATCACCGCAAGCGCGGCGGAAGCGAACGCTGCGGGCGCAAACGGGGTCTATCTCCACGCAGCCGGTGCAGAAATCTCGAAGGCGCGAGCGGAGCTTGGGAGCTCCGGCATCGTCGGCGCCGCTTGCGGCCTGAGCCGTCATGCCGCCATGGAAAGCGCGGAAGCGGGTGCAGATTTCATCGCCTTCGACGCCCCGGATCCTGCTGATTGGGACAAGGCTGCCGAACTGTCTTTATGGTGGGATGAAATCACTGGCGTGCCTGGGGCGCTTGCCTTCGGTTTAGCGCGCCCCAGCATATCCGTTCTCTCAAAAGCACGTCCTGATTTTCTTCTGATAGAAGAATCGGGCCAGGCAGGCGAAAGCCTTACTTTTGCAATAGAGTTCGGCTTGCAAAGCCAGACGTGAACGTTTTTGGGCTCAAGAGGGGACCATGATCCGGCCGAAGCTCCTTCTGGCGATGTTATTCTGTGCAGGTTTAGCCGTTAGCGATGCGTGGTGTGCCGGTGCCGCGCAAAAAGCCGCTCAGCCACCGAAAGGCAGCTGGTCCGTGTCGGAAGTATCTGCCTCCGGCTACGATCCGGCATACGCCGCCTATGACGCAGGAAAATACGAAACCGCGCTCCAGCTCGCCACCGAGGCGGCAGCGAAAGGCGAGATCCAGGCCAACGCGCTCATTGGCCGGATTTATGAGCAAGGGTTCGGCGTTAAAAAGGACGATACCAAAGCGGTCGAGTGGTACACCAAGGGCGCCGTGGCTGGGGATCGGCATGCACAATTTCTGCTCGGTGTGATGCTCGCCGAAGGGCGCGGTGTGAAAAAGGATGAGAAGAAAGCTGCCGATTTCTTCGAGGCTGCAGCACAGCAAGGCCACACGCTGGCGGCTTATAATCTCGCTCAAGTTTATGTTGAGGGCTGGGCGCGGCCCCAAGATATGGAGAAGGTCGCTTATTGGCTCAACGAGGCTGCCAATAGAGATCATGCCCAGGCCATTTACGATCTCGCCGCATTGTACCGGAACGGCGCGGGCGTTCAGAGGGATGACGCTAAGGCCGTAGCGCTCTTCGCAAAAGCTGCCGCCAGCGGACATGTCGACGCCCAGGTCGAGTACGCGGTTGCGCTCGCGAATGGCAGGGGGGTGCCCAAGAACGAAGCGGCAGCTGTAGCGCTCTTGCGCATTGCGGCGGAGCGCGGCAATGCGATCGCTCAAAACAGGCTTGCCCGCGCATATTCGGCTGGCTTCGGCGTGCCCGCCGACCGCATCCAGGCCGCCAAATGGCACATTCTAGCGCGCGCCGCCGGCGAGTCCGATTTCAAGCTCGATCTTATGGTAATCTCGCTGCGCCCCGATGAGCGCGCGAAGGCGGAGTCCCTTGCGCAAGCTTGGCGCGAGCAGACCGCCGAAGCGGCGCGTTAAGGGTACGTTAAGATGGTATTAAAAATCGCTAAATATCGCCTTCCGGCGGGCTCGTTCTTGTTGCGTCGCAACAAAAATGCGAGTAACCGTCTCCCAGAGCGCGGCAATCGGCCGCGATGCGCGCTTAACCCAAGAAAAAAAGGAGAACAGCATCATGGCACGGGCCAAAATCGCACTGATCGGTTCAGGCATGATCGGCGGCACTCTCGCACATTTGATTGGCCTTAAAGAACTCGGCGATGTGGTGCTGTTCGACATTATGGAGGGGATGCCTCAGGGAAAGAGCCTCGACATCGCCCAGTCCTCGCCGGTTGACGGCTTCGACGCCGCATACCTAGGCGTGAACGACTACGCCGACATCAAAGACGCCGACATCGTCATCGTGACGGCCGGTGTGCCCCGCAAACCTGGAATGAGCCGCGACGATCTTCTTGAAATCAACTTGAAAGTTATGGAGCAGGTCGGCGCAGGAATTAAGAAATACGCGCCCAACGCCTTTGTAATCTGCATCACAAATCCGCTCGATGCGATGGTTTGGGCGCTCCACCGCGTCTCGGGATTGCCAAAGTCCCATGTTGTTGGCATGGCTGGCGTGCTCGATAGTGCGCGGTTCCGCTACTTCCTCGCGCAGGAGTTCGACGTTTCGGTCGAAGATGTGACGGCCTTCGTACTTGGCGGGCACGGCGATACGATGGTGCCCCTAATCCGCTACACGACGGTTGCCGGAATACCGCTTCCAGATCTCATCAAGATGCGCTGGATTACGCATGAGCGTCTTAACGAAATCGTTCAACGGACGAGAGACGGCGGCGCCGAGGTTGTGAAGCTCTTGAAGACCGGCTCGGCCTATTACGCGCCTGCCGCTTCCGCGGTCCTGATGGCCGAGTCTTATCTCAAAAACAAAAAGCGCGTGCTGCCTTGCGCGGCTTACCTCAATGGCGAATACGGGGTTAAGGGCCTTTATATTGGCGTTCCCGTGGTGATTAGCGCCAAGGGTGTTGAACGCGTCGTCGAAATTGAGCTTAATACGCATGAGCGGCTGGACTTCAAGCGCTCGGTGGAAGCCGTCCAAAATCTGGTGGAGGCTTGCATCCGCATCGCCCCAGGCCTTCAGCAGCCGTCCGCTTAGCAAAAAAGCCGCCCTCCGGGGCGGCGCCTTTTTATTCCGGCGGGTAGTTCCGCCGCAGCCTCCCATTTTTACGAGAAGAGCGCGCCCATGAATGTGCATGAATATCAGGCAAAAGCCATCCTAAGAGACTATGGCGTTCCGGTTCCGCTGGGTCATGCAGCATTTGCGCCGGAAGAAGCGGTTTCCGTCGCGAAGGAGATTGGCAGCCCCGTTTGGGTCGTAAAAGCTCAAATTCACGCTGGCGGCCGCGGCAAGGGTCACTTCAAGGAGCCGGCGGCAGGGGAGAAGGGCGGCGTGCGCATCGCAAAGTCCATCGACGATGTGCGGCTTTTCGCGGACCAGATGCTAACGCACACGCTCGTTACGGTGCAGACGGGCGCGGCCGGGCGTGTAGTGAAGCGCCTCCTCATCGAAGAGGGCGCCGCCATCGCCCGCGAGCTTTATCTGTCGTTCCTCGTGGACCGGGCCACGTCGCGCGTGGCGATCATAGCCTCGACCGAAGGCGGCATGAATATCGAAGACGTGGCCCACAATACGCCGGAAAAAATCTTCACGCTGACCATCGACCCGGCAACCGGCTTCTCACAATTCCACGGCCGGCAGGTCGCATTCGCGCTCGGTTTGAAGGACGATCAAATCAAACAATGCGTGAAGCTGATCGGCAATCTCTATAAGGCCTTCACCGAGAAGGATATGAGCCTTCTCGAAATCAATCCGCTTATCGTGACGGAAAAAGGCGATCTCGTTTGCCTCGATGCGAAACTGAATTTCGACGGTAACGCCCTCTACCGGCATCCCGATATCATGAACTTGCGCGACCTCGACGAAGAGGACCCGGCGGAGGTCCTGGCATCGCGCTACGATCTTTCCTACGTGAAGCTCGATGGCAATATTGGCTGCCTCGTGAACGGCGCGGGCCTCGCTATGGCCACCATGGACATCATCAAGCTTTACGGCGCGGAGCCCGCGAACTTCCTGGACGTCGGCGGCGGCGCGTCGAAGGAGAAGGTGACCGAAGCCTTCAAGATCATTCTCTCCGATCCGAATGTGCAGGGCATTCTCGTGAACATCTTCGGCGGCATCATGCGCTGCGATATCATCGCGGAGGGCATCGTCGCCGCCGCGCGCGAGACGAGCCTCAAAGTCCCTCTGGTCGTGCGGCTCGAAGGGACGAATGTCGAGCTTGGTAAGGAAATCCTCAGGAACTCCGGGCTCGCTTTGATCCCCGCCGACGACCTGGGCGACGCTGCGCAGAAGATCGTCGCCGAGGTGAAGAGGGCCGCTTGACGCTCCACACAGTCACACATAAACTGTGTGGCGTGAGCAGGAGGTTGAACCGATGAAGAATGTAACGCTTGCTGTCGAGGAAGATGTTCTTGTTGCGGTCCGGAAATATGCCGCGGCCCGCAATACGACCGTGAATGGGCTGGTTCGCGAATATCTCGGCAAACTTGCGGCGCAAGAGAACAGGGCCGCTCGGGCGAGAAAGGAACTGGTCGAACTCGCGAAGGCGTCCACCTTCGATCCTGGGAAGGATTGGAAGTGGAATAGGGAGGAGTTGTATGACCGTGGAGTGTTTTCTCGACACGAACATTCTCCTTTACGCGGCTTCCAGGAATCCGGCGCACCTTTTAAAAAAGACGAGGGCGATTGAGCTGATAGAAGAAAAGCAGTTCGCCCTCTCCGCGCAGGTGCTCCAAGAGTTTTATGTGAACGTGACGAAAAAAGCGGATTTCAGCTTGAAGCCCGAAGTTGCCATCCAGTGGATCGAGAACCTTGAGGAGTTCGTGTGCTTGCCAATCGATTCCGGTCTCGTCAAAACGGCGGCCGCCGTGTCCGTGCGGTACGGAATATCGTATTGGGATGGCGCGGTCATAGCGGCGGCGGAGGCGCTAGGCGCCCCGATTTTATACACCGAAGATCTCAATCACGGGCAGGCTTACGGCACGGTCACGGCGATCAATCCATTCCTCGATCTCCTGGCACAGCCGGGCTTTCACGAAAACGAACAGACAGCGCTTGCAAAGGACTAGGGCATGGCCATTCTCGTCGACAGTAACACCAAAGTGATTTGCCAGGGCATCACCGGCGCCCAAGGCACCTTCCACACCGAGCAGGCCATTGCTTATGGCACAAAGATGGTTGGCGGCGTGACGCCAGGCAAAGGCGGCAGCTCCCATCTCGGCTTGCCCGTTTTCGATACGGTCCACGACGCTGTAAAGAAAACCGGCGCCAACGCAACGGCGATCTACGTGCCGCCGCCCTTTGCCGCCGACGCCATTCTCGAGGCCATCGACGCTGAGATCCCGCTGATCGTAACGATCACCGAAGGCATTCCGGTGATGGATATGGTGAAGGTGAAGCGCGCGCTCGATGGCTCTAAGTCGAGGCTCGTCGGACCGAACTGCCCAGGGGTCATCACGCCCGGCGAATGCAAGATCGGCATCATGCCGGGCCATATCCACAAGCGCGGCACAGTCGGTATTGTTTCCCGCTCTGGCACTCTTACCTATGAAGCGGTCCATCAGACGACGCTGGCCGGTCTCGGGCAAACGACTTGCATCGGCATTGGCGGCGATCCTGTAAAGGGCACCGAGCATATCGACGTTCTTGAGATGCTCCTAGCCGATGACGAGACGCAGTCGATCATCATGATTGGCGAGATCGGCGGATCGGCGGAAGAAGAGGCAGCGGCGTTCTATAAGTCGTCGCCGCGCAAGAAACCGATGGTAGGCTTCATCGCTGGCGTCACAGCACCTCCCGGCAGAAGAAT
>Ga0326728_10022829_pt1 | contig 11557 bp, 12 predicted proteins | sample MB3enrmetagenome_FD_207602 | JGI IMG/M metagenome (GOLD analysis project Ga0326728, IMG submission 207602) | Lab enriched peat soil microbial communities from McLean, Ithaca, NY, United States - MB31MN | ecosystem: Environmental > Terrestrial > Soil > Wetlands > Peat | place: USA: New York... | reverse complement strand
GGGGCCATACGGTGCTGTTGGTCACCAACGGCCGCGAGGCGGTGGAGGCGGTCGCCCAATATGCGTTTGACCTCGTGCTCATGGATGTGCAAATGCCGGAGATGGACGGCCTCGAGGCTACCGCGATCATCCGCCAGCACGAGCAAACAAACGGGGGCGCGCGGCTTCCGATCATCGCGATGACGGCGCATGCGATGAAGGGCGACGCGGAGCGTTGCCTGGCTGCCGGGATGGATGGGTACGTCGCCAAACCGATCCAAACCGGCACATTGTTCAGCGTGATCGATAGCGTCGTACACGGTCGCACGGTGGTTCATTCCGACACCACCGGGACTGTGCCGGGTCCCGCAGCCACCCAAGGTAAATAGACTCGCTCACGGCTTCGGTCGAGCAATCGAGCAGGGAACGGCGCCCCCTCGAGCTGCGCGAAATGAAGCGCATCCGTCACCGTCCCATGCGTTGAACGGCGAATTCGACCTGTCCGCCACTCCAGCTCTCGCTGACGGCAATGCCGAAGGGCGCCTCCCCCACGCCGAACGCCGAGAGGAAGCCGAACTGACCGGGCGCATAGTGGAAGCTAACGTCCGACTCGAGCGGCTGACAGCGGAAAAGCTTGATGCCGGTAGCCAGGTCTCGGACCTCCGTCAGCTGGGCCAGATGCGGGAAGTAGGCGTTTTCCATTGTGGTACTCATCGTGCGGCCTCGGCGACATGCGCATTGACTCTGCCTCTACCCACGGCCTATATACGGGTCTGTCTGACGTTTTGGGGGCCCGTCCGAAGGTACGGGAGCGTCCGATGAGCTGCCCGCAAACGCCGGAGCGGGCCGCGGAAAAGGCGATGACGAAGCGCAAGACGGTACTCATTATCGACGACGACCCGGACTACGTCGCGGCCATCACGGCGCTTCTCGAGAGTGGCGGCTACGAGGTGCACTCCGCCTCCAATGGCACGGACGGGTTGAAGCTCGCGATCGCCCTGGTGCCGGACCTAGTCCTACTCGATATCGTCATGACCGAGCGCACCGAAGGCTTTACGGTCTTGAAGAAGATGCGCGACGTACCCGCGCTGGCACGAACGCCCGTCGTGATTATCTCGTCGATCTACACCGAGATGCCGGTGTTCCAGGTGAGCCCCGACGCCGGCTGGGTGCCCGCCGACCTGTACCTCCCGAAGCCCGTGGACCCCCCGCGGCTGCTCGCGGAAGCGGCGCGTCTGACTGCGCGGGCCGGCAAGACGTAATTCGCCCCCCCGTTTCCCGAACCGTAGCCGCTTAATTCGGAAAGTTCCGTCCTGAGTTTTGGACGATTCGAGCGGTGGCGGCCACGCGGAGCCCAGTAGGCAAGACACTCCTGTGAGGTCCCGATTTTGCGTCCGCATAACCAGGCGGGCGATTCCCGTGCAAAGAATCTTTTGCACGAGATCGTCGGCGAAGGCCAGGCATCGGACTACGTGCGAAATTCAGGTCCGTTGACATAGGCAGGCCTTGCTGCAAGAAGATCCGTCGGAGAGTAGACCATGAACGAACTCCTGGCACATGCCGACGCGTTGGTGAACTGGCTCCGGGAGCTGGCCCAGCGTGAATCGGTCTTTTTCCCCCAACCCGCCGGCGAGCGCAGCTTTCGCTTCGAGCCGGTAACCGCATCGACCGCGATTGATCTTCAAGCATATGTGCCAACAATCGTGCCACCTAACAAGAAGTTGATGCCGGCTTTCGACGAGCTGGTACGGTTCCGGCAACAGAAAGACCAGGTCGCCGTGGAGACCGTGACGGATGGAAGCCGTCGCATCCTGGCGGGTGTGCGCTCGTGCGACCTCAAGGCCATCGCGCTCATGGACAAGGTCCAAAGCGACGGGGTCAGCGACCCGCACTATTGGGCGCGGCGCGACAACACAGCCATTATTGCCATCGCCTGTGCGAAGCCCTGCGATGATCGGGCCTTTTGCCAGGCCACACGTTCGCTGGACCACAAGCAGGGGGCCGACATCTACCTCACGCCGGTGGACGGCCAGGTGGTAGTCGAGAAGTTTACGGCGAGAGCCGATGACTTCCTGAAAGAGGCCTCGTTCGGGTCGGCCAAAGACGCCGCCGCCCTGCTCAAGAAGGCGCAGGACGCCAGGCCAAAGCCCTTCGGCCGGCAACTCACCGTTCCGGTCGAGAAACTGCCTGGGGTGCTGCGGAACCAATACCGCAGCCCGGTGTGGGACAAGCACGTCAAGCAATGCTTCTCGTGCGGCACCTGCACCATGGTCTGCCCGACCTGCTACTGCTTCGACGTCAAGGACGACCTCGGTTTAGACCTGACATCGGGCAACCGCGTGCGGACCTGGGACTCCTGTATGCTCCCACAGTTCGCCACGGTGGCCGGCGGCCATGACTTCCGGGGCGTTCCCGCCTCACGGCAGCGGCATCGCGTCAAGCGCAAGTTCGAGTACCTGATGGAGCGCTTCGGGGGCAGCAGCTTCTGCGTCGGCTGCGGCCGCTGCGGACGGCAGTGCACGACCCACATCGACATCTTCGACATCGTCAACGATGCGGCAGGAGGCGCACAATGACGCACCACACTGAAGAGCGAGCGGCGGACCCGTTCGTGCCGTTCTTCGGGCGGATCCTCGACATCCGCGAGATGACGCCGCGCGAGAAGTACTACCGGGTGGAGCTCCCCCAGCCGCTCAATCACAAGCCGGGTCAGTTCGTCATGCTATCGGTCCCCGGCCTCGGGGAGGCGCCGATCTCGATCTCGTGCGGGCCGCGCCGGGACAACCTGCTCGAGCTCGTCATCCGCAAAGCCGGTAGCTTGACGACGGTTTTGCACAACATGACCGTGGGCCAGCGCATTGGCGTTCGTGGCCCGTTTGGCTCCGGTTTCGACATCACGAAATTCTATGGCAAGGACCTGGTGTTCGTCTGCGGCGGCCTGGGGCTGGCGCCGCTGCGCTCGCTCATCACGCCGGTGGTCGAGAACGTCGAGAAGTTCGGCCAGGTGACCATCCTGTCGGGCGCGCTCGACCCCTCCCTCGAACTCTACCGCGATGAGCTGAAGGCCTGGGGCAAGCGGGTCCGAGTCATCCGCCTGGTCGACAAGACCGACAACATGCCCTGGGACGGCGATCAAGTGGGTCTCGTCACCGCGCCGATTCCAACCCTGAAGCTCGATCCCCAAAAGACCTTTGCCGTGCTGTGCGGTCCGCCGGTGATGTACAAGTTCGTGGTCATCGAGCTCGACCGACATCGCATTCCGCACGAGCAGATCTACATCGACCTCGAGCGCCGCATGCGGTGCGGCATCGGCAAGTGCGGCCATTGCCAGATCGATGAGGTCTACTGCTGTTGCGACGGCCCCGTTTTCAGGCTGGCCGATGTCAAAGATCTCCCGGAGGCGTTAGCATGAAGCCCCGTGTTGCTTTTTTCGACTTCGCGAGTTGCGAGGGCTGCCAGCTCGCCATTTTGAACTGCGAGGACATCCTCCTCGACATCCTCGGCTTGGTGGATATCGTGGAATTCCGCGAGGCCATCAGCGAGAAATCACCGCGCTACGACGTCGCATTCATCGAGGGCAGCGTCAACCGCGAGATGGACATGGAACGGCTGCGCGAGGTCCGTGCCCGCTCCACCTACGTGGTGGCGCTCGGGGCGTGCGCGTGCATAGGCAACGTCCAGGCCCGGTCGAACTTCGTGGCGCCCGCGGAGAACTACAAGGTCGTCTACGGCGAGGAGTCACGCGACCGTGTGCAGACCAACGAGCAGTACTGGCCGCTCTGGTCTCACACCCGGGTGCGCGCAATCAAGCAGGTGATCAAGGTGGACTTCGAGCTGCGGGGCTGTCCGATCGTGCCGGCCGAGTTCCTGCACCTGGTCAAGTCCGTCATCACCGGCTCGATCCCGAACTTCCCCCCCAACGCCGTCTGCGTTGAGTGCAAGAAGAACGAGAACGAGTGCGTGCTGGAGCAGGGCCGCACCTGCATGGGACCGGTCATCTACGGCGGCTGCAACTCGATCTGCGTCAACGGCGGCTACGTGTGCGATGGCTGCCGGGGCCTGCTGCCGCACGCCAACATCGACGCCCACAAGCAGCTGATGCGCGATCACCAGATCCCTGATGAGCGCATTCTGAGCCGCTATCGCCTCTTCTGCGCGAACGAGGTGATCGGCAAGGCCGAAGCCGTCGGCTGAGAGGCTAAGCGCCATGGCTGGCAACGACAAAACGTACAACATCGATATCCATCACGTGACCCGCGTCGAGGGGCACGGCAACATCAAGATCAGCACCACGGAAGGGGTGGTGAAGGAAGTCAAGCTGGAGATCGTCGAGGCCAATCGCTTCTTCGAGCGGCTGGTCCACGGCATGCTCCCGCACGAGGTGCCCTGGATCGTGAGCCGCATCTGCGGCATCTGCTGCGTCGGCCACCAGCTAACGGCCATCAAGGCGGTCGAGGCCGCGCTAGGCGTCTACCCGAGCCCCCAGACCATCCTGCTGCGCAAGCTGTTCACCGAGTCGCAGTTCATCCAAAGCCACGTGCTGCACGTCTACTTCCTGGCCGTACCCGACTTCTTGGGCGTGCAGAGCGTGCTGCCGCTTGCTTCGAGCCATCCCGAGGTGGTCAAGCGGGCCTTGAAGCTCAAGAAGCTCGCCAACGATTACACGGCGGCCATCGGCGGCCGCATGTTGCACCCCATGACCGACACCGTCGGTGGCTTCTACCGCATGCCCAGGCTCGACCTGCTCGAGGAGTTGCGCCGGCGCTTGGTCGAGGCGGTGCCCGACGTGCAGGAAACCGTCCGTATTACAAAGACCCTGAAGATCCCACCGTACGAGCGGCAGACCGAATACGTGTCGCTGAAGGACAAGAGCGAGTACGCTCTCTACGATGGCGACGTCTACAGCTCGGATACCAAGGAGTGCGTGCCGGTCGCGCAGTATCGCAACGTGACCAACGAGTTCACCGTGCCGCATTCAACCACCAAGTGGAGCAAGTGGCACCGCAACTCGTACTTCGTCGGCGCGCTGGCGCGGGTCAACAACAACTTCGACCAGCTGCGCCCGGAGGCCAAGAACGCCGCCGCCGACCTAGGCTTCAAGGCGCCGTCGTATAACCCATACATGAACAACGTCGCGCAGGTGATCGAAACCGTGCACTGCGTCTACAACAGCGTGGCGATGCTCGAGCAGGTGTTGAACTCGGGGTTGAAGGAGGAGAAACCGGTCTACACGGCGCGGGCCGGGCAGGGCGCCGGCTCGTGCGAGGTGCCGCGCGGCATCCTCTTCCACGATTACACCTTCGACCAGAGCGGCCGGTGCGTGGCGAGCAACGCCATCATCCCGACCAGCCAGAACATCAACAACATCGAGCAAGACATGAAGGACTTCGTCCCGAAGATGTTGCCCACCATGTCACAGGAGGAGCTCGCGCTGCACATGGAGATGCTGCTGCGGGCCTACGACCCCTGCATCTCCTGCTCCGTGCACATGCTGGATGTCGAGTTCATCGACTAGCACCAGGCGGCATGGCCCTGAACGTCGTTGGCCTCGGCAGCGAGCTATCGGGCGACGACGCGGTCGGCCTCGTGCTCGTCGAGCGCCTCCGCGGGCGCGTGGCGGGGACGCCCGTCTCCTGCCTGTTGTGGTCCGACGCCGACGCGCTCACGGCAGCCCATGACCTGCTGGCCCTAGAAGGCGCGGTCCTGCTGGTCGATTGTGCTGATATGGGGCTCGAACCCGGCAGCTACCGGCTGCTTGTCCAGAGCCAGGTTCGATTGCAGGTCAAGCACAGCGCGGTGTCGGTGCACGGCATCGGCGTGGCCGAGGCGCTCGAACTGGCCCGGCGACTCGGGTTTGCCCAGCCGGTGCACCTGTTCGCCGTTCAACCGTTCCAATTGGAGCCCGGGACGCCATTGTCCAACGAGCTGCAAGCCCGGTTGCCCGCTCTCGACGATGCCCTCGCGGCGGCGGTGGAAGGGTTGGAAGGCGGCGCGCTGCCGGGTGAGCCAAAGCGGAGCAGCGGGTGAGTACGGACCCACAAGCGGCCCAGTCATTCAGCTGGGGCGCGAGCTACGCCTACGAGACCGACCTGCGGGCCAAGGTGCTGGCCGAGCGCATCGCGTGGTTAATCCAGATCCGCTGGGCCATGGCCGCGCTCAGCGGCCTCGCCGCAGCGGGGGCGGCCCTCGGCCTGCTACCCGGCAAGGTCGACTACCGTTGCCTCGTCGGCGTGGCGCTGTTCCTGGGCGGCGCCAACCTGGTCTTCCGCTGGGCAACCACTCGCTACCTGCGCAAGCGTCGCTTGATGGTGGTGCAGGTGCTGGCCGACTTCGTGGCGCTCTCCGCCGTCACCTACGCCATGGGCGGGACCGCGACGCCGGTGCCGATGTTCTTCATGGCCCACGTCATCCTGTCGTCGCTGTTCTTCAACCCGCGCACCAGCCTGTTGCTGACCGGCGTCGGATTCGGCTTCGCCTTGCTGGCGGTTCTCTTGAGCTCGGGCGCCACGGTCTGGTACGGTGGCACCCTCGGTGGCTGCTTCCTGTTTTGCTGGTATCTCACCAGCGCCATCACCACCAGCCTCAAGCTGCGCGAGCAGCAACTCGAGGAGAGCAACTCGATGCTCGAGCGGCTCGACCGGGAGCACACCCAGGCGACGCTGCGCGCCACTCACGAGCTCAAAGCGCCGTTCGCGGCCATCAAGAGCTACGTCTATTCGCTGCGCGACGGCTACTGCGGTGACCTACCTCCCAAGGCGCTCGAGGTGGTGGGGCGGATCGGGGACCGCTGCGACAGGCTCACCAACATGATCACCGCCATCATCCACGTCGGCAACCTGCGCACGGCCGTGGTCAGCGAGGCCGATTTCGAGCCGGTCAACCTGGTGCAGTTTATGGTCCCCGAGGTTGAGGAGGCGGCGGTGATGGCCAAGACGCGACACATCACCATCAAGTGCGACCTCAGCAAGGAGGCGGACCTCACCATCCGGGGGTCGCCGCGTCACCTGCACACCCTGGTCTCCAACTTGCTCCGCAACGCGATCACCTACTCGTACGAGGGCGGCACGGTCGAGGTGTCGCTGCACCCGGCCAAGAAGAACGCCGTGCTGCGGGTGAGCGATCACGGTATCGGCATTGCCCGGGAGAGTATTCCGAAGATCTTCGACGATTTCTTTCGCTCGAATGCAGCCGCCCGCGTAAACCCTCATGGCAACGGATTGGGATTGACCTTGGTCAAGGAGGTCGCCAAGCTGCACGGCGCCACCATCGAGGTGGCCAGCGAAGAGGGTAAGGGCACTTGCTTCTGGGTCTGGTTTTCCCGACTACCACCTTCGACACAGGGAGGAAACGATGGCAAAAGTCCTGATCATCGATGACGACGAGGATGTCATTGACAACCTCACCATGGTCCTCGAGAAGGCTGGCTTCACGGTCAAGGTGAAGCGTGACACCGAGCAGGTCGCCGCCGAGGTGGCCGCGATCGATCCTGACGTGATCATCCTCGACGTGATGTTCCCGGAGGATCCCTACGCGGGCTTCCAGGCGGCCCGCGAGATCAGGGGCGACAAGCGGCTCTCCAAGATCCCGATCCTGGTGCTGTCGGCGGTCAACCAGCGCTCCGGCCAGTCCTTTGGCTTCTCTGACAGCGACCTGAGCAATGATTTCTTGCCGGCCCAGGCCTTCATCGAGAAGCCGATCGAGCCTAAGGTGCTCATCGAGCGCATCAAGAGCCTGCTTGAGCCCAAGGTCGGACCGTAGGGCCGGCGGTAACATCCCGAAGCCGCTCATGAGCGGCCGACAGCCACGGGTCAGCAAGCGGCCGCCCCTCAGGTGGGGAACTGCTCATTCTCTCGCGGGCCGACGTAGTGAAGATCGTTGTGTGTTTTGGTCTGTTCGAGGAGCGGGGAGTACTTCTCCTGGTTGGCCGGGCTGGAATCGTCGAAGACGATCATCTGCACCGCATGGCCGTCGCGCCAGACGTGCTCGCCGTAGTGCTCGACCGTCTGGCCCACCTTCCTGCAGTCGGTAGGTGGGGATGAAACGCAGTGCCCTCCAGTATCGTCGCATGCGGGCGCCGATTTGGCAAAGCGCCGGCTTTTGAAGGTTTGCAGAGGCCCGAAGGCGCACCGCGTGCGCAAAGCGCTCATTTAGCTCACTGGGGGCCTTGTATTGGGAACTGTCATGACCTAAATAATCGTGCGTGCGGGCCGGGGTGGGATGTGGCTCGGGGCCGCACCGGAGTGGAGGTACCAAGTGTCCGCAAGGGTTCTCGTCATCGACGACGACCAGGATTTCCGGGCGTCGGTGAGATCTCTTCTCGAAGGTCGCGGGTATGAGGTGTTCGAAGCCGTTTCCGGGCATGACGGCTTACGGAAGGTCAAAGAATGTAAGCCGGACGTCATCCTGCTCGACGTCATGATGGAAACGTCCGAAGAGGGTTATGGGGTTGTTTACTCGCTGAAGTACCGGGATGAATATGCGGCGTGCCGTGATACACCCGTGTTCATGGTCTCCTCGATCCAGGAGAGCCCGGACGAACGGTTTCCCCTGTCGGCCGAAACCGAACTGATCCGGCCCGATCGATACCTGACGAAGCCGCTGAACATCGCTAGGTTTCTCGAGCTATTGGAAAAAGCACTGCCGCCGGCGTCGCGAGCCCGAGCCTAGCCCCAACATCGATCCACTCCAATCGTGCAGACCTCGTGAGGGCCGGTATATCGTGGACCTGTACCACTAAGGTCCGACCCTAACAAGAGCGAGCCACGCAAGGCCCCTGTGAGACGGGCGAACGAGCCGATGCGTTGCGAATGCGATGTGGTCGATGATGGCGTGTTGGTGGTGGGAGAGTTCGCTTGCCAGAACTGAGACGCGCTCCCGGTGGTGCAACTCAAACGTAGCACCTGGTAGCACCTGGGTAGTGTCCTAGGACACTACCAGCACCTGCGGCCAGCTGGCGCCACTTGGCATGCCGTGCTAGAGTAATCCGCCATGGGTGTGGCGAACCAGCCAACGATCGTTGTCATCGATGACGATTACGCCATGCGGCTGTCGTGCGGCAAGATCCTGTCCAAAATGGGGCTGCACTTCGAAGCGTTCGAGGATGGTGCCCAGGGGTTGAGCGCGATCGGGGCGCTGAAGCCTGATCTCGTCGTGGTGGATCTCAAGATGCCCGGAATCAGCGGCATGGAAGTCGTTTCCCGAGTTCGCGAGATCGACCCCCAAGCCGTCGTCGTCGTGATAACCGGCTATGCTACCATCGACACCGCCGTCGAAGCGATGAAGGCCGGCGCGTACGATTTCCTGCCGAAGCCGTTTTCGCCCGATGAGTTTCGCCTGATTGTAAACCGCGCGCTCGAGCGACGGCAACTGGCGCTCGAGTCACAGCGCACTGAGGTGGAGCGTGCTCTGCTGAAACGGCGGTTTGTGACCTTCGTGTCGCATCAACTCCAGAGCCCACTCGCCGCCATTCATCAGTATCTCGACGTGCTGAAGTATCTCGACAACACTGAGGACGCCGCCGCGAAGAGGCAGGAGTGGATCGACCGCTGCCTCAAGCGCACCGAAGAACTGCAGAGCATAATCCGGGACTGGCTCACGGAGGCAAAGATCGAGGGGAACACGCTCTCCGGCCAACGAACGAACGTGGATCTGAGACAGGTGATCTTAGAGATCCTGAAGAGTTACGAGGAAATGGCCGCAGCGGAGCAGGTTTCTCTCGAAGCCCGCCTACCAGAACAACCTTTATGGGTCTGGGGCGATCGGAACTGTCTCAGCGTGGCGATGGACAACTTGATTACGAATGCCATCAAGTACAACAAGCCCGGCGGCAAGGTCGACGTCTGCGGCAGCCTGGCGGACGGCGAGGTGATCATTTCGGTGAGCGACACGGGCGTGGGCATCCCGGATCAGTACCGCCCGTTTCTGTTCAGCGAGTTCTTCCGTGTCAAGAGCGAAAACGGTAAGTACATCGGCGGAACGGGTCTGGGCTTACATATCGTGAAGAAGATCGTGTCGGAAATGGGTGGCAGCGTCGCCATGGAGAGTGAGGTAAACGTGGGGTCCACGTTCCGCGTACGTTTGCCGGCCTGGCATGAGCAAGCGGAAAAAGGGAAGGAATGACTGGGGTCGATTCTTGCTCGGTTCACCTGGTGCAAACTCGCAATGCTGTTTAGCCGGGGATCCCGCCGGCCTTCGATCAAGGCGGAGCTGATATGGAGCTACCTGATCATTCTCGGCGCCGCCGGCTTGGCCACGTCTTTTCTCGGTTCCTGGATCGTCAGCTCGACGATCATGACGCAGGCGCGGCGGGCCGTGGACCGCGACTTCGCCGCCACCAACACGGTCTATGACCAGCGGCTCGAGTCGCTCAGACTTCCGGTCGAGTTTGCAGCATCAGGGTTGGCCCTCCAGCATTACCTCGCCGATCACGAAGATGTGTCCCTCTTCAGCTATCTGGACGCGATCCGTAAAGAAGCCGGTTTCGATTTTCTCAATCTGACAGACGCTGCCGGGCGGGTGCTCACGCGCGTGTCGCGACCTGACCGAACGCTGGATGACGTGTCCTCCATCAGCATCGTCCGGGCCGCGCTCTCCGGAAAGCTGGCAGCCGGAACCGAGGCTCTTTCAGCCGCTGTGCTGGAAAACGAAGATCCGGCGCTGCTGCCGCGCGCTCGTTTTCGCATCGGCGCTGACGAGAAGACGCTCGGCATGGCCCTGGTCGCCGCGGCGCCGGTGCGCGATGCGCAGGGCGGCGTCATCGGCGCCTTGTATGGTGGCCTTCTTCTCAGCCGGTATTTCAGCATTGTGGACCGCATCGGCAACCTCCTCAAGGCGGGCGACCTCGAAGGCGGCACCGCCGGCCGCGCCACCATCTTCCAGAATGACGTGCGCATCGCGACCAACGTGCGCACGGCCGCCGGTGAGCGGGCGCTCGGCACGCTGGCGCCAAAGGAAGTGTCCGATGCGGTGCTCACACGCGGCGAAACGTGGTACGGCCGGGCTTTGGTCGTCAACGAATGGTACATGAGCGAGTATGCTCCCATCCGCAACTACGACGGCAGCGTGATCGGCATGCTCGCCGTCGGGCTGCCGGAGAACACCTACACGGATCCCAGGAACAGGGTGATCTTCTCGTTCTTTTGCCTGGCGGGCGTGGGCTTTGTCCTTATCATCGGCATCACCTATGTCATGATCGGCAACATCACGCGTCCGCTCGGCGAGATGGTGGCGGCAACGCAGAACATCAGTGCCGGCAACTTCGATCAGGAGGTGCGGTTGAATTCGCCGGATGAAATCGCCCTGCTGGCCGATTCCTTCAACACCATGCTCAAGAGCTTGCGGCAGGGGAAGAGCGACCTCGAGGAATGGGGCCGGACGCTGGAAGAAAAGGTCAAACAACGAACCGAGGAGCTCGGAGCGATGCAAGTTCGGGTAGCGCAGTCGGAAAGGCTGGCGTCGCTCGGCATGCTGGCGGCGGGTGTCGCACACGAGGTGAACAATCCGTTGGGGGCGATCCTCACTCTCACTGCCCTGACGTTGGAGGATATGCAGAAGGATGATCCCAACCGTGGGAACCTCG
>Ga0326728_10022827_pt1 | contig 11557 bp, 9 predicted proteins | sample MB3enrmetagenome_FD_207602 | JGI IMG/M metagenome (GOLD analysis project Ga0326728, IMG submission 207602) | Lab enriched peat soil microbial communities from McLean, Ithaca, NY, United States - MB31MN | ecosystem: Environmental > Terrestrial > Soil > Wetlands > Peat | place: USA: New York... | reverse complement strand
GTCGCCGCAGCCTTCTCCAGCTCGTCGGTCTCTTCCTGGTCTTCGAGCTCGATGAAGTCGGTGACGTACAGAAACGCATCGCGCTCCAGGCCAAGGTCGACAAATGCCGACTGCATGCCCGGCAAAACCCGTGTCACGCGTCCGTTGTAAATGGATCCCGCGAGTGTGTACTCGTTTTCGCGTTCGTAATAAATTTCCGCGAGTTGATCGTCTTCTAAAATCGCAAGCCGCGTCTCATGCGGCGTGCTGGAGATACAAATTTCCTTTGCCATCGTACCTTTCCGTCCGGCAGCCTAAAGCAGCCGGTACATGCGGCAAGGTTGGATGGACGCGCGCGAAGACGGCAGGGGATGGGATAGGCGGATAACCGATAAGGCGATCGAGGAACGGCCTCAGCGCAGCTGCCTGCCTCACGGGCGGCGAGCCTGGCCAAAAAAACCGAACGGGCTGCCGATTGCGGGCATCGCCGCGGGTATCCTGTCGCAGAGTGCTTCGGGCGGCCATGGCTGACATTTGACCGGAGGCGGACGCGGGGAAGACCCACGCGGGTAGATCGGCGTTCGCCAGTTTTGCTCGGTTTGCCAGGTCCTTGCCGTGTGCAAGCCGCGAGTCGTGCCGCATGCCCCGGCGACCGGCTTCGGTCGTTGGAGCCCAGCGGCTATCCCGTCTCTGCGTGCTCATAATCCCAATCCTGCCAGGCGCGATCCATCGGGACCAAGCCGGCGAAATACTTGAATATCTTGCTCTTGCAGCCCGAAACAATGCCAAATTGTTCCCGGGCCGCACACCGCAAAACCTTTCCCTGCGCCTCTGAGCCGAATTGGATCGAGACGCGTCAGTTAACGAACCGGCGCATGCGGACATTCATCGCCACGCCCAGCGCCAGGAACGTAAACAGCACCGAAGATCCACCGTAACTCATTAAAGGTAAAGGGATTCCGGTGACGGGCATAAACCCGATGACCATGCCTACGTTGACCGCGATCTGAAAGGTCAACACAGCCACGATTCCCATGATAATGAGGGACCCGGGCAGGTCGGCGGCTGTTTGAGCGTTTTGAATCAAACGCATCAATATTAGAAAGTATAGCAGTAGCACAAAAATCGCGCCCATAAAGCCGTGCTCCTCGCTGAAGGCGGCAAAAATGAAGTCAGTATAAGGAATAGGCAGGAAATAGCCCTGCGTCTGCGTGCCTTTTTGTGCGCCCTTGCCCCAGATTCCTCCGGACCCCACGGCAATCTTCGATTGCAGTACCTGGTAGCCCGCTCCCTTGGGGTCGTTCTGGGGGTTGATGAAGCTGGTCAGGCGGGATTGCTGATAGGAATGCACGATCCCGCTCTTCTGCATCTTCTGCAGGATGCCGCTCGACAACACCCCAACAGCCAGTGCCGCACCACAAGTGACCAGAATCGCTGCCTGTTTCAGGTTAATGCCGCCCAGAAACAGGCCCGCGATGAGCACCGGCGCATAGGTAAGCGTCGTGCCCAGGTCCGGCTGGATCAGCACCAGGATCATGGGAAGGCCGACCATGCCGAAGGCCTTGAAAATCTCCTTCCAGGTCAGGTTGCGGCCCCCGATGTTGGCAATGTAACGCGCCATGGCAAGGATCAGCACCAGCTTGACCCACTCCGAGGGCTGGAACTGGATGGGTCCAAGCGCAATCCAGCGCCGTGCGCCGAGGGCTTTGTGGCCAACCAGCCTGACCGCGACCAGCGAAACAATAAAGATGCCGTACATCCAGGGCGACAAGTCGATCAAACGGTGGTAGTCGATCTTGGCCAGGATGAACATGCAAATGATGCCCACCGCAATAAAAAGGATTTGTTTCGACTCGAAGCTCGCGAAGCGGGTGTGCACCGTGGTTGAGTAAATCTCAAGCACGGAGATGACGCCCAGCACCAGAACCAGGCAGAGCAGCCACCAGTCGAAGTCGCGAAAGCTCAGGAAGCGGCGAAGAGCCATAACGCTACCGGACCTTTCTCGGTTCGGGCCCCGTTTCGGATCCCGAAGCGGGCTTTAATGCGGGCTTGCGCTCGGGTAGCGCCGCGGCCACTTCCGTCGGCCTTGCCTGCGCATTCACCGCCGCCGCAGGCGCTGCACTTTTCGCTGGCTGGCGGCTGGTTTCCGCGCCGGCTGGGTTCGCGGCCACAATCTGCCCGTTTTCAACGAAGAAATGTCCGCTATGAATCTGGCTTTTCGTCGTCGCTGTGTTCTTCCCGCCCGGTTGCGCGCCCTGTGTTGTCCACACCGCGCCCACCTCCACAGGCGCTGCAGCCTTTTGCTGCGGTAAGTTGCCCGCCAGGCGGCGCTTTTTGTCCACGTACGCTTCCACGACCCGGGCTCCGATGCGCGCCGGGTAGTAGCTGAATTCCCCGGTCTGCCACAGCACCGCAACCACCAGTTCCGGATTTCGCCGCGGCGTGACGCCGACAAACCACACGTTGGGATTGGTGCTCTTGCCCTTGCCGCTCTTTTCCATGGCCTCGTGGCTCATCTGCTGGGCGGTGCCGGTCTTACCGGCAAAGTCGATGCCTTCCAGATGCGCCGAGCCTGCGGTATGGAACTCGCCTGGCTCCGTCACCTGTGCCATGCCGTCCGTGATGATTTGCCAGTTCTCCGGATCGATGGGAATATAGGCGTCGCCCGTTCCTGGAAAGTTATCCGCGAGCGACTTGCGGAATTCAGCCGGCAACTGATCGGGAAACACCACGTGCGGCCTCACTAGATGCCCGCCCGACGCAATGCCCCCGATAATGCGCGCCAATTGCAGCGGCGTGGCCTCCACCGCGCCCTGCCCGATGGCCACGTCAAGCGTCTCGTCGGGATACCAGCGGGCGTGGTAGTTTTTTGCCTTCCACTGCGCACTCGGCATCAGCCCCGCCTGTTCGCCCGGCAGGTCAATGCCTGTTTTCTGCCCGTACCCAAACGCGGTCGCATACTTCGCAATGCGGTCGATGCCTAACTTGTCACCCAGCATGTAAAAGAACGTGTCGCAGGAGTAGGGAATCGCGGTGTGAATGTCGACGGCTCCGTGATGCCGGTCGCACTGATGGAAATATCCGTAGGGACCCCATCCGCCGTTGCACACAATGTGCATGTCCTGCGCAATGCCTTCCTGCAAACCCGCCACCGACATCAGGATCTTGAAGGTCGATCCCGGCGCAAGTTGCGCCTGAATGGCTTTGTTCAGGAGCGGATGGTCAGGATCAGTAACCAGCTTGTTCCAGTCGGCGCGGTCGATCTTGACCGCGAAAGCATTGGGATCGAAGCTCGGTCGCGAAACCATGGCCAGAATCTCGCCGTTGCGCGGATCCATGGCCACAATCGCGCCGTTGCGGTCGCCCAACGCCAATTCCGCGGCACGTTGCAGGTCATTGTCGATCGTCAGCTTCAGGTCTTGCCCCGGCACCGCGTGCTCAATGCCGAAATAGCTCATTTCCCGTCCGTGGCTGTCGACCACCACTTCGCGGCTGCCGTCCTGTCCGCGCAGCAGCTCGTCGTAAGTCTCTTCCACGCCCGCCTTGCCCACCACGTCGCCCGGCTCGTAGTAGGCAAACCGCGGATTGTTCAGGTCGTCCTCGCTCACTTCGCCCACATACCCGATCAGGTGTGCGGCAAAGCCGTCGCGCGGATACAAACGCCGCTCTTCGTCAATCGTTTCAAGCTCGGGTAACTCATTGTGATGCGCCGCGATAAAAGCCTGCTCGTCGGCGGTCACATCCTGCTTGATGGGGATGGGCTGGTACCCAGGCTGGCTGCGGTAGCGCCGCAGCGTCGCTCGCAGTTGATCCAGGTCAAGATCCAGGCCCTTCGCGATCAGGGCCAGATCGGCATCCACACTCTGGCTCTGTTCGCGCACCAGGAAGCACGTCACCGACGGATAGTCGTCCACCACCAGCCGGTTCTCGCGGTCGAAGAGTTTGCCGCGCGGCGCCAGAATCGGCTCTTTGCGGATGCGGTTCTGCTCGGCCAGCACCCGGTAGTTCTCCACGTCCAGCACCTGCAGCCGCCACAAACCGGCTCCCAGCCCCAGCATCAAAATAAGAATGCCGTACTGCACCAGCGTCAGCTTGAACGTGGAGAGCTTTTCACCGCGATTGATGCTGCCTAAAACCATGTCTCTACGCTTCAGAATACTCTGAGTTCAAATTCCCGCCCCGCCTGCGCTCCCTTGCTCCCTTTTTCTCACTCCCGCATCTGCAGACGGTCCAAAAGGGGAAACAGTACGACCGCAATCAGCGAATTCCCCACCGCCCGCATCACCTCCGTCAGCCAGCTCCACTCCAGCGCGAGGCCTAGCAGAAAACGGTAGGTGAAAAAGTAAATCACACTCGAAAGCAGGGAAAGCGAGAAATTGAGCAGCAGGCGAACCAGGTGGTTCTCGACTTCGATGCGAATGCCGACAGAAGCCGCCAGAAACCCTACCATGGTTTTGGCGATCCCGTTCACGCCGATGGCGTGGTGCGAAAGCGCATCTTCAAACAGACCCATCCCCGCGCCCATGATGGTGCCCTGGATGGGGCTGCGGCGTCCTAAAGCAAAATAAACAGTAATGACGAGCGGCAGGTCGAACCAGTCGTAGCGTCCCACCACGCGCGGCAGCCATGCCTGCAACACCAGTGATGCCAACGGAACCAGCGCGTACACCAGCAGGGGATAGCGGCGAATCTCCATATCGCGCCTGGAGTCGGCGCTCAGCAGGGACATGGCTACGGATTCCTCCGCGGCGTCGTTTGCGGGTTTGTAACCTCTGCGGGTTGCGGTTTGCCGCCATTGCCGTCAGCTGCATGCGGAACCACCGGTTTCTTGATCTGCGGCTTCTGCGCTGGCACCGTATCCGTCCCCGATCCGGGAGTGGTTGCCGCGCCGGGGGAGAACTTATCGGGATGCAGCGGCTGCGGCGGCGGCGGAGCAGGGTTAGGATTGCTGCTGTCATGCAGTGGCTGCTGGTCGGGCGGCAGGTTGGGATCGATCAGGCCGGGCAGCTTCTCGGCCATGATCTCTGACGCCTTTACCTGGTCTTTGATCGCGGTTGGCACCACGTCTTTTTGCGATTCGCTGGCGGCGAGGTCCTGTTGTTCCTGGGGTGAGAAGCGTGGCTCCGTCGAGGTAATCACCAGCACCTCGTCCAGGCGCTCAAGATGCGCGGCCGGCTTCACAAGAATGTCGATAAACGAATCCCGGTCGGGATCGGGAACTACCTTCTCCACCACGCCCACCGGCAATCCCCGCGGAAAAATCAGGTCGCCCCCGGCCGTCAGCACCTTTTCGCCCGGCTGAATGCGCTGATCCGCCAGAATGCCCACCACCTCCAGCCGGCCCACCGCATCGCCCCGCAAAATGCCGCGAATGCGCGTGGTTTCCAGAATTACGCCCGCCCCGCTGGTGGCATCGTTCACCGCCAGCACCTGTGCCGTGTGGCCAAACACGTCGCGCACCTTGCCCACAATGCCGTCCGCTGTAATCACAGCCATATCCGGCTTCAGACCTTCGTGCGCGCCCTTGTCGATATAGAAGACATGCGAGCGATCGCTGCCGCTGGAGCCGTAAGCCTGTGCGGCCACCGTGGTGTAAATGTATTTCTCCTGGAAACCCAGCAGCGCTTGTAGCCGCTGGCCCTGGCGCGCGTCTTCCAGCAGCGCCGCCTGCTCCAGCCGCAATCTGTCCACCGTCTTTTGCAGGTCCTGGTTCTGCTCGCGCACGTGGTGCAGATCGATGTAGTCCGTCCACATCGATTCCAAGCCAATTTTTGTTCCGTGGATCAGACGCTCCGGAGGCGAAATGACGGCGTTGCCCCACAGCCGGATCAGGCGCACGCCGCGCGGGTCGCTGGGGTCCAGCGTGTTCGTGCCTGTGCTGTTGCGGCGCACCTGCACCGCCAAACCGGCGATCTGCGCCATCAGAATGGCCAGCAGCACCACAAGGTTCCGATAGCGGGCGAAGAACGATTCCATAGAAACCAGGGATCAGAGATCAGGGTTCAGAGATCAGTAAAGAGCTAATCGCTGTGCTCGGCGAATCGTTTGCGTGCAGCGCTTTTTCAATCGCTCGCCGAACTTCAGTCCTCGCAGCGCTACGGGGCCAACTACTGATCTCTGATCTCTGACCCCTGATCTCTGCTTAGTCGATCTTGATCTTGCGCAGCAGCCTGAAGTCCGAAAGCATCTTGCCTGTGCCCAGTACCACCGAGGCCAGCGGATCGTCGGCCACCGAAACCGGCAGCCCGGTCTCTTCGCGGATGCGCTTGTCAAGATTCTTGATCAGCGCGCCGCCTCCGGTCAGCACAATGCCGCGATCGCTGATATCGGCCGAAAGCTCCGGCGGTGTGCGCTCCAGCGCCACGCGAATAGCGTTCATGATCACCGCAATGCATTCACCCAGCGCTTCGCGGATCTCGCTGTCGTCGATCGCGATGGTCTTGGGCACGCCCTCGATCAGGTTGCGTCCCTTGATCTCCATGGTCAGCGGCTTATCCAGCGGGAACGCCGAGCCAATTTCAATTTTGATTGCCTCAGCCGTGCGCTCTCCGATCAGCAGGTTGTATTTGCGCTTCAGATAATTCGTAATGGCCTCGTCCATTTGATTGCCGGCCATGCGCACCGAGCGCGAGTAGACGATGCCCGAAAGCGAAATCACGGCAATATCCGTCGTGCCTCCGCCGATATCCACCACCATGTTGCCCGAGGGCTCCGTGATCGGCAGCCCTGCGCCGATCGCCGCCACCATGGCTTGTTCCACCAGATACACTTCGCTGGCCTTGGCGCGATACGCTGAGTCCTCTACCGCGCGCTTCTCCACTTGCGTAATCTCTGAAGGCACGCCGATCACGATGCGCGGATGCACCAGCATCTTGCGGTTGTGCGCCTTCTGGATGAAGTAGTTCAACATCTTTTCCGTGACTTTGAAGTCGGCGATCACCCCGTCCTTCATCGGCTTGATGGCCACAATGTTGCCGGGCGTGCGTCCCAGCATCTCCTTGGCCTCTTTGCCCACGGCTTCCACTTCACCGGTAATTTTGTTGATCGCCACTATCGACGGTTCATTGACGACGATGCCTTTGCCCGCCGCGTAGACAAGAGTATTTGCGGTGCCCAAATCGATGGCCAGATCGCTCGAGAACATGCTGAACAGCGAGCGAAACCCGTGGGAACGCGAAGAGCGCGAAGGATATCCGTTTGAAGACATGAAAAAGCTCGATCTGCCTCAACAAAGCTGAAAATGGAACTTGCCCTAATGCCTATTGTACGGCCAGTGGAACGAAGCCGCGAAAACCGCTCGAAAACAAGGAGAAAAGGGAACCGCAGGCCTCCCGCCCGCCCATTCTGGCACTCGGTTTGCGGCCTCGTTTTCCGCCCTCGCTAGCTGCCATGGCACTCTCACCGGGGGCCGCTCGGCTAGCCGGAACCGCAACCACGGGGTTATGCTGTCTTGCGGATTCTGGTCAGCCATTGCTCGCTGGTCCCTGATCCCTGATCTCTGTTCTCTGATCTCTGTTTTTCGAGGCTCTCATGACCTACCCCACCTACCACAACCTCATCGGCGGCCAGTGGCTCCCGGCTGCGACCGGCAAAACCATGCTCAACCTCAACCCCGCCGACCACTCCGACGTCATCGGCGCCTTCCCCTCTTCCCATTCTGAAGATGTGGCCGCGGCCGTAGCCGCAGCCAAACAGGCCTTCACCACCTGGCGTCTGGTTCCCGCGCCCAAACGGGCTGAAATTCTGCTTCGCGCTCGCGACATCCTCGTCCAAAACAAGGAAAAATTCGCACGCGAAATGACCCGCGAAATGGGCAAGGTGCTGGCCGAAACGCGCGGGGACGTGCAGGAGGCCATCGACGAAGCTCTTTACGTAGTGGGCGAGGGCAGGCGTCTCTTCGGCGTCACCACTCCCAGCGAGCTGCCCGACAAATTCGCCATGAGCGTACGCATGCCCGTTGGCGTCGTCGGCCTCATCACGCCGTGGAACTTCCCCATGGCCATCCCCAGTTGGAAGCTCTTTCCCGCGCTCGTCGCCGGCAACACCTGCGTCATCAAGCCCGCTACGGACACGCCGCTCTCCACCTACAACCTCGTCCAGGCGCTCGTCGATGCCGGCCTTCCGCCCGGCGTGGTCAATATCGTCTGCGGCACGGGTTCCGCCACGGGCGCGGCGCTTGTCGAACACCCCGACGTCCGCGCCATCAGCTTCACCGGGTCAAGCGCGGTCGGTTCGCTCGTCGCGCAACGCGCCGCCGTCACCTTCAAGCAGGTCTCGCTCGAAATGGGCGGCAAGAACGCGCAGATCGTGCTCGACGACGCCAATCTCGATCTCGCTCTCGACGGCGCCTTGTGGGGCGCATTCGGTACCACCGGCCAGCGCTGCACCGCCACCAGCCGCATCCTTTTGCAGAAGGGAATTGCCGCCGAATTTACCGAGAAATTTGTCGCCCGCGCCAAAAAACTCAAAATCGGCAATGGCCTCGATGAATCCGTCGAAGTCGGCCCGCAGGTGAACGCCGCGCAAATTGAAACCTCGCAGAAGTATGTCGAAATCGCGCTGGCCGAAGGCGCCCAGCTCCTCTGCGGAGGCCACGCCATCACTGGCAGCGCGCATACTCACGGCACCTTCTTTGAGCCCACGGTCTTCGCCGGCGTCACGCCCCAGATGCGCATCGCCCGCGAAGAGGTCTTCGGCCCCGTGGTCGCGCTCATGGAGTTTTTGACATTTGAAGAAGCGGTCGCCGTCGCCAACTCCATCGACTACGGTCTCTCCACCGCGCTTTACACCCGCAACGTCAATCGCGCCTTCGCAGCCATGCGCGACCTCGAAGCCGGCATTACCTACATCAATGCGCCCACCATCGGCGCCGAAGTGCATCTGCCCTTCGGCGGCGTCAAGCACACGGGCAACGGCCATCGCGAAGGCCTCGGCGCACTCGACTTCTTCACCACCTGGAAAGCCGTCTACGTCGACTACTCCGACAAGTTGCAGCGCGCGCAGATTGATAATGCGGAATAATTCCCCACCACACTCAGTCACTCCCACAGCATTGTCATCCTGAGCGTAGCGGAACGAAGTGGAGCGGAGTTGAAGGATCTGCGGTTGCTTCACGCAGCCGTTCACCCGAACTCCCCGTCTGGGCGTTTCTCCGGCTTCGCTTGCTGCTCCGAGGATTTCAAGGAGTTGCTCTCAGGGCACTGATAACTTTCCGCGTTGCCCAGCGGGCCGAAGCATACAATGGTTTAACAATGCAAACCTTGAAAGGATTGCCTCGAACTGCGGCTATCATCGCATTCGTGATCGCTGGAATCATCGTTCTTGCGGGTGTGTTAGGGCCGATTATCGTCCTTCCCTTAGCGATCATTCCTCTGTTCGCCGGCGTCGGGATACTGCGTAAGCGAGTCTGGAGCGCATATGGATTCGCGACATTCTTTTTCGCTCAACTTTTGCTTGTGCCTGTCATGATGTTCCGGCCGGGATTCTCAACCGGACGTGTAGGTCAGATCATTGCCAACGCAATATGTTCTATGTTGCTCGGCATCCTGTTTTTGATTACAGGCCGCTCGTTGGCCGCCTCGGGCGGACCCAGAGGCAGGGCATTCCCCTGGTTCGTTGCAGCAGCGCTAAGCACTGTCCCATTTTTCTTTGTTCAGACGTACCAGATTCCGAGCGAATCAATGGAAGGCGCGCTATTGCCGGGTGATCGTATCCTGGCTCAAATGTTTCCGCTCCACCCACCGGAACGAGGCAAAATTGTCCTTTTCATATCGCCAACGGATCGCGGTTATATCCTCGTGAAACGGGTAATTGCCATTCCGGGCGATCGCATCCGTATCTCGCGGAACGTTGTAGTCCTGAATGGAACTTCGCTCGAAGAGAAGTATGTGACGCATAAAGCCGGCGGAGAGGAGTTCTATCCGGATGACTTCCCGAATGACGTCAGCCTTCCCGGCTGCGCCGAAGGCCATGAAATGCTTTCTAAGCACGTTGTGAACGGAGAAATAGTCGTGCCGACAGGAGAGTATTTCGTTCTCGGCGACTGGCGAGAGAATTCGCTCGACAGCCGCTGCTGGGGCTTTATTGGTTCCAGCGATCTGATAGGCAAACCGCTGATGATCTATGATTCATTCGATCAAACAGCTGAGCAGGCATCGGGTCCGTACCATGATTGGATAGGCCATAGGCGCTGGGCGCGGCTCTTCATGGTTCTTTAGCCGAATGTGCAGGTCTCACCCCTGAGACCTGGGAATCACACGATTCCCGCCACTAATCGCGTTAGAATCTCTCCATGCCAAACTCATACGAATCCGCCCGTCGGCTCGCAATGGAACTCTCATACGACGAAAGGGCAAAGCTCTCCGAGGAACTCTGGTGGAGTCTTCATCCGCCAGCTGAGGAGGTCTCCCAGGAAGAGATCGATGCCTCTTGGGGCGCGGAGATCAAGCGCAGGATTGAGGAAATGGATTCAGGCGGGGGGAGAACGGTTTCCCTTGAAGAACTCATGGCAGACATGGATGCGCGAATCGCTGCCAAGCGGCGCGGATGAGGCGCAGCAAGGTGTCGATCGTCGCTGTCACTCACGCCAAACGGCTTTAACCGAGGAGCACTATGGAAACCGCCTACATTCCCGACCCCGCCCGCTACGATCACGCCACCTTCCGCCGCTGCGGCAACTCCGGACTTATGCTGCCGGCTATCACGCTTGGCCTTTGGCAAAACTTCGGCGGCGCGGATGTCTTTGAGACTGGCCGCGCTATGATCCGCCGCGCCTTCGATCGCGGTGTTACCCACTTCGATCTCGCCAACAATTACGGCCCTCCCTACGGCTCAGCCGAAGAAAACTTCGGCACCATTCTCCGCAAGGATTTCCGCGGCCTGCGCAACGAGCTCGTCATTTCGACAAAAGCCGGCTGGGACATGTGGCCCGGCCCCTACGGCATCGGCGGCTCGCGCAAATATCTCCTCGCCTCGCTTGACAACAGTCTCCAGCGCATGGGCCTCGACTACGTCGACATTTTTTACGCGCACCGTCCCTGGAAAGATTGCCCGCTTGAAGAAACCATGGGCGCCCTCGTCTCCGCGGTGCATCAGGGCAAAGCTCTCTATGTCGGCATCTCTTCGTACAGCCCCGAACGCACGCGCCAGGCCGCCAAAATTCTGAAGAGCATGGGTGTCCCGCTGCTCATTCATCAGCCTTCCTACTCCATGCTCAACCGCTGGATCGAGAAAGGCCTGCTCGCCACGCTCGAGGAACTCGGCGTCGGATGCATCGCCTTCTCGCCGCTTGCGCAGGGCCTGCTCACCGGCAAATATCTGAAAGGCATTCCGAAGGACTCGCGCGCCAAGCTCGATAACTCCTCGCTGCTCAAAGAATTTCTAAGCGAAGAAAACCTCAACCGCGTCCGCGCGCTCAACGACATTGCCCAAGCCCGCGGCCAGACGCTCGCACAGATGGCCATCGCCTGGGTGCTGCGCGATCAACGCGTCACCTCGGCGCTGATCGGCGCGCGCAACGTGGAGCAACTCGACGACTCCCTCGATGCGCTCAAGAAACTCAGATTCTCGGCCGCCGAGC